>ENA-OUOG01000809-OUOG01000809.1-marine-metagenome-genome-assembly--contig:-NODE-809-length-39108-cov-6.015629_pt1 | contig 39108 bp, 22 predicted proteins | sample MGYA00248635_ERZ508505 | MGnify/ENA primary metagenome ERZ508505 (study PRJEB26176, sample SAMN06267871) | marine metagenome | isolation source: Saanich Inlet, British Columbia, Canada | place: Pacific... | reverse complement strand
CCGCGCAGGCGGAGCACGAGGTGCAGCGTCGACTCCTTCTGGATGTTGTAGTCCGCGAGCGTGCGGCCGTCCTCGAGCTGCTTGCCCGCGAAGATCAGGCGCTGCTGGTCCGGGGGGATGCCCTCCTTGTCCTGGATCTTCGCCTTCACGTTGTCGATGGTGTCCGAGGACTCAACCTCCAGGGTGATGGTCTTGCCCGTCAGAGTCTTCACGAAGATCTGCATGCCACCGCGCAGGCGGAGCACGAGGTGCAGCGTCGACTCCTTCTGGATGTTGTAGTCCGCGAGCGTGCGGCCGTCCTCGAGCTGCTTGCCCGCGAAGATCAGGCGCTGCTGGTCCGGGGGGATGCCTGCGTTGGAAAGCGCGCGGAGGGAGAGGTTAGCGCGAGTGCCCAAAAGCAAAAAAAGTCGCGAGAGAAAGGTGGCACCCCCCCACTGCCAACGGTTCGGGGTGTCGACGCGAAGGTGGTCCGCGCGCGCCTTCGCGGAGAACGGGCGCGAATCGTGCGAAGCGCGCGCGCGTCGGTGTCCTCGAAGGAAACGTCACGGCCGATTCGTTGACGTCGAGGGCCACCGGGAAACCGCACGCGCGCGGCGCGTTCGCGCGCGTCTCGGATCGCGCGAAGAAAAACCACGTCATGGTTCGCGCGGGAGTGACAAGACACGCACCTTCTTTGTCCTGAATCTTGGCCTTGACGTTGTCGATGGTGTCGGAGGACTCCACCTCGAGGGTGATGGTCTTGCCGGTGACTGCGATGTGAAGAGCCAACGGGGGTGGTGCGGGTCAGCGCTCGGTCGCGCCGTGCGGAACGCGTCGAACACGGCGCTCGCGCGATTCGGCACCAGATCTGAGCGACGACGGGAAAAACGCCGTGTGTAACAAAACGTCGGACGCCGGAATCGGGCGCGTGCGACGCGGTCGCGCGTTCGCGAGTCGCGAGAGAGGGTGAGGGGCATGCGAGGCGCACGTACGAGTCTTCACGAAGATCTGCATGGTGGCGTGTGTCTGCTTCGGTGCGCGCGGTGCGTCCAAAAGTGAGAGCCGCGGGATCGGTTCAAACGCGAAACTCGAGGAAAGCACGCGAAGCTCCAATGAAATCGCGAAAAGAGTTTGGCGCCACGAGCTCGCGCCAAATCCGAGCCTTGAACTCGCGTCGGAAAAGTCCTTTCACGTGGGCGACGCGTCGCTTATCACGTTCGACGTCCGACGTCCGATGGCCTCCGCGCGCCATCGCACACCGCTCCGCGCGTGGAGCCACCCCGCGTGACCCCTCGTCCTTCGCCCCGGCGTCCGCCTGCGTCCCCTCGCAGCCATGGCGACCCTGAGCACCGCGAGCGCGCGCGTCACGCGTTGCGCGCGCGTCGCCTCGCGCGTCGGCCGCGTCCCGGCGGCGGCCGGCGCCGTCCCGAGCGTGCGCGTGGCGCGCCGCGGCGACTCGGTCGCGGCGCGCGCGACGCCCGAGGACGCCATCTACCGCGTGATGTCGGCGAACCAGGAGGTGAGCGTGATCACCGTCGTGGGCACGTCGCTCGTCTCCGACGCGGTCTCCCGGCACAAGACCGCGCCCACCGCGACCGCCGCGCTCGGCCGCACCATGCTCGCGGCGACGCTGCTGGGCACGTTCAAGGGCGACGACGAGACCACGCAGATCACGTTTAAGGGTGACGGGCCGATCGGGCAGATCATCGCCATCTCGGACAACACCGGGCAGGTTAAAGGGTTGGTCAGTAACCCGAACGCGGACCCGCCGTTGCGGCCGGACGGTAAGCTCAACGTCGGCGGCGCCGTCGGCCGCGGGTTGCTCACCGTCAGCCGCGCGCACCCCGAGTGGAAAGCTCCGTTCAACGGGATGGTGAACATCACGACGGGCGAGATCGCGGAGGATATCGCGGTGTACCTGCAGGAGAGCGAGCAGGTCAACTCGGCGATCGCGGTCGGCGTGTCTCTCGACCGCGACCTGAATGTGCGCTCCGCGGGAGGGTACATGGTGCAGGTGCTGCCGTTCGCGAGCGACGAGACCATCGCCGCGCTCGAACAAAGCATCCCGAGTTTGCCCTCCACCACCGACATGATCGCCGACGGCGTCGGCGCGAAAGAGATGGCGGAGCGGGTACTCGGGTCGCTGGGCTCGCTTCCCGAGGTGGCCACGGAGTCTGTCCCTAGATACGGACCGTGCGACGCCGGCGAGCTGCGCGTGCGCATGATGCGCGCGCTGGCGTCCATGGGGAAGGATGAGATCCAGAGCATCATCGAGGAGCAGGGGAAGGTGGAGGTGACGTGCGAGTTTTGCAAGGACGCCGTCACCTTCACCGAGGCGGATCTGCTCGGCGCTAAGGACGAGGTGTGAGGTATTTTTATCGACGACGAGTGTTGTGAACGAGACGTGTGAGATGGTGGGATGATCGCGATGTGTGATGTGTGAGATGTATGTGCACACGAGCGTGAGTGGTGAGCGGTGAGTGTCTTACGACGAGCGTCTGAAAAAAAACAGTTTTTTCCACGATAAAAAAAAATCATAAAAATTCGCCGTCTCTCTTCACCTCGTCCAAGTCATCCACGACGCGACCCCTCCCTCTACCGTCGCGTCGTCCGATCCGTCCGAGTCGTCGCCGGAAAAGTCGAGCCCGACCTCGTCGCCCTCCTTCCCGGCGTACACGCCCGCCAGAGACGTCTGCACCGGCCCCGCGTCGATCGCGCGCTGGATCTCCTCCACGTACCGACGCATGCGGTGCGACTCCAGCTTCGAACCGCGCGTCTCCGCGTCCATGCCTCGGAGCTTCCACAGCTCCTCGAAGATCGTCGGACCCGCGCGGTGGTCGGCGTCGCGCGCGGAGGTTCGCGCCAGCCAACTCTTCGCCGCGGGCGGTTCGACTTTGGGACCGAGCGCGTCCGAAGAAGAAGTTCCGACGCGAGCATCGCGCGCGGGGGTCAAAAAATAACTCGAGCGAGCTTCGCCGCGTTCCGTCGCGGCGGCGGCGCGTTCCCACTCGTCCGCCGCCGCCGCCGCGACTAATTGCTCATAGGAGACGTCTGACGCGCCGAACGAATCGGGCGTCGTCTCGGCGACGCGGACGAACAGTTCGCCCTCGACGTCGTCGAACGGCGCCGGGTCGGGGTCCCGGTCACGCTCGGAGAGCCAACGCGTGGCGAGCGCCGGAGAGCTTTTTCCTTGATCCTTTTCGGTCCCGACACCGACGGCGTCGGCGGACGCGGCTGTCTCCGCCGCGAACGCCGCGCGCCGGCGCGCGATGCCCTCGCCCAGCGCGGCGCGCAGACGGCGCAGCCTCTCGCGCGCGGCGGAAAAACGCCCCCGCCGCGAGACCGCGCTGTCCGAGGCGCGGAAAGGAGTCCCGTCGTCGGGCTCATCCGCGGAGACAAACGCGGAGTCGGAAGACTCGGAGGATACCGAACGCGCGTTTTTTTCATCACGCGCGTCGTCGCCGAATTCGGTCGCGTCGTCTTTCCCGGAAAACTTTTTTTCACTCTCCGTCTCGAGATCGTCGGAAGACGTCGAAGAGCGTAATGATTCGCCGCGCGCGTACCCCGTGTGCCGTTTGTGCTTCCACAGGATGCCGGCGGTGCCCCACTCCTTGGTCAGGCGCGCGTATCGGCCGGGCGCGTCGTTATCCAGCACGACGCCCTCGCCGAGGTGCACGTAGGGCTTGCGCACGAACGGGCGCGACATCGGCAGAAGCGGTATGAGGTCGTCCTTCTGAACGACTCGTAGAACGTCCAGCTGCTCCGCCGCGTCCCTCGTCTCTCTCGGCCCGAGCTTGGGCGCGCCGAAGGTGACCACTTTCTCGACGGAGGCGCCGCGGCTGCGGAACAGCAGCGCCGTCGCCACCGCCACCGCGCCGCCGAGCGAGTGCCCCGTGAGCTGCACGGAGTATCCCGGGGTCATGAGCGGCGCGAGCGCGTCCGCGCACTCGCGCGCGATGATCCGGTACCCGCGGTGCATCGGTAAGTGGTCCGTGCACCCCAGCCGTTTAAGCGACTCGGGCGTCGCCGACGACCAGTCGATGTCGTCGCACGACTCCGCGTCGTCCTCGTCGAACGAGCCGCTGTCGCTGTCCGAGGACGAGGAAGGGTCTTTGGCATCGCCCGAGTCGTCGCCGAAAGCCGCGTCCGTGATCTTTACGCCTTTTGTCTTCGAAGACGCGGTCAAGCCGGAGAAGGCGCCGGACAACGACCGGCCGACGGAGGCGAGTCTCCCGGATGCCGTCACCGGATCGTTCGACAGTCGGATGTTCTGCACGACGTTCGTCAAGTTCGTCGTGCCCCGGAACGAGACGGTGTGCTGTCGTTTCTCGTGGTCCGTCGCGATGAACACTCTTTGTTTCACCGACACCATGTCCAGCACGACAACCTCCTCGCCGGTCGCGGAGAAGAACGCCTCGATCTCCGACGTCGGCGCGCCGTTCAGCGACGCGATCTTCGCGAACCGGAGGAGTTCGTCAAACGTGGACACCACCGGCAACGGCGGATGCGTCGCCGCGCGCGTCTTCGCCTGCAGGCGGTTCGTCGTTTCCCGCAGGTTCTTCGTGGCGGTCGCGACGACGTCCACGAGCCCGTCGAGGGCTTCAGTCAGGACGTTCGAGGTGTTCGAGTTGTCTCCCGCGCGCGTTTGATCCGCCTCCGCGGCGGTTTCGTCCGATTTTTTCAGCTTGGAATTTACGTCGACGATTCCTTCCGCCGATTCCTTCTCCCGCGCGTCTCGACCATCCGTCGACGCGTCCGAGGAGTCGCGCATCGGCGCGGCGACCGCCTCGTCGCCCGCGGCCGTCTCCGCGTCCGAGGTCTCCGTCTCGACGACGGCGCGCGGCGCGGCGACGAGGCGGCGGTCGCCGCGGCGGAACGCCTCGGGCGTCGCCGTCCACCGCGCGTGCGTCGCCCTCGGCCGCCCGGCGAAAAACCGACCGCGCGCGGCGAACCCGCGCGCGCAGAACGACGGGTCGCGGTGCGTCGCCACCGCGGCGGGTGGCGGCCGAGCCGCGGGAAGGGTCGCGAGCGCGCGGTGCGCGACGCGAGGCGCCGTCGCCGCGGCGAGCCGTTCCATGCCCTGCGTCGGGTGGGGAAAGGGCACGGGGACGTCAGAGAGGAACGGGACCGGTCGGGCTCGCGGGACGTCGCGGGGCGCGCTCGGGGCGGCGGTGTGGACGCGCGCGTCGCGCGACGTTCCGAGGAGTATGTTCCAAGATGAGGCGACGAAGCCGAGGAGGTGAGTCGGTCGCCCGCGCGCGGCGTCGCGTCCGGCGTTCGAACCGCGAGCCCGCGTGGAGGAGAGACGCACCGTGGCCAACGTGGAGGTCATGGCGCGCGTCCCCGTCGCGGTCGGACGTAGCGCCGCGGGAGCGCTCGCCCGAGGGGGCGTGTCTTGGCGCCTAAAAGCTAAAAGAGGCGAGGCCTCTGTCGAACGCCCGCGCGTCGACCCGCGCGCGTTCGGCGCGCGCTCGCGATGTGCGCCGTGCGCGCTCCGAGCTGCGCGCGGCGGGCTCTACAAAGGCGTGCGCCCGGTCGATGTCTCTCCGCGCGCTCGACGCTCGTCGCCGCGCCTCTCGATCTGACGCACCACGTCACCTCCCATCTTCCAAGACGACTTTTGCCGCCCTTTCGCAGCTCTTCGATTTGCCGACGACGAGCCAGCGTGGAACTTTTCGGGCACGCGACGAAAAAAATCGCAAATCTGACTGAATGCTCATACAAAATGTACGACACAAACCACCTTTCCAGGACAGACGAGACGCGCGTGAAGAAACGTGAGAGCGGAAAGGAATGGTGTGTTTTTCTTCATACGCCGCGCGCGCCGCTCCGGCGAATCGATTCGCCGGGACGCGTCAAAATACGCTCAAACCGCCGCCTCATCACGCACCGACACGCTCATCAGCGGGCGACGCCCGCACTCGCCGCCCTCTTCTTCATGTCCGCCAGCTTGTTGGACATCAGGAACGCCAGCTCCAGCGCCTGGCTCGCGTTCAGACGCGGATCGCAATGCGTCAAGTAACGCTTCTCCAGGTCACCCTCCGTGACCTCCGCGGTGCCCCCGGTGCACTCGGTGACGTCCTGGCCGGTCATCTCCAGGTGCACCCCCCCGGGGTGCGTGCCCATCGCCTCGTGCACCTCGAAGAACGCCATGACTTCGTCGCGCACGCGCTCGAAAGGCCGAGTTTTGAACCCGTTCTCCGTCTTTACCGTGTTCCCGTGCATCGGATCGGTCACCCACAAAACGTTGAGCTCCGCGTCGGTCACCGCTTCGATTAAACGGGGCAGGTGCTCCCTTAACTTCTCCGCGCCCATGCGGCTGATGAGCGTGATGCGCCCGGGGACGTTCTCCGGGTTCAGGGTCTTGATGAGCGACACCACGGACTCTCCGTCAGACTTATCCGAGATCTTGATCCCGATGGGGTTGGAGATGCCGCGGAAGTACTCCATGTGCGCGCCCTCCGGCTGACGCGTGCGTTCGCCGCACCACAAAAAGTGCGCCGAGCAGCCGTAAAACTCCTCCGTGGTGGAGTCTAAACGCGTAAGGTTCTCCTCGTACCCCAAGTGTAACGCCTCGTGCGCGGTGAAGAAGTCCGTGGACAACATAGGGGGCTTATCTTCGTCGATGCCGCAAGCCTTCATGAAGTTAATAGCGGCGTCCACGCGGGCGGCTAACTCGCGGTACTCGCGCCCGCGCTCGCGATCCTCCATGAAGTCCAGGTTCCACTTCGAGACTCTTTGCATGCTGGCGTAGCCGCCGTTCGAGAACGCGCGCAGTAAGTTCAACGTCGAGCACGACTGATCGTAGGCTTTAAGCAGCCGGCTCGGGTCCGGCCGTCTGGCTTCGGGGGTGAACTCGCACGAGTTGATGTTATCGCCGCGGTACGACGGGAGCGACACGCCGTCGATGGTTTCGAAATCCTCCGAGCGGGGTTTCGCGAACTGACCAGCCATGCGACCGAGCTTGACAACCGGTACGCCCGCGCCGTACATCAGCACGATGGACATCTGTAACAGAACGCGGTACGTGTCTCTTACGCCGTTGGCGTTGAACTCCTTGAACGACTCGGCGCAGTCGCCGCCGAACAAAACAAAAGCGTTCCCCGCCGCGGCGTTGGCGAGTTGCGCTTGCAGCGAACGCGCTTCGCCGGCGAACACCAAAGGCGGGCGGTTGGCGATCTCCGCTAACGCATTCTCGAGCTCGTCTGCGTCCTCGTAGGTGGGCTGCTGCAGCGCTTCGCGAGCGCGCCACGAAGAAGGGCTCCAGTCCGCCAGAGACGCGCCGGTGGCGGAGATCTGCTTGGCGCCGCGATCGGCGGACTCGTACAGCGCGTCGGGAGACGGCGCCGAGCCGGGGGAGATCACCGCCCTGAAAGAGTTTTGACGTGATGGATGGATCGATCGAGAGAGACGCGCGTCGAGAAGAAAGAGAGAGAAGATGTCAGTGCAAGTCACTCGATGGGGTTCTCACGACCCTCGCGGCGTCACGACGGTCGTCGGAAAGAAGGACGGTCGTCGTCTTCTCTCCGACACGGCGACGGCGTGTGGGTCACGGGCGCGTCGACGTTCGGCTCGACGCGTCGTCGATACGCGCGAAAAAAAGTCGGAAAGTCGTCCACGGCGTCTCTCGCTCGCGGACGCCGTCGCTCGAAGCGCCTCCGATCCGACGCCGCGCCCGGACGGGGTGGGGGTGCGAGGCGCCGCGCGGTCGCGCGCCGGGTTCGGCGCGGCGTCGCGGCGGTTCGAAGGTCCGGGACGAGTGCGCTGAGCCCGAGGACTCGTTCCCGCGCGCCCTCGCACGCCCCCTCCGCCGATCGAGCCGATCGGGCGGCGCCTCCCGACGCTTGGAAAGCGCAGATGAGGATAATCCTCAAGAGATATCGCCTGGACGGGCCGCGACCCGCGGCGATCGCGAGCCGTGCGAAGCCCTGGATTCCGAGCTCTCGCGTCTACACGCGTGGACGTACCTGGTCGCGACCGCACGCGCGCGGCGCACGGTGCGGCGCCCGCGGAGGGAAGCCACGGAGGGCTTGAGCGCGGCGCTCGACAGCGAGATGGCCGCCATGACGGGCAAGGCTGTTGTAATGCCTGAGGGCGCCGAGAGCGATTGGGGGGGACGGGGGCGTCAGCCGGGAACGCGCTCGTCTCGCGGCGCGTCGGGAACGAGATGCGCCTCGCTGAGACGTGGTGCCGCTCGCGACGTGTGCGCACCTCGAAGGGTACCGAACCGAACGAACGAACGCGAAGAGAGGAACGCCCTCTCGCGCGCGGTGGTGTGCTCGCTCGCCTCGCCGTACGGCGGCGGGCACCTCCGGAGCGACGGCCGACGAAGATCTTTTCTTCGCTATTGTTTTTCGGACATGGTTTCAAAATTGGTCGAACGCTTCGGTCAAAGTGCGCGGGATTCACCTTTCGCCCCGGTGAAAAAAAACCGATCAAGCGACCCGAGCTCTCAAAAAATTGGAGCTCGAACTAAAAAAAAATCTTCCCGAGGTGTGCACGTGTCGAACATCCGCTGGCTCGAAGAACTCGCGCGAAAGGCGAGCTGTTCTCCCGGCAAAAAATTGTGCAGAGCGTTTTGAAAAAGCATCGCCGACGCACTCACGCACGCGCCGTCGTTCCCCGAGTAGCACGCGCGCGACGCTCCCGTCGCGGCTGTTACCGACCGCTCGGTACCCTCCGCAGCTTCCCGCGCGTTCGCCCGCGTCGCCTCGCCCGGCTCGAAACGCGCCGCGCCTCGCCGCGCACGAACACGCTAACCGCCGCGATGTCCGTCGCGCTCGGTGCCGTTTGGTCGTTGGCGACCACCTCGGCCGGACCTCGCGCGGCCGCGCGGCCGCGCGCGGCGGCGCGATGCGTCCTCGCGTCGAACGAGCGCTCGAGCGTCGCCGCGAGAGCGGGGGCCTCGACCCGAATCGGCACGCGCCTCGGGGTCGCCGCGGGTACGCATCCTTCCCGACCGACGCCGCGGCTTCTTCGAATATTTACTCGCACGCGAGCGAAAGCGATTGGACGGGACCTGTCCGGGTCCCGGCCCGCGCGCGTCCCGCGACCGCGCCAGGCGACGAGACGCGTGACGCGCGAGCGACCGCCTGGTCGACGCGCTCGATTCCCGAACGCGCGCGCGCTGACCGTCCCCCCGTCCCGTCCCGTCCGCTCCTCTCCCACCCGCTCGTTATTCCTTCTCGCGCAGTCGCGCGAGAGAGGCGACAATGTGACATCTTCTCGGCCGCGCGCGCGCGCGTCGCCGCGGGGGCGTGCGCGGACGCGGACTCGCCGTGCGTCCCCGGGGACGCCGCGTCCGCCGAGTACGAGGACGACCTGGACGCGATGATCACGGTGCGTCGACGCGCCCGCCCACCGCGCGACCGCGGAGACGCGCCCCCCCACGCGCCGCTCGTCGAGACGAAGCGACGGCCTGTATCTCGCGCGTGCCAGATCGGTTTTCGCGTCAAATGACCTGGCACGCAGACCAGACATGACCGTTCGTCGAGTAACGGCGTTTTTTTTCCACGCGCCGCAAACTCCTCTCGCGACGGACGAAGACGGAGACGGAGACGGAGACGCCGTTCGCTGACTCTCGTCTCATTTGCCTCTCTCCTGATACACTCGTCGAAACGCCAAAATGCAACGCGCGTTACAGATGCTCCCGGTGGACGTGCGCGACGTGTTGTTGACGCACGCGCGCCGCGGCGATCTGCTGGAAGTCGTGCTCGACCTCGGGCGCTGCCCTGAGGCGAGGTTCGCGAACGCGCCCAATCAGTGCCTCCGCGCGGAGCCCGTGACTCGCGGCGACCTGGACGCCGCGATCGATTCGATCGGCGATTTCGGCGGGGACAACCGCGCTGGGATCCAGGGCACGTTACACCGCATCTCCGCGATCCGTAATCGTAACGGGTCGGTGGTTGGTCTGACCTGCCGCGTCGGCCGCGCTTTAAAGGGGCACGTCGACATGATCGAAGATCTTCTCGCCGAAGGCGGCGAGTCCATCTTGTTTCTCGGGAGGCCCGGCGTGGGGAAGACCACCGTCATCCGCGAGCTCGCGCGCGTGTTGAGCGACGTTTACGGCAAGCGCGTGGTGATCATCGACACGAGCAACGAGATCGGCGGCGACGGGGACGTGCCGCACCCCGCCATCGGCGGCGCGCGGCGCATGCAGGTGCCCGACCCCTCGCAGCAGCACCGGGTGATGATCGAGGCGGTGGAGAACCACACGCCGGAGATCATCATCGTGGACGAGATCGGCACGGAGGAAGAAGCCGCGGCGTGCCGCACGATCGCCGAGCGCGGCGTGACCCTCATCGGCACCGCGCACGGCCAGCTCCTCGAGAACCTCATCAAGAACCCGACGCTGTCCGACCTGGTCGGGGGCGTGCAGAGCGTGACGCTCGGCGACGACGAGGCGCGCGCGCGCGGGTGCCAGAAGACCATCATGGAGCGCCAGGCGCCGCCCACGTTCCCTATTCTGATCGAGATGCACGAACGCGACTTCTGGGTCGCGCACAACGTCGAGGAGAGCGTGGACGAAGTGTTGGCGGGGGGAAGGCCGGTGGTGCAGATGCGCCGCCGCGACGAGGCCACGGGGGAGGTGATGATGGACCGGTGCGTGTACGACGCCGAAGTCGCGTCGCAGCGCGAGTCGATGTCGTACACCCTGGGGAGCATGGGGGGGGTCATGGCGCCCACCGCGTCCATGGACAGCGGCATGTTCGACAAGGCTCAAAAGGAAACGCGAGGAAACGCGGAGGAGGAGAAGGCGGCGAATGCGATTTCTTTTTCGCCGGCGGCGCAGTCCAACAACGCCGTGCACCGCGTGCCTTTAGAGTCGCCGGTTAACGGCGGCGGCCGCGCGGGCCAAACGCGCCGGCACAAGTCTCTCACCTCGGCGTCTTCTTCGTACGACGAAAACGACCCGTACGCGTGGGCGCTGAGCATCGGGTCCGTGCCGGACAAGGATGCGCTCGAGGCGATGGGCGCGGGGGGGTACATCGCGGGAGGGCGTTTAGGCGGCCAGAACGACGGCAACGGCAACAAGACGGGCAACGGCAAGAAGGCGAAGAAGGTGAAGCGGCTTCGCGCGCGCGCCGAAAGCGCGAAAACGCGCGGCGGCGGTTGTTAACCGGCGTCGCGGAACGAGGAGAACGTACAATAATCGATGAGGTCGTCTTTGACCGACCGCGCCGCCGCGATTGTTCGTGTTTGAAACCCGAACGACGCCGCCTCGCCGCGGGTGTATCAACGCGCGCACGCTCTGTTTGACTTTTTGCAATGACCTTTCGACGCATGTACCACTAGCCATAAACGCGCGGTGAGAAATCGCGCGCCTTTTGTATCGAGTCGAGTTGTTTTTCTGTCAAAATATCACCCCATGCCGAACGCTTTCCGCACTTCCCTCGCCTCGGCGGGCGTCGCCAGCGTCACGACGCGCCCGTTCTCCACCTCGTACGAGTTCGCGCCCACCTTCATGGTCATCGAGGACGGGACGGCGTACGGCGAGCGAGACGAATTTTTTTTCGTCTTCGCGTCGCCGGCGGCGACGATCGCGGGTCGCGTCTTCGCCGGCGACCGCGTTTTGGCGTCGGCGGAGATGGCCGCGCGCCGCCTCGCGGCGCGCTCGGCGCCCGCGGCGCGGCGCCGCTCGCCCCGCGCCGTGTCGTACAGGGAGAACACCAGCACAGGAAGCGCCACCAGGGCGTCACGCACGAGCCGTCGCCGGAGCTTCCGCTTCGAACGCCGATCCCTCTCGGCGCGAAGCGACGCGTCTTCGGGATGATCTTCTTTTTCGTTCGCGGCCCCCTCGTCGGCGCTCTCCGACGACGCCGACTCCGTCGCGTCTCCGACGCTCCTCAAAGACCTCGCCTCCGCCTCCACCGCGCGGCGCGCCTCGGCGGTCGCCTCGACCACCTTGGCGTTCGCGCGCGCGCGCGCGCGCGCGCGCGTCACCCGCTGGTTCCGCAACTCGCGGTCGATGACGTCGTCCAGCGACGACGAGGAGTCTTCGACGTCGTCTTCGACGTCCTCCACCTCCGCCGTCTTCTCGGGCGACGCTCTTCGAGACGACGGCGCGATGTTCGCGTCGTCGTCGTCGTCCGACGAGGCCGGTCTCGACCGTCGCGAGAGCGTCGTTTCGTATGCGACTTTAAAGTGCACGTCCGCATCCGCCGCGGCGTCCGCGAACGCCGTCTCCATCTCCTCCATCGCGTCGCGCTCTTCTTCGTCTTCTCCATCCGACTTTTCCGCGACTTCGAGCGCGTGGTGTAGCGCGTCGCGACGCATCTTCGTCGTTCGTGAGACGATCTCGAAACACTCGCTCTGTTTCTCTCGCAGATGGTCTAAAGACAACTCCAGTCGTTTTCGCGTCGCGTCCGCGCGTGCGACGACGCCGGTTTCCAAACCGGAGTCGCCGGCGAGCGCGGCGACGGCGTCGACCAATCCCGCCGCGCGCTCGAGCGCCTCTCGGTCCAGACTCAGCTCGAACGCGTCGTTCGAACGCATCGCTTCGAGCGACGACGTGTCGTCGGAGGCGAGCGATTTGTGCAGCTCGAGCAGCTCGTCGAACACCGCGTCCGTCTCGGCGTCATCGCCGGCGTAGGGGGGGAGCGCGGCGGCTCGGTCCGCGATCGCCGCTAACGCGGCGACGCGCGCGCGGTCATCCGCGAAATCGGCAGCGGGGACATCGTTTGGACCGCCTCCCGTCTCTCGTCTCTCGTCCAGATTCTCGTCCGCCAGCGCGAGGAGGTTGGACAAGTCCTCGCTCGAGGAGCCGTCGTCGTCGGTCGTCGACGACATCGCGCGTCGCGCTCCGCGGCGCGTGCGATCCCGTCTAAGGACGTCGTGGCTTTTTAAACCGAGAAACACAGTTGTCAAGCCGAAGCGTGGAAAGTCTTTTTCGCGCGCGTTTTCGAGGCGACACCGTTTTCGCGCCGCGAGTCGCGGTGCGTGCTACGTCAGAGCGCGAGGCGCGTTTCGGCGCGATGGCGGACGCCGCGTTTGGTGACGCCGACGCCGAGCGGCGACGGCGTTCCGAGGAACGAGACACGCACCCCTCGGGGTCTCCTCCCGAGCGCGGTCTGGACGCCCTGAGCCACGACGACAACGTCGTCCGTTCGCAGGTGGCGCTCATGCTCGGCGACGCGGTCCGGGATCCCTCCCCCTTGTTCGACCTGGGGCGGTCCATCGAGGACGCGGCGTGGCGCGCGTTCGCGCAGGGCGGCGAGGACGGCAAGACGGGCGCTTCGTCCCCGGAGTACCGCGCCTGTTCGCGAACGCTCGCGGCGAACCTGCGGCGCAATCCAGATCTAAGACAACGCATGCTGACCGGAGAATGGACGCCGAAACAGCTCGTGGAAAAAAGCGCGACGCCCGACGCGCTCGCCACGGAGCAATTGCGAAACCTTCGACGAGAGATGGACGAAAGAGCGACGCGGAAACGCACACGTGAAATGGGTTTAGGGGACGCGATCGCGACGGATAAGTACCGGTGCCGCGACTGTCTCGCGACGGGGTCGACAAACGCGAATAACTGCGCGTACTTCAACCTGCAGAACCACCGCGACGTGCGCAAAAACGAAACCTGGGGAAGCAAAGACTCGCAAGCCGACGACGGTAGAGTGTTGGTGCGGTGTCTCGAGTGCAAGGCGGAGTGGAACGAGGCGACGCTCTGAAGTGGCGTTTTGATGCCATCGGAGATCTCGGTGGATACGCCATCGTGAAAGGCGTCCGATCGGTAGTGGTCGTCATCGTCGGAAGCGCGGCGCGCGGTGTACGCGAAAATACGTTTCGGTTGTAAAAAAAAAATACGTCCGGCAGTCCGGGCGTCCGGTCATATCTTCGCGCGTTTGGTGGTTTTTCGGTCCAACGTCCCACAGGGGGCCTCATTCCTCCGCCGCACCTCTCGGGTCCGTCGCGAAGATGGCGTCCTCCGTCGGCTCCGAAGCGACCACCATCGGGGACAACGTCGGGCTCGTCGCGGCGATGATCGCCGTGGTCGTGGCGCAGGTCCTCAAGCCGTTCAGCGACTGGACCGTCACCGGGAGATTCAAGGCTGGTCTCATGGTGGGCAGCGGCGGGTTCCCGTCGTCGCACAGCTCGCTCGTGACGGCTCTCGCCACGGGCGCGGCGTACCAGTCCGGTCTGGGGGACCCGGCGTTCGCCACCGCGCTGGTTTTAGCCCTGGTGGTGCGTGCGGCGGTTGAGCCGGGTCGCGTCCCCCCTCGCGACGAGCGTCAACACCCCTCCGAGAATCAGAATCCCCGCTCCCCGCCGTCCGCTGTTGCGCGAACGACGCGACGGATGCGACTCGGGAATTTCGCGCGCGAGAAGAAGGGGACGTTTTTTTTTCCGCTTTTTCAACGCGCGGTTCGTTCCGCGCTCCGCGATCGTTCACGAAACGCGACTGACACGTCAATACGCCTCCTCTCCTAAACGTTCACACACATCACAGGTGATGTACGACGCGATGGGCGTCCGGCGGCAGGCGGGGTACCACGCGACGGCTATTAATAATCTCGTCACCGCGTTTCCCTCCGAGGCGGCTTTCGGGCGGCACGCGCACTCGGAGACGGACTCGTTGGAGGCGGGTTTAGTCGCTGGAGGGTACCAGAGCGGCGGCGGCGGTGACGCGACGGATGCGTCGAACGTGAGAGACGAACGGAGAACGAACGGCGGTGGCGAAAACAACGAAAACGCGGAATCGCGGAATCGCGACTCGGACGCGTTGCTCGGGGGCATGGACGAAGTCGCGGAGACGTTTCAGCAGGGGTTCCAGGATTTCCTCACCGCGTTGCAGGAGCGCCCGCTGCGCGAGCACATCGGCCACACGCCGGTGCAGGTGTTAGCGGGGGGTGTGCTGGGGGTGGTGGTCGGGACGGCGTACGCGCTGGCGCTGCGCGGCGAGGCGGGCGCGCGGTAGTAGAGCGGAGACGAATGTTCACACGAAATGATGAAACACTCTAGAAGTGAATGACTCTTCGCGATGCGCCGCGCGCGTCTTTTCTTCTTTTCTCGACGCGATTGGCCTCCATCTCTTTCGTTTCATTACATGAACACGTTCAAAACGTAATAGTCACCGCTCGAGCGCGTCGATGGGCTCGCCCGTTAACAGCTGGAACAGCCGTTTTTTATCTTTCAACGCGCCGTGCCGCAAGGAGAGGACGTGCTGTTTGGCGACGGCGCCGCCGCCGCGGCCGAAATATCTCGACGCGACGTCCAGCGGCACGAACAAATTCGACGCGAGGTCGGCGTACGCCTGGCGCGAGAGGCCCGCGAACGGAGGCGTTATCTGCGACACGCGCACATCTGTGTCGCTTCGCTTGCCCCAGAAGTCCATGGTGCTCACGCGCACGAGCAAACAGTCATCTTTTTTCGCGGCGTCGATCGGCTCGCGCGCCGAGGGAGCGCCGCGCAACAGAGCGAGCTCGCCGACGTACCGGCTGGCGTAATACTGCAACGCGAACGAGCACGCGGCGGATCCGCCCACCACCGCGGCGACCGCGGTCATGGTCGTCGTGGACATCGGGTCGTTGTTCAAGGCGGCGGAGAGCGGCGCGGAGACGGCGCCCACGCCCGCGAGCTGGAAGATCTTGAACCGCACGAGCGTGCGGAACGGAAGGAGCCAGGGACCGCGGTACAGGACGTGTTTGTGCGTGCGCGACGCTTCATCCGCGTGATGCTTCTTCGAGACGAGATGCTCGTCGGCGGACGACGACGCGCCGCCTCCGCGCGGATGAAGCTCCTCGTCGGAGCTCGCCGAGCTCGCCGCGAAGCCGCGCGAGGCAAACGAAGGAGCCGCGCGACCGCCAAAGACGGCGCGACCGAAATGCGCGCCGACGCATCGGCGCGCGGCGAGATGCGGGAAGACGTCGACGTTCGTGCCGACGTCGCGCGCTGAGGATGGCGAGGCGGTCGCGACGCGCGACGCGAGGCACGCCGAGCGCGCGCGCGCGCCGACTGTCGGTATCCGCGCCGACATCGCCGCGATGGCGAACCCCGCGCGACCTCCGCGTCACCACACCCCGAGGCGCGTTCGCGTCTGGTCCCGCGGGAGGGTCCAATGAGAATTTTCGCACGGAAAAAAGTCGTGGTCTCGGCGAACCGCGCTCAGTCCGCGAGGCGCGTCGATGGCGCAGGCGGTGTCGCGCGCGGCGTTCGCGCGACCCGCGCGCGTCGCGCCGCGGTGTCGGCGTCCACGCGTGCTCGCGCCCCGCGCGGGCGACTCCCTCCGCGATGGCGTTTCGACGGAAACGCCCGAGGAAACGCGCCGGCAGATGGCGAGAGAGGTGATCGATGCCATGTTCCAGGTCGGCGGACCCCTGGAGAGCCGCCTGCTGCGTCTTCCCGTCCCTCGAGCGCCGCCTCCGCCCGCGCTCATGGCGCTGGCGTCCGCGCGCGAGCCAAGACGTTCTCTAAACGCGTCGCTCCATCCGCGGCGCCTCCGCGTCCCCGACGTCGAGAACGCTCTGCGGTGCCGATGCGAACTCACGCCGAGCGCGCGCGTCGCCGGCGGTGGAAGGATGCGGTGTCGCGCCAGCAACGCGTACGTCGCGGACCTGTTCGCCATCGTCGGCGGCGTTTCCGGACAAAAAGTCAAAAACGTTTTAACGCTCGGCGGTGAGGTTGGGTTTTCGTGCGATGTGCACTCCGCGTCATCCGCGCCGCCGTCACATCGCCTGTCGCGGTTCGATCTGTTTCACGCGCACGTTTTCGCCGACTCCGACACGGAAACCGTCGGGCTCCTGTTCCACGCCTCGGAGTACCCCGCGTTCGACCCGGAGGCGTTTCCGCACCATCTCGGGTACTGCCAGACGGACAGTACGTGCGCGTTCGACGAGAGAAAGCACTCGAGGAGGAACGTGCTGTGGGTCGCGAGGCGAGACAAGATATCCGCAGACGAGTCCGACAATTTCGACAAAAAAGTCGTCGTCGCCTTTGCCGCGCTCGACACTTCGCGGGCCCCGGAAAAAGAGCGTCCCAATCCGCTACACGACGCGTTGCTGTCGGTCCGCGAGCTGCACACGACGTTCGAGGGGGACTTCGGGGACGTCGCCGGGGATCTGCTGTACCTGCACGAGCTGCGGGACAGGAAACCCAAGCACCGGGTCTTCGCGTTCGCGAGGTAGAGAGACGCGCGGAGGTCTCGTCGTCGGTTTCGAACCTTTTGGTTTTTTAGTATAAATGGATTCCAAAAAATCTCTCCGCGCCGCACCGCGAGCGCCTACGCGGTTCCGTTCTCGGAGACGGACACCGAGTGCAGCAAAAACTCGAAACACGGGTCCTTCGCTAGGTGCGGAGGAACCTGCACGGCGTCCAGGTCGATCGTGGTCGGCGCGCCGGAGATGTCGTCGATGGTGAAGTGGATGGACGAGTCGTCGTCCAGCAGGAACGAGTTGGACATGTTCGTGTTCTGGTCCTTCATCATCAGCTCCTTCATCGCGTGCAGCACCTCCTGCGACACCGTCTCCGTGCCGTACTTGTCGTCCCAGTACATCGTGCTGATGCGGTACAGCTGCTGGATGGACAGCACCGGGCACAGCTCCAGCGTGATCTCGTTCAGCGTCTTTTTGGGCTTCTGGTGAATCACCAGCAGCTGCACGGCTTGGCGGATGTACCGAAGCTCCTCCCACGCCGTGCCCGTCCACTCCTTGCTCTCGATGAGCCACACCTCCAGCTCCGCGAGCCCAGTTTTGATGTACTCGCCGTTACTGAAGGAGCAGCACTCGCGTCTAAGCAGCAGCGCGTTGAACAGCTGGACGTTGATGAAACAGAAAATCTGCGTGAAGAACTTGCGCACCAAAAACACCGGTACGTGGTTCGCGCGAAACGTCACTAACAGCGCGTCGAGGCAATCCAGAATCGCGCGCCAGTGCGTGCCGAGCTGCGGTCCGTGCGCGCCGCCGTCCGCCGTGGAGGTGGCCGTCTGCGTCTGCGCGCCTCGGCGCGCCGCCGCGCCGCCGCGCGCGGCTCTCGGGGCCTGGATGCAGCTCCCGAGCTGCGGCGTGATCTCCTTCTTCATGTTATCGCGCAAAAACCCGTAAATCTTCTCCACAAACGCCGTGAGCTGCTGCTTGAACAGAAAGGCGGGATACTTGGCGTCCACCTGGCGCACGCCGGGGATGCCCACCGGGGGCTCGTCCTTGTCGGTGTCCGAAAACGCGCTCGCCGCGCGTAAACGCGAGTTGAACCGTTCGAAAATACCGACGCCCGACCCCAAACCCGCGCGCCGGCGGCTCGCCGCGCCCCCCGACGTCTTCAAAGTCCTCTGTAACAAGTGCAGGAGCGCGAAGGTGTTCGAAAGCCAATACGTCAGCTGCGCGTTGTTGTCCGTGTTGAGCTCCACCGCGTTTGACATCTTGCTCATGATCTGGTCGAACAGACCCGTGCGCTCGAGCTCGAACGACTTCCAGTGCAGCAGCGAGCGGAACGTGACGCAGGCCAGAACGGGCTGGCCGCCGGAAAACCCAATCTCGCTCGCGCGCTCCACCGTCGCCAGGAGCGTCTCGTGCTCCTCAAACGTCTTCTGCGACGCGAGCGACTTCGCCTTCGCCTCCGCCTCCACCCGGCGCCGGATCTCGAGGTCGCCGGGCGTCGACGTCGCCGAGTCGGGTGTCGCGGGCGACGCCACGCCGAACGCGTCCGAGCCGCGCGGCGGCGACCGCGCGGCGTCCCCGACGCCCGCGCGCATCGCCGCCGCGCGCATCACGTTTTCCTTCGCCATCTGCTTCAGCCGAGCGTTTTCCGTCTCGAGCATCAGCACCTTCTCGGCGAGCGACTCCGTCTTGGTCTCCGCCTGCGTGAGCATCTCCCGCAACTCGTCGCACTGCGCCTCGAGCTTCGTAGAGCGCGCGCGCTCGGCGTCCAGCTCGGTCGCCGCGGCGACGCGAGCCGCCTCCGCCGCGAGCTCCGCCTCGGCGGCGGCGGCTTCGAGCGCGGCGAGTCGCGCCGCGTTCGCCGCGATTTCAGCTTCCTTCTCGCGCTCGCGCATAACGCGCGCCTCCTCGTCGCGCCTCTTCTGCTCCTCGATCGCCGCCTCCTCCGCGCGTAGACGCGCCTCCGCCTCCGCCGCCTCGCGCTGCATCCGCATCTCCTCCTCCAGCGCGGCCATGCGCGCCGCCGCCTCCTTCGCCTCCTTCTCGCGTTTCGCCTCGGCGTCCGCCAACCGCCGGCGCTCGAGCTCGGCGCGCGTGCGCTCGAGCTCGAGCTGCTTCTCGAGCTCGGATTTCGCCGCCAGGAGCGCGCCAGCCTCCTTCGCCTCCTGCCGCAGCCGACGCGCGCGCGCGCGCGCCGTCTTCGCGCGCCACGCGCACTGGAACGCGACGGCGGCGAACCGCGCGCGCAGGTAAGCAAAGCGAGCCGCCCTCCCGCGCTGAAACGCTTGCAGTCTCACCGCCGCGCGCTCGCGTCGCATGACTCTCACGCGCGCGCGCGCGGCGGCGGCGCGCGCGGCGGCTTGTATGGCGACGGCTGCTTTTTTGCACCTGTTGAACTGGCGCACCGCGAGCGCCGTGCGCGCGCGCGCCTGCGTCTTGATCGCCGCGCGCTCAAGCCGGAGCGCAGCCACCAGGCGACGCGCGAGCATGCCTCTCGACCACTTCGCGACGCACAGCGCCGCGCGCTTCATTTCGGCAAACTCGCGCTTTCTCGAAACGCCGCGCGCCATCTTCTGAATGTACGTCGCCGCGCTCGTCATTTTTTTGTGCCGGATCATATCAAGGCTCGCCATCTGACCCGCGCGTAGAAACACCTTGGTTTTCCCAATCTGCCACGTCGTCAAACCGGCGTTTTCGAGAATCGAACGCGCGACGGAAAACTCCTCGCCGGGCGTGAACAGCTTCTCTTTATCGCGCGCGAGCAAGCCGAACCGATCTAAAAACTCGTCGATGGGTTTGCGCGAGGGGTACCCGGCGCACGAGATGCGCACAGCCTCCAACACTCCGCCGCAACGCAGCTGGTGTAACACGTTGGCGTTCTCGAACGCGCTCGGGACGTTCCTCCCGTTGGGCTTGATGCACCGGATGTAGTGCGGCTCCGTCTCGTTGAGTTTTTTCATGAGCTCGGCGAGCTGCGACTTGAACGCCGCGCCGATGGAGGAAAACTTCATCGCGCTCTTCGACGCGCGCGCGCCGCCGTTACCGACGGCGCCGTTACCGCTCGCCTTGCTCGGCTCCTCCTTCGCCGCGAACATCTCGCGCAACAGGGCTTGTTCGGAATCGCCCAGCAGTTTCTGGTGATCGACGATCACGAAATCCTTGTTCTTCTCCAGGAAATAGTCGCTCTCGTACGTCACCTCGCCCGCGTAGTGGTCCAACGTAAACGCCGTCGTCGACCGCTTCGGTTTCTTGAAGCGGCTCTGATCCTTCAGCGCGCCGTACAGCTTCTGCGCGAACTGCTCGTGCGTCGTCGCCGGGAACATGCACGCCTCGTCCAGTAACGAGATGATCCCCGTCGGTCGCTTCTCGATTAAGTCGAGCACGTCCTGGTTATCCACGAACTCGATGTACGACCAGTCGATGGCTTCGCGCTCGTACTCCTCCTGCTCCGTCTTGAACACGTGCTGGTTGAAGTGCTGCTGCAGCTTCTCGTTCGCCAGGTTGATGCAAAACTGCTCGAACGAGTTCGTCTTGAACGACTCGAACCCGTAGATGTCTAAAACGCCGATGAACCTCTTAGATGAAGCGTCCTGGCCGATCGACGTGTTGATCTTCGCCACCAGCCAGTCGAACAGACGCGCGTACAGAGTCTTCGCCAGCGAATCGCGAGAGTTGGTCGCCGCCGCGACGTCCAGGGGCTTCTCGATGGCGCCGTCGCGCGTCTCGATCGTGCGCGTGCGCAGAGCCTTCTCCAGGCGCGCGGCGTCGACGCGAAGCACCGCGGCGGCGTCCGCGAGCGCGGCGCGAGAGGCGTCGCCGGCGAGAACGCAACCGTCGTCCGCGGCGTCGTCGTCGGCGTCGGCGAAGGCGACGTTGCCGAGATGCAAAACGCCCGCCACGACGCGCATCACCGCGTCTTGCGCGTCCTTCTCGATGCCCACGACGTCCATCGCCCTTCGCGTCGCGCGGTACTCCGCCGCGTTGTCCACGCCCTCGAGCGTGTGACAAGAAGACGCGTTGAGGTAGGAAAACTCGGTGGACGCCTTCAATCGCAACGCCTTCTTCTCGACGTCGTCCGCGCCGTCGCAGAGCTGGTAAAAAACGTGGAAGTTGCGTTCGGGGTCGTCCACTTGAACGATCCTCGAGCGCTCCAGCAGGTACGTGCGGATCGCCGCGCCGCTGATGGCGTTTTTGTTGTCGAACTGGATCTCGATGAACTTCCCGAAGCGGCTCGAGTTGTCGTTTCGCACCGTCTTCGCGTTACCGAACGCCTCGAGCAATGGGTTGGACTCCAACACTTTCTGCTCCACCGGACGAGCGGCGCCGCTCGCGTCGGCGCGCTCGTCGACGTCCCCCGCGCGCCCGCCCATGTGCGCGAGATAGTGCATTATTTGCTTCGCCGTCTCCGTCTTGCCCGCGCCGGACTCGCCGGAGACCAAGATGCTCTGGCTCGCGTTCTCTCTGCGCATCGCCTCGAACGACGTCTCGGCGATGGCGAAGACGTGCGGGCTCAGCTCGCCCAAAGAGTGGCCTCGGTACTGATCCATCATGTGGCGGTCGTACAAGTGCGGCAGACGCTGGAACGGGTTCACCTGTTTGGTTTGAAGTGAAGTGAAGCGGTTCGTGGGGTTCGTGGAGTTCGTGGGTCAGCGAGAAAAAACTCGAGGGGTTCCGTCGGTTGGCGGAGGGAACGTCGGTCGGCGGAGGAGGCGGGACGAGACACGAAAAAAAAACGCGTGGCGTTTTCCAAACTCGGCGAACGTTTTGGAGCGCGCTCCGCAAGGGCCCGTCGGTTCCGAACGCGGTTCCGAACGTTCGCTCGCGCGGAGCGCGCGCGCGGACGGCGTTCGCGGACGTCGTTCGCGCCGTACCGCGATGAGGATGTTCCCCGTGTACGTGTAGATCTCGTCCAGCCCGTAGCGGTTCTTCAGGTTGTGCAGCACGCCCGGCTCGTGCAGGTAGTTGAGCGTCACCATGTCCTCGCGGTCCGCGTGCTCCACCAGGCACAAATCCGCGTGCTTGAGCTCCGCCTCGCCCGCCTCGGTGGCCACCTTGACGGCCTCGCCGGAGACGGAGACCACCGACCCCGAGACGTACGCCTCCGCGGGGTCGGGCACCCACACCTTCACCCCGGGGGAGATGCGGTTCGACTCGTCCTCCGCCATGGCGCCGTCCAGTCACGGCGACGCGACCGACGCAGGCGGTGAGACCGTCTCACGTCCAAAGACGAGCGGAGAGCCGTTTGCGTTCGAGTCGACGCGATCGACGCGCGCGTCGGAGGGAGCCGCGAACGCGCGCGTTCGCCGATCCGCCCGCGAGGCGCGTCCGTCGAGAGCACGCGCTCGCGACCCGCGACGGAGGCCGTGCGATACGTGCGCCGGAGATGCTCCAGGCGCGCGGCGCTGTGCGCGGGCCGTGGCGAAGATCTCGACTTGGCACTCGAGCTTTTGAGTCGGTACGCAAAAACCGAACATGCTTACATGCAGAACGCACGATTTTTGCGCCGGATCCGTATGGGGACGCAGTCACCAGAAAGGAAGTAGTGGCAGCGCGCCACACGTGGCGAATTAAAACGTTTGTTTGCCCGAGCGGCGAGGAAAACAGAAACGACCGCCAGAGCATCCCGCGCGTGGGCGTTCGGCGCGCGCCGCGTCTCTGTCGGACGGCGAAGACGCCGGCGCGCGCTCGAGGCGCTCGCGGCCTACGCGCGGGCGCGTTCGTCCCGATCGTCGCGTCGCGCCGATCATGGCGACCGCCGCGCCCTCGTTCCTGGGCACCTCCCGGAACCTGACGGACAAGTTCCTGCGGTTCAGGAACCAGGCCAAGGACACCGGGGGCTTCGGGTACAGCGCCTCGCGCGAGGACCTGGCGCGCGAGAAGGCGAGCGCGCGCCTGCTGGACGCGGCGATCGGGAGCAGCAGCGGCGGTGCGTCCGACGGGGCGCTCGGAGGCATCGCGGGCATGTCCTCCACGCTCCCGCCCGCGTGGGTGGATTTCAGCGAGGAGGCGTCGGCGGACATCGCCGCCATCAAGGACAAGCTGCGCGAGCTGAGCTCGGCGCACGCCAAGGCGCTGCTCCCCACGTTCGACGACGTGGGCGGCGCGGAGGACCACGTCGTGGAGGTGGTGACCAACGAAATCACACGGTTGTTCAAGAGGTGCGAGGGGCGGCTCAGGCGGCTCGGCGAGCGCGCCGCCGACGGAGCCGACGCCGAGGAGACGCGCGTGGTGAAAAACGTGCAGACCAAACTCGCGACGGAGGCGCACCGGCTGTCCGTGGTGTTCCGCAAAACGCAGAAGGAGTACCTGCAGCGGCTGCAGCAGCAGGAGGGCCGGGGACCGGGGGGGGCGGGCGTGGACGATATATTCGCCAACGCGGGCGCAAACGCGGAACACGACGACGTCGATCCGGGATTTTCGGCGCAGCAGATGCGTCGCGTGGATCGCGTGGAGGCGCACTCGTACGAGCGCGACCGGGAGGTGGTGCACATCCTTTCGAGCGTGAACGACCTGGCCGGGGTCATGAAGGACCTCTCCGTGCTGATCATCGACCAGGGGACCGTGCTGGATCGCATCGACTACAACTGCGAGATGGTGGCGGTGACCGTGGAGGAGGGGCGGAAGCAGCTCGCCAAGGCGGAGGATTACCAGAAAAACTCGCGGCTCATCCTGTGCATCTACTTCCTCGCCGCGATGGTGGGCGTGATGCTGCTGGTGGTCATCTTCCAGAAGATGGGGTAGGAGAGTGGCGTGAACGCGCGCGCGGCGACGTTGCGTGAAAACGAAGAGGCGCGATGAAAAACGACTCATGAGTCGTTTCGCGCGACGACACCCGGCGAACGCGAAAAAGCATCGTCTTTCTTACATAGCGCTAGTTTTCTACGTTTTCGAAAGCGAAGTAGAGCTCTACTACCGGTAGTAGACTCTTTATTAGTTTTATTCGTGTCGTCACTGCTTGTTGGCGTCCTCGAACGGGTCGAACGGCTCGCCGTCCTTGGTCATGCCCAGCGACGGACTCGCGCGCCCGCTGCCCGTGTCCTCGTCCACCACCGTCAGCGACACGTGCGAGCTCTGGCTGTGCGACCGCGAAACCTTACCGGGCATCGAGCCTCCCGACCCGGCGAGGGGGGGGTTGACGCCGCGCGTTTGACTCGGCGCCGCGACGGAGTGGTTGGCGTAGGCGACGTTCCCGTCGCTCACCACCACGTGGTCGAGCGAAACGAGACCGTTGTTGAGCGCGCCGCCGAACGGCATGGCTTCCCCTCCTTCCTCCGTCTTGAACACCATGCGCGCATCCGTCGCCGCGTCCGACGCTCCGCTCCGCGTCGACCCGCCGCGAGAGGCGGCGCGGTCGCTCCCGTTGCTGGAGTTCTCCATCACCTCCGAGAGCGCCATCGCGAACTTGGCGGCGTCCCCCGCGCGCACGCGCATCTCCATGGAGTGCTCGCCCCCCCCCGGCGTCTTGAACGTGAACACCGTGGTCTGGAACTCCGTGTAGCTCCGCCCGCCGTGCTGCGACGCGTCCATGCCCTTCATCTCGTCCTGCACCCTGACTCGCAGCGAGCCGAGCCCCCGTTTGATCAAGAGCAGCGACACCCAGGACGTCACGCCGATCCACGCCACGGAGCTGATCAACAGCACGACGTTCGCGCCGAGAATAGCGCCCCCACTCGCGCACCCCATGAACAGACCGCAGATCCCGCCCTCCTGCGAATCCGTCGGGTGGCCGTAGCGCAGCACGTAATCCGTCTCGTTCGTAAAGAGCGCCGGCGCGACGATGCCCCAGATGCCCCCGAAGAAGTGCACCGGAACCGCGTCCACGACGTCGTCGACGTGCCACACTAACAGGAAATACGACGAGATGACGTAGATGAGCCCCGCGAGAGCGCCGATGAGCACCGCCGCCCACGGCTCGACTAAACCCGCGCAACCGGACACGGCGACTAATCCGCATAAGATGCCGTTGTTCATCCGCCGCGGCTCTAATTTCTTCGGCCACACGTACGCGTCCGTGAGCATCGTCGCGCCGCCCCCCGCCGCCGCCGCGAGCGTCGTCGCCACCGCGGCTTTCGCGGCGATCGCGGCGTTGCCGCCCTCGAGCGAACCGACGGCGACGCAGTTGAACCCGTACCACCCGAACCACAAAAACATGGTGCCCGCGGTCTGGAACACGGGGCTCTGCATGGGCATCGGCATCGGGATCCCCGCGTTGAATCGCCCCACCCTCGGACCGACGACGATGCACGCGATGAACGCCGCGAGGCCGCCGGTGACGTGCACGACGCACGCCCCGCCGTAATCCACCGCGCCGCTGCCGAACAACCTCGTGCCTTGAGCTTTCAAAGGACTCGCCCACCCGTCCTCGCTCCAGGTCCAGTGCGCGACGATGGGGTATAAAAGACCGGTGATCGTAGCGCTGTACAGCGCGTACGCTCTAAACATGAACCGCTCGGCGAGCGCACCAGAGACGATCGTCGAGCTCGTCGCCGCGAACGCGAACGCGAACACGAACCGCGCGTGTGATTTCGCGGCTAAGCCGTTTTCAGAAACCGAGTTGTCAAAACTCACGTCAAAGTCGCCGCTGGACATGGCGAACTTAGTGCCGCCCGCGAACCCGTTGCCCTCGCCGTACAACAAACCGTACCCGACGAGGTAGAAGGTCAGCGCGCCGCAGCACACGTCCAGGAGGTTCTTGAACAAAGTGTTCTTGGTGTTGCGGATGCTCACGCTGCCCACCTCTAGCAGCGCGAACCCGACCTGCATGAAGAACACCAGCGTCGCGCCGAAGAGCATGAACAGCACGTCCTGGAGTCGCGACGACGTATGACAAAAAAAAAATGGCACAAAAAGCGCGTCGACAAAAAAAAGATTTCGATCGGTTCGGCGCGCGCGTCCACGACGGGTTTTTTGCGATCGACCGAACGAAACGCGCGAGGAGGCGCGAGGCGAGCGATTTTGGCCGCGGGGCGGGCGGGTCGGGGGTCGAGGGTCCGGTCAGCTCGTGCGCGTGAGTCTCCGAACGCGTGTAGTGGTCGGTTCGTGCGCTTCGGCGTGCGCGCGCGCGCGCGTCGTCCCCGCAGACGCGGAGACTGACATTCTGTGGAAAGTGACGGCGGCATCTCGGTCGCGGCGGCGGCATGTGGATGACCGACCCCGCGCGCGGTGCGGCGCGACACGCGCGAGGGAGGGGTCGAAACTCGCGGGGACGCATCGACGCACCAGGCCGCCGTTATCTTCGGCGTCGGATGCTGCATCTAGCGGCATACGGCGACTCATGGCGCGTCTCGCGGTGGTCAGAGCACCGTCAGCACGTCAGCGGGCGTTGTTTACCCCGAGGGGGTCCGAGATGGCCGCCGCAACGAGCGACCGGGGTTCGTGGAGCGTCTCCACGGAAGACACGCGGCGCGAACGGCGCTCGCGCTGAGACGCAGCGAACGCGGGCACGAAAGCAGGCTCGGCGCTTCGGCTCCGAACCCGCGCAGTGGCTGAGGTGTGTGCGTGGCGCGCGTGCCGTCAGGTTTTTGCGTGTACCTAACTGTCGGCGAGACTACGAACCAGAAAAGCGACCGACCGCTGCGGGCGGGGAACGGGATCGATCGGGTTGAAACACCGGTCCAAACGTCCACTGCCGCATAAAACGCCCGCGCGCAAAAAGCATTTAGGATGCCGTGACCCGCCGTGGCATCATGTCCGCCGCGGCGTACTGCGCGCTGAGCGTCTCGGTGTCGCTTCTGAACGCGCACGTGGTGACGTTCCTGCCGAGCGTCACCCCGCTGCTGGCCGCGCAGGCCGCCTCGACGTCCCTCGCGCTGGCGCTCGCCTCGCGCGTCGGACCCCGCGAGGTGTGCGTCGGGGCGTGCCGAGAGTTTCCGCTCGCGCTCGCGTTCAGCGCCGCGCTGTGGACGCGCATGGAGGCCAACCGGCACGCGTCACAGAGCACGATTTTGGTCGCGAGGCACCTCGTGCCGCTCGTGATCCTCCCCATGGAGCGCGTCGTCCTCGGGAGGCGAGCGCCCGCGGAACTCGCCGCGCCGCTCGTCGCCGTGGCGCTGGGGGCGTTTGCGTTCGCGAGAGGCGCGCGTTTGGAAAACGAAGAATATTCTTCGCCGCGCGGCTTCGGCGGCGTCGTGCTCGCCGCCCACGTCCTCGTGACAGCGGCGCAGCTCGTGATGGCGAAGGCGTCGGTGGGCGACGAAAACGGTGAAAACGGCGGCGGGCGACGAAAACGAGCCGCGTACGCGGCGGGGGTCAACGCCGCGATGGCGCTCGTGTTTCTCGCCGCCAGCGCTCTTCGCCGAAGGAGCGCGTTTTATTTTTGGTCGACGGATGTGACTACCATGACGAGCGCGCGTGTATTCGCGATCCTCGCGACGATCCCGTTGTCGATTGTGATCGTGCACGTTCAGACCGAGACGCAGGCGAAATCGAGCGCGGCGGGGTTCGCCGCGCTCAACAACGCCGCCAAGGCGTTTTCCGTCGTCGGAAGCGTCGCGATCGGCGAACGAGCGCCGACGTCGGCGTCGCTTATAGGGCTCGTCGCGACGTTTGTAGGGGGGCTGTGGTACGCGCGCGTCTCGGCGAGGCTCAAGGCGAGACCAGAGGCGCTGGTACCGAAAAAAGAAAAGAAAAAGCGGAGCTGAGTCTTCCGACGGCGAAAAGAACGTCCCGCGGGACGCGGGGAGCGACGAGACAGTATTACTCTTCGTACTATGTCATAGCTATGATATCAAACGGCTCGAGACGACAAACGACGTTATTAGCGCCTTGGAAGGTTGACTACTGCGGAGCTCTCCTACGCGTACGCTACGCGAACGCGCCGGTACGGCCTCTTTGGTGAGTGGTCATCCACACGCCGCCGCCTTGATTCCTGGGAGTTTCCGGACTCATCCCGTCCCCAGCGAGGACCAGTCCAGGTCGTTCCCGGAGACGTCCAGGTGCGTGAGCAGATTGTTCGCGAACAGATCGTTCGGCAGCGCGCCGTTGAATCGGTTCGCGGAGAGGTCCAGGAACCGCAGATTGCCTCGCGCGAGCTTTCCGAGCGCGTCGGGAATCGGCCCTTCCATGTCGTTTCGCGAGACGTCCAGTTTCGTGAGCCAATTTAGAGACGCCAGCTGATCGTCACCCGGAAGAGAGCCGGTCAACGCGTTACGGCTCACGTCTAACACGCGCAGCGTCGCGAGAGACGCGAGCGCCGCGGGAAACGAACCGTTGAGTTTATTACGCGAAACGTCCAAGACGCGCAGAGAAACCAAAACGCGCGCGTCCACCACGCCTTCGCTCGGGATCGAACCCACGAACGCGTTGCCGCTGAGATTCACCTCGCGCACGTGCGCGAGGGCCATCAGCGAGTCCGGCAACGAACCAGACAGACCGCAGCCGCTCACGTCCACGCGGCGCAGACGCGAGTCGCGCGGGAAGAATGATTCACCAAGCGTCCCGAGGGACACGACTCCTCCGGACGCGGCCGTCGACCCAGACCTCTGTGCGTGAGAGCACTGCGCGGCGAACACCTTGAGGTTTGGATTCAGTTTAAAGTCCTTCCCGAACTTCCCTGAAAGCGGGTTATGCGAGACGTCCCAGATGACGAGTTTGTCGGCGTGTACAGGCGGTTCCGGCGGGGGCTCGGCTATGGCGTTGTTTGAGACGTCGAAGAGCCTCATCGACGCGCCTAGGCCGAACGTTTGACCGGCGAGCGCGTTTGTACAGAGGGTAAGACCTTTCGTGAACCGGTTGTTCGACGCGGAAAACACCTCCAGGTCAGGTAAAGCGCACATCGAGCCCGGCAACGGTCCTTCCAAGCCGTTTTTCGAGACGTTGAACAGTTTTAACTTAGTGAACCGGCAAAACTCGCGTTCGGGAACCCAACCGGTGAACGCGTTGTCCGACAGATCCAGCCGCTCCATCTTGTCCGCGGCGCCCAGCTCTGCTGGGAGGAAACCGCGCAACGCGTTCCCTCTTACTAAAAACGACGTCAGACCGCGCATAGAACCGAACGCGCCGCTTATTTCGCCGGTCAAAGCGTTGTGGCGCAAATCAAGGTGACGCAAACGGTGTAAACGCGCGAGCGTCGGCGGTAAAGGGCCGGACAGACCGTTGTCGTTTAACACCAAACCGAGTACGCCGGCGGGCTGGTCGTCCGACGCGCAGAACACGCCTTCCCACGCGCAGTGCGTCGCGCGCGACAGCCAGTTTCTTTGCCGGCGCCACCGGCTGCCCTCCGTTTTTCGGTACAGGTCCGTGAGCGCCACGCGCTCGACGCGCCGGATCTCCTCGACCAACTCGTGAGACGACGGCAAGGGGTCGAACGAAACGTCCGAAGCGGAGGGACCGGAGTATCGCCAGGTGGTCGGCGGCGGTTCCGTTTTTGTTTCGCGCGAGGTCTCGGAGTCGGAACGCGTGTTGATATCATTCGCGCGCGTCGCGTCTCGGCGCTCTCCGAGACCACGCGCGCTGTCTCCGAGACGCCCGTCGGAACGAACGTCCGCGGCGCACGTCGTCGCTTCTCCGTCGCGAGAAGAGGAACACGTCGAGAGCGTCGAGAGCGCGTCGTCGTCGGAGGCGATCTCGTCGACGGGAACGCCGCGAACGAATTCGAACGATTCGTCGTCGACTTTTTCAGTCGCGACGCCGCCGTCTCTTTTTGTGTCCAGCAGAAACACGCCCTCCTCGGGCACGCGCGGCCGCTTCGCCACCTCCGCTCGGTCGATCGGTACCCCGTAGTAATCACGGAGCGTCTGTTCGTCCTCCGCCACCTTGCGCACGGTGTCGGCGACCAGAAAGGCCGCCGCGTCGCGCGCGCGCGCGGCGTCGCGCGCGCCTCCCGCCGCCGCCGACACCGCCGCCGCCGCGCTCTGGCACTTCTCGTGCAGCAGCTGCTTGAGCAGCTCGGTCGCCTCCGCGTGGTCCAGCACCACGTTCACGGCGTTGGCCAGGTCCGCGCACGGGTTGACGGTCTGCCCGGGCACAGCTGGCGGCGCCGCCGCGCACGCCTCGCGCAGCGCAATCACCGCCGCGTGCTGCAAGTCCCGCGCGGGCTCGTCGATGAGGTTGCGCGCGTACCCCTCGCACGGCCGCTGGAGCAGCGACGCGAGCCGAGTGGAGAAGCGCGCCTCGCCCTCGGCGGTGAAGCGCACGGCGGAGGCGTCGCTCGACGCGTCCAACCCCGCGGAGCGGGTCGCGCGCTCGCGCTCGCTCGCGGAGCGCGCGCGCGCCTTGTCGTGCAGCGACGCGCCCGCGGGAGCGGGCGCGCGCGACAGCGCGGCCGCCTCGCTCGCGGACGCGGGCGCCACGCGGGGCGCCGCGAGGAGGAGGAGCACGAGCGAGAGCCACGCGGCGCGGGCGAAGGGCGACGCCATCGCGCCGCCGCGCGTCTTCCCGGCACGACGCGCGCGCTCGTCGTCGTCGTGCCCAGACGAAGTGATTGGAAAGACGAAAACGCCAAGAAAAACATCGTTCGCGAACAGGTCCGGCCGATGGCATTCCGTCCCTCGGCCCTGGTATATATCTGGTATCGGGAGAAAACCGGGCTCGCGAAACAGCGGCTCTCGCACAAGAGCCCGTCCCGACGCCGTCGCCGTCCCTCTTTAACGGCGCACCGGACGCACCCGCACGCGGTCGTCTACGTCAACGATGCCTTTCAACGTGAGTGTCCCGTCGAACCCCGCGTCTGCGGTCGCGCCGTTCGCGTCGCGTCCCCGCGTGCGCCTCCGAATCCGCCGGGCGCGCCACTGACGGAAATCGCTCATCCCACCGCTCTCCTCTCCTCATCCCCGCAGCGCAACATCGAGCTCGGGCGCGTCTGCCTGGTCAACCTGGCCGCGGACCCCCTGTACGGCAAGCTCGTCACCATCGTCGACTTCGTGGACATGAACAGGGTGCGTATCTTTTCCTCGTCGTCTGCTCGGATGCCGCGCGTCGCGTCGAAGTCCGCGCGCGTCGACGGAAAACCCTAAACCGCCGTTCGCGTCGCGTCCCAGGGCTTTTTCCCTCTCTTCTGGGGCGATCGCTCTTCGCAGAGCGAGTCCCCGGTTCGAATCCGACGCGTGCAATAATCGCTGACCTTCGTAAACCCCAAACGATGCGTTCATAACTATCGCAGGTTCTCGTCGACGCGCCCGGCATCCAGCGTTGCGTGATCTCGCTCCGCCGCCTCGCGGTCACCTCCCTGGTGGTTGACCTGGAGGAGAAATCCCCCTCCAAGGAGGCGTTGGCGGCTGCGCTCAAGGCGGCGGACGTCGAGGGGAAGTGGGCGGCGTCCGCGTGGGGTAAGAAGCTCGCCAAGCAGGCGGCGCGCAAGAACCTCACCGACTTCGACAGGTACAAGGTGATGGTCGCGCGCACGAAGCGCAAGGCGCTCATCGCCAAGGCGCTTGCCTGATTTCGACGCGTTTCCGAGAAGCTTTGACGAAAAACGACGAAAAACAGGATGGATGATCCGCGACGGAGTCTCGAGTTTGTTGTGACGAAGAAATCCGTTCGCTTCCGTTCACAAAAAGAGTTCCTACACGATCATCACCGTCGCCGCCCACCTCCGCCTCGCCCACCTCCAAAGCCCCCTCTTCTCCCGTCGTCCGCGCCGCGCCCGGGGAGCTTTTGCAAAAGCACCGCGTCGCGCCGCAGCACGTCTTCGCACGCCACGCACGCCACCAGCGTTGTCTTTCCTCCCGCCAGAGGCGTCTTTTCCGTGTCGAACCGAACCTCCACGCACCGCGCGCCGCACCCGCCGCACACAAGGCGCGTCGGTGAGGCGGACGCGACGGACGGCGGCAGACGAAGCGTCGTCTCGCACGACGCGCAACGCAAACGCGACGTTTTTTTCCGACTGACGTTCCGTCTCGGCTCGACGATGAGCGCGTCGTCGCACGTCGGACACGGACACACTAAACGTTCCTCTATGATCGGGTGCGCGCTCGGGTGCGGGCACGCGAACGGTCCCCTTTTCGGATTTTTGTCAACACCACCACACACCGAAGAAGGGACCGGTTTCGTCTTGAAGCACCGCACGCACAGAGGGAACCGAGCTTTGTCGTTTGGCCCCGGCCCGAACGAACAAAGCAAAAGCTCGAAGTCGCACAGGGGACACGACCGTCCGTCCCACGGCGCGACCTCCGCGCCGGGGGGAAGCGCGTACGTCTCGTTTTCCGTCACGCAGTGCAGCACTTTCCGTGCTCTTGTCTGCGAGAGACGCAGGAAACGCGCACAGCGCCCGCATTTCGAGAACGGCGGCGCCTCCGCCAGCGACTTAGACGCGGACGGGTCGAAAACGAGCTCGAACAAAGAGTCCACCGCGTCGACGTTTTTCACGAAGTGCGCGTACTTTAATGCAAACTGCTCCAGCGCGTGCCGTACGACCTCAGCGTGGTCCGCCTTCCCGGTGGCGATCAAGTCGAGCTGATTTTCAACCGCTTTGCGTGTGAACGGCGAGGCGAGTTCGGGATCGACGGCGTCGTAGCCGGCGACTAAAACGAACCCGAGGTCGGTGACGTCCACGCGCCGCGTCTTTTGATCGATGGACACGTACTTTCTTTTTTCGACGTTGTTGATGTGCGTCGGAATAGACGCGTCCGTGCCGATGCCGTGTTGCTCCATCAACGAGATGAGCTCGGACTCGGTCATCGCGTTCGGGGGGGACGTGACGTCGGCGGCGAGCGCCACGTTCGCGACGGGTGTCGCGTCGCCAACCACGAACGCCCGCGCGAACCGCGTCTCGCGCGGCGCGCGCCACGGCATCGCCAAAGTCCACCCGGGTTGTTTGGTCTCGCTCGCGCACGCGTCGAAGAGCTCGCCGCCGACCTCGAGGGCGATCGCGCGCGTCACGCAGACGCAGTCGCGCGCGCACGCGGCGACGAAGCGGCGGACGATGAAGTCGTACACGCGCCACGCGTCCACGCCGCCCACGTCCGCGGGGGACGACGCCGAGATCCCCGCGGGCGTGATCGGGGGATGGTCGCCCGCGTCCACGCCGCCGCGAGGCGCGCGGAACGCGGGCTGCTGTTTGTTTCGCGTTTCGCGTCGCGCGACGGTGTCTTTCGTGTCTTTCGTCAAAGCGTTCGCCTCCGCCGAAGAAGAGTCCGCCGAAGAAGAGTCCAGCATCTCCGCCACCATGCCGTCGCCGAGATCGGGGTGGCAAACGCACGCGCGCAGCGTTTCGCGGAAATCGAACCCTTTTGGGAACGCGCTGGACTCCGTGCGCGGGTACGAGATGCGCCCGTCGATGTACAGGCGCTCGGCGATCTGCATCACGCGGTGCGCGCCCATGCCCATCCCGGCCGAGCAGGACTTGAGCAGATCCACCGTGTTCAAACCGCACGGCGGGGGTTTTGAAGTTTCCGCCTCCGTCGACATAGAGACGCGCGCATAGGACGCGTTTGAGAGCGCCGATTCCGAAACCAAACGCGCGTACGCCTCCCCGACGCTCTTGTCGAAGACTCGACCGCGACGCCAGACGATCGAGTTCGGCGCGTTCGGGGCGTTCGGGGCGTTCGGGGCGTTCGTGACGGAGTCTTCGCGTGCGTTCGCGTCCGTTTCTTTTTCTTCGCGAACACGCCGAGGACGTTCGTGTTCGTCGTCGTCGAGAGGGGACGCTCTCGACGCTCTTCGCGACGTCGTCGAAAGCGACGGCGTCGCGAAAAGGTCGGGACACGTCAAGACGACGCGCCAAAACGGTTCCGGATCGTGCGCGGCGATTTGTTTTCGCCGCGCCGCGACGAACGACAGCGTCGGGGTTTGGCACGGCCCGTACGACACCACGCTCGAGTCCAGGCCGCTGAATTTGTCCCGAAAGTGGTTCGTCTGGAACCGCGTGAACGCGACGCCGATCTTGAGGTCCAGCTCCTGCCGCGCGTCCACGGCGCGCGCTTGATTGACGTCGGGGAGGCCCAAGTTTCGCATCGCCGCCTCGACGCTTGGCTTGGTGACCGCGCTGAACTTGGCGCGGCGCACGGGCGGTCTCAGAGCCGATTGGGGGCGCATCACGGGCACGCACGCGTCCATCACCTCGAAGCATATGTTCTCGCCTTCGCGGTCGCAGTCCAGCCACAGGATGAGCTGCGCGGCGCCGCGCGCTTCGCGCTCGAGGTGCTCCACCACCCTCGAGCCCCGGGATGCCTCCTTCTTGACCACGGGCGCGTCGAACAGCGCGGCGGGGTCCACGTCCCAGCTCTGGAACCGCGCGGGGAAGTCGATGGAGAGGACGTGCCCGGTCACCGCGGTGACCCTGAAGTCGCACAGCACGCCGTCGTGTCGCCGCGCGAACTCGTGCACGTCCAGGTTGCCTCGCCTCGTGACGTGCTTCCCGTCAGACAGGAAGGACGCGATGGACGCCGCGAGCGAGGGTTTCTCGGCGACGCACACCACCAGGGGGCGGCGGTCGCGGTCGTCCATCGCGGCGGGGACCGGGAGGCCCCGGTCCGCCGCCGACGTCCGCCGCGCGCGACGCGTATGCGCCGAGGGCGAAGTCGTTGTTCAATGTAAACCAGGCGAAAACCGGCACTGCGAGTCGACCGCGACTTCGGCACACTGCGACACTGGTATCGGTCGCTCGCCGTGCCTGCGTGCCTCTTCCGCCGCGGCTTCGAGCGGCAAAAAAGATTAAGAGTCGGCGATCGGCGCCAAGATCACGATAGCAGCTCGCGCAGGTTCACGCCGCGCAGCTTCGCCCGTGAATCGCCCGCGTCGCTATCCCGTCGCGACTCGGCGCGCATTGGTAAGGCGCCGTCGTCAGAGGCACACGCGCTCGTCACCGGGCCGAGCCCGAGTCGCTCGTCTCCGCGCCCGGCGCAGGATCCACCGCTTCGCGCTCGCGCGAAATTAACCCTAGGCGGTCGGCGATCGGGTCGTCGCTCGGTGACCCCGCGCCGTCGCCATGGTGCGCGTGACCCACGGCAAGTTCACCAAGGCGGTGTCTAAGAAGATGCGCCCCGCGGAGGAGGAAGAGTCCGAGGAGGAGCCCGCGGAGTCCGAGGAGGAGGAGGAGTACAAGGACTCGGACGAGGAGAATGACGACGGCGACGACGACGACGACGACGACTCGGACGAGGACGCCTCGGACGACGAGGACGACGAGAAGGACGCAGATAAGCCCGAGGCGGACGACGCGAAGAAATCGAAGAAGACGCGCAAGCGTAACCAGTTCGTGGACGACGTCGCTGAGGAGGATGACGAGTCCGATTCGGACGAGGAGAAGCCCAAGAAGAAGCGATCGAAGAAGGATGCCAAGAAGTCCTCGAAGCAGTCCAAGAAGTCCTCCGGCGCGGCGGCGTTCATCGACGACATCGCCGAGGTGGAGGACGACGACGAGGTTTCCGACGACGAGGGCGACCTCGACGGCGAGGCGGAGGAGTTGGACGACGGCGAGCGCGAGGCGGTCGAGCTCGAGGCGCAGCAGCGCATCCACGCTCGGTACCAGAACATGGAGAACATGGAACGTCTGGAAAACGAGGAGGAGCTCGAGAAACGACTCAAGGAGCGGTACGCCGCGCACAGGGACAAGTACGAAGGGGACGGCGTGGCGGACGCGGTGGATCAGCAGGCGCTGCACCCCACGGTGCGTGACCCCAAGCTGTGGATGGTCACGGTGAAGCAGGGCAAGGAGCGCGAGACCGTCGTGTGCCTCATGCAGAAGGCGATCAACATGCGCAAGACGGGCAAGGGCGCGATGGCCATCATGTCCGCCTCCGCGCAGGACCACCTCAAGTCGTACATCTACGTCGAGGCTGAGCGCGAGGACCACGTCAAGAAAGCCCTGGCGGGGATGCGTCACGTGTACCACATGAAGCCCATCCGCCTCGTGCCGATCAAGGAGATGGTGGACTCCATCTCCGTCACCAAGAAGAAGGTGGAGAACGTCGTCGTCGGCTCGTGGGTGCGCATGCGCGGCGGCGTGTACAAGGGCGACCTCGCGCGCGTCGTCGACGCCAACTACGCGGACAACCAGTGCACCGTGAAACTGGTGCCCCGCTTCGACTACGCGCACCTGCAGGCCAAGGAGGAGGGCGCCGCCGCCGGCCGCGCCAAGAAGGATGGCGCCATGCGCCCGCCCGCGCGTCTCTTCACCGAGGCGGAGGCGCGCAAGCACAACCTCACGTTCGAGCGCGGGCGCCAGGACAGACGCATGGGCGACGTCGTGGACATGCTTTGCGGCCAGTACAAGCTCAAGGACGGGTACCACGTCAAGACCATCTCCTTCGTCTCCTGCAAGCTCGCGGAGGCGCCGGCGCTGGACGAGCTGCAGCGTTACGCCGCCGGCGAGGAGGCGACGGAGGCGAAGGCGCGGGGCGGCAAAGACGGCGGCGCGCGCGACGGTTCGAGCGGCGCGGAGGCGAACCTGGAGGCGCTCGCGGCGTCGCTCGGGGAGGGCGCGGGCGGGTCGCGCGACCAGAACTTCCGACCGGGCGACCAGGTGGTGATCGCGCAGGGCGACTTGAAGAATCTGGCGGGCGTCGTCGAGCGCGTCAACGCGGACGGCTCGGTGCGCATCATGCCGCAGCACGAGATGCTTCACGAGGCGCTGGACATCGACCGCGACCATCTTCGGAAGTCGTTCAAGCTCGGGTCGCACGTGCGGTGCGTGCACGGCAGGCACGAGGGCGAGTCCGGGCTGGTTGTGAAAGTCGAGGGCGAAGTCGCGACGGTGTTCGGCGACGTCACGAAGGAGGAATTCGTGGTGTTTTCGCACCACCTCGCCGACGTCGCCGAGGCGAGCCGCCGCGTCGAGAGCGTGGGCGAGTACGGCACGCACGACCTGGTGATGCTCGAGGACGGGTCGGTGGGCATGGTCGTCAGGGTCGAGAAGGACGCCGCCGTGCTGATGATGCAGACATCCTCGGTGGACCGCCCGGACGTGCGCCCGGCGCGCCTGCACGACATGCGCCGCAAGGTGAACACGCGCGGGCTCAGCGCCGTGGACGGGTCCATGGAGACGCTCGAGGTGGGAAGCATGGCGCGCGTCGCCGACGGGCCGGGCAAGGGCATGACCATCACCGTCGTGCACATCTGGAAGGGCGTGCTCTGGGGCAAGGCCAGGGACGTCGCCGAGCACGGAGGCATAGTCGTCGTGCGCGCGAGGGACTGCCGCGCGCACGGCGCGCGCGGCGGCGGCGGAGGCGGCGGGTTCGCGGCGGCGCCGCAGTCGCCGGGCTCGGCGCTGCTTCGTTCGCCGGCGCGCGAGGCGCGCGCGGCGCCGGCGGCGCCTCGCGCGGGCTCGTTCGGCGGCGGCCGCGTCGGTCGCCGCGACAACGACCTGATCGGCACGGTGGCCCGCATCGGCGCGGGCGTGTACAAGGGGTACAAGGGCAAAATCGTGGACGCCACCGAGACGACGGTGCGCGTCGAGCTCGAGGCTCAGTCTCGCACCGTCACCGTGCAGCGCGCGCAGCTCGCCGGCGCCGGCACCGGCGGCGCCGGCGCCGGCGCGTACAACCCCCCCGACGCCGCGGGCGTCGGCGCGATGGACTACGACTTCCCCGGCGCGGGGCAGCCCATCTCGGCCGGCGCGCGCACGCCGCACTACGGCGCCGGATCGGCGACGCCCATGCGCGACGACGGCGCCGGCGGGCGCACGCCGCTGCACGCGTCGGCGTGGAACCCGACCACGCCGGCGCACGACGCGAGCGCGTGGAGCGAGAGCGACCTCGGCGCGGGCACGGGCACGCCCGGCGGTTTGTATTCCGGGACACCCGCTGGGCTCCCGAGCACGCCCGCCGGGTACGGCCAAGGCGGCGCGACGGCGACGACCACCGCCTCCGCGGATCCCGACTTCGGGTACTCGGGCCCCTTTGTCACGGACGCGGTTGTCGCGCTCGCGGATGGGCGCCAGGGCGTGTTGCGTTCGCGGCAGGGGAGCGACGCGCGCGTTGCGATTGGCACTTCGAAGACGCTCGCGAACGGCGACAAAAGGCTGGAGAGCCTGGACGGTTCCGAAGTCACGGTGTCACTTTCGCAACTCGCGTTGGCCAAGCCGCAGAAGAAAGATCGCGTGCGTGTGGTGGCCGGCGAGGACAACCGCGGCGCGTCCGCCGAGCTCATCGGCGTGGACGGCGCCGACGGCGTCGTCAAGTTGGACCAGACCAAGGACATCTCCATCCACGAGATTGGCGCGCTCGCGCGGATTTGGGTCGGGTGATATAATACATACGACGTGTCTTCTTTTCTTCTTTTCGCGAACTTGATGAGAGCCGTGTGATACCTTACGAATAAACGCGTCCCGCGCGCGAAAGAAAACGCTTTTGCGCTCGCGTCTCCGCGCGCCGGACGCCTTTCACGCCGCCGCCTAAAACTTAAGCGTCCGCGGCGACGACTTTGCACACGTCGTCGTACTCAAACTTTCGCGCCTCGCCGTCCACGTCGACGACAGCTCGGAACGACTCCGTCTCGAGAGCCATCAGCGTTCCCCTTTTACCCCGCATCGCACCTTTGACGACCGCGACCGCGCCGCCCACGGCGGGGAGCACGGTTTGGAGCTCCGCCTGGTCCACGCGCGCCGTGGTCGATTTTAAATCTTCGTCCAACAAAGCGCACTCGCCGACGAAGCCGCCGTCGGCGAGTTTCACGACGCGCGCCTTTTTCTTATACAAACCGGCGTCGCGCAACGCTTTGGACGTGATCTTCACGACGAGGTTCGGGAGAAGCCACGGGATGGATGTTTCGATCGTCACGTCGTTCGGCACAGAGAGGTTTTTCTTCGCCGCCGCCGCCATCCCCGCGCGCGCGATGGACGCCACCGCGCTTTCTTTTTTCATATCGACGGCGCGCGTTTTTGGAGCCTTGTCATCGTCATCCTCCCCGAATGCGGCGTTCGGCTCTATGACGCGTTTTCGTTTTTGTTTGTTTTTGTCGATCGCACCGCCCAGCGCGAACAATAGCGGAGCCGGAGGGTGAAGGGCGTCGTCGTCGCGCCGAAGCGCCGTCGCCTCCGCGTCGGCGGTCGCGCCTCTGTCGGCGCGTTCTTTCGCGGCGCGCGCTATTTGTTCCTCGATGAGCCGCGCGTCGCGCGCGGAGGCGTCCTCCTGCGCCCTCTGCTTGCGCTTCTGCGACTGCTGGCGCATCT
>ENA-OUOG01000808-OUOG01000808.1-marine-metagenome-genome-assembly--contig:-NODE-808-length-39135-cov-6.123125_pt1 | contig 39135 bp, 19 predicted proteins | sample MGYA00248635_ERZ508505 | MGnify/ENA primary metagenome ERZ508505 (study PRJEB26176, sample SAMN06267871) | marine metagenome | isolation source: Saanich Inlet, British Columbia, Canada | place: Pacific... | reverse complement strand
ACGGTTCGTCTCGGTTCCGGTTCCGGTTCCGGTTTCGGTTTCGGTCGCGGTCGCGCTCGCGGTCGCGGCGGCGTCGTCGGCGAGGCACCCGTCGCCGTCCGGCGAGGCGGTGAACGGCATGGCGTACATGCGCGTCTCGCCGTCGACGATCTGGAACACCTTGTGCGAGCACAGCGGGTGGTCGTTCCCGCGGCAGATCCCGAGCACGACGAGCACGCCCAGGTACCGCAGCGGGAACGGGTCGACGCCGGGTCCCGACGAACGAGCGGGTCCCGGCGCGTCGGCTTTTTCGACGGCTGTTTCGTTCGCGTCTTTTCGCGTCCCCGCGACTTTTCCGCGCGTCGTTCCGTCTCCGCCCGATATCGTCGCCGCGTCGTCTTCGCCCATCTTCTGCCGCCGCACGCGCGAGAAGATGCCGTCCGCGCCGACGAGCAGGTCGAACGGGCCGCGCGTCGTGCCGTCCTCGAAGGTCAAGAACACGCGCCCGCCTCCGCCGCTATCTTCTAAAGCCGTCGTCTCTCGGTATCCAGAAAACTTGGCGCCCCAGACGGCTGTTCCCGGCGCGAGGCGTTTGAGGAGCGCGCGGCGCAGCGCCTGCCTCGGCAAGTGCACGTTCCTGCCCCCGTCGCTGCTCGCCGCGCCCGCGCCCTCCGTCTCGTCCTGCACGAAATCAAGCGTGCTGTGGCCGTATCGCCCGAGCTCGCGGCCGTTTGCGTCGAGTGACACGTTGGCGTTGGAGCCGACGCCCTCCAGTCGCAAGCCCAGCGCGCTCAGCGCGTTTCCCCCGGAGTACTTCTGCATGGTGAGCCCGTAGCCCTGCTTTCTGCTTTTGAAGCCCTGGTCCTTGTCGAAGAGCGCCACGCGAACGCCGCGCTGCTGCAGAGCCAGAGCCACAGCGGCGCCGCCGATGCCCGCGCCGACCACGGCGACGCTCGGCGCGTCGTCGCGCGGAGTAGGGAGCTCGCCATCCGCCGTCGCCACGAGCCCCACGCCTCCGCACGCCTTGCAAGGCGTCGCCTTGCCCGGCGGGGGTGGGGGGCGCTCACGAGCCCCCTCCAGCCTGCGCGCGCGCTTCTGCGCCTTGGTCAGGGACACCAGCACGCCCTCGCCCGCGCAGCGCCCGCACCACATCATGCCCGAGCCCGCGCCGCCCGCGCCCGCGTCCGCCTGCGCATCCAGCCCCGCGTCGGGAGACGCCGCCGACGCGCCAGCGCCCGACATGGCGCCGCGTCGGGTGGACGCGCGCGCGCTCGGCGCGAACCGCGCGCGGGGGGGCACAGAGCCGGACGCGCGGCACGTGAGCGCGCGCGTGAGCGTCGCCGCAGAGCGCAGGTGCGCCAGCGCCATGAGCGTGCGCCGCGCGCGCGTCACTGCGACAGGTCGCGATGTATTCCCTTGCTTCCGCGAGCGGGGTGACGATCGCCGCAAACTTCACCACGCCCGACTTTCGAAAAGATGCCCACTCTCCAGGCCTCGCGCGTGTCGCGCGAAAGTACTTTCGTCGATCGATCCAATCCATCTACGCTCTACGCTTGATCATCGATCCGCGCACGTTCGCGCCCCCTCCAAAGACTCTTCCCTCGTGACCGGCACGCACGAAGGCAGCGTGTCCCGCCAGTGCTGGTGCCCCGTGTGCTTGATCCAGCCCCCCCCCCCCGACGCCATCTGCGCCAGGCACCCCGCTCCGTCGCACAGCGACATCTTGTCCACGTCCGCCGGGAAGCACCGGGCGCTCCCGCCGGTCAGCGCGCCGCAGACGCCCATGAAGAAACGCCGAAGCACGGACGCGCACGAACGCAGGCACATGCGGTGCATGGGCGGAGGCGTTTCCGAAGCGTCCTCCGCGCCGAAGGAGTCGCCGAAAAAAGCAAACGCGTCACGAGAAGGCGCCGCGTGCCTCGGCGCGAGCGCGACGCGCGGGAGCGCGTTGACCGCCTCAGCGAGGGTCCCCCGCCAGCCGCGCCAGCGCTGCAGCGCGTCCCAGTGGCACCAGTGCCAGCACTCGATGGGGTTCTCCACGGGGTTACACGCCCTGTGCCAGGCGCCGCACCCCTGCGCCTCGTACGGCACGCCCGCCTCCGAACGCCACGTCGTCGCCAGGACGTGCCACACCGCGGGCTGGTCTCTTTGGAACCCGTACGCCCATACGGAGGACGGACTTTTTGTTAACGCCAAAGCTTTTCCGGTTTCGCGCTCTTCGTTCACGCCGACGACATCCTGCAAGACATCCGCGTTCGAAAAGACCGCGTTGACGACTCGTTCCTCGAACGTCACCGCCCACTCCGTGGGGCGCGCGCAGAGCAAACCGGTGTTGAGCCAAATCTGACCGGCGTCTCCGAACAACACGTCTTTGTTCTTTTCCCAAGCCGCGCCGTACAAACCGAAAGGCGCCCACGACGCGAACCACGCGTCGAGGTCCACGTGGCACGCCGCGGAGAAGGCAAACGAGTCATCTCTTTCCGAAAAAGAATCGGAGTCGGAGTCGGAGTCGTTCGATTCGTTCGACGAACCGAAAAGCTTTAACTGTCTGTCGCTCTCGAGCGCCGCCGCGAGGTGCGCGCCGAGCGCCAGGTGCTTGGCGAACTTGCCCGAGCGCCCGGCGAGGAGAAACGGCTTGACCAGCGCCAAAACGTATTTGTACCCGTTTGATTCCGCGTACGCCTGGTGGTTCAGCAGAGGCCGGTGGTACTCCGACAGCATCGAAAGCGTCGTCGCGGAGTTTATCAGGAGCAGCGTATCGTCCGAGAGCGGGTCCGGTCGTACCGGCGACGCGTCTGTTTTGAGACTGGCCGGTAAGCGCCCGGATTGGCGAAACCGCGACCACGCGTCGGACGACGCGGCGCGGAAATAAACGCACCGCAAGTCGTCCACTCCGAAATCGTTTCCCTCCCCTTCCTCTTCCTTGTGACCGTGCGTTTTTACGGGGTTTCCAAAGTCCGCCTTCGCCTGAGAACCCGCCCGCACGAGTTGCAACTCGTCCAGACCCCGAAGCCGCCAGACCCGCGTGACGCCGTCGTCGAAGAAAGTGATCGCCGGCGCGTCGGCGTGCACGCGGAAAAAACACGACTTCTTTTCGTCCGCGTTCCATTCGAGCTCGGCGTGGCGCGTGACGTTGACGTCCTCGCCCGCGCGCCACCGCGGTCGCCGCGAGATCTCGCCCTGCACCACCGCGGCTTTCTGCGTGAGCTTGATCGAGTCCCCGGCGTCGATCGTGACCTCTTTTGAGAACGCGAACGACTTGGTTTTACCGAACGAGACGCCGCTGCGCGAAAACATGAGCCGCAGGAACGACTCCGAGCTCGCGCGGATGGTCTCGTCCCCGGGGTACCACGACGCGAGATAGGCCACCGCGCGCAGGACGAGCGCCGCGAGCGCGAGCGCGGCGAGGGCCACGAGCCGCCTACGCGCGGTGGACGTGCGTCTCCGCCGGCGGTCCTTGGGGTCCCGCGCGCCCATGGCGCGCGACGAGCGGCTTCCGCTTCGGCGGTGGATCGGCAGCACGCCCACGCCCGCGTCCGCCATCAAGCCGACGGGGTCGTCAGGGAGGCCGACCAAGCTCGAGGCCCGGCGCATCAACCAACGGCGCGGGCCGGAGGCGCGGAGCGCGCTGCGGGACCGAGCCGGCCTGCGCGCGCCGCTCTGGAGGAAGATCCGCTGCTCGCCTCGACCGCGCACATCTCGGCACCAACGGGAGCCAAGTGCTGTACTGCACATTCTGCACGCCAGCTGGCCCCTCTTATCGATAAGACAAAAGCGAAGCCACTCCGCGCTGCGCGGCCTGGGAACGAGCTCCCCACACACCCGACTCGCACCCAGCGTCTCGCCGCGATGCACCGCGCCGCCTCCGCGCCTGTCGCGCTCCCCGCGGGGATGCGCGCGCGGGCACCTCCCCGCCGCGCGCGGGTCGCGGCGCGCGCGTCGCGACCCGCGAGGAAAAGCTTCGGGACGGCGCATCGCGTGCCCGAAACCGCCGACGGCGACGCCATCTCGGCGGTCGAAGGCGTCGTCGGCGCGTCCGGCGCCCGCGACGGAGAGGACATCGCGTCTCGCGTGTCCTTCTTGTTCGCGCGCGCGCGGCGCGGCGCGGCGGCTGCGGCTGCGGCGGCCGCGTTCGCGGCGTGCGTGGGCGGGTCGGCCGCGCCCTCCGCGGACGCCATCACCGCCAACAACCTGTTGTTCCTGGAGGCGTGGCGCGCGGTGGACAAGGCGTACGTGGACAAGACGTTCAACGGCGTCTCTTGGTTCAAGTACCGCGAGGATACGGTGAAGCGCACGCCGATGGACTCCACGGAGGAGACGTACGACGCCATCAGAAAGATGCTGGCGAAGCTCGACGACCCGTTCACGCGTTTCCTCGAACCCGAGAAATACGCGCTGCTCACCGAGAGCACGATGAGCGCCAACATCACCGGCGTCGGGGTCGAGATGGCGTACGGCGAGAGCGACGCCGAGATCGTGGTGGTGGCGCCGACGCCCGGCGGGCCCGCGGACGAGGCTGGCGTAAGGCCCGCTGATAAAATAACCGCCGTGGACGGCCGCCCGGTCGCGGGCCTCTCTCTGTACGAAGTCGCCGACGCGCTGCAGGGCCCGGCGACGTCCAAGGTGACGGTTTCGGTCGATCGTAACGGCGAGCCCGTCGACGTGGACATCACGCGGCGGAGGTACGCGCTCGTGCCCGTGCGCGCGCAGCTGTGCGCGCCCGCGGCGGGCACCGCGCAAAAGATCGAGTACATCCGTCTGACGACGTTCAATCAGCTCTCCGGCGCGAAGGTTCGCGAGGCTGTGACGAGCGGTTTAGAGAGCGGCGCCGACGCGTTTGTGCTCGATTTGCGGTCGAACAGCGGCGGTTTGTTTCCGGGCGCGCTGGACATCGCCAAGCAGTTCATGCGCAAAGCCACCATCGTTCTGATCGCCGACTCGGACGGCGTGCGCGACGTGTTCGAGACGGACGACACCGCGATCGCGCCGGATAAACCGCTGACGCTGTTAGTGGACAAGGGCTCCGCGAGCGCGTCGGAGGTGCTCGCGGGGGCGCTGAGGGACAACAAACGAGCGACCATCCTGGGCGACACCGAGACGTTCGGCAAAGGCTTGATTCAAACCGTCGTGCCCCTCGCGGACGGGAGCGCGGTTTCCGTGACGGTGGCGCGGTACCAGACGCCTTCCGGCGCGGACATCAACAAGGTGGGCATTTCGCCGGACGCGCCTTTGCCGGTGGTGACGGTCGGTTCGAGCGTCGAGGGGAGGGTCACGAACGGAGACGCGGACGCGAAAGAAAACGAAAAAGAAAAAGAAAAGGGCTCCGCGTTGCCTTCCGAGCCGAGCGCGTTTTGCGCCGTCGTCGCAAACGACGAGGGCGTCGCGAAAGCGCTGTTTCCGCGATGACGACTCGGAGTCTTGTCTTCTTCTTTTTATTCGAAGCGATGAGAGGGTAACGTAGAGCTACGCGTGCGTTACATGTAGTTAGTTAGACTAATAAATACCTTCGAAGGTAGTAGTCAGACTCTGTGTGTCCGTGGAAGTGGTGTCCGAGGCGTATCGAACGGCGCTCTGACGTGTCGACGCGACGCGTTCGTCGACGGACGACTTATTTATTACCGTCGCGCTTCGCCGAACGCGCCGAAACGTCGCTTGAACCGAAAAGGCTCTCAGATCTGCGTTCAGGTGGTCACACCTTCCCGCGCTCGTCTGGAGCTCACCTCGCGCGCCCGGCGCGTTCGCAGCGACAGGCATGGAGGAAGCCAAGCGCCGGCGGTACGACCGCCAGCTGCGCATCTGGGGCGAGCACGGCCAGGCTCGTCTCGAGTCGTGCAAGGTGTGTTTGCTGCACTGTGGCCCGACGGGCGTGGAGACGATCAAGAACCTGGTGCTCGGCGGGATACACTCGTTCACGCTGGTGGACGACGCGCTGGTCACGCCGCGGGACCTGGGGAACAACTTCTTCGTGCACGAGTCCGACCTGGGCAAAGGGCGCGCCGCCGCGGTCGCCGCGCACCTGCACGAGCTCAACACGTCCGTGTCCGGCGCGTTCGTGGACGAGAGCGTGGATGTCGTCGTCGACCAGAATCCCGACTTTTTCGCCGCCTTCACCGTCGTCGTCGCCAGCCGCGTATCGATGAAGACCCTCGCCAAGCTTGACGAGGCGTGCCGCGCGCGGGACGTCGCGCTCGTCGCGCTGGACACCCTCGGGCTCGTCGGCACCGTGAGGCTCTCCCGAACGGAGCACCGCGTCTTGGAAGCCAAGCCGGAGGAGACCGATTTCGATCTGCGCGTAAACAAACCGTGGCCCGCGCTGATGGATTTCGCGCGCCGCTTCGCGCCCGGCGGCGTCATCGGCGACGCGCTCACGGACGCGCAGAGGGCGCACATCCCCTGGGCAGTCACGCTGGTGAACGTCGTCGAGGGGCTGGGCATGCGTGACGCGCCGCCCTCGGCCTGGACCGCGGACCGCCGCGCCGCCGCGAAGGCGGCGATCAAAGCCGCTTTTCTCAGCCGCGCTCGCGACGCGCCGAGCGCCGACGACGCCGAGGCGGCGGCGACGGCGGCGGCGCTCGGGGACGCGGTTCTCCCCGAGAACGCCACGGAGGCGCTCGCCGCGGCGAGACACGCCTGGAAAGCCCCCGGGGCTGTGCCTCCCTCGCTCAAAGAGACTCTGTCGGATCCGAAACTCGACGCGCTCGAAACGAACGCGCCATCGTTTTGGTTCCTGCTCGCGGGCTTGCGCGCGTTCCTTCGCGGCGACGGCGGCGACGACGCTTCGAAGCTCCCTTCGGTCCCTTCGGACGCCGTGATGCCCCTGGAGGGCAGCATCCCGGACATGACCTCCACCACGGAGTGGTACGTCGAGCTGCAGAGGCTGTACCGAGAGAAGGCGGACGCGGACGCGGACGCCGTGCTGCGCCACACGCGATTCTTCCTGCGCGCCGCCGGCGCGTCGGAGGAGGCGGTGACTCGCGAGGAGGCGCGGTTCTTCTGCAGGCACGCCGCGCACGCGCGCGCGGTGCGTTGGCGCTCGGTCGCGGACGAGCTCGTTTGGGCGGACGGCGCCGGCGCGGCGCTCGCGGCGAAGCTGGCGGACCCGGACGCGACGGTTGCGTGGTGCGCGGCGCGCTACGTCGTCGCTCGCGCCGTCGACGTCTACCGCGAGACGCGCGGGCGGTACCCCGGCGCACCTCTGTCCGTGGATACGAACGACGCGCATATGATGCGCGACGACGCCGAGAATGGCGGAGACGTGTGTGACGTGGAGGGAGACACGCAGGCGCTCCGCTCGATCGTGGAGACGACGCTCAAAGAGATCGGGGCGGAGGCGGAGCGCGTGAACGGCGGCGTTGTGGAGTCGATGGTTGTGGAGGCGGTGCGATGCGCGGGGGGTGAACCGCACACGGTGGCCGCCGTGCTCGGCGGCGTGGGCGCGCAGGAGGTGATCAAACTGGTCACGGGGCAGTTCGAGCCGGAGGCGCACACGCTCGTGTACGACGCCGCCAAAGCCGTCACCGCGGCGGTGCTGTGACCGAACGCGCAAAGCAAACGTCGTTCGCGGCGCGCGGGTAGTTTTTAGAACACGAACGCGTCTCGCGCGGGTTTTTCAATTAGATACGTAAAAAAACCTTCGCCGCGAACGCTCCTTTCAAGTACTAGCTAGACTACCTATAGGTACACAGTCTCCTTTTCGTCCTCGTCACGGCGCGAGCACCTCGCTGAGCGTTCCGTCCGGGGTCAGGAGGTAGCACTTGGACGCGGCGACGGCGAGCGCGACGGCCGCCGCCGGCGAGGACGTCGCCGCCTCGGCGCCGAACGGCGTCGCGGCTTGCAGCAAACGCGCGGCCGAAAACGGATGAGTATCCCCGTCCCGATCCCGATCCCGATCCGGATTCGGCCCGCGTTCCCCGGGTTCGGGTTCGTCTTTGCCCACGCCACCCACGCCACCCACGCCGCCCACGCCGGCGCACCTCCAGAGCTCCACGGCGCCCCCGTTCCTGCGGGGGCTCCGGACGGCGAGGAAGAGCGCGCCTCTGCCGCCCGTGGCGGCGACGAGACGCGCGTTGGACCCGCGCGGCGGCGGCGCCTCCACCCACGCCATCTCGGCGTCGCGGCAGCCCTTGATGACGCGCGCCGTCGCGAGCGTCGCCGGAGCGGCGACATCGAGCACGGCGACGCGCCCGAGACCGTCCGCCGCGGCCACGAGCGGCCCCCTCGGCGCGGGCGCGAACCGCCGCGTGCGCCGCGGCGGGTCGATCCACGCCGAGCGCCACGTCAACGGCCTGGCGTCGTCGTCGGCGCCGGCGACGACGCCGGCGACGCCGGAGGCTTCCGCCGCCGCGGACCCGGCGGCGTGGCCCGCCTTCTCCACCGCGCCCACGACCGCGCCGCCCAGCGCGCGGCCCACGGGCAGGCTCTTGGTCACGGCGCCCGCCAGGCTGACGGCGCCGCCGAAGAGCGACGACACCGTCGCCGCCGCCGCCGACGCCGTCTTGCGCGCCAGCGCCGCCGCCGCGTCCAGCACGCCGGCGTCGTCGTCGTCGTAGGACGCCAGCAGGCACACCACCCCCGAGTCCCCGCGCGGGTCGCCGAGGCCCGCCGCGAGCACGCCCACCCCGCGGCTGGCCGCGCTCACGCCGCCAATGGAGGCGCCTCCGGGCTCGCCGCCGTCGGCGCGCGCCAGCCCCGCGCGCGCCACGGACGGAGGCAGACGCCCCACCGAGACGGCGTCCGCGACGGGCGCGAGGCGCGCGAGGTCCCAGCGCGTCGTCGCCAGCGGCGCGTGCGCGTCTTCCGGAAGGGAGATGGACAGGTCCGCGGACGCGCGGAAGCGTGCCTGGCTCTGCGTCGCGCCGCGGAGCATGTGCGCGCGACGCAGCGCGCTCCGCAGCTCCACCGCGTCCACCTTGGTGGCCGCCGCGTCCAGCGCGGCGACGAGGTCCTCCGAAACCTCGTCCCTGCTCGGTGACCTGCGCGCGTCGCGCGCGCGCACAGCTCGAACGGGGCTGGGCGCACCGTCCGGACCGCTCCCGAAGTCGAGGCGCTTCGAGAGGAGCAAAACGCCGTCCGCGGCGTAGACGCGCAGACAACCGTCGCTCGTGCCGACGGCGACGGAGAGATCTGCGACCGCCGCCGCGGAGGCGTCCGCGCGCGGCCTCGCGGCCGCGCCCGCCGGTCGCGGCTCGGCGAAGGCGAGCCAGCACATGCACGTGACGTACGCCTCGGGGTCGGGGCCGGAGGCGTCGCTGACCTCCGCGAGGCACGTCCGCGCGCGCGCGAACGCTTCGCGGTCGGCGCTTTCCGCGTCCGCGTGCTTCTCGGAAACCGCGCGCGTGGCGACGACCGCGAGTCGCCTCCCCCGCGCGACGGCGAGGTGCGTGGCGTTCGGGGCGAGCGCGATGGTGACGCGCGTGCGCGCGTGCGCGTCCACGCCGGTGGTCTCCAGGACCTCCGCCGGGGCGGGCGGGCCCCCGTCCCACTCGCACCACCGGTCCCCGAAGTCCATCACGGGGTCATCGGACCTCGCGTCGTCGAACACGAACGAAAGCAGCGCGTCTCGCGCGGGGATCGTCAGGCGAGGCGCCAGCTTCGCGCGCGACGGCGTGCCGGGGGAAACCATCGTTCCCTTCTACACCCTCCACCGCACCCTCCGGGTGGACTCCTAGCCGGTCGCCCCGCGGGCGCACCCAAATTTGACGTCAACTTGGCGTACTCTCGGCTCCCGAAATCTCGGGACGGCAATTTTCGAGGGCGCCCTCACTTCCCGCGGCGCGGCGCCTGCATGGTGGCGACGATCGGCCTGCCCGAGGTTCGCCTCGCGGCGACGAGCACCGCCGCGGCCGGGGACGGCCGGGTGTGGCTCGGCCCCGCCGCGGTTCGGGACCTGGGCGTGCACCTCGGGGACCCCGTCGTGGTGGACGTGCGGGTCGGCGGCGGCGGTTCCGGCGAGCCCTCCGCTTCGGACGCGGAGACGTGGCCCTGGTCGTTCCTCGCGACCGCGGCGCCCACCCCCGTGCAGGGGGACAACGCCGTGGCGGGCGTGGCGTCCTCCGCGGACGAAGCCGCGATCCTTGACACGACCACCCGGCTGCCCGCGCGGGACGCCGGGGACGCCGCGGTTTCGGGATCGCGCGAAATCGACTTCTTCGGCGCCGCGAGGCTTGAAGGCCGCGCGCGCGCGCTTTACCACGGCGACGCGATATGCAAGCCCCCCGCGTGCGCGTCGCTGCGCGTCTTCGCTCCGGGGTTCGACAGGCCGGGGGGTGCCGAGTCCCTGCGCCGCCTCTTGACCAACCGCCTCGTCGCCGCCGGCGCGTCCATCCGCCTCGGCGGCGATTCGCGTCCATTCGCACCCGCCTCCGCCGTCGTCGTCGCGGCGGAACCCGCGGACGCGCCCGCCGTGCGCGTGGTCGCGTCGACCGAGGTGGCGTTCGCGCCTCGTTTGTCGTCCGCGGACGTTCGGACCGAAACCGAAACCGGTCTTTCAACTTCGGTGCGCCCTTCGGCTTCCGAACGCATCGCCGGCGCGGAGGAGGCGCTCCGAGCGTTGCGGGAGTGCGTCGTCTGGCCGACGCTGTACGCCGCCGAGGCCGAGGCCCTGGGCGCGAGGTTCCCTCGCGGCGTGCTCCTGCACGGCCCGCCGGGGGTGGGGAAGACCGCCTCCGCCGTGGCCGTCGCGCGCGAGGCGGGAGCCACCGTCGTGTCGCTGAACGCCGGGGACGTCTTCGGGCCGTACGCCGGGGACGCCGAGGCGCGTCTGCGCGACGCCTTCCGCGACGCCGAGGCGAAATGCGCCGAGGGGACGCCGTGCGTGATTCTGCTGGACGAGATCGACGCGATGTGCCCCGCGCGGGGCGCGGACGCGGGCCTGAGCGGCTCGCGCGTCGTCGCGCAGCTGCTCACGCTCATGGACGACGGAGGCGCGGAGGAGGAACACCGCGCGTTTAACGGCGTACGCGTGAAGGATCTCGCAGAAAAAAACGTACGTAAACTGCGACCGGCGGTGATTGCGACGACGAACCGTCCAAACGCGCTGGACCCGGCGCTCCGGCGCCCCGGGCGCTTCGACGTCGAGGTGGAGATTCCCTTGCCTTCCGCGAAGCAGAGGCTCGCCATCCTGCGCGTGCACGCGCGCGCGCTGCCGCTCGCGGAAGACGTCGACCTGGAGGAAGTGGCGGGAAACGCCAAGGGGTACTCGGGCGCCGACCTCGCCGCGCTCTGCCGCGAAGCCGCGATGGCGTCCATTCGCGACGCCGCCGGCTTCTCGCGCGCGTCTTCATCGGACGGCGACGGCGGCGGCGGCGGCGACGGCTCGCTCGTGACCGCGCGGCACTTCTCGTCCGCCGCGGGCAAAGTGGGCGCCTCCGTGACGCGCGGCGCGGCGCTCGAGCCCTCGGCGACGACGTGGGACGACGTCGGCGGCCTGGACGACGTCAAGAAACGACTGAAACAAGCCGTGGAGTGGCCCCTGCGCCACGCGGCGGCGTTCCGCAGGCTCGGCCTCGCGCCGCCGCGCGGCGTGCTTCTTCACGGCCCGCCGGGGTGCGCGAAGACCACGCTGGCGCGCGCGGCGGCGACCGCGTCCGGCGCGACCGTCATCGCGCTCTCGGCGGCGGACGTCTTCAGCAAGTACGTCGGAGAGGGAGAGCGCGCGCTGCGCGACGCATTCGCGCGCGCGCGGCGCGCGGCGCCCGCCGTTCTGCTCCTGGACGAGATCGACGGGATGGTCGGCAACCGCGGCGAGGCTGCCGCCGCGTCCGGGAGCGCCGGCGGGTCCGGAGACGAAAACACGGGAAACGACGTCGCCGCGCGCGTGTTGTCCGCGTTCCTCGTGGAGATGGACGGGCTGGAGGTGGGCGGCGGCGGCGACGACGACGACGACGAGAGTCGCGCGAGTAACGTGTTGGTCGTGGCGACGACGAATCGTCCCGCTTCGCTGGACGTCGCGTTGATGCGTCCCGGGCGCCTGGACATGGTCCTTTACGTCCCCCCTCCCGACGCGCGGGGCAGAGAGGCGGCTCTGCGCGTGCACGCGCGGGGCGTGCCTCTGGCGCCGGACGTGGACTTGAGCGACGTCGCGAGGCGCGCCGAGCGGTTCACCGGCGCCGAGCTTCGCGGCGTGATTCGCGAGGCGGCGCTGGCGGCGCTGCGCGAAAACATGGACGCCCGCGCGGTGACGGCGGCGCACGTCGACGCCGCGCTCGCGGCGACGAGGCCGGCGCTCGCGGAGAGCGACCTCGCCAAGTGGGCCAGCTTCAGGGCGTAGACGCGAGACGCTTTTAGCCACAGTAGTCTGATGGTACTGTCAAATGATGTACGTATTAGTTAGTACCTGAAGGTACTAAAATAGACTCGACTAGACGCGCGCTTCGTCTCGTCGCGCTTCTCGTTCCGCGTCCTCCGCCGCTCCGGCTTCGGCGATGCGCGCGGGCACGAACGACCTTCGAAACCCGACACCCGCTCCCCACACGCCTCCGCACATCACCGCGCTCGCCGCGCAGGTCAACGCCAGAAGCGTTCCCATGAGCGCATCCGGCGAGCCCGACGCGCGAGACACCGCCAGCTGGACGAGCGTCCCCGAACTCGCGCCGGCGCCGATCCATCCCCCCCCCGATCCCCGCACGCCGCCCGAGACCTCGTGCAGCTGCGCCACCGCCGCCGCGAACAGCGACGACATCCCGAACCCGAACCCCACGGACCCGCACCACAGCGTCGCCCGCTCGCCTCTCCCCGCGCTCACCGCCGCGAGGGACAGAGCCGTGACGGCGAGATGCGCCGCGATGGCGGGCGCCGGCCGAACGCGGCGCGACGCCGTCGCCATCAAAAACCGCCCGATCGTGAACGACCCCCAGAACGCCGCGGTGATCAGATCCGCCTCCGGTTCGGGAACCCCGAACGCGCGCGCGTACACCACCAGGAACGCCCCGAACGAGATCTCGACGCCCACCACCAGCGCCAGGAACAGCGCGATCGACGCGGTGACGCAAAACAAACGCCGCGACGCGGTGGCCGACGTTTGTAGCGTTCCTCCGCCGGACGGCGTCGCATTTCCGGGAGCCGTTTCGAGCTCCAGCGCTTCCGGCGGTCCCGGCGCCGCGACTCTCAGGACTACGGCGGCGGTCGCGGCGGCGGCGAGCGCGACGCACCAGTACGCCTCTTTGACCCCTCCCCCGCTCGCGCGCGCGGCGACCAGCGCGAGCGGCGCGCAGAAGGCGCCGGCGCCGAACCCCCCGTTGATGACGTTCACCGCCGGCGCCGGGTTTTTTTCGTTGGCCCAGACGCACAAGGTGTTTCCTTGCGTGATGAGGACGCCGAGTCCGAAGTCCATGACCAGGAACGCGGCCACGACCGCGCGCAGTGAGCGCGCGAGGGGAATGCACGCCGCGCCGGCGGCGGCGATGAGCGCGGAGACGGCGTACGGGACGTGCGATCGAGGACGCGCGTCGAGGAGCGCGCCGCCCAGGGCGCTGCCCGAGATGCTTCCCATCCATCGGAACAGGAACACCGCGCCGAGGCGCTCGAAGCTCACCCCGACGTTCTCGCGCAGCGCGGGGAGGGCGGGGCCGATCAGACCGACGAGTAGGCCGAGGATCACGAACCCGAGGGTGTACGCCGCGGTCTGCCAGGTGGCGAGGTGGCGAGGGAAGGCGGACGCGTCGCGGGTGCCCACCTTTGACGCGTTCGGGTCGTCCTCGTCCCCATCCGCGGAGCCGCGCGTCAGCCGAGCGGTCTCGTCATCCTCGACGTCGCTGTCGTCGACGCCCGCGGCTACGAACGACGAGAGCTCCACCGCGGAGCGCTCCGCCATGTGCCCCTCGCTCTGGGGGTGAGACGCCACGGAGGTACCGACGGAAGAATTTCTACGACTCGGAAGTCGAGGAGGAGCGTTTCGTGTTCGGGTGTGAAAAGCTTCGGATTTTCTCGAGTTCACAGACGGAGTATCCGCCCGACTCGCCGAATGCCGAAAAGATCTGGCGCACGTGAGGCGTAGAAGCGACGCCTCCAGGACACGTCGCTCGTCGCTCGCGCATTCCTCCGTGCGCCCGCGCCGCAGCAGCCGAGCTCGCGATGGGTAAGGGAGGCAACGCATCGGCCGCCGGCCCCAAGCCGGTCGGCAAGGGTCTCAAGCCCGACCGCCAGTACACGCAGATTCGCGGCCAGGTGCGTCTCGCGCCCCGACGCCCGTCGATCGAGCCTGCGAGGACGCGCCGACCCGTTTCCCACGACTCGGCCCGGCGGCCTGCGCGATTCAAAGAATAAATGAAGATGGCGACGTCGACGCCTCGACCGAGCGCGTTCGCTGACCCGCGCGCGTGCCCGTGTCTCCTCGCTTCCCGCCACCCCTCACGCGCGCAGGTGTACGACATCACCGACTTCGCCAAGTCTCACCCCGGCGGCGCGCAGCTGCTCGCGCTCGCGGTCGGCCGCGACGCGACCATCTTGTTCGAGTCGCACCACGTGCGCCCCGAGATCGTGGCCAAGACTCTCAAGACGCTGCCCAAGGTGGACACGGACGTGAACCTCTGCCCGGACGAGTCCTTCCCCAAGCCGCTCGATTCGCCCATCTACCGCCGCATCCAGCAGCGCGTGCGCGACGAGATCATGGCCCCTTTGGAGAAGTCCAAAGGACGCGTCCCGAGCGGCCGCGGAGGGTGCCAGCTGGACGCCGCCGTCGTGCTGGCGTGCTTCGCGGCGTCTCTGGCGTGGTACGTCTCGAACCCGACTCTTTTGTCCGGGTGCGCTTTGGGGTTCGCCGGGTACTGGTCCGGCACGGGTTTGCAGCACACCGCGAACCACGGCGGTCTGTGTTTAAGCTCGTGGTGGAACCAGGCGTGGGGCTGGTTCGGCTCGGACGTCGTCATCGGCAAGTCCAGTTTGGAGTGGCGGTACCACCACATGGTGTCTCACCACTCCTACTGCAACGACCACGAGCGCGACCAGGACGTGTACACTTCTTTTCCCCTGATCCGTCTAGACGAGAGCCAGCCGTGGTCGTGGTTCCACCGCTTCCAGCAACTGTACACGCCGTTCGTCTGGCCTTTGCTGTACGTCGCGTCGCAGACGGGTGACTTCGTCAACGTGATGGTCAACAAAGCCTCGCCCGGCGTGGAGTACATCGGGATCACGAAAAACGAGGTGTGGCTGTACGTCATCGGCAAAGTCCTGCACGTCTTCCTCACCTTCGGCTTGCCCGCGTACGTTCACGGCGTCGCGAAGACCCTAGTGCCCTTTCTCGCGTACGGCGCGTTTGGGTCCTTCGTCCTGTGCTGGTTCTTCATCGTGTCGCACAACCTGGACGGCTTGCGGCCGAGCCAGCTCTCGGCTAAGACCAAAGGTGACTGGGGGCGGTGGCAGATCGAGACGAGCGCGACGTGGGGGAACGCGTTCTGGTCGTTCTTAAGCGGCGGGCTCAACTACCAGATCGAGCACCACATGTTCCCGGGCACGGCGCACAACCTGTACCCGGCGATGGCGCCCATCATCAAGGAGGAGTGCGCTAAGGAGGGCATCCCCTACAACGGCTTCGACGGGTACTTCGGGCTCCTGCCCATCACCGCGCGCATGTTCGCGTTCCTGGGGAAGATGAGCCAGAACCCGGCGAAGACCAAATAGACGACGAGGCGTTTCGCATCGCGCGTTCGGAGGGGGACGCGTCGACGACTTTAATTTTTTTATCGCATCTTTTATCGACTTTCTCGTGACCCGTCTCGTCGCGTAAACCCATCTACGCGCGCGCCTACGCCAGGACCCCCTGGAGCCACTTCGAGTCCGCGGCGTCCGCCTCGAGCTCGCGCTTCATCTGCTGCACGCGCCGCATCGCGTCCGCGGGGGGCATGTCGGGCAGCGGTAGCGCCGCAAAGTCCGCCAAAAATTGACGCGCGCGCGCCGCGCCGCGCGCCGCGTCCTCCGTGGCGTCGCCCTCGTCGCGCGCGCGCTTTTCCCCCGCGCCGAGCGCGCCCGCGACGTCGCCCGCGCCCGCGGCGGCGCCCTCCGCGGAGAAGTCCTCCAGCTCGGCCGCCTTGGCGCGCGCCATCTCCAGCACCTCCTCCGGAAAGCGCGCGAATTCCGCGCAGTGGATCCCGAAGGACTGGTCGCACGCGCCGGGCGCGAGCGTGTAGAGCATGGCGAGTTTTCGCGACGCCTGGTCAATCTTCGCCTGGACGTGGAAGTTCGCCACACCGGACGGGCCTTTCAACGAGGTGAGCTCGTGGAAGTGCGTCGCGAACAGACACGGCGCCTTGACCTCGTTGACGATGTGCTCGCTGATGGCCCACGCCAAGCCGAAGCCGTCGTACGTGCTCGTGCCGCGGCCGAGCTCGTCGATGATGATGAGCGACTTGGGCGTCGCCGCCTTGAGAATCGCCGCCGTCTCCAGCATCTCCGCCATGAACGTGGAGATGCCGCGCAGCTGGCAGTCGCCCGCGCCCACGCGCGCGAAAATGGCGTCCCGGATCGCGATCTTCGCGGAGGCGCACGGCACGAACGAGCCCACCTGAGCCATCAAGACGCACGCGCCCACCTGGCGGATGAACGTGGACTTGCCGCCCATGTTCGGCCCGGTGATGATCTGGAACCACGACTCGCCCTTCACGAGCGAGCACGTGTTGGGGATGAACTGCGCGCCGTCCTGCGCCTCGACGTTGGGGTGCCGCGACGCCACGAGCACGATCTCGTCGTTTCCGTCGCCGCTCGATGCGCACATCGTGGGGCGCACGAACGGAATCGGCGCCGTCGTCGCCGCCTCGGCGAAGGACGCAAGCACGTCGATCTCCGCGCAAATCGCGCTGGCTTGCAGAAACACGTCCGAGAACGAAGCGGCGACGTCCACCACGCGGTCGACCAAGTGCTTCTGCTGCGCCTCGTACGATTTGTCCAGCTCGACGCGTCGCTGCGAAAGCGCTCGGAGCTTCTTGTTCGTGAACTTCGTGCCGTCCTTCTTCGCCTCCAGGACCTGGTACGAAGCCGAGAGCTTTTTGCGCGCCTTCGTCTCGTCCTTCTTGGTCAAACGCAGGAACCAGCCGTGCATGTTGTTGTGCTCGAGCTTGAGCTCCTTCTCCGGCGCCATCTTCAAGTCATCGGCCGCCTCCTGGAACGCGGCGTGGATCTCCGCCTCCGCCTCGTCTTTTTTCGACTGCAACACGCCCAGCTCGTCGTCGTACTGCGCGCAGATCACGTACTCGTCCGGGATCTTGTTCAGGTCCACGGCGCTCTCCAGCAGCGCTTCGAACCGACCGAGGTGCTCGTCGTCGTGCAGCTTGGTCAGCGCGGCGGCGTACTTGGCGCGGATCGCGTCGCCGTGCGCGCCGGCCAGCCGCCCGAGGCTCTCCGCGATGTACGGCAGAGCCGCGCTCGCCTGGTACAGCCGGCACAGGTCCATCAGCGACGCGCGCCGGCGCTCCAGCTTGCGCGTGACGCGCTCGATGTCGGGCAGCGCGCGCAGGTGCGCGCCGCGCAGCGTGTCCCTCACCTCCGGGTCGTTCACGAACGCCTCCACGGCGTCGTGCCTCTGCTCGATGGCCGCCGCGTCCACCAGCGGCTGCTTGAGCCACCGCAGGAGCAGCCGCCGGCCCATCGGCGAGCGGCACTTGTTCAGCAAGCCGTACAGCGAGAAGCCGGCGGCGGCGGAGCCCTCGGCGGGCGCCGCCGCGCTCGCCGACGCCGACGCGCGCTCCGGCAGAACATTCAGCGCCCTCAGCGCGCTGGAGTCCAGCCGCACGTACCGCCCAGTGTCGTGCATGCACAAACGGCACCGCCCGTGGTTCGCCGGATCCGCCAGGAGCTCCGAGAAACGAAGCGCCGCGGCGAGCGTCGCGGCGGCGCCGTCCTTCTCGAGGAGCGCGCGGTGCCTCTCGACGCCCGCCGCGCCCGCCGCGGCGGCGGCGCCGACGTCCGCCGCGGTAAAGCTCGTGTCCGCGTTGTCGTGCTTCGCGAGCAGGCGCGCGAGGTCATCCTCCAGGTCGCGCGCGTCGAACTCCGAGGGCTTGCGCTCGGTGGCCAGCGCGCCGCACCGCGCCACCACGTCGCGCAGGCGCCGCCCCTCGGGCGACGGCGACGCCTCCGCCGGCACGACGCATTCCTTTGCGCCGAGCTGGCAAATGACAGCCTCGAGCGCGCAGAACTGCTCGTCGTCCACGAACTCGCACGCGCCCATCTCTCTGGTGGTGGGGTTGACGTACGCCACGCCGACGTGCCTCTGCTCAGCCTTCACGGCGACGCGCACGGCGGCCACCACGGGCGCCTCCGCCATCTCGCCGCCGCGGTACAGCTCATCCTCGAAGGCGCCCAGTTTTCCCGGGCTCGCGCTCTTGGCGAGGCGCCATCCCTGGCGCGGGATCTCCTCGTACAGCTCCACGGTCCGCTCCGTGCCCTCCAGCAGCAGGTCGCGCAGCACCGTCTCGAACAGGCTCTTGTTCAGAGTCACGCCGGCCAACGCGCTCTCGCCGTGGCCGAGGTACTTCACCACGGTGGTGGTCTTGTAGAAGGTCCTCGCCACGAACGTCGCGTCGTCGCCGTGGACGCTGAAGAAGTCCTTGCGGTTGAACACGCGCAGGATCTTGGGGTCCTCGGGGAGGGACCGGAAGTAGTTGATGAAACCCTTCTTGTCGAACTCTGTTCCGCGTGAAGGGGGGGAAGGCACGAGGAGGGAGAGGGTCCGCCGATGTCAGATCTCGCGAAAAGCTTCGTTTGAAATCGCTCGCGCGAGACGCGCGGCGGGGGGGGGTCGCGCAGAGGGGGTCCCGCGAATCCCCCGGACGCACCGTTGAGGTTCAAGTCGTGCAGTTGGTGCTCGCCGGTGTTCGCCATCTCGCCCTTTGGGACCGACCCTGTGGCCTTCCCGCGCGCGCGAAGTGCGATCTGGGACCGCAGTCTGGCGCAAGTTTTTCAAAGTTGCCAGCGTGCGAGTTCGACCGATACCAACTCGAGTTGACATCTTGACAACGCAAATATCCTCTCGTGGCCCCCGGCCTTCAGTCGTCGGCGCGCGCGCCCTCCCGCGTCCTGGTCGCGCCGGAGGTCCGCCGCACGCTGCCCGGCCTCTCTTCGTCCCGCCGCCGCCCCGGAGGCCTCTCCTCCTCGGCCGCGCGGCGCGCGATGAGCGCGACGGGTCGCGAGAATCTGCGCGAGCACCTCCTCGAGCGGGATGTCGAGGAGTGCGCCACCTGAGACGTGGCGTCGGAGGAAGGGTCGCTCGCGAGCCTCCCCGAGTCCTCCGGTGTCGTGCATCCCCGCGTTACTCGCACCCGCACTCCAGGCGCGAGCGCGTCCGGAGACCTGGGCGTCTGGACGAGCCTCGCGACGGTCCTGCTTTCGCTGCCCGCGCTGGTGGGCAGCTGATGCTGGCCCCTGCTGCTCGCCGGCTTCGCGGGCGTCGCCGCGTCGGAAGCCTCCAAGCAGCTCGCGCACGCCGTGTCCTTCGGCGTGACGCTCGCGATGATGACCAACCTCGCGCAGATGGTGTACTGGAAGAGCCTCAGGCGCAAGGGCACGCGCGTGAACAGACACGGGCCCACGATTCTGGCGCTCGCCGCCGTGCCCCTCGCCATGCTCGACCTCACCAGGCACGTTCTCCAGGACGGAGGCGTCTGGACCGACTCGCACATGTACCGCCCCGGGTGTCCGCACGCGGACGCGCGGTGCCTGAACGCGCTGGGCGCCACTTGTTTCCTCGCCACGTACCTGGGCTTCGCCGCGCTCATCGCGTCAGTGCTCTGGTCCGCGGATTTGTTCGCGAAGGCGCGGGACGGGTTTAGACGCGCGCGCGTCGCCGTCGTCTAATCGCGCAACGAGAAGGCGCGCGAAGAGACGAGACGAGACCCGAGGGTGAACAAAAAAGAATCGGTCAAACGACGACGCGCGCCTGTTAGCGCCTGTTTTTTTTCCGCGACGTCCCCGCGAAGTGACGCGCGCCGCGTAAAGGCTCCGGATCACGGAGCCCGCGGCGCGTCGATGCGCGGGCGCCGTTCGCGCGACGGGACGCGCGCGGCGTTTGTTTACGCCGCGATTGTAAAACGTTTGGAAATTTCGAAAAAAAATGTCTCTCGTCTCTCGCCGGTCCTCCGAACGAACCCCTCTCGTGTTTTCGTGTGACGCGTCAAAACCCGCGGAGTCGCGCGAGCGGCATGGCGTACGCCTCGTCGAAGACGCTCCACGTGGCGGAAATCACGGGCACGTCCGGCGCTTTCTTGTTCAGCTCAAACGCGGTCTTGTGCCCGTCCAGGAGCAGCGCCACGAGCAGGATGTCGCCCGGTCCTTCCGGCGCGCGGGGGACTTCCCGCGCAGAGTTGCGGGAAGACAAACCGTGGTGGTCCCTCGCGTACTTCGCCGAGTACTCCATGACGCCCGAGAAGTAGGCGCCCTCGCCGTGGCTGCGGCGGAACTGCTGTTTAAATCCCTCGCGCATGATCTTGGCGGCGTTCGCGGCGGACGTGCCGTGGTACCCGAACAGCACGCGCGTCTCTACGTTCGCGGGGGACGCGCCGGCGCTCGCGCAGAGCGACAGAAACGCGCGCGTGCGCTCGTGAGTCACGTCCCACACCCAGGGTGGCGCGTGCAACGTCTTGGAAGTGCGGCGCGTGACGCCGTGCCCGTGTTTCGTGCCCTGCGAAAGCGTTTATTAGAACGTCGTGAACGTTTAGAGAAGAAAACCAAAACCGAAACCGAAAAAAAAGCCGCTTCTCACCTCTTTCACAAACTCGTTGACATAGCCCGCGTACATGCGCTTGATGCTCTCCGCGAGCGCCTCGAGCTCGCGGTCCTGGTGCGTGGCGGCGGACCCGAGAGACGAGGGAGGCACGGGGGAGGCGGGGAGCGCGTCCTCGATCTCCTCGGGGTTCTCGGCGTCGGGGACGTCGTCGGAAGCCGAAGCCACTCTCTTTTTTCCCGTCTTCAAGGAAAGTCCGAAACACGCGGCTCTCTTGCCGCTCGTCGCGCCGTCGTGCTTCGAGCGCGCCACGCGGCGCGCGCGCGCCACCTGCTCTGCCACGCCGCGTCCGCGCGTGATCTTCATGCAGGGCATCGGGGCTGCGAGGGGCGAACGGAACGGAAACGCGTCGCGAGCGCCACCCGCGACGAGGCGCTCGGGGCTTTGACGGACCAAGCTACAACCCGCTCGAGGTCCGTGTCGCGAACTTTTTTCCTCGGACCTCTCGAGTTTTCGGTGTCTTCGAGACGCGGGCGTCGAGCAGACGCGACCGCGCTTCCGCACCCCGCGCGACATGCTCGCGGTGCCCTCGACGTCGTTCGCCTCGCCGTGGACGCGCGTCCGCGCGAAAGGACGACCGCCGAGACAGCCGGCGCGCGTGTACCCCCCCGGCGTTCCCGACTGGAAGCCGCCCGAAGAGGAAGTACCGACCCCGACCCCGACCCCGTACGAAGCCCCTCCAACGACGCGACCGCGCGAGTTCGTCGTGCCGCGCGAGCCGCGGATCTCCGAACCGCCGCCGGAGGTGCCGGCCCCGCCTCGGATCGAGGGCGACCCGCTCCGCCCGTACGAGCCGAGACCGGCGCGCGAGCCCCCTCCCCCGGTTTCCGACCCGGAGAGGCCGGAGACGCTTCCGGAAGTACCGCCGTTCGCGCCTGCGTTCCCGCCGGACCCGGGCGTGGCGCAACCGCCCGAGAAGCCGGGGCCGAACCTCGCGCCCCCCGACCCGCCCGGATGGCTCCCGCCGGAGGAGACGAACGACGCGCGGGAGCGAGACGGGGTCCCGGAAGACGCGGAGACGGCCGCGGAGGAAGAAGGCGGCGGGGAGTGGCACCCGCGGGGCTTTCCCGGCGTCGACTAGAAAAAAAACCAAAGAGAGCGTCCTTTAAAAATTTCGGTGACGCGCCGCGTCTCACGCCCGCTCGACCCCCACCTCCTCGGCTTTCTTCGCCTCCGCTTTGGGTACCTTCTTCACCTTCTGCCTCCTGACCATCCCCGGGGACACGTTCTTGCGCACGCCCTCCATGGCGAGGGCGTTGAGGTCGTCCGCGCTGAGCTGCGGCGTGAGGCCGACGTCGGCGGCGGCGCCCCCCATCTGCTCCGTCATCTTCTGCATCTTGACGCGCATGCCGCCGAACATCACGATGAGGTTGGCGAGGTCCCGGTCTGCGCGCCCGGCGCCACGCACGACTCTCTGCCTCCTACTCTCCGCGGACGCACCGGCGACGAGCATGTCGGGAAACTGCCGCTCCTGCGGGGTCATGGACATGATCAGGCTCTGCGCCACCTTGAGCGACTTCTCCGCCTCCTGCATCTCGCGGTCGCTCATCCCGTTGGCGCCGGGCATCATCTTCATGAGCCCGCCCATGCCCCCCATGTTCTGCATCATCTCCATCTGCGTCAGGAAATCGTTGAAGTCGAACGTCGCGCTCATGATCTTGTCCCGCATCTGGTTCGCCTGCTCCTCCTTCACCGCCTCCTGCGCGCGCTCCACCAGCGTCACCACGTCGCCCATGCCGAGGATGCGCGATGTCATGCGCTCGGGGTAAAACGGCTCCAGCGCGTCCATCTTCTCGCCCACGCCCGTGAACTTGATGGGCTTCCCCGAAACCTCGCGCACGGACAGCGCCGCGCCGCCGCGCGTGTCGCCGTCCATTTTCGTAAGCACCGCGCCGGTGATCTCCACCGCGTCGTTGAACGCGGCGGTGAGGGTCGCCGCCTCTTGCCCGGTCATCGCGTCCACCACGAGCAGCGTCTCATCCGCGCCCGTCGCGAGCTTCGTCGCCTTGAGCTCGCCCATCAGCTGCTCGTCGATCGTGAGCCGCCCGGCGGTGTCCACGATGACGACGTCGATGCCCTCGTCCTTGGCTTTCTGAACGCCCTTAGCGGCAACCTCGGGGGGGTTCCCGTCGACGCCCTCGTCGTACACCGGCACGCCGATCTGCTCGCCGAGCTTCTTGAGCTGGTCAATCGCCGCCGGGCGGTAGACGTCGGTGGCGACGAGCAGCGCCGTTTTGTTCTGCTTCTTCAGGAAGAGCGACAGCTTGCCGCACGCGGTGGTCTTGCCGACACCCTGCAGGCCGGCCATGAGGATCACCGTGGGGCCCTCGCCCTCGCCCTTGAGCGCCAGCTTGTCGCCGCCGAACCCGCCCATGAGCTCGCACAGCTCATCCGCGACAACCTTGGTGAGCTGCTGCGACGCGTTCACGCCCTTGGTCACCTTGACGCCCACGGCCTTGGCCTCGACGCTCTTGATGAAGCGGCGCACCACGGGCAGCGAGACGTCCGCCTCAAGCAGCGCGCGGCGGATGTCCTTGAGCGGCGCCTTGATGTTCTCCGCGCTCAAGTCATCCTCATCCTTCAGCGCCGCCCACACCCCGTTCAGCCGATCGGTGAGTGTGCCGAACGCGTCCGCGCGGACCACCAGGCCGGCGCCGCGGTCGGTGCGGCGACCGCGCGAGGTGGTGGGAGCGACGCGCAGCCCACGGACGGCCGCGCGCGCGCGGTGGCGCCCGGCGCCGGTGGCGGACGCGGCGTGCCGCGACGACGATCGCGACGAGGCGCCGACCGAGGTCGGCGCCGCGGCGGCGGTCAGCGCGCGCGCGACGGAGGCCATCGTGCGTGTACGCGAGCGGTCCCGGCTTCCGGCGACCTCAGCAGAACCAAGGCGACGCGAGAGGCGTCGACAGGCTTCCGCGCGGGCGAGAATGAGGCGCGGAGCGTCGCGCGACACCGCCACCGATTGCTCCGACACGCAGCGCCGCCCTTATCCAATAGACGTTTCGCACGCGATTCGCAATCTCCTTTCAAGTTTCACCGTTCACGTCTTTCGGCGTCCATTTTTTTCACCGAGATCCCCGTTCGTCGGCCCCTCCGAAGCCTTTCAACGCCGCACGGCGATTTCGGCGAAGCGCTCGACGCCGCTCTCCGCGCGTGAAGAAAACGCGAATGTTCCGCGGTGTTCTTCCACTACACGCGTGCGCCATGGGCCAAATAGAGACGCTCGCCCGCGAGGTCCTCGATGACCTCAGCACGATGGGACCCGCGCGTCTGTTCCACTACGCGCGCATGCTGCTGCATGGGCAGGTGGTGTTCGGCATGATCGGGTGCTTGACGATGGTGTACGGCACGATCCACCCCGGCCAAGTCGCGTGCGCGCTGTTCGGCATCGTCGCCGTGGACCTGAAGCACGCGCCGATGATGCGCTCGTACGCGTGGCTGGTGACGTTCCTGCTCCTGCTGGACGTCATCTGGCACCACTTCTGGGCGGAGCGTCTGCTGCGGAACTACACCGGCGTCCGCGAGGGTCAAGAGATGTGGTGGGGAGTCATGGTTTCGAACACGAACAAAGTCTGCGGCTTCGGGATGGAGCTGGTGTGCGGGTTCCTGCGGTTAGCGAGCGTGCCCATCTGGTTCATGCTCTGGAACGGGAACTACCTCGCGGGGAGCGCCCCGGGGGACGCGCAGGAGGTCATGGCGAGCGTCAGCAACGTCCCGGTGCGGGAAGGGTACGAGATGGTGAACACAAAGGGGCCGGGGGAGTACTGACGACGTGATTCTACATGAACGCATTTGCTAAGCCTGACTCTCACACACACGCGCGCGACGAAGAAAAAAAAACTACTCCTCCGCGCGACGCGTCACGCCAACACCATGTCCCCCGTTTTCGGACGCAGCGACCACCTCGACCTCGTCCACGCCCCGAACGTCGTCTCGAACCCTGCGCTTCCGCAGTCCACGCAGTACGCCGCGAAGAGCAGCAACCAGCAGTACCGCTCGAGGCACGCCAGACCGTTCCGCGCGTGCGTTGCGGCGGCGCCGGTGTCGACGAGATTTTCGTCGCCCTCCATTTTCTCCTTCCTGGCGTCGCGCGCATCCGCCGCCGCCGCGCGGCACTTGCCCGCCTCGGCGCGCACGTCGAACACCGCGTCGCACGCGTCTATCGCCGCGTCCAGCGCCTCCTTCGCCCTCGATAAGCCGAGCGGACGCAGACGCTCGAGCATCGAGGTCACCGGGAAGAACTCGCAGGCGTCGTAATCGGGTCGCGCCGACGAGCCCCCTAAAGACGTCTTCGATTCCGCGGATTCCGTCGTCGAGAGATCATCCCGAAACGCGTCCAGCTCGCCGACGCGCGCGCGCCACGTCAGGCACCCCGCGACCATGCCCACCGTGGCGCGGTGCACGCCGTCAGCGCACGCGAACACCAGAGCGGCGTCTTCGTCCACGCCGAGGAGATGGCTCACCACGCGCTCGAACTGGCGCTCGCTCGGCGCGGCGCGCGCCGCGACGGGGGCGCGAAGGTACGCGCTCGGCGACCCGGTTTTGCCCAGCGCCGCGAACACCTCGGCGGCGGCGGCGAGCGCGCGCGGGTCCGGGATCCCCCCGTTGCGCCTCGCGTCGTGCTCGATCTGCGCCTCGTCCACCTCGCGCACGGAGGGCGCGCTCCGGCGTCCGCCGTTGCCGAGTGTATCGCGCCGCCCGAGCACGCGCACGAACCCGACGGCGCCGCCGCCGGCTTCCTCCGCCGCCGCCGCCGCCGACGCCAAGACGTCGCTCTTCAGCCGTGGCTCGAGCCGCTCGAGCTCGAACGAGTTCTTCGTCGCCGTCTCTGTGTTGGTGAGGATGGACTCCAGCGATGGTTTAAACGTATCTGCACGCTCGTCCGCGGCGTTCAGCGCGACCACCACGGGCTCGCCCCCGACGTACACGAGGGGCTCGTCCGCGAGGAACACCCAGGCGATTTCTCGATGGCCGGATTTGCGGAGCCCGTTGATCACGGCGCGCGCGCCGTCCACGTCGCAGGCGCCGACGCCGTACACCGGGTCGCGGTCCTTGCACCGCCGGAAGTTCCACGTGCCTTCGTACATGGGCGCCCCGAGTATGCTGTGTCTGTGGCACGTCTTGGCGCTCGCAGCCTCCTGCAGCGCGTCCCGCGGACGCAGGCACGGCGACGGCCACTCCTCGCCCATGGACGAAGACGCCGGGGGGTCGTTGACGGCGAACCAGTGCGACATCCACGCGTACGGGTCGGGGGGTTGCGCGACGTACAGCTCGCCCAACGCCTCGACCAGACCAGGCATCACCAGGGTCTCCAGCAGGTACTCCTTCGGGACCAGACCGGGTAACGGCCCGCTCGGAAACAGAAACGCCTTCTCGCGCGCGGCGTCCTCGACCGTAGCGCTGGCGTGCGCGACGTTGCGCAGAGCGTCGACGCCGAGCTGCGCGCGGATGGATTTCGGATGCAGCTCGCGCGCGACGTCCGGGTCGGTGGGGCCGACGCGCTCGCGCCACGCGCGCACGGCGTCCACCTTGGAAAGCACCGCCACCACCACCGGGCCGCTCGCCAAAAACTCAGCCGCCGGCCGGAACGCGTTCGTGCCTTCCAGGTGCTGGTAGAAGGCGCGCGCGCGGGCGGGCGTCAGGCGCTTCTCCGCGCGGCGCACGACGTAGAACCCATCGTCCTCCGCGGCGCCGAGCACGCGGTCGGTCAGGCCGGCCAGCACGGCGTCGGGCTTCACGATGCACACGGTCTCCTCCATCGCGTGCGGTGCGCGCGGGTGGGAGCGGGAACGGCGCGCGCACGACGCCTGCGCGCGCGGGAGTGCGCGCGCAGGCGTCGGACGCCTCGAAGCGAATCAACGGCTCGTCCGACAGCTGAATCGAAAACCGCAGTAGTCGGCACCCTTCTTGGAAACGTCGCCCGCGCCGGCCAGTCCCCGAGGCGCCGCGCTGCCGGCATGTCGACGGCGGCGACATCGGCGGCGGCGCGCGTTTCGACGCGGCCTCCGCGACGGGAAACGGAGAGACGGACGCGTCCACGCGGACTTTCCCCTCCTTCCCGACCCCGACCGCCGCGGACCCGAACCCCGCCCCCGAAAGCCTCGGGATCCGATGCCGAAGAACCTCGCGGTTCCCGACGCCGGGCGCTGGCGGCCGCCTTGGCGCTGGTCGCCGCCGGGCGCGCGCGCGAGGCCGCCGCCGCGCCCCCCGGGTGCGACCTCGACCCCCCCGCGCCGGTGGACGTCGCCGCCGTGCTGGATCAGGCGCGCGGCCTGTACGGCACCGGCCGCCTCGAGGAAGCCGAAGCTGCGCTCGTCACCGCCATCTCGCTCGTCTCCGGGTGCGCCGCCGTCGGCGCGTCGGCGCCGCTCTCGCTCGAGCCCGCGGCTGCGGCGTCGGCCGCGCCGCTGCTGAAGCTGCTCGGGGACGTTCGCGTGGACGCGTTCCGGTACGACGACGCCGTCGCCGCGTACGACGCCGCGATCGAGGCGGGAGGCGCGTCGGCGGGCGGCGCGTTGTTCGGTCGCGCAAACGCGTTCGAGGGCAAGGCGCTTTTGTCTTTGCGCGGCGGAGGAAGCCTCGACTCTTCCGCCGCCGACGCGCTGTACGCCGCGGCGGTGCGCGACTACACCGCCTGCCTCGATTTGCGTGACACGCAAACGGAACAGGGCCGAAGTCAAACCTCGTCTTCTTCTTCTTCGGCTTCGATCGTCGTCTTCGAGCGCGCGCAGGCGCTCCGCGCGCTGCGTCGGTGGCGCGAGGCGCGTTTAGATTACGAAAACGCGTCTGCTCTTTTCCTCGCCGCGAAGGACAAAAAGCGCGCGGACATCGCCGCCGCGCAAGCCGCGTTCGCGGCGTTCGAGGAGGGTGACTTGTCGTACGCGATTAAGGCTTTACAGACGCTGGCGCGCAGGCTGTACAGCAGCGACGTCCGCGCGGCGCTCGCCGCGGCGTACTACCGTTCCGGCGACGCCGCGCGCGCCGAGGACGCGTGGCTTGGTCTGTGCGAGCTTCGGGACGCGATGTGCGGGAAATACAACGACACGGAATGGCTCGTGGAGTACCGACGGTGGACCCCGGGTCTGGCGGGGGCCATGCAGGACTTCCTGGCGATGCGGTGACGTGAGTGCGTGCGTGAGAGAGTAGCTACGGTGTCGTTCGCGCGCGCGGGGGGGGGCGTCGCGGCGGCTTGCGAGGAAAAGCGTTTCTTGACGATGCACGAATTTGCGAGAGAGGTCGAAAAATCGAAAAAAGCACGACACAAAAGCCACGCGCCCGGCTTCGGACGCGCCATTGTTCGCGATGGGCGGCGGTGAGCCCCCCACGCGGGAGGAGCGAGAGGCGGCGCTCCGCGAGACCATCGCGCGGCTGAGCGACGATGCGGACGAGCCGCAGACGGTCGCGGCCGCGCTGGTGGCGATACGGAAGGACCTGCGCGGGTCCCCCGACGGACCCGCCGCCGTGGTCAAGGTGCGACAGAAACGCCGACTCTCTTCCGCGACGCACCGCCGCCGCCGCCGAGACGATGGCCCCCTCCCCTGGACGTCCCGGGTCCGCGATCTCCCGGCCGTATCGCCCCCGCGTCGCGCTCCGCGCGCGGCAGCACGACACCACACGAACCCTTCGCTGACCGCTCGCCCCATCCCTTCCTCGTGCGCCCCGCCCGCGTCCCGCGACCGCGTCTCTCGCTCGCGCGCATTCGTCGCGATCTCGCTTTTTCGCGTCGTTCCCGTACACGCCGTCTCGCGCGTCGTCGCGGCGACTCCGCGCAGACCTACCTGCAGATGTCCCCCGGCTTCGCGGACCTGCTCTCCCTGTGGGACGCGCACCACCTGAACAACGCGCAGAGGGTGGGCGTGCCCCTGCTGGCTCTCCTCGCGGACATGCTCCGCGTGAAGCCCGCCGCCGCGGCGGAGGCGCAGGGGTTCGTGCACCTGCAACTCGACGGCGTCGCGCGCGCGCTGTGTCAGCGCCGCATGCGCGCCGTGTACTCGCACCTGACCAGCGGCGTGCGCACCAGGCACAACGCCGGCCTCACGCTTCTCGCGGCCATCGCGGGCAGGAACGCGGCGCTGGCGTGGGAGGTGTTCCGCGCGTTCGACTTCTCGCTCAAGGAGCTTCCGGTTTTGGCGACGCCGCGCGGCGCCGTAGGGGACAAAAACAAAAAGAGCAAATCCTCATCCTCGAAACGGGTTTTGACATCGAACGCCACTTCGAACGCGACTTCGAACGTCGACGACATCTCCCTCCCTTCTCGGCACGTGTTCGTCGCGTTCGCGCTGGCGCTGCTTGAGTCTGGTGATAAAACGCTGACGCGTCCGGTGCTGGCGCAGAAGGCGCTCTTCGGGAACGTGCTGCGCCACGTCGCGTCGGACCCGCCGGCGCTCGCCGCGCGCGCGCTGCGCGCGCTGCGGGACGTGGTTCTGGCGGAGTCCGGTGGCGTGCCGCCGCGGCTGCGCGCGGCGCTCTGCGGCGACGCCGCGCTCGAGCAGATGGCGGCCATCTCGGGCACGGACGCGGGCGACCGCGAGGAGGAAGACGACGACGACGGACGCGGCGACGCGGCGAGAACCGCGCACGACGTGTTATCGCGGTTGTGCGTCGACCCCGCGCACGGCGTGTGTCCCGCGAGCACGCTCGGGCGCTGGACACCTCCGGAAGAGAGACTCGGAAGAGATCACGGTCGCGACGATACCGACGGCGACGAAGACGCGAACGGCGCGCGATTTTCGTTCGCGCGCGAGAGACGCCTCGGGTCTGAGGCGGAAGGTGGCGACGCCGGCGCGTCCGCTCGCGTCGCCTCCGGCGCGAAGCGGTGCGCGACGCTGGTGCGTCTGCTTCGCAAATTGAGGCCCACGGAGAGCAAACGCCACGCCGAGTTGTTGCTTCGCGTCTGCGAGCTCAGGCCGCGCGTCGCGGCGCTGTACCTCCCGCACGCGACGTACTCGCTGGACCCGCGCCCGTCCGTCGCGTGGCTCGCGGCGGCGGCTCTGCTCGGGGAGGTGGCCGCGAACGCCAGCCTGGACCCGACCCCGCCGCGCGCGCCGGCGGACGCGCCGGGCGAGGCGGAGGGGACGGCGTTCGTCAAGGCGGCGATGCCGGCTTCGGCGACCCGCGCCGGTCTCGCGAAGGGCCTCGCGCACGCCTCGGGGCTGGTCAGGCACGCCACTTTGTGTTTGCTGCTCCGCGTGCTGTGCGCCATACGGCGGCGCGTCGCGCGCCTGGACGAATCCGCCGCGAACGCCGCGGACGCCGGGAACGCCGCCGACGCCGAACGGTTCGCGGCGCTCGCGCGTCGCGCGCGCGGCGCCGCGCTCGCCGCGCTCCCCGAGCCGCAGGCGCTGCTCGCCGAGATCTCGAAACAAAGGCGCTCGCCGAACGAAGAGACTGATCCGACACGAAAAAGCGTGGCGTCGGAGTCGGACATGAACCGCATACACGCGCTGAACGCGCTCGCGGAGTACTGCGAGCTCGTGGGGCCGGAGGGGCTCGCCGAAGCGAACGTCGACCCGGCGAAGACGACGCCTCCGGAACCGCTGGACCTCCCGCCCGCCGAGCTCGCGGCGACGGTGGGCTTCCTCGCCGCCGCGCGCGGCGTGCCCTCGCGCGCGCGGCGGCGGCTTCTCTCTGACGAAGCGGATGCCGCGGACGAAAGAAACGCGACGCACGCCGCCGCCTCCGTGTCGCGCGCGTCCCTCGCGGCCGCCGCGGGAGACGCGGCGGCGGCGGCGACGGCGGCGGCGCGGCGCGCCGCCGCCGCCGGCGAGAGCGCCCGCTTCGGGGCTGCCGCCGCGCCGCGGGGGCACGTGCTTGCGATTCTGCGCGTCGCCGCGGGCGCTCCTGTGGCTTCGATCCGGCGCGACGCCTCGGCGGTCGCCGCCGCCTACGTGGCCTCCTGCGGCGCCTTCGAGACGGCGGCCTCCGCGCGGAAGGAGGCGGGCGCGTGGATCGCGAACCTCCCGACTGTGCGAGCGCGCGGCGACACAAAAAACGACGCGGCGTGCGCGTTTCTGGCGGAGGCGGCGGCGGCGACGGCGCGTCGGCCCGGCGCCGACGCCGACGCCGCGGCGTCGGCGCTGCGCGCGCGTTACGGCGGCAGAGGCGCGCCCCGGTGGCCGAGGATCGCGAGGTGGACTGCCTCGCGCGCGGGTGATGCGATGGACGCGGACGTCGCGTCAGAGGACGACGCCGGGGGCGGGTCGCGCGCCGATCCCCCGGTGCTCGCCGCCGGCGCGGCGGGCGAGGACCTGGAGTTCAGCGGGCTCACCGCGCACGCTCTGGCGGCGTGCGTCAAGGTTCTGGGGAGCGCGAAACGCGCCGACGCGCAGAAGGAGGCGGTCGCGGAGTACGTCGCCGCGTCCGTCTTGGACGTGCTCACGCAGCAGACGGACGCCGTGCCTCTGGCGGCGCTGGTGCTGGAGTCCCTGCGGGACGCGCCGAGAGACGCGGCCAGAGCCGGGGCGGACGCCGAGGAGGCGCCGGCGAAAGCCGGCGGAAAGAAAAAGAAAATCGGCGGCGCCGCCGCGCGCGCCGGCGGCGACCCCGGGGGCGGGGGCGGGGGCGGGGGCGATGCCGGCGTACACGCGGGATCCAAATTCGATCTCGGGGCCTACCCCGCGCTCGTCTCGCTGGTCCAGCTCGCGAGCGTGATCGTGGAAGGGTCCAAGGGTCTAGAGCGCGATTCCGCGGAGTTCTCGTCGCGCGCCGAGGGCGCCGACGGCGACGCCTCCGCTTCGCCGGCGGCGGCGATCGGCGCCGCGATTCTCGCGGCGTCGGGCGCCTCGAAGCGAAAATCGTCGAAGACGGAACCCGCGATCGCGGCACTGGACGACGTCGACCTGGCCGACGGCTGTCGCGCCGCCGCCGCGCGCCTCCCTTTCGAGGCGGTTCCGGCGGAGGCGCGGCGGATCGCGTTTTGGTGCGCGTACGCCGCCGCCGACTTCGACCGCCGCGGAGGCGAAGGCCCCGCGTCCGCGTCCGCGCGGCGCGGATTCGTCGAGATGCTCGGGACGTGCGGCGCCACGCTCGCGAGGGCTCGCGAGATGGCCGAAGACTCGCCGGCGGCCTCCCTGTCGGCTCGGAGGGCCTTGCTGGAGTGCCCGGCGCTGGCGTCCGGGTTCCTGAACCGGGGCGCGGCGTTCGCCGGCGCGCTCGCCGAAATCGCGCTCGACGACCTCGAGGCGGGCGGCGCCGACCCGCCGGGCGCGCCGTACGCGGCGGCGGCCGCCGAGGCGGCGACGGCGGTCCTGCTCGCAGGCCCCGATGCCGATCGAGCGAACGAGGCCGAACAAGTCGCGACTGCGCTGGCTGCTGCGCCTCTCGCGCGGCGTGCCGACGCCGCGGCGAGGAGACGACTCGCCGACGCGGCGGCGGCGTCGGCGGATTCGGGACCCGACCCGGCGCGCCGCGCGCTCGCCGCGGAGGCTGCCGCGGCTGTTCTCTCGCGCGTGTCCTGCTCGACCGGTTTCCTCCCCGATGATGACGATGGCGCGTCCGCCGACGCGTCGGCGGCTCTGTCCGCGGCGTTCGCGGCGGCGCTCCGGCTGGCAGCCACGGGAGACGACGCCGGCGGCGCTCGCGCGAGCGACGCGGCGGCGGCGGCTTTGGCGGCGGCCAAGTCTTTTTCCGCGGAGGCCTCCGCGGCGGGAGCTTCGTCGGAGACTCGTCGGACGACACCTCCGGATTTCGCCTCTGTGGCCGCCGCGAGCGCCGCGCTCGGCCGCGCGGTCGCCGCCTCCGTCGCCGGCACCGACTCGCCATCCACGGCACGGCTCGCGGAGGCGCTCGCGGCGGCGTCCCCGGCGCACGCCGATCGGCTCCTGGCGCTCGTCGCCGAGGCGCTCGCCGCCGGCGCTCTTTCGGCGCGCGCGCTTTTTCGGCTTATGCCCGCGGCGCGCGCGGCGCTCGAGCGCCGGGTCGCGGCCGCGGTCGCGGTCGCGAGCGGCGATGCGCTCGCTTCGCTCGACCAGTCCGAGAAAGACGACGACGAAGGAGCATCCATCGAAAACGAAAGCTCGAGCTCAGCGAAGAGGTCGAAGAGGTCGATGAGCGCCTTTGTCGAGGTCAAAGGGTGCGACGCGTTCCCCGGCGTTCCGGACGTCTCGGCGTCGCGCGACGCCGCGTCGCGCGCGGCGACGGCGACGGCGCGCGCGTTCGGCGCCGCGGCGTGCGCCTTCTTCGTCCGCGGCGCGCATCCGGCGTTCGCGAGCGGCGCCGAATCGCGCGAGGACGAGGACGATACCCTGCGCATCCTGGAGACGCACGCGCCCGCGACGCTCGCCGCCGCGCACGCGCTCGCCCCGCTGGACGCCGCCGCCGCGGACCAACTCGCGGCGGCGCTCGCGCCGCCGGAGGGATGGTGGGGCGCCGACGAGGGCGCCGCCGGACCCGCCCGCGGCGCGTCGGCGCGCGCGCGCGCCGCCGCGGCGCGGCTTCTGTTCGGAGGGGACAACACGCGCCCTCCGCGCGACCTTTCGGGTGCGTCCGCGTGGTCCCGCGCGACGGCGGCGTACGCCACGTCTCTCCTGTCGACCCTGCGCGTGCTAGCGCTGGTGGTCCCGCCGGCGGCGGCGGCGCGCGCGGAGAGGCGCGGACCAGACGCGTCGACGAACGCCGTCGGCGCGTCCCGCGCCGCCGTCGCCGCCGCCGCCGAGGCGGTCATCGCGTCCGATCTGCACGCGCTCCTCGACACGCGCGGGGACGTACTCGGTCGCGTCGCGACCCCGGAGCTGGTCGCCGCCGCGCGCGGGTTCACGCGGACCGCGCTCCGGCGGCGGTTCGGGAACACGCCCTCGCTCGCCGCGCTCGCGCTGGTCCGGCGGACGGCGGCGGCGTTGGCGTCGGCTGCGTCCGGAGACGCGCCCGGAACAGAGACGGACGCACGCATGGCGGGTCACCTCGCCGCGTTCGCGCGCGACGCGTTCGAGCGCCTCGCGTCGCACTCCGCGACGGCGCGCACGCTGCTGCACCCCGGCGCGAACGCGCCGCTCCCGCCGTCCGTCGCGGCGATGGCGGCGCCGCTCGCGTCTCTGCTCCCGGCGACGCACGACGACGAAAAAGACGACGGCGGCGCCGGCGGCGACGCGTACGTCGCGGCGTCTGACTCCGCGGAGGACGACGGACCGGATGAAGACGTCGAGACGGACGATTCCGCGCGGGATGACCACGCCGCGCGCACGGCGAAACTCGAGCTCGTGTGCGCGCTCCACGCGCTGTGGAGTCTGCACGGCGACGCCTCGGCGGCGGAGGCGTCCGGCGACGACTTCGACGCGGACCTCGCGTCGCCGTTCACAGCCGAGCTGGACGACGGGTCATCCTCCGACCCCGAGGACGTCCCCCCCGCGCACCACGCGGTGTGGCGCGCGGAGCAGTCCGCGCTCATCCCGCTTCTCGCCGCCGCGCACGGCGCGACGCTCTCGGCGTGCGACCGGCGGCTCGCCGCGCTGATGCTCGAGATGGACGCCGCCGCCGGCGGCGGCGCGCTGCGCGCCATGGGGTACCTCTGGGGCGACGCCGCGGCGTACCTGGCGCGCACGGACGCCGCGCTCAAGCGGTCGACGGAGGGGATTCTTTTTCTTTCCGGCGACGAAAGAACAAGCGCGGACGAAAGAAGCAGCTCGCGAGACGCGTTCACGCACGCCGACGCGTCCCCCGCGGCGATCGCCGCGGCTCTAAGAGCGGGCGCGCCCCCGGACGCGAGGCGATGCGCGGCGACGGCGACGCGTTTCCCGCACGCGCGCGCGTCGCCGGCGCCGGCGCCGCGCCCTTCTCTCGGCGCCGACGCGGCGGACGAGCCTGTGTCGGAGTTGCGCAGACAGGGCTTGTTGGACCCCGACTGTTTCGTTCGAAATCCCCACGCCGAGGCGCCCGCGTACGCGTACGACCCCGCGTGGGTGCTCCCCTTCGCGCTGGCGGGCCTGCGGTCCGGAAGCCTCGAGGCGCGCGACGCCGCGCAGTGGGGCGTGGCGGGCGTGGCGTTCGCGGCGGCGGCGTCCGCGGACGAGACCACGCGCGCCGTCGCCTTCGCGACGCTCGACGCGCTACAGAAGGCGTGCGACGAGACCGCGCGACCCGAGGCGGCCAACTTCAGGGAGCGCGCGCAGCTCGCCGCGCTGCTACAAGCGACGCGGAACGGTCTCGCGCCCGAGGGCGCGAAAGCCGACGCCGAGGGCGCGCCGGGAGGCGGGACTTTTTTGAAGACTGGGAAGCGCGCGCGGGACGACGAGGACGAGCTTCCGACGCTTGCGAAAGAGGGCTCGCGAGAAGGTCTCGAGAAGGGCGCGACGAAAACATCGCGGTACATCTCGGATATCGCGCGTCTCCCCACGGCGACCGCCGTGTTCGCCGCGGAGGCGGCGACGGCGGCGCTCCACCCCGCCGGCGACACGTACGTCATCACGCAAAGAGCGGTGCACCGCCGCGCCGCGCTGGACGGCGACGCGCTTCCGGTGAATTTTCTCGGCGCGCTCAACGGGTCGGGAGGCGGCGGCGCCGGCGACCGCGCCGAAAACGTCGCCGTGGTGACGGCGTCGCGCGGAGAAGCTCGCGCTTTGCGCGTCTGGGTGCTCCGTCTGCTCCTCGCGAGCCTCCGCGCAGGGCCGGAGGACGCGCGTCTGTTCCGCAAGGCGTTCGCCGCGGAGGTGCTCATGTCGCACAGAACCGCGACGCTCTCTTCCGACCCGTACGCCAGGCAAGCAGCGCTCGCCGTCGTCGCGCGCGCCGCCGCGACGCCCGCCGCCGCGCGCGCGCTGGTGGAGGGGAGCGGGCTTGTGGCGTGGCTGGCGGGCGCCGTGCGCGCGGCGTGCCGCCCCACCAAGGCGCGCGCCGGCGAGGCCGCCGGCGCGCGCGCGGCGGCGGCGGCCACGGCCACCGCCGCGCTCGCAACGCTGGCGGAGACAAAGGGGGCGTTTTACGGCGGACCGGCGGGAACCGCCGCCGATTTCCTCTCCGCCGCGCGCGACGTGCGCGCCGCGCTCGCGCCGCTTTTTTACTCTTCGCTCTCTTCCGGTTTTGGTTCGCACGACGCGGCGACGCTCGCGGCGTGTCGCGCGACGCTGCTCCCCGCGCTTCGTCTGCACGCCGCCGTGGCGCGCCGGCTGACGCGCCGCCTGGGCGAGGTGCTCGACCCCGCGGAGACGGTCGCGCTCTGCCGCGCGACCGCCGCGCACGACGCGTTTCTCGCCTCCTCGGCGGCGTCGGACGCGAACGCGGCGGACGTGAGGAAACGCCGGGTGGGTGGGTCATCACGCGCGCGAGTGAACGAAAACGGAAACGGAAACGTCGAGAGGCGACGAAAACGAGAGCGTCTGCGCGAGGCTATGCTGCGCGTGGTGGTGAGTTCGTCGGGGTCGGGGCGGGACGCCGACGGCTTCGGCGCGCGCGACGCGTTTGCCGAGATGGGCGCAATGCATTCGCCGCTCGCGCGCGCGGCGGCGGCGGCGCTGGCGGAGGTTTCCCGCTGGGCCGCCGATGCGGCGGCCCAGTCCTCCGACCCGCAGGAATGGGCGAGCGAAGTGCTGTCGTGGGCCACGACGTCGCTGCGGGAGGGCGGCGCCCCGCTCGTCGCCGCGGTTGCGGCGAGACAAGGCGGAGGCGGCGCCGCCGCGTACGCGGCGACGCTCGGGGCGCTTCGAGACGCCTCGAGCCTTCCCGCCGCCGCAGCCGCCGCGCCGGCGCTCGCGCGCGCCGGCGCGGCGCTCCTTCGCGCCGTCGCGGCGTGCCCGACGCACGCCGAGGTCGCCGCCGGGGACGCGCCGGCGTGGGCGGCGACGCGCCGCGCCGCGTACCGCGAGCTCCTAAAAGCGGGCGGCGCGCTGGACGAGCTCCTGGAGGTTTGTGTGTTGGGCGAACGGCGCGACGCTGACGCCGAGGCGCGCGCGCGCGGCTTGCTCGCCGCCGAGCTCGCCGGGACGATGCTCCGCGGCGCGTTCGCGGGCGTTCCGCCGGTGGCGTTCGCCAGGCACGTCGCGGACACCGCGACGGGGTCTTCGAGCGGCTCGTTCCGGTTCCGGTTCGTCGCGGAATGGAAGTCGCCGGGTCGCGAATGGCCCGCGGACGACGACGACGCCGGCGGAAAAAACGCGTGGCGCCTCGCTGACGCGCTCGCTGACGCCGGCGTGTGCGCGGCGCCGGCGCCGAAGCCGCCGGCGCCGCCGTCGCCCGCGGCGCGCGTCCCGAGCAAGAGGAGGCGCGTGGAGGTGTGACGGCGCGAACGCAGTCGGAAACGCTCTAGCTAGAACTACGTATTAGAACGCGTAACCGAAAGCGTTTTGTATCCGTCAGTCTCGAGACGCAAAGCGAAACCTCTTTTTGCGGGCGGCGGCGCGCATCCTCTCCGCTCGCGATCCTTCGCGCATTGCATTCTTTGAATCTGTTTTGTATAGACAAAATCGCGTCGCGACCCCCCGTCGTCGACGCTGCGCAGCGCTAATCACCGCTCTCCCCCGCAACCGCGCGGAGCCTGGTGTCGTCACCTCCCAAATCCTCAATCGTCCTAGAAGTCTAAAAGCCGAGCGAGACGCGACATTCGCGTCGCCCCGATCGCGGCGAAAGCCTTCGCCGCGCCGTCGGGGAAACGCACGTTGTTTTTACTCGCGTCGTTTTCTTCGCAAAGACACTTAGACGTTGACAACCTTGTTGATGATCTCGTTGGAGAGCTCGGTGGCCTTGGTCTCCACCTGCGCCGCGGACTCAGCCTTGGCGGCGTCGAGCTTGGCGATGGCGGCGGCGATCTGGCGGTCGACGTCCGCCTTGGCCTTGGCGGACGCCTCGGCGATGTCGGCATCCATCTTCGCCTTGGTGGCGGCCACCTCCTTGGCAACCTCGGCGCGCGCGGAGGAGATCAGGGCCTCCTTCTCAGCCTGCGGGTGTGAAGTGGAGCGGGGGGGAAGCTTCTGTCAGCGCTCGGAAGCTTGAAAGAAAAAAACACCGAATCGTCGAAACGGCGATTCGCTCGAAGCGGTCGATCGAGCCGAAACGAACCCCGATCGGCGGTTCGCGCGCGCCCGTCAAACGCCAAGTGTCCGGTGGCGACCGCCACGCTCGCCGATCGCGCGCGGTCGGCCGCGCCGGAAACGCGCGCGGGGCGCCGGGCGCGTTCGTTCGCCCTCCGAAGACGCGGCGAGTGTGGGGAGAGCGTCGCGGTGGGCGTTCGCGTGTACTTACGATGAGGTCCGCGACGGCGGTGGAGTTGTCACCCACGGCGGCGAGCTGGTCGCGGATGAGCGCGTCGCGGTCGTCGAGCGCCTTGCCCACGGGACCGAAGATGGTCTTGTCCAGGATCACCATGAGGAGCAGGAACTCGGTGGCGATGATGGGCAGGGTGAGGTTGAAGTCGAAAATCTTACCGGGCTCGCCGGCCATGGAGGGCATCGCGACGAGCGCGTTGGTCACCGCGGCGATGACGGCGGGCTTCACCGACTTGGGGAGCTCGACCTTGCTGCTCGACGGGAAAAAACGCGAGACGCGGGATGCGGGAAAGACGGTCAGCCACGGCCTGGGAGGCGCGAGGGGAAGCGCGTGCCGCTCGAAGGAGGCGCGAGGCGCGCTCGAAGGAGGCGGACTCGAACGGTACACAGCTCGGATGAACCGTTCGAGGCGACTCCCGGGGCGCGCGAACGTCGTGCGCGCCGGGAGCCGCCCTATCCGCTCCTCCGATGCGCGCGCGCGGAGAAGAAAAAGCGGCCAGCGTCGCGAGCGGCATCGATTTTCCCCGGACGCACCCGAACTTGGCCACGGGGGCGACGGCGGCGGCGCGGGCGCGCACGGTCTTGCGCGCGGCAGAGACCTTGGCGCCCGCGAGGAAGCGGCACTGGACAGCAGAGATAGCAGACATCGTTGCTGGCGGTTGCGAGTGCGGGTATGAGCCCGGCGATTACGCTCGCTTCGACTTCGAGCTAGGGCCCGACCAGGATAAAACTTTGCCGGGACGAGTGACACGAGAGCGATTGTTCGATCGGGCTGCGGCTCTCAGCCAATCACCGCGCTGCGGTATACGGAGTGAAAAGACTCAAGAACCGAGGTCTAAAAAATCATTTCGGCGGAACCCGAACCCAACTGTTTGGCTCGAAAGGGAGCGCCGGTCGAGTTTGAATTCATCGGAGGATTCATCGGAAGGGTCGATCGGAAACTCGATCGGGAAAACCGGAGGACGTTCCGAGGCTCGGAAACGCACGGCGGCCGAAGAAACAACGCACGACCGTGCGGTCCGCGCTGACACTCCTCCCCGCGCGGGTCTCCCCTCCCGCCCGCAGATCGAGCCATGGCTCCCGTTTCGCGCCCGCGTCCGTCCTCGAGCATCCGCGGGTGCCTGGCGTGCGTCTGCGCGCTCGCGCTCGCGTCCGGCGCGCTCGCGGACGCCCCCGCGGACGCCCCCGCGCCCGGGTGGCTGGCCCCCGCGCCCGCGTTCGGGCGCGTGGTGATCAACGAGATCATGTACAACGAGCGCAAGAGCC
>ENA-OUOG01000805-OUOG01000805.1-marine-metagenome-genome-assembly--contig:-NODE-805-length-39244-cov-5.381265_pt1 | contig 39244 bp, 24 predicted proteins | sample MGYA00248635_ERZ508505 | MGnify/ENA primary metagenome ERZ508505 (study PRJEB26176, sample SAMN06267871) | marine metagenome | isolation source: Saanich Inlet, British Columbia, Canada | place: Pacific... | reverse complement strand
CGTCGCGGGACGCGACCCCACTCGGGGGCGATCTTGGGGGGTAATAATAAAGTCACCGGTTCGTCTCCGTTTTTTGAAGCCACCACGCCAACCGGGAGCTCGGGCGCGGCGCCGATTAATTGGCGGTTCGCGAGCGCCTCGGCGGCTTTCGCAACGTCCACCCCTCCTCGGCGAACGACCAACGGGTTTAACGCTGGGTCGTAATCTTTCGGTCTGCGAACCGCCAGCTTGGTGTTCGAAAAAGGTACGTCGTTGAACATCAGCGCGCTCTCCGCATCCTCCATGGCTAAAAATTCCACAAACGCGAACCCTTTCTCGGCGTTGAGCGTCGTCGTCACCACGGGGTCGCCCGCTTTGGGATTCACCGCCGCGCCAGACGCGAGCATCGCGTCGTTGAAGAATTTCGTGATGGCGTCCGCGGTGACGCCGCTCCGGACAGGAATGTTCCCCACGTACAGACGACGCGACTGACGCGTGTGCTGGTGGTACGCCGCCTGGAGCTGCGACGCGGACATGCCCGCGCCCCACCCGGGGGGCATGCCGGGGTAGCGCGAAGGGTCGGCACCCGCCGCGCCAACCAGACCGAGCGTCGCCTGGATCGCGCGCGCCGCGCGCTCCGCGAGGGACTTCGCCGTCTCGGCGCTCATCGCCGAACCCGAAGCGCCGGCGAAGGGGTTGCCGTCCGCGGCGGCGCGAGGCGCCGACGCGTACCCGCCCGGGGGGCCCGGCGGCATCACGCCGCCCCGAGGGGGGGGAGGCGGCGGGCCGGGCGGGCCGGGGGGCGGGCCGGGAGGCGCGCCCCTGCCCGCGCCACCCCCGGGGGGCGGGGGGGGGACGTCCACGACGGAACCGGCGGCCGGCGTGCCTCCCGCCGGAGGGGGGGGAGGGACGTTCACGGTCTGGCCGGTCGGGTGGCCCATCCCGGGGGGCGGTGGAATCGCGCTCGCGGAGGGATCGGCGGGAGACGCGCCCCACCTGCCTCGCTTGCGGCCCGGCTCGTCCGACATCGCGCGCGGGGGGTCGCTGGCGCCGCCGGCCTGCGAGTCGCTTCGCTCCGCGCGCGCCGCGCGTCGAGATCTGGGGGGCGAGGGAGGCGATCGTGGAGGACGACGAGGCTTTCGTGTCAGATGCGAGTGCAGTTTCCGTGGTTTTCGCGACGTCGCGACGAAAAGCCACCTCCGTTGTTGCTTTTTCGTTCGGCACCGTCAGACGTCGGCGCGCGCCCCCGGCGCCGGGGCGCGCGATGCCCCCGTCCGAGACCTTCGTCGCCCTCCAGAGACTCGCCAAAAGACGCAGGGAGGACCCCCCCGGTGCCCCCCGCGGACCCGGCCCCGCCCCCGCGTCCGAGCCGCGCGGCGCCTCGTCCGCCTCGAAAACGCGCGGCTTCCCGAGCGATGGAGGCGCTTCCCTCGAGGACCCCGCCGACGACGAGCCGCGGCGCCTCGCGGCCATCACGGCCGGCGCCCTCGCGCACCTCCCGCGCTTCGAGGACGTGGTGTCGCGCTACCGGCTGTTCCGAGGCGACGACGCGGACGCCGAGACCGGGCGTCGGTGCGAGCCCGTGATGGCGTCGGAAGGATCGGGCGCGGGCGAGATGACGTGTTTGTGTCGCGACTGCCGACTGTGGCGACGCGTCACACGAGGCGCGCCCGGCGATGAGGAGCCCTTCTGGGTTAAACGAACGAAACGAACCAGAAACAAAACAAAAACAAAAACAAAACCCATGTACGAGGTGTTCACGCGCGAGCACGTCGCCGGACTCGCGGCGTACTTCCGCGGAAGAGCGGACGCTTTATTGGGCGCCGAGGCGAAAACGCGGAGCCTTCGCGTTTTGGAACTCGGCGCGGGCTCCGGCGTGCTTTCTCGTTCGCTCGCCGCCGCGACGGCAGCGCTGGACGAGGCTGAGCTCTTTGGGATCGATGAAGTTTCACGCGCTTCGGTGACGTACCACGCGACGGACGATTACTCGTTTTCTTTCGCGAAACAAGGTGTTTCGCGCGACGAAGAAGATGACGAAGAAGATGACGAAGAAGAAAACGCGAATTACGTTCGAGCTTTAGATTACCGCGCGGCGTTGCGCTCCTTAACGGCGTGCGACGGATTCCCTCCGGATTTAGTGTTGATCTGCTGGCACCCCATTCGTGAGGACTGGACCGCGGAAGTGCGGCGCGTCGCTGCCGTGCTCGAGTACGTGCTGGTCGGCGAGTGCGACTTCGGCGCGTGCGGTTTGCCGGTCGAGACGTGGGGGTTGAGGGGAGACGGTTGTTTGTCATCCGACGGCGACGACGACGACGACGTCTCCGAGACTGTTTGCAAGTCAAACGCGTTTAGCCCTCCGCCATACTTGGCGGACGGGTTCGAGCGCGTGGACCTGGCCTTTTTGTCGAAGCACCAGGTGTGCCGCACGGACGAGCCGTGGCTGAAGGCGCGGCGCAGCAAGACGGTGTCGTTCCGAAGGCGAAGAGAGGCGGAGTCGTGATGGCGAATCTATCCTTTTTACTTGTACATCGACTCCCGTCGCGTTCACGCGGCACGGCCAATGATTCCATCTCACACTTCGGAAGTTTAGACTCTCGGCCGGGTGTTATCGAGACGCTCCGGCGCGTTCGCCATCCTCACTCTCCCGCGCGGCAGCCGCGCGCGGTGGCGGCGATGGCGGCGAGGAGGTCGCGCGCGGCGCGCGCGCTGCTGGCGCTGCTGGTGGTCTGCGCGCCGGGTCGCGTCTCGCAGGGCTGGGGGCCCGCGACCGCGCACGCGTGGGCACCGAGGGAGGTGCTGTCCACGAATGACCTCGCGGCGAACGCGTACCCCGCGGCGACGCACGTGCCTTGCGTTCTGCTCCTCAACGCCACGGGGTCGGTCGGGTGCTCCACGCCCGCTGAAGGCGTGACCGCGCCTGTACGGCGGTTCGAGAGTGCGGCGGACGTGCGTTCCAGGCTCAAATCGAGAACCATCCTTCTGCTCCCGGCGTCCGCGTTCCCCGAGGTACTCTCGGATTTCGCCGAGGGCGAATCTCGGTGGAAGACGCACGCCGCGGGGTTCATGCTCGAGCCCGGGGTGGATTTGGACGGGAACTTCCCTTCGGCGGACTTCGGCAGAGAGCCTTCGATTTGGTCGGAGCCGCGGAGCGACGGTCACGCGCCGTCCACCTCCGGCGCGACTCTGGCGCGACTCCTGGCGGGAATCCGACTCGGGCAAAACGACTCGTTCAGCCCGCAACCAAAACGCGGCGACGAAGATCTCCATTCGTCGCGCGTCTGGAACCCGGGCGGGTTCGGCGCCGCTTACATGCGGTTCGAGAACACGCCGATCGTGCTCCTCGACGCCGCGGGCGCGGACGTCGCGCGGACGTTCGCGGCGGCGAACGGCGAGAGGGGAACCTCGCGGGTCGCCGAGATGCGCTTCCCGATGGCGGCGGCGGCGGCGGCGGCGGCGACTGGAAAAAACGCCAACCCGGCGAAGCGGTGCCTGGAGCAGCGCACGTGCCAGCCCATCGGGGGTTACAGCGTGGTCGCCTCCGTGCCCGCGTCGTTGGAACACACGCTGACTACGAAAAACAGTCAGTCGTCTGGCGAAGAGAGCGACGAGACGGTCGACGACGGGTCTCGCCGACGTACCGACAACCGAGGAAAACAAAAGAAGAGGGACTACCTGTTAGTTTCGGCGCGCCTCGACGCGACGGCGTTGTTCCACGACGCGGCGTTCGGCGCGAACGCGGCGATGAGCGGCCTGGTGGCGATGCTGGCCATCGCCAAGACGTACGCGGACGCGATTCGCGACGCGCGCGCGAGTCTCGCGAGTCTTGAGTTTTCGACGTCGACGTCGAGCGATGACGAAAACGAAAACGCGCCCCCACGACTCTCCTCCGAGACGTTCGAGCGCGCGTTGAGAGAGGACGCCGCGCCCGTGGCGTTCGCGGCGTTCGGCGCCGAGTCGTGGGGGCGCGCCGGCTCGAGGCGCTTCGCGAGGCTCGTTAGGGACGCGACAAAAGCTCTCGCGCGTCTCGACGAGTCCGACGCGAACCGCGGTTCCGATACGTCCGGCGCGTCCGTCGCGAACGTCGACGCGCTTCCGCTCTGGATGCGCGACCGCTCCGTCGGCGGCGTCGTCGACCTCGGCGCGGTCGGGTTCACGCACTTCACGACCGAACCGACGGTCTTCGCGCACGCCAACGAAGAGGCGCGAGGAGACACGCGAGACGACCTTCGGGACAAATCGTCGTCGTTCCCGCTCGTCGATGCCATCGAGGAATCGTTCGCGAAGGAAGACGCCGGCGGAACTAAGAACGCGTCGCGACGACTTTCGTTCGCGCGCGCCTCGGCGAACGTCTCCGAGCTTCCGCCTTCGTCGGCGTCGAGTTTCATTGGAAACGCGATCCCGGCGGTGGTCCTGGCGGAGTACGACGGCGCGTACGTCGACGGGACGTTCGGCTCGGCGTTCGACGTGGGGATGGAAAAGGTGGACGTTTCGAAGATGGCGTCGCTCGTCTCGCGAACGGCGCGCGCGTTGGCGAGCCTGGCGTTTTCGTCTTCCCGGTCGGCCGACGCGAAGACGAACGAAACGCACGACGACGACGACGCGTCGTCCTCTCTCTCCGCGCTCCACGCGCTCGTCAAAGAGAACCTCCCCGATTTCGACGCCGTCGAGGAAACGACGCGTTCGCTGGCGGAGTGCCTGATCGACCCGAAAGTGGGCTTCGAGTGCGCGCTCGCGAAGAAAATGGCGTTCGAGCCGCAGGAGACGTTCCCGTCGCGCTACGCGGGCGTCGCGCCGATTACGATCGGGAAGCGAGGCTTCGACGCCGAGACCGACGGTGTGGTGGGCGCCGGCGCGGACGACGTCGCGCGCTTCGTGTTCGAGTTCCTGGCGGAGGCCACCTCCGAAATCCGCGGCGATCCGCGCGCTTCGTCGTGCGCGTCGCCGGACGCGTGCGGGGACGGCGAGGTGTGCGCCCGAGCCTCCGGGGACGTCCCCGGGGACGTCCCCGGGGACGAAGGCGACGGAGACGACGAGAACGAAGTTCGACGCGAGCCCCGCCGCGCGTTACTCGGGTCGGACGCGTTCGGCGGCGGCGGCGGCGGCGCGGGGACGTGCGTTAAGACCTCGGCGCGTTTTCTTCCCGCGCTCTCTCATCGCATTTTTTTCGACGACGACGAAAACGGGTGGACCGTGTCGGACGCGGATTTTGACGACGAGAACTTGAACGAAGACCCGGACCCGCTTTGGTGCGAGAGCGACTGGCCTATGTCCATCGGCGTACGTGTGTTTCGCGAGGCGAGTTTGACGCACGAGTGGATGGCGTTGCTTTTGGGCGCGGCGGTGACGTTTCTCTCTAAACTCTTCGCCAACGAGCTCGACGCCATCGCGAAAACGCGGTTCAAGGAGGAGTGAATTACTTTTAAAGTTTTTTTTTAAGATATCAAAAAGTCTTCGGATTACGCCGTCTTCTTCTCCGGCCTTCGGTCCGCGGTCACGCCCGGCTTTTCGAGCGGCTCCGTTTCTGTGCCACCAATCACGACGACGACGCGTCCGCCAGGCTCCTCGAGAACTTCGTACTCCACCTCGACGTCGCACAGAACCACTCGGTACGTCTCAAACTTTTTCGCCTCCTTTTTCGCGTTGCGCTCGCGGTAAGTGCGCACGTCCAACGCCAAAACCTCTTTCACGAACGAAACGAACGCCTCGCCCGAGTCGTACAACGCGTCCGGAAACGCCAAACCGGCTTGGCGCTTGAGCTTTAACTCACGCTTTAACCGTTTTTTCTCGTCAGCAGACATCTCCTGTGTCGTATCCGAAACAACACCTGTTTCGTCATTCATACGCGTCGCGTCATTCGGTCTCGTCGCGACTGGTTTCTTCCCCGTGCGCTTTCCGAAAAAGTCGCGATCAAACGAGGGGTCGTTGTTTTGCCCCTCCAGCCGCCGCGCGCGCCTCGCCTTGACGCTCCGCAGGTACGCGTTCGCGACCTCCGATTCGGCGTTCGCGGCGAAGCGCACGGCTGCGATTTTCAAAGGTTCTTCTGCCCCGGAAGAAACGCTCGTCACGGAAGAAGAAACGCTTTCGTCTCCCTTCCGCACCCAAACCGGCGCTCGCGCGTTCGGCACGGCGTCGCAAAAAGGGACGTACGGCTTTACGTCCAAAACGGGCGTCCCGTCGACTACGTCGCACCCCGCTAAAGTTAACGCGCCGTGTTCGAGATCGACGTGAATGATTTTCCCTAAACTCAAACCAATAGGCGTCGGTCGGTGCGGCGTTCGCGTCGCCAGAGCGCCGACGGGAGCGCCGTCCAAACGCGGGACGCGCACTTTGGCGCGAACCGCGCCGCCGTTTTTAGTGGTAACTCGCTTTTCGAGTTTGGAAATCGATTTTCCCTCGAGACGCCCCGAAACGACGTCGAGTTGGTCGTCGTCCGTCGCGCGAACGTCAACCCGTGACGCATCATCGTCTCCGTGGCGTTCCGAAGAAGACGGACGGTCTTCTTCGACTACGAAGCTCCTGTTGGTGTTGGCGTGGAACTCGTACAGCACCCACACGTGCGAGTACGCGTCCAGCCCGGAGAGCAGGTCGCGCGGCAATCCCTTGGCCAGAAAAAACACGCACCGCGCGTTCGGCACCAGATCGCCACCCTGCCTCGGCGTGCCGTTGCGTCTTGAGAAGCACGAGTGCACCGACCCGATCGGTCGCGCGACGGTCTCCGAGCGCTGAGTAGTCGCGGGGCTCGGGCGGCGCGTCGCAGAGAAATCGGGGGGGGCGCTCACCACGCGCGCTTCGCGCGGCGTGGACGTCGAGATGGCGCCCGCCGCCGCCGCGCGCGTTTTCTCGGCGCGCGAGTCCGTCGGGGCGGGCGAGCGCTCTTTTCCCCCGCGGAAGCGCGCGCCGAAGAGCGCGCCGACGCCGAACGCGACGGTCGCCGCGAGGGCCACCGCGCGGGGCACCGCGGCGTCGCCCGCCATCGCGGCGTGAGTTGTGAGCGTGGAGGCGTGTGTCGGTTTCACGTTGTCGTTGTTTTTCAATCCTTCGGGGGGAGGCCCGAGACGCAGGCTATGTTCACGCAGTGCCTCGCGCCCTTCGCGTCGGGCAGGTTGTGCCCCAGGTGCGTCCCCGTGATGGACACGGTCTCGCCGTCCGGCAGCACGCGCACGTTCTCTCGAACTAACTCGTCGTCCCGGAACGAAGGCCACCCGTGTCTCTCGCTCTCGCGCGTGAACTCCGCCCACGTCCGGCCGCGAGGCGCGGTGAACAGAGGCAAGCCACTGACGACATCGTAGAATGTGACCGCCTCGCCAGCCTCCCTCGCGGTCTTCGTCTCCGCCATGAACCGCGTGCTCTTCGTCCAGTACCCCGACGGCTCCGCGTACTTGCGGTTGCGCGTGCATATCCGGTCCGCGACGGACCGGCTCACCTCCCACCTCGGGTGCGCGACGGGACGCGCGCCCGTGGAGCTGCCGTCCGCTTTGGGCTTCATGATGTTTGGGTCCCCCATGAACACCGTGTCGTCCATCGGCACCGCCGCGCTCGCGCGCGTCGACCGGGAAGTCAGCACGACGACCAGCCCGATCCCGAGGATCGACGCGACGCCGAGCCGCGCGTTCTTGACCGACAACGACATCTCACTCGCCCGGGCGCGTCCGCGAGTGACGCGCGAGGGCCGAACCAGTCGCACCACCGCGCTGATGAGATGAGCTGTCTGCGCACTTGACCGGTCTCGGAAACGCCGAAAGCTGACGCGACTTTTCGCTTTTTGACCTCGCTCGCGGCCATTCCGCTCGCGCCACGACCGAACGTCGAACGCGCGCCGACGCATCGCGATGCCCGTCCAGGCGACCGTCACGCCACCGGCGTCCCCGCCGCACGCGGCGGCCCGCCTCGCGTCGCGCTCGCGCGTCTCCCTCCGCGCGCACGTCCGCGCGCGGATCCGCGGACGCGACCGCGTCTCCGCCGTCGCGCCGCGCGCCGCGCTGGACCTGGACGCGCTGGACCTCGGCCAGACCCTCGGCGCGATCAAGCGCCGCGAGGCGCTTTTGAACCTCCCCCCGGGCAAGGTGGGTCTGTTCGGCGCGCGCGAGACGTTCGAGTACCTCGCGGACCCCAACGCGTTCATCAAGAAGCGCGTCGCGAAGTACGGTCCGATATTCAAGACGGGTATTTTTTTCAAGCCCGCCATCGTGTTCGGGTCGCGCGAAGCCGTGGAGGCGTTCCGCGAGTTCGAGTCTGAGCTCCCCGCGGACGCCGCGCTCCCGGAGACCTTCCGCGAGCTGCACACCGCGTACGGCGCGCTGCGGCAGAGCGGCGCGGAGCACGAAGCCACGCGCGCTAACTTCGGGAAGGTTCTCGGCCGCGCCGCGCTCGAACGCTACGCGCCGATTGTCGCGCGCCAGACGCGCGACTTCGTGCTGGGCGAAGTGCTCGTCGGCGGCAGTGGGAACAGCGGCGGGTTTTTGACCGAGCAGCAGAAAAGAACGTTGACACGAGAGGGCAAGATCACCGTCAACGAGGACGGCTCGGTGACGAAGAACCCGTCGGCGTTCGCTGAAGACGCGGCGGGGAAACCGAAACTGCAACCCGGGTACGATTTGCGTCAGTTTTGTTTGAAGTCGCTTTTCGAGCTGTTTCTCGGTACTGTCCCCCCCGAGGCTTTGATGAACGAGATGTACGCGTACAACGAGGGTCTTTTGGCGCTTGGTAAGCTGAGCCCCGAGTTCGAAGAGGGCGAGAAGGCGCTGAAAAAACTTCTCGACTACGTGACGAGGCATTACCGAACCATCAAAGCGCAGGGGAAGTTGGACGAAGATCAATACTTTTTCCTGAAGCAGTACTCGACCGCGCGCGACGAGTTTGGCGAGTTGTTCCCCGACGACCGCGTCGCGACGACCGCGGTGCTGATGATCTGGGGCGCGTACATCGAAGCTGCGGCGAACATGGGACACGTGTTATGGACACTGATGCGGCACCCGACATCTTTAGCGGAGACGAAAAAAGAAACGCGAGCCGCGTTTACAAGCGCGGCGCTGAAAACCGCCGACCCGGAATCGTTTCATCTGAAAAACGTGATGGAGCTTAAATACTGCGAGGCGGTGGTGAAGGAGACGCTTCGTGTGGTGCCTCAAACCGCGGGGGGTCTACGCGTGAACCCGACGCAACGCAAGTTCCTGGAGTACGACGTGCCCGCGGGGTATGTGTTAACGGCCGATCCGCGCGTCGCGTTTTTGGACCCTACAAACTTCCCCGAGCCGGACACGTTCGCGCCCGAGCGGTTTCTCGAAGCTCAAGACGAAAGGCGGATTACATGGGAAGCGGAGCAAATGACGGATGGCGGTTTGAAAGAATCTCGGTCGCGCGACCCGGACGCGTACTTCCCGGGCGGCGTCGGGCAGCACAAGTGCCCCGGGATCTCGCTGTCGACGCTCATGACCCAGATCTTCCTCGTATACGTCACGGGCGCGTTCGACGGGTGGGCGCCGGACGAATCGGGCGAGGGATCGTTCGACCCGGAGTACGTGCAGATTCCCATCGTCATCATCGACGACAAGTACCGGCTCGAGCTCGAACGCAACTGGCAGTACGAGTGAGTCACTCGTGAGGGGGATCGATCGTGGCGTAGATGCGCGGCGTGTTTTTCTTTTCTTTCGATGAAGGTATGCCACGCACACACGTTTCGTTCCGCATCTGCGCGAAAAAGGCCTTTTTCACGTCCCTTTTCCTTTTCGTCGGTCGCGAAGGACGAGTGTGAACGCGCTCGAAAGCGCGGCTTTTTTCGTGTCTGAACGCGCGGAATGCGCGGACTGTTTGCGTGTCGCGTTTGGACACGAAACCTAAAAGTGGGCATTCAGTCACGCGAAACGCACAATCGCGCGAAATTACGTGTCGAACGCGCGTTTCGGCCGCGGACGATATCGAGAATCGCTATGACGTACCAGTCGCGAAATCACGTTTCCCGTTTCTTGAGTCACAGACAGTCGTTTTTCTCGGTCGTTTTTCTCGATGCCTCTGGTGTTACAAACAGTACACGCAAGTGCTTTTGCGCGTATGTTTTGGCGTGGGGGATCGCCGCGGCGCGCCTCATTCTACCCGACGCACGCTCACGCGCGTCGCCGGTACGTTCACGCTCGCGAACGTTCCGCGTACGAGTCGCTCTTGAGCCCCACTCGTGTGCGTAGAACGTCACGATGAACGCGCGCTCGTCTCTGATCCCCACCTCCACGGAGGCGGGGTACGGGTCCACTCCCGCTGCCCTCAATGCTTCCAAGAAGCAGTCGACCACGACGCGCTCGCGCGTCGTCGCCGCGGTCGCGGGCGTCTGCGGTGTCGTCGGCGTCGTCGCGCTCCGCGCGTCCGGCGTCGCCTCCTTCGCCGCCGAGGGTGAGGCCTTGACCTTCGACAAGGTGCTCTCCGCGCAGGTACGAACGCGAACGACGCGCGCACGGCTCATCGGCTCTCACGCGCGGCGTACACACTAGCCTCTAGTCGGCAGATCCGAGGCGCGCGGCGCGGGCGTGACCCCGCGCGCGGGAAACGCGCGCGAGCGTATGGGCGCGCGAGCGCGGCGAACGCCGAGGCACGCCCGCGCGCGAGCGCGCGCGCCTCCGCGCCGCGCGCGCGCCGCGCCACCCCCCCCCGCGTTGTTCGACACCCGAGCCCAACCCCCTCATCGACGCGACCGAGAAGAAGAGGTGGTGTTTGTGCAACACCCAAACGGCCGTCGCCTGACTGGTCCACGTACGATTTTTTTTTCTCGATTTCGTTTTTCCGTACTTTTTTTTTTTCTGCGCAACACCATCCTTCGTCGCTGACGACCTTTGTCCCTATCGCTCGTCCTGTCAATACCCGCAACAGTCCGCGCACATGGCTGAGATCCACGCGCACCGCGCGGAGGGCATCAAGCTCCTGACGAAGATGCAGGTTCGCCCGGCGCAGCACCACGGCGTTCCGCACACCCGCGCGGCGCTGGGCGCGTCGGAGTACCAGAAGTGCGTGGCGCACGATTCGCACCCGTCCGCGGATTACGACACGACCAAGTCCGAGAAGGAGATCCGCAACGACCTCGAGTTCGACACCAAGCGCGACGAGCTCCCCGCGATCACCGCGTTCAACAACAGCAAGAGCCTTCTGGCCGGGATCGGGTGCTCCGAGTCCCCGCCCATGCTGTTCCAGGACACGCCCGCGTGCAAAGCGGATGGGTCGTTTTGCGACAAATCGTGCAAGATGCCCGTCCCGCGCAACTGCGACCCGGACACCAAGAACTTCGGCACGTGCGAGCCCACCGTTCGCGCTTTGTGCGACGGTATCGGCAGCACGCACGAGTCGTGCGCCAAGGAGCGCGAGCACACCGCCGCGAAGGAAGAGCTGTACGACCAGCTCGACCCCGGGATCCCCCCGTGCCGCACGGACGCCGAGTCCACGTTCGCTAAGGCTTCCTACGCGCAGGGCAAGTACGCCGAAGCGCACGTGAACTGGGTCAACGCGGTGAACGACGCCACGGAGGTGTGCACGATCGGCCACGCGCTGTGGGTGCACAACCTCGGTCTGTACGAGCAGCACTACGAGAAGATGGTCCAGACCGTGGATGATCTCAAGACGCTGTGCAACAACGCTACGGGCGTGGAGGAGTTTGACATCAACGCCGCCGTCGCCGAGGCGAGCCAGTCGTACATGGAGCCCTCGCACGTCGATTCCCGCCGCCGTCTTGTGTGGTGGCAGCAGCTCTGCGAGCCCTCCATCGCCGCGATGGAGGCTCTGTTGAAGTCGCTCGAGATCGCGTCTCCCCAGCTGATGTGCTTCGCGGACACGTGCCTCCAGAAGAAGGAGGGCGAGAAGCTCGCTTTCGACGCGCTGTACAAGGCGTACAACAAGTTTCAAATCGCGCTCACCGCGTACAAGACGGACACCGAGGAGTACAACGCGAGGGTGAAGAACAAACAGACCGCCCTGACGGTGGTGATCCAGGCGTACGAGACGTTCCACCCGGTGCAGGAGAAGTGGTCGCAGAAGTACGACAAGGACATGGCGGCGTTCGAGCGGTTCGACGACGGGGCGGATAACGGGCACTGCGGGTTGACGGATTGCCAGGTCCAGGCTGTGTGCTCCACGCAGCTCAAGTCCAAGTTTGAAACGTTCGTCGCGACGGATTCGTGCACCGCCGCGCCGTACTCCGTGGACAAGATCTGCGACGTCGCGTAATTTTTCATCATCGCGACAAAAGTGGGTTAAATGTTCATCGATAGGGTGCGGTTTCGCGAGTCTGAGGAAGACTCCGTGGAGCCGAGACTTCTTCCGCCGCGAGCCGCGGAGGACGCGAATGAGCGAACGTTCGTCGAAGAGGTGGTTTTTTTCTTTTTTCAAAGAAGAAAAAACCTCTCTGGCCGAGCCTCTCTCGTCTTCTTCGGACTCGTGAGACGCGCGTCGTGAGATGCGCGGGAGCGCGAGAGCGCCGGCCGAGGCCGGCGCGTGAGCGAGGCGCCCGCGCGACGCGGGGCGCGCACGACACCTAAAACTATACATACGCCGTGCGCGCTTTAATTCTTAAGCCTTGTGTTCAGAGTGTCGAACGCGTTCTCGCCCCAATCTCAGTTCTCACCTCGGGAGCGACATCTCGCGTAACCTCTTTCTCTCGGACGACACATAACCACCGTCTCGAGCGCATTGCGCGCGGCGCGGAGGCTGCCGCACGCCATGGCGCACGCCGCGGACGGCTGCGACGAGGCGCTCCTGCCTCGCGCGCGCGCCGCGGCGCGCGACCGGCCGAGCACGAGCGGCAGGTCGTTCGCCGCGGTCGCGTCCGCGGCGCTCGCGCTGGGCGGCATCGCCTCGCTCGCGGCGTTCGCCGGGACTTCTTCCCTGGGTCATCCCACGGCGCGCGCGTCTCTGGGGTCGGCGCGCGACGGCGACCCCGCGCTGCGCGTCCCCTCGGCGCACCGTGGGGGCGCGAAGCCCCCGGTGTTCGTGGTCTCCTCCGTGGACCCCGGGGAGGACGCCGCGTTCGACGCGTTCAAGCGCGACGTGCTGCTCGACGCGCTGCGAGCGCCCCCCGATTTCGCCGAGCGCGCGTCTTGGGCTGGCGCGGCGTCGGCGACGCACCTCCCGGAGAAGATCGAGCGCTACGAGGAGGCGTGCGACGTCTTCGAGCACGGGCTCGCGACGCTCACCGGGACGTACGTGGGGCAGACGCACGCGTGGTCCGACGGCGGCTCGCCGTTCTTCGAGCTGGACGAAGGGAAGAAGATGACCGTCACGAAACGCGCGGCGCGGCGCTCAAAAGCGCTAAAACCGGCGTTGCCGAACGAAAACGACCGGAAAGCGAAGGTGGGCTCGTCTTCGAGTACTCCTTCGGACGACACGGAGGAAGGCGAGATCTCCGAGGTGGAGAAGAAGGCGGTGGGCGACGCCGTCGGCGGCGCAGTGTCGCACCTGCTGGCGTGGCGCCGCGCGCGGAGCGCCGCGGCGGATTCCGCGAATGCGAATGCGAAAACAAAACTGTCGACGCCCGGCGGCGGCGCGCTGGTGATGGACGTCGGCTTGTTCCGTCTCGCCGACGATCCTCTCGTTGGCGCGTCTTGGAGCTCCGCGCTGGACGCGGTGACGGCGTACCGCCCGCGCGACGCGGACGTCGTGTTCCTGGACGTCGACGCCGACAAAAGCGCCGGAGACAAAAGCGCGCCGACGCAGACGCTCAAGATGGGCGGCGACGTCCGCGAAGTGTCGTTTCACAGACACGACGGCGGAGTTGGAGACGGAGGCAATAGCGCTTCTTCGGATCATTCGCACACAACGCCGCTCAACCCCGCGATGTACTTCGTGACGGACGCGTTTTTGACGAAAGCGTTTCACGAAATCGACAAAGAAGGGTTCGGGTTCGTCGCCGAGTTTCTGCGGGAGAAGTGCGCGGCGAACGTTTTTAACTGTTACGCGACGACGCCGCGCTTCGCCGCGCGCGGAAACTCACTCGCGTCCGACGACGACTCGAGCCGAGACTAAAAAGAGTCTACTACTCTACGCGTGAACGTATTAGTCTACCGTTCGATGGAGGCATCGTGGTGTGTATTACTATGACTAAAAACTACTTGAATAACCACACCACGAAAGAAGTAATCGCTACGCTACCCTCGTCTACTGTACGTCTGCTTTCGTCGTCGAAGACTCGTCGAAGTACGCCTCGAGCCGAGACGCGATCGACGTCTCCGTTCCGTGACTCGCGAACGTCACTCGAACGTCTTCTGAGAAGCGAATCTCACGCACGCCTCGAACCCCGCGCACGGCGTTGGTCAGAAACGCCTCGCACCACGTCTGACCGTTTAGTGACCCGTTCTCGGACAGACGCGGCGTTTTTTCCACCACCCGCACGCCCAAAACTTTACACGCGTCGAGAACCGCGGCGCGGCCGACGCCCGCCAGGCACTCCTCAACGGGCGCGGTCTGCACGAAGAACTCTGAGTTCTGCGACGGTTCCGAACCGACACTTAGTTCGTCGTTTTCTTTTTTCGGCTCCTTAACCACCACGAAGACGTTACTGACGCCGCCTTCGAACAGCGCGTCCCCGTCGGCGTCCGATAACAGAATCTCGTCAAAGGGTGGAACGCCGCGCGCTCGCGTCGTCGCCGCGACGATCGCGTTTCGAAGCCTCGGCCACGACGTGTCTTTGACCGAGGGGCACGTTCGTCTCGAGCCCGGAGCCACCGCGCACGTCGCGCGCGGGAGCTTGGCGGCGGCGTCGAACGCGCAGGCGTGCGCGCCCACGCGCCACGCGCCTCGCGCGGTGGGAGACACCGCGACCACCACCATCGACTCGCGCGGCGCCGACGCCGACGACGACGACGCGAGTCCCTCGACGACGTTCGCCGTCATCGCGCGTCGTCGCGCCAGAGCCCGCTCGACGGTGGGCGCCACGAGCGCGCGCATCGCCTCGTCCGTCGCCGGGAGCTCGGGCGCGCTCGCGAAGGACGCCGGGTCGTGGTCGCGGAACGCCGAGAGCATGAGACGCAGCCGCTTCACGTGTGCGTCCCATCGAGACAAACGCGCGTGGTGGTCCGTCGTCCTCGTGGCGGTGTACACGCCGCGAGGGGCCCACTCCGCCAGCCACGCGGCCGCGGTCGCGGGAACGGCGGCGGAGGGTGACGCCGGAACATCGACGCCGTCCACGACCACGACGGCGCCGCCGGCGGGCGCGCCGGACGCGCCGGTCATAGCGCGCGGAGCGTGTGGCCAGTCCGCGCGCGCCTCATTCTGCGACCGCGGAAGCGCGCTTTTTCGCCTGCGCGGCGCTTTCACGCCCTCCGAAGATTTCTCCGTCACGACGACGATTCGCTGACTTGGACGCGTGGAAAATATCTCACGATGCACTTCGACGCGCGCCTTCCTCGTGCGAGCCTTCCCCACAGAACACCTTCACCACGACTTCGATGTACGCGCTCGCCTCCAACGCGCTCTCCGCGAAGGCCGCCGCGGCCTCGCGCCGGTCCCCCGCCGGCGACCGGCGCGCCTCGTCCGGGACCGCCGCGGAGGCGCTTTTCGCTTTTCGCGCCTCCGTTCCCGGCAAAAAGCGCTCTCGCGCCGCGATCGTCGCCTCGGCGTCGCGAGGCCCTATGTTTGGGTCCAAGTACGACATGGCGCCGGTGGACTTCACCGCGACGCAGAAGAGTAAAACGTTCGGCGATGGCAAACGAGCGAGCCGCCAGGAGACGACTCGTCGCGTGCCCAAACGCGAGCACCTGACGCGCTACGGCGACGATTCCGCGAGCTGGGACGAGGGCGACGCGACGGTGACGATTTTGTCGTGGCGCGACGCCAAAGAGCGTCTGCGTTTCGTCAACGCCTCTCTCGACGCGTTCATAAAAGACGCGACGCAGGAGTGCGCCGTGGAGCACGACGGGGCGATGTGCGGCGTCGCCGTGGACAAGACGATGCGCTTGTTAATAAACGCCGCGAGCGAAGCGGAAGCCGTCGAGACGTTGCGCGTGTTGCTAGCCGCGGGCGGGCCCGCCGCGGGCGAAGCGTGCGAGGCGTGGTGCTGGGCGCAAGCCGGCACCGAACACGAGCCTCGTGCGCGGGCGTTCGCGCACGTCGCGGCGCGAGCGTTCGAGTACGACGCCGAGTATGGAACGACGAGCGGTCTGTTTTTGAACAACACCGTCTCGGCGTACTTGCGAGACGTGCGCGAGGAGTGCCCCGTGTTCCACGGCGCGGATCCCACGTGCGCGGACGCGGTGGACGCGGCGTTGCTCATGACTGTTTGCTCGTACGTGGACGTCGCGGAGGCGACGCGCGTCGTGGACGCCATCGTGGACGCGGGCGAGGACGCCGCGATCCGGGCGGTGCAGGCGTGGTGCGTCGCCAACCCGGGCGCGAAGCACGTCGACGTCATCGCCGAGAGGGTCGCCGCCGCCAAAACGCGAGGCGCCGCGTGAGTAGAGTTTTAGACGGAAGATGGATTGACAAAAAATATGAGATGACAGCCGGACCTGTTCATTTTTGAAAAACGAGGCGATCTCGCCTCATCGTAGTCTCGGCCGTGCCGAGCCCCTCCACTCGCCCGCGCGCTTTGCATCGCCGCGCATCCTCCCGCCACGATGACGGACGCGCTCATGACCCGGCTCGCGACCGCGACGACCGAGGAGGGCAAGACGGTGACGTACAAGTGGGTCGCGCGCGAGTTCGACGTGTCCGTGAACCACGCCAAGAGGCTCCTCTTCGAGCACGCGCGGAACAACGACTCTGTCCTCGTCGCCACGCACGTCGTCTCCGGGTGGACGTCCACCGCGGGCGACGACGGAGCCGGTGTCACGCGCACGCAGGTTGTGCGCCTCGTGGAGGGCGCCGAGGCGCTCGCCGCCGCGAAGGCGGCGCTGGACGGGGTCACCGGGGAGCACGTCTACTCCGTGCGCCCCGTCGACGCGAAGGACGCGGCGGTCGGGGGCGATGCCGCCAAGTCCCTCCCCCCCGCGTGCGTCGCGCAGACCGACGCGATGTTCGACGCGTCCCCGAGCACGCCCAACGCGCTGCGCGACAACAGGCACTCCGCGGTGAGGTGCGCGTCGGCGAAGCGCGACGACGGGCCGGCGCGGCGCGTCTCCGCCAAGCCCAAGACATCTTCGCCCGCGGAGGCGAAGAGACCCGCGCCCGCCGCCGCCAAGGCCAAAACCGCGCCCTCCAAGGCGGAGCCCGCCGCGGCCGCCTCCTCTAAGCCCTCCGGCGCGTTCGCCGGGTTCAAGCCCGTGGACAAGAAAGCGAACGGCGCGAACCCCAAGGAGGCGCCGCCGAAACCGGCCGGCCGGCCGGCGGCGAAGGGGAAGGGCGCCATGGCGGCGATGTTCGCGAAGGCGCCCCCCAAGAAGGCGACCGCGCCGGCGGCGCCAACGCCCGCGCCTGTCCCTGTCGAGGAGGACAGCGAGGAGGAGGAGGAGGAGGAGATCATGGAGGCCCCCAGGCACAGGCGCGGCGGCGGGCGCAGGGTGCTCGGCCTCGACGAGGACGAGGACGAGGAGACCGAGGCGGAGGAGACGAAGGCGAAGGCCGCGGTTTCTGAGAAACCGCCTTCGAAGGCGGCGGAGAAATCCTCCGCGAAGAAGAAGTCCCCGGCGAAGAAACGCAAGTCCGTCGAGACCGTCACCGGTGACGAGACCGTCACCGAGACCGTCGCGTCGTCGCCGGCGTCGTCGAAAGAAAAGCGACCCAAAAAAGAAAAAGAAAAGGCGCCGACGCCGCCTCCGAAGAAACCGCTCTTCGCGACGTCCGCGCCGTCCGTTACCGCGAAACGTGTGAAACGCGTCAAGAAGGTGATCACGGTGATGGACGACGAGACGGGCGAGGAGTTCACGAAGACCGTCTGGGTGGACGGCGATACCGGCGAGGAGATCAAGGAGGAGGATGTCGAGATGGCGTCGAACGCGGCGCTCGGGGAGAAGACCAACGCGAAGAAGAGCGCCGCGCCGCGGTCGCCGGCCAAGCCCAAGCCCGCCGAGAAGAAAAAAATCGACGCGCCCGCCAAGGTTTCGAAGGGCATCGCGTCGTTCTTCGGGAAGAAATGAGACGTCCGTCGGACGACGACTTTTCGCGCGCGCGACGTATCGCGCATTACGTGTCGCGTGGTCTGACCACAAACGCGCGCGGTGTGCGGTGACGGATGACGACGACGACGACGACGACGTCCTTCGCGGAGAGAGACGAACGCTTCGACGTACGTACCAATAAAAAAAATCGAGTCTTACCGCGTCTTAAACTCCTCAAAGGCTCGGCCCCCATCCTTGCTGCGCGACGCCCGGTCGGTCGGGCTCGAGCCCGTCCAGCAGATCAGCCCACGTCTCGCCTCTTTGTTCCCTGCCCGTGGGTCTCACGGAACCCGACCCGTCGTTCGCCGAAGAGGGCGAAAACGCGTTCAGCGCGTTGGCGAACCCGACGTCGGAAAGATCGTTCGCGGTGTCCGCGTAGTAGCACTCGAACGTCGCGTTTCGCGCGTCGTCGGTTCCGGCGGCCATCGCGACCGCGACGCACAGCGACGCGACGTCCTCGCGACTGATACGCCCGCTCTTTGTGTCCCCCTGGTTGAGCTCCACAGAGGAAGCGCCCCTCGCGGGGTCCTCCGTTAAGCCGCCGGGCCGTATGACGACGTAGTCGCAGTTTTCTCGCGCGACGTACATGGCGCGAATCGCATCTTCGCCTTCGATTTTCGCGCGCATGACGCCTCCGAAAAAGTTGAGGAACACGTACACGGGCGACAGGGGTTTGCTGACCGACCCACTCGACACGATGACCAGCCTCTTGACGTTCTCGGCGACGCACGCAGCGGCCACCTTCACTAGACCGGCCTTGTCCACCTCCTGGGGCGTGCCTCCGCTCGGCGACGCCGACGCCGCGAAGATGGCGGCGTCGCGGCCGCGGAGGATCTTCCTCAGATCCGCATCGGTCGCCTTGGACACGTCGCCCGCGCGCGCCTCGACGAGACGCGCGTTCTCCAGCCCGGCCGAGCTGAAGTCGCCGGCTCGCGTGCACGCGACGACCCGCGCGCCCGCCGCCGCGGCCCGCGCGACGCATCGCCTGCCCGTCTTGCCGTTCGCGCCGAACACCACCACGGAGGAGGACGGCGCGGGAGGCGTCTCGGAGGCTTGTGTCGACTCGGAGACGGGAGCGTCGCCCGCGGAGGCACGCGGGGTCACGAGGGGGCGTCGCGAGGCGGGTGCCGCGCGTCCGCGCGCGGAAGTGAGCGCGCGCGAGCGAGGCGCTGGCGCGAGCGAGGCGAGGGCACGAGTCGCCATGGTGGTGTGGGCACGCGCGAGGTGGTATTGTGCGTGACGTCATTTTCGATGGCAGCAGAAGCTCTCGGACGAACGTTTTCCAAGTGTCACTCGCTTCGGACGCGCGTTTTCGCGAAGTGTGGCCAGCCTTTTTCCATCGAGGCCGTAACACCCGAAGCGCGCGTCGTCTGTCGTCACACCTTCCCGCGCCGCGTCAAAGCTCCCTCGTCTTCGACCTCTCTCGAGGTCACGGCGGCGGCGGCGATGTCGAACGGCGAGACGCGCGCGCTGTTGCCCAAGGCGGGCGGCGCGCGCGCGCCGCTCCCGCGCGCCAGCGACGTCGGGGTGACCGCAGATGCCTCGGCCGAGGAGAAAAAGTCCAGGTCGCGATGGCAGGTCACCGCCGCGGGCCTGCTTTTGCCCTGCGCGGCGGCGCTCTTCGTGCTCGTCTGCGCGCTTTTGGTGACGTCTGGGCGCGGTGGCGACGCCGTCTCCGTGCGCGCGCGGCTGGGCACCGAGGCGGACGACTTCTTCCACACGCAGTTCCGCGGCGAGAATGCGCTCGCCTTCTCCTCGGACGCGTCCGCGGGCCTCGGGCTCAAGACGCACCGCCGCGGCGCCGAGGAGAGAAGCGAGAACGCCGAGGAGGACGGCTCGTCGAACGCCGCGGGTCTGTCGAAACCCGCCGAGGCGGAGGAGACGAAGGCGCTGGATGCGCCCGAGAAGGAGGCGGAGGCGGCGAAGAAGCACGAAAAGCGCGCGGTGGACGAGGAGGCGTCCGAGACGAAAAAGGCGAAGACGGAAAAAGGCGTCGACGCGCTCTCTTCAAAGACGTCCACGAAGAAGGCGCCTTCGTCGTCGTCGTCGGAAGACTCTTCCGAGAAGAAGGCCCAGACCTCCGACCTCCTCGGTGACGTGGTTTCCGAAGAGCGCGCCGTGAGCGTCGCGAATGACGTCCCGTCGTCCGCGACCTCCTCCGCCCCGTCGGCGTCGAAACCCACGAAAACCAAAGAGAAGCCGAAGATTTTGGTCGCGGTGATCTCCTGGCACGACGGCGCGGAGGAGGTCGCGGCGATGGAACGCACGTGGCTCGGCGCTTTGCGAGACGCGAACGAGCACATGGACGCGGACTACCGCGTGTTCGTGGGCGAGTACGACGAGGCCAACCTGGGCGGGAAGCACGCCGAGCTCCGCAAAGCCGAGCACCGCGAACGGCGCGGCTTCGGCCGCGACGAAATCTCGGCGGCGCTCGGGACGCGCGGAATCCGCGGATTCCGCGCGGGCGAACCGATCGAACCGAAACCGTCTGTAGGGTCCGGGTCCGGGTTCAGCGTCGGGTCCGTGTCTTCGCTCGGGAAGAGCCGCGGCGAGAAGGGAACGGCGTCGGACGAAAACACGCGCACGTTCGACTCGGACGCGGAGATTGACGAGCTCGCGGAGGACCTCGCGGAGGCGGTGGACGCGTTCGAGGAGGAGCGGACGGGCGCGGCGCCGACGCGCGAGTGGGCGATTAATTCGGACGGCGCCGACGCCGATTCCTCCGCCGATTCCTCCGACGACTCCTCCCTCGGACGCGGTCACGAAGAGATGTCCAAGCGCGAGTTCACGTCGCGCCTCGCCGAGGCGGTCTCCAAGGCGAAGGCCCAGGCCTTGGCCGAGGAGGAGGCGAAGGCGTCACCGCCGGCGAAGGCGTCGAAGGCGTCGACGAAGAGCGCGACCGCCTCGAAGACGACGACGCATCGCGACGACGCTTCATCTTCCGCGAACGAGGCGTCTCCGTCCTCTTCTTCGTCGTCGTCCGACGCGAAGACGAAGACGCCGAAGACGAAAAAGTCGCGGGAAGCTCCGGCGTCGAAGACGGTTGAGCTTCCCGTGGGCGACGCGTACGAGGATCTGTCCGCGAAAGTGTTGGCGGCGATTCAGTACGCCGCCGAGCACGACTACGACTACGTGTACAAAGTGGACACGGACGTGTTCGTGATCCCCGAGATTTTTCTCAAGTTTGTCAAGACGCAGGTGGCGGATAAAAAAATCGACTGGATGGGGACCGAGAACAAGATGGACTTCGTGAGTCTGGACGAGAGCGTCGACTTCACCGATCCCAAAAACGCGGAGATCGTCAAAGCGAACTCGAGCCCGTCCGGGTTCAAGTGCAAGTTAACGCGCGAGTGGCACTTCGGGAAGTGCACGGACGACGCGTTCAACCACCAGCGGTACGCGGGCGTGAACCCCGTGTCCGTGGACGGCGGCCACGGTTATATCTTGAGCAAAGACGCGATGTGGGCGGTGTCCGACTTTGCGTTTAAGCGGAGCGACGACTTAGAGAGGCACCGGAAAATCGACATCTACGAGGACCAGCTCGTGTCGCACATCCTGGTTAAGCAAGGGTTTCTGCCCGTGGACTACTCCGGTGTCGCGCCGTATAAAGTGTCGGGCATGACATCGGAGATGGCGGACGACTCGTGCGCTTTAGCGAACGATCCGCTTTTGGGCAAAAGCGTCGGCGATCGGCTTCGCGCGATGTTCGATTACCGCTTCGAGAGCGGCGCGAACTTGTACGAAACCGCGGAGGGGTGGAACCCCGGCACGCTGGACGCGCGCATGTTGCCCACGTCGTTGTTACGAGTCGGGATCCAGCCGTACGTCTCGGCGGACTCCATGGACATGAAGTGGGAGTACTACAACAACCGCGAAACGATCGCGGCGCAACGCGCGGACGGGACGTACGAGCCCCGATTGTTGCCGGCGGGTTTCGAGCTCGTGCCCGATTTGTCGCGCGACCCGTTCGCGGTTCCCGAGTTCCCGGAGTTTCCGAATGAAGCTTCGAAGAAGAAGGGTTCGGAGGATGGGTCGGCCGGTGACGTCACAAAGGCGGACGCGAAGGACGCGAAGGCGACGGACGCCGAGGTAAACGACGCGGACGCTGAGCTCGAGGCGCGTTCAACGCGAAAGGCTTCTGACCCGGCGAAGGATCTGGAGGCGTTTAAAAACTCGCTGGACGACTTTCACGTGTTCGACCGCGCTCCCGCGCGGTCGGGCGGATCGGACGAATCGAAAGAGACGAACGATGCCGATGACGAAACCGAAAACGCTCGTCCCGGCGCCTGGATCACGGTCGAGGAGCTGAGCGACGACCCGTTCGCCGAGCCGGAGTGGCGCGGCGACGACGACGCGTTGGTCAAGGCGCAGGTGGAGCAGATGCTCGCGGCGAAGCGCGACGAGCGCCGCGCCGCCGGCGACGCCGCCGCCGACGACGAGGCGGCGGCGGCGGAGGCGAAGGCGGAGGAAAAGCAGAAACGGCGGTTCGAGATGGAGGAGGCGAAGCGCGAGGCGGAGGAGGAGGAGGAGGAGACGAAGTCCACGGCGACGATCGAGGCGGACGACTCTTACGACGGCGTCGCGGAGGATGACGACGATCGATGAATCAATCGAGTTTTCGAATACACCTTTTTTTTGGCGTTTAACGCGACCGATCGTTCGCTTCGCGCGTCGAAACTTGTCACTCGCCATCCTCGGCGGCGCTCTCCATGACCGCCCGCACGAACGCGGTTTTGAGTCGCATGTCGTACCACTGGTCCGCGCCGTGCACGACCGAGGACTCACCCACCATCTTGAACCCGGCGCCCTCGTAGAACCCGATGAGGTTTTTCTTGCACAGCAGCACGATGGTGTCGACGTCTTCGTAGTGCGTCGCGACCCATCGGCAATACGCGCGAAGCGTCTTCGTGCCTATTCCCTCGCGCCGCCGCGAGCCGCACGTCACGACGCTGTGCACGCACAACGTCGTGCCGGCAGGGTCGTGCTCGGACATCGTTTCGTGCGTCAGCGTCGTGCCGGAAGTGAGCGTGCCGCAAACGTACGACACCAACACATCCTCCGACGGAGTCGAGCTCGGCTCGAGCTCCTCCGCCGTCCGTGCGTCGCTCTTAGACATGCCCACCAAGAAGAACTCGTTCGCGTTCTGCTGCCTGAACGCCAGGCTCTCGGGCGAGGCTTTCTCGTCCGGGGGGTAGCTGTTGGCCTCCATCTCCGCCACCGCGGGCAGGTCCTCGGGCGAGCACGGGCGGAAGAACACCGTGTCCCGCTCCGCGTGGTGAAAGCCACCCGTGCGATCGTCGAGGGGCATGACGGCTCTCGACGCGATCTCCGACGGGGAGGGGACGGGGTCTCGCGAGCCGGAGGCGGCGCGGACGGGGCGCGCGCGGCGGGCGGCCGAGTCGCGGGTCGCGAAGGGAGGGGATCCGCGAGCGAGTGCGGCGAGCGGGGAGACCGCGTGGCGCATGTGTGGCGACCGGATCCACTTCCCGGGATTAGCTTTTGGTCCGAGCGGAAAGTGCCGTCCGTCATGCGCTTTTTCGCTTCGAGCTTCTGCCGAACTCCACGTATGAGCATTTAGTCTCAGCCAAAGTTTCGTTATCCGTGTTGACGTGGTGCCCCCCGGACGATTGACGCTCACGAATCGTCGTCGTGTGCCCGATCGTCACAATCTCCCTCGCGTCGACCCCCGGGCTCGACCAGGACCCCCACGCGAACAGAACCTTTCCCTCTTCCTCACCGACACGAAGATGCACGCCGTTCTGTCCACCGCCACGCGCGCGATGGCCCGCGTCACCCCCGTGCGCAGCCTGACGGGCAAATCCTTCGCCGCGCCTCGCGCCGCCGCGCTCCGCGCGCAGCCCCGCGTCGCGGCGGCTTCGCGCTTCTTCGCGGCGGCCGCCGCGGACCAGACCGTGCAGAAGGGCGATAAGGTGGCGATCCACTACGTCGGCACTCTGGACGACGGCGAGCAGTTCGACTCCAGCCGCGAGCGCGGCGAGCCCATCTCGTTCACCGTCGGCGGCGGCATGATGATCCCGGGCTTCGACAACGGCGTGATGGACATGAAGGTGGGCGACACCAAGACTCTGAAGTGCGCGCCCGCGGATGCGTACGGCGAGGTCAACCCCGCGAACGTCATGAAGGTCCCGAAACAGGAGGTGATGGACGCGGTCGGGGAGGAGTACACCGTCGTCGGCTCGAAGCTCATGGTCGGCCAGGGCATGACGGCGACGATTTCGGAGATCTCCGACACCGAGTGCACGCTCGACTGCAACCATCCCCTCGCCGGCAAGACCCTCAACTTCGACATCGAGCTCATGTCTCTGGAGCGCATCGAGGTGAAGCACAACGACAAGTTCAAGTGCTTCTTCGACATCGAGATCGGCGGCGAGGCTGCGGGGAAGATCGTCATGGAACTCCGCGGCGACGTCGTCCCTAAGACGTGCGAGAACTTCCGCGCGCTGTGCACGATGGAGAAGGGCTTCGGGTACAAGGGCTCGCCCTTCCACCGCGTTATTCCCGGGTTCATGTGCCAGGGCGGCGACTTCACCAACCGCAACGGCACGGGCGGCAAGTCCATCTTCGGCGAGAAGTTCGAGGATGAGAACTTCGTGTTAAAGCACGAGGGCGAGGGGATCTTGTCCATGGCCAACGCGGGACCGGGCACGAACGGGTCGCAGTTTTTCCTGTGCACCGCGGAAACCGCGTGGCTCGACGGCAAGCACGTGGTGTTCGGTAAGGTGGTGGAGGGCATGGACGTGGTGCGCGCCGTGGAGGAGGTCGGGTCGCAGTCCGGCAAGACCTCCAAGGAGGTCATCGTCGTCGACTCGGGCGAGATGTGAACGAGAGGAGACAATTTCGGTCGACAGCCGAGAGCCGAGAGACGTAGCGCCCCGAAACTCGGGGTGCATTAGCGAAGCGCGTTTCGTATGAGGTTCTTTCGTGAGTATCATAAAAAACGTACGGTATTTACATCGCACGCGTCTCTGCCGCGCACCGTCACGCGCGATGACACCGACACGAACGCAGTCTCGTGCGCGTAAAAACACCACGCGCGAAAACACACGCGCGCTTCCCGATCGTCCGCTCCTACACCGCACTTCACTTCACTTCACGTACTTGTTCAGGAACCGGCGGTGGAAATCGCTGCGGATGGTATCGTTCACAAACCGCTTCTTTGTTTTCGGCTCGCCGCGCGTCTGATTCTTAAACACCACGTCGTCGTCCCACCGTCTTTTCGCGACGAAAGCGTCGTCGTCGTCGAAACCACCTTCTTTCTTTTTCTCTCCTGGCTTTAAATCCAGCAGCGGGTTCCCGCTCGCCAACGCCTCGGCTTTTTCCAGCGCGTCGTTTTCGGCGTCATCCGCTTCGCGACGCGCGAACGCGTCGGCGCGTTCCTTTTTTATGCGCTCGAGCTCAGCGAGCAAAGCCGCGGTGTCGTCCTCCGAGTCCGAATCGTCGTCGTCGTCGTCGTCGTCATCGTCCGAGTCGTCCGCGTCCACGCGTTTGGGCTCGAAGACCCGGTCGGAACCGCTCGGGCCCGCGTCGCCGGCAACGGTCGCGGAGGTCGCGGCGACCTCCGCTCTTTCCCCCGCGCCGCGAGATGAGTCGCCGTCGCCGATGGCCATCAGATGGCCGCCCGCAGAGGCAGGGAGCTTGCGCTTGAAGTGCTTGGCCTCCTTCGCCAGCAGCTCCGCCTTGAAGTCGCGCGCGACAAGCTCCTTGACGGACATCTGCCCGACCGCGCGCGTCTTCAGGGTCATGTGCGCGTTATCGTCCAGCTTGCTGTGCTTCCTCGAGGGGCCGAACATGCGCGCGCCGCCTTGCTCCTCGTGGCCCTTCGCGGGCGCCCACGTGGGGCGGTGCGCGGTGGTCATCGCGGCCGGGGGGGAGACGCGGTGTGCGTGTTACCGAGGCGAGCCGCACCGTCTGAAGACGCGTCGGAAGAAGGAGACACGCGCGTGCGGGGCGCGGCGCGTCCGGGGTGTGCGGCCACGAGACGCCGTGGAGACGAGATCCCCAAGTTTTTGCCCGCTCGGGGAGCTGGGGAGGCGGGCGCGCGTCCGACGTGCTGACGCGAAATCCAAGGCGCGTCGACCACATTTTTTCAACGAAATCATCATCATCATCCTTCTACGCGCGCGCCTAACTCTGACCGTTCGCGCTCGCTACACGATCACCGTCTTTTGCGTCGGGTACCCCGCCTCGCTCTTCGTGCGCTCGATCAGCCGCAACAGCGCGTCGACGTACGCCGCGTGCAGTTTCCCGACCCGGTCGCGCGACGGATCGTTTTCGGGCGGCCCCGGATCGATCGGATCGCCGACGACGGTCACGAGCGCGCCGTTTGGAAACGGGAAACACCACCGCTGGCACAGCGACACGAACCGAATCGGTGCGTTTATTAAATACGCGAGTTTTTTTCGGGTAGCAAAGAACGGGACCCAGTCCGGTCCCATGCTCAGACTCTCGCCGAACGTGTACACCGGCACGAGCGGCGCGTTTGTTTGAATGGCGAGCTTGACGAATCCGTACACGTCGGAGAGGTACAGGTGTTCTTTGTCCACGCGGCCCGCCCACACCACCTCGCGCACGCCCCCGGGGACGATCGCGCACGTCTCGCCTCGTTCCAGTGCCTTTCGTGCCGTAGTGCGGTCGCAGGGAAGCTGCCCGAGCACCCTGAGCCAGTCTTTTATGAGCGGGAAGACGTTCACCAGAAGCGGATGCACCAACAACCGAACGCGACGCGCGTTGATGACGCGCAGCGCGTTTTTGGAGTGGATGACGTTCAGAGAGACGCCCGCGCAGAACAAGCCGTGCGGGTGCGAGCAGAGCAAGTGCGGTCTGTTCGAGCAATCGATCGACCCGGGTTTGAAAGCGCACACCAGTCGCCACCCGTTCGCGGCGCCCGTCTCGAGCCGCGCGACGTATTCGTAAGGCGTCGCCAGGAAAGGCGCTTTCTTAACAGTCGTGACGCAGAAATAAAGCGCGATCGCGACGCGAACGCGCCACGACCCGAACGCCAGCGCGAGCGCGCAACTCGCGCCGGACAGGGCCCACGCCCCGAACGTCACCGACGTCAGCGCTACGCCCTGGAACCGCGTCCAGGAAGACCAAGGCCAGTCCGGGGTGTTCGTCTCCGCGAACGCCTTTCCCATGCGCGTTCGGCTCGCCAGGTGCTCCCTCCACAGCGCCGCGTCGTCGGCGTCCTCGCCGGTGAGCCAAGGCAGCGGGACATGCCACCAGGGGGGTCGGAACCGGGCGAACATCGCCGCGCGCCTCCCGGTCGAGCGCGGGCGGACGGCGCGGCGCGCTGTGGCGGAGCGGAGGAGGCGAACAGTCTTGGACCGCCGAGACACGCGACGAGATTGACAAACACCACGACCACACGACGACGCGAAAAAGACTGTTGAAAAACAAGTCGAATCATCAGCGGACGCGACGCTCGACGCGAACGTCGACGGAAGTTTGAAGTGCGTAACCGTGTTACACAAAAGAAAACACCACATGTCGAGCCGAGGTGTCTCCGACGCACCCGCGGCGAACGCGGCGTCGGACGTTCGATATCTCCGACGCGCGCGAACGTAGACGACGTCTCGAAACCACTCTCACTGTAGGCGCTCACTCGCGCCTCACTCGCGCTGCCTGGGGACGCACTTGATGATGTCGTCGACGCGGATGATCATCTCCGCCGCCTCCGTGCCGGAGAGCAGGATCTGCTGCTTGACGCGGAAACACTCCGTGACGCCGCACACCGCCATGTCCCCGACGTGCCCGGTGAGGATATCAACGCCCGCCGTCGTCTCCCCGCGCCCGTGGCTCGCGCGCAGCTGCGAGACAATCTCGGACGAGTCAAGCCCCGCGTTCTCGCAGATGATGGTGGGAATAGCTCTAAGCGCCTTGGCGAAGCCCTCCATGGCGAGCGAGCGCTTCCCCGGGGTTTTCGAGGCGAGCTCCTCCACCGCTTTGCTCATCACCATCTCGGGGCACCCGCCGCCGAGCACGACGCGAGAATCTTTCACCGTGCTCACCAAAACGCAAAGCGCGTCGTGCAACGACCGCTCGGCTTCGCCGAGCACGTGCGACGACGCGCCTCTTAAAACGATCGTGCACGCCTCGCCCTTAGCGACGCCACTGAACTTAATGAGCTTATCCTCGCCGATCATGATCTCCTCCACGAGGTCACACGTGCCGAGAACGTTCCCAGACGCGTCGTCGAACGTCGAGCAAATCTCGCCGCCGGTGACGAGCGCCAGGCGCTCGACGCCGTCGAAATCGGCGTGCTCGATGGACGTAACGCCCTTGTTCATCAACACCTGCTCGGGGTAGTTGTAGATGAGCTGGCGGTTGATGAACAGGTTGCAGCCGTGCTTGGCGATCTTCTCGCACTTGTCCTCCATCTTGCGCTTCTCCGCGGCTTCGATGTCGCCGACTTTCGCCATCGAGTCCACGCGCACGCGCGCGCCGTAAATCTTAATCTTGTCCGTGTCCATGGGCGTGTTCGCGATTAATATCTTGGCGTTCTCGATGCGCTTCGGGTGCCCGACGTTGAACTTCTTGTCCAAAATGAACCCCTCGTCCAGGAACGAGTCCTTTAAAGACCCGCCGGGCTTCTGGATGAGCTGGATCATCTCCAGGTTCCCGGACTTTTTCAAGCGCATCACGGCGTCAACCGCTAAGCGCGCGAAGTGGTCCTTGTCGTGCGTCAGAATCTTGGACGACAGCGTCGTCCGCGCGACGTTCATCAAGTCGCGCCGGAACGCCTCCTCGTTCGCGGCGTTATCCAGCGCGTTCGCCTCGAGCGCCTCGCGCGCCGCCGCGCACGCTTCGCGGAAACCCTGGATGATGGTCATCGGGTGCACCTTCTGGTTCACGAGCTGCTCCGCCTGGCGAAGCAGCTCGCCCGCGAACACGACGACGGAGGTGGTGCCGTCGCCCACCTCGTCGTCCTGCGCCTTGGAGATGTCCACGAGCACCTTCGCCGCGGCGTTGTCCACGTAGATGGACTTCAAGATGGTCGCGCCGTCGTTCGTGACCGTGACGTGGTTGCCCTGGCCCATGGACACCAGGATCTTGTCCATGCCCTTCGGTCCGAGCGTGGACTTGACCAGGTCCGCGATCGCCATCGCGCCCACGAACGAGCTCAGGCGCGCGTGCTCGCCCTTCTCCTCCGTCGCGCCCTCCTGGAGGACGGACGGACCGCCGTTGCCCATCATGCTCATGTTGGCCCGTGGATCTTCGTCGACGAGAGAAAAGCGGGAGAGACGAACGGTTTTCGCGCGTGAGCGAAGAGAGAGACGCGCGCCGTGGGAAAGACGTCGCGAGAGAGAGAGAAGGGAAGGTCAGCGACGGAAAGCGGTCGCGAGGAGGACGGAGGAGACGCCTCGGTCGTCGTCGCGCTCGATCGTCCGAATGGCGGTCGTCTCGCGACTCGCCCGCGGAGAAGCTCGCGCTCGACGGACACCGGCGCGCGCGCGAGATCGACGAAAAAAGGGCGGGCGACGATCGGGGGCAGATCTTGAAAAAGTTGGCACGCCGCAGCGGACGGGAGACACGCGGTCCCTCCCCGCCGGTCGTTTCGAGAAAACCTCTCGCGCGGCGACAGCGGACACTGACGCGCGGCGAAGAAAAGCGAACGCGCGCTCGACGTACCTCCGACCGCGTCGTCGCGTGTGTCGATCTGGCGGTCGTTGCCGTTCCCGCGATCGCGAAGAGCAGAGTTGACTTTTGGAGCTCCGGCGGAGATCGAACTGTCGCCGCGCAGAAGTTTTCGAATTTTTTTTCGCGACGCCGACACTGACTCGGCCGTTTCCAGGTTCCGAGCCTCTCATCAGTCCCCTCCGCGCCGCGACCGACATGTTGAGGCGCGTGCTCGTGGACGTGGCGCGCGCGGCGCGCGGCGCCGCCGCGCCGTCGTCCCGCGGCGACGCGTTCCAGCACCTCGCGCGGCTCGGCTTCGCCACGCGCGCCGCGGGCTCGGCGCGCGACCGCGCGGGCCTGCTTCCCCCCGCGCTCGGCAGTTGGCACGTCTCGGAACTCGCGACGCGCGCCATCACGACGAGCGCCGCGAGCGGTGCGCCGCGCTCGAGCGAAAGCAAGCCCAAGCCGGCGGCATCGCGAGACTCGCGCGCGTCCAAGAGGGACGCGGCGGCGCTCGAGGCTTTCGTCCAGAAGTGCTGCGAGGACGTCGGCCGCGGGGACGACGCCGAGGCTGTGCGTTTGGTGGTTGGCGCGTTACGAGACGCCGGCCGCGACACCATGCGTCGCCTGGAGGACTTCGGCGAGTCCGACGCCATGGCCGCGGGCGTGCCGCTGCGCCTCGCGGTGGCGATGCGGCGGCGCATCGCGGGCCAGGCGGTCGCGCGGGAAACGCCGAGGTCCAAAGAACCGACACAAGACGCGGCGGCCGCGGCGCCGACGCCGACGGTCGACGACGACGAGCGCGAAGAAAACACCGAGCCGCCGAGACGCGAAGATCATTTCGCGAACACCGTCGACGATGAGACGGCGTCGCGAACGAGACCTCCGACGCTTAAACGTTCGGAGAGCGATCTTCACAAAAATTCGCGAGGCAAGATGCCCCGTTCGACGCGTCCCGAACCCGGGCGCGGGAACGTCGCGGGCACGCGCGTGACGCGCCGGCTGTCCTCGCCGCGAAAAGCGCGCGAAGTCGGCGCGTACCGCCTGAAGACGTCGGAGCTCTCCGACTCGCTGCGCGCCGAGTTCGCGAAGTTCCGCCGGTTCCTCACGACGCGCCGCTTGGGGTCGCACGAGGCGCCGATCAAAGAGGTCACGGCGAGGAAATACGAGGACCAGATTCGCGGTCTGTTGGGGTGGATGCTCATGACGTTCCCGGAGGAGTTTCCCGAGGGAAGCGATTCCGCGAACGTGCGTTCGATGCGCGTCGCGTTTCCGTCCAAACAGAAATCATCCGCGCGACTCGCGTTCGAACACCTCCAGTGGCTCTCGGAGACGCGCCAGTGCGGTCCCGCGTACGAACTCGTGGCGCTCAGGGCGTTCATCGCGGCTGCGAAGTTTCTGTACGGTGACGACGAGCAGGAAATCGACACTGACCGCCCGTACGCGCACGTGCCGCTCGTCGCGCAGCTGCGCAGTCTGAACAAAGACGCGAACCGTCGCGCGGCGAAGGCGTCGCCGACGGCGGATGTGCGCGCGAAGTGGCTGTCTTGGAACGAGTACTTGGGCTTATGTAAAACGCTGGAGGACGAACTCGCGCCGCGGTGGCACGCGGGCGGGACGCGAACAGACCAAGCCGTGGCGTGGAGTTTACAGCGGTACCTGATCTTCGGCATCTTGTCGTGCGTGCCGGACCGCCAACGCACTATTCGCGAGCTGGAGATCGGCCGAACGCTGTTCAAGGAGTATAAGGAGGAGCCGATGACGTTTTCCGGTCGCGAGGCGAACGGAGCAAGCGCGTCGTCTCTGTCTCCCAGACGTGGCGGCGCGCCGGTCGAATCCCGCGCCACTGTGAATCGAGGCGACTCCGTGGAGATTTTGGGTCGCGGATCGGCGTCCGGGGCGGAGACTTGGATCGACCTGCGCGCGGACGCGACGGAGGCGGATTACGATTACCGGTGGGTCATCAAGCACGGCCCCGAGGATTACAAAACCGGGCGCAACTACGGCGAGCGGCCGCCGATGGTCATCGCGCCCTCTCTGTACGGCGCCATGGAGGAGTGGATCGAGCACAGACGCGCGCACTTGGCGCCGCGTCACGACAACCTGTTCACCGCGCGAAACGGTGCGCCCCTGACGGACGTCGGCGTGCACTCTGTGCTCACCTCCACGTCGTACAGACTCACCGGCCGCCGCGTGAACCCGCACTTGGTCCGGGACATGATCATCACGCACCTGCGAGGCACGGACGCGTCCGAGCGGCAGCTCGAGGCGCTGGCCATCTACATGGGACACTCGCTCGCCATGCAGAAGGGGACGTACGACCGAAGGAGCAAGGCGGAGAAGGTGGCGCCCGCCGTCGAGCTCCTCTCCAGCCTCAACGGCGCGCTTTCGCGGGGATGAGACGCGACGCAGGGATGACGTTACTAATCATACGCAAACGACATGTACAACACGCGACGCGACCCGTCTCTACGAGCGTCGAATTTCTTTCACGCCACTCCGAACTCACTCCGCGTCCGCGCCCTTGGTCATGATCTCTATGAACTCCTTCTCGTTTATGGCGCCGTCGCCGTCGCCGTCGAACTCGTCGATCATCGCGATGATCTCCTCGTCGTCCACGTCCTCGCCCAACTCTTTCGCGATGCGCCTCAAGTTGCGCACGGTCACCTTACCGGAGTTGTCATCGTCGAAGATGCGGAACGCCTTGTACAGTTCCGACTCGGGATCGCGTTCGGCCATCTTCTCGCGCATGATCTCGCGGAACTCTCCGAACTCGATCGAGCCGGAACCGTCGCGATCGTACTCGCGCATGATCTTTTGCACTTCCTCGGACTTCACCGCGAACCCCAACGCGCGCATCGCGACTTTCAGCTCGCGGTCGTCGATCGTGCCGCTGCGGTCGGTGTCGAACAGGTTGAAGGCTTCCTGCGAGATGCACGAATTGACCAAACGTCCATGCGGCGTGGTTCGCGTTCGAGCGACGACGGATCGATCGATCGATGACGATTGCGTTGCGCCAAAAAAGAAAAAAACGCGAAACGTATTTTTCGGTTCCAAGAAAAGGCCGAACGAGGAGAGAGAAGAGAAACGGTGGTGAGCGCCGTGAAGACCGCGACGCGAAGGAGCGCGGTCGCGCGCCGCTTCAAGCGCGGGTGGAACCGCGCGTGTTTGAAGCCCTTTTGACCGCAAAAGGGGGAAACGCGAAAGACGCGATCGAAACGCTTCGCTCCGGGTGGTGGGGACGACGATTGATTGCGCGTCGTCGATTATATTTTAACACTCCTCGGATGGGCGCATGGCGCTCGGGACGGCACGCACCTGCAGCTCCTTGTCTTCTTCCGGGGTGATCATCTTGATCCGACTGGGCCGTCTGCCGGAGGGCGAGTCGCGCGTGCCGCCGCCGCTCGAGGCCGCGCGCGCGAGCATCGTGCTTCTCTCCTTCGGAACGCGCGCGGGGAGAATGCGCACCCGGCGCGTGCGATTTCGAGTTTTTGGCAAACGGCAGCGGCAGCGCGCGACCGGGGAGACGTCGGACGACCGAATCGTTTTTCAAAGGAACGGTCGTCTCACCGTTCCTTTCAACTTCGGTCGACGTGTCGGCTTCAACTGCGATTTGCGTTTTTTTCAGACCGAGGTCGCTTCGCAAAATCGCCCCAGAATCCGGTTGATCGCGCACGCACCGTAGATTTTCCCCGGCAGAGTCACCCCGGCAGAGGGTGTCGTCGCATTCCCCACCCCTCGCACTTCATCGCCGCTCGCGCGCGCGCGCACGCGTCGCGCTCCGCCTCCGTCGCATCGGGCCGTCGCGTGATGGGCAAGGAGACGAAGAAGACGCTGGATGAGCTCGAGGCTGAGCGCCTGGCGCTCGAGCAGGAGGCGTACGACGACAAGAACCGCATGCTGAAGCAATCGCAGTTCCAGGAGCTTTTGGAGCTCCAGACGGACGAGGAGCCCGAGTTCGTGGAGGAGATCGTGGCGATGTTCGTGGACGACGCGGAGGCGATGCTCGTGGAGCTGGAGGAGCTGTTCGCGGAGGGCTCGGACGAGCCCATCGACTACGCCAAGGCCAGGGGCGTGCTGCACAAGCTCAAGGGGAGCTCGAGCACGTTCGGCGCGGACGGGGTGCAGCAGAAGTGCGAGGAGCTCCGCGAGCACTGCATCGGCGAGGATCCCGCCAAGTGCCGCACGGGGAAGGGCAGCCTCGCGGAGCTGCGCGAGCGAGTGGACGAGCTCGCGGCGTTCCTCGCCAGGTACACCGCGAAGACCAAGGAGATCCAAGAGGCGAAAGCCGCGGCATCGTCATGAGGGGAGCGGGCCCTCCCCGAGCGGGGATGGCGAATCCCCGGTAAAAAACGAAGTATCTCTAGCTAGGAATCATCTGAATAATCAATAATCGCCTGTTTATGAACCCAGACCCCCGTCGATGACACCCGCGTCGACGTCGATCGCCGGACTCGCTTTTTTCGGCTCCGCCTGCACTTCTCCGCTCGTTCTTTTCTCGAGACGACATCACTCGCATCACTCGCGCTCGCGCGCGCGTTCGGGATGGGGAAGAGACGCGCGCGGTCGCCCTCCTCTCCCTCGTCCTCCTCCTCAGGCGCGGAGGAGGAGGAGGACGACCCCAGGCAGGCGGGGATACTCGACAAGGCGGCGGCGCGCGCCCCCGAAGCGTCTCCGGATGCGTCGGCGAGAGACGCGCCACCGCCCACGGCGCCGACGAGCGTGGTCTCCGCGCGAGGCGGAGAGGGCACGCCGGACCCGTCGGACGACGAGAACGACGGCGAGAACTACGAGGTACGTCGTCTGTTGCGGAATCCGCGGTACTTCGACGACGACTTCGAGCTCGCGGCGATGCGCTGCTTCCGGTGCGGCGGCGGCGGGCACAGGGAGGCGGAGTGCTCCCGCGCGCCCAAGATTAGGCCGTGCCATCTGTGCGGCGACTCCGATCACGTCGCCCGCGACTGCCCAAGAGGGCTGTGCTTCAACTGCCTTAAACCCGGGCACAGGAGTCGCGACTGCGACGAAATGAGGGGCTTCGGGAAAGGCGAACAATCCAACCGATGTTTGCGGTGCGGCGATAAAGGCCACGCCGTGTTTAACTGCGACGCCGACTTCGCGGCGAAGGATCTGAGAAAGATGACGTGCTACGTGTGCGGCGCCGCCGGACATTTGTGCTGCGCGCCTATGGACGCGGCGTTTGAGAGCTGGAACGCGGAGGGCGACGCGAAGAAAAAGAAGAGCTGCTGCCGCTGCGGCGGCGTAGGGCACGTCGACTCGGAGTGCGCGCAGGGCAGACGTTTTGGAGCCTTTGCGGAAAACGGCCGCGCGGGGCCGAGCGGCGCGAGTAGCGTGTTTGCGTGTTTCAAATGCGGCGAAACGGGCCACATCGCGCGGGAGTGTCCGGGCTCGCTCGCGGGGCCTCAGCCCGCGGGAGACTTGCGTTCGACGCTCGGCGGCGGCGGCGGCGGGTCCGGCGGACCCGACAGAGGACAAGTACGGCAGACCAAGTACGGCGCCGTCGCGGGAGGCGGCGGAGGAAGATTCGGAGGAAGAGGCGGGAACGACCGAAACGCCTTCGCGGCGCGGGGCAACTGGGCCGTGGGGGGCGGGCGCGGCGGCGGCGGCTGGGGCGGCGCGGGGCGGGGAGGCGGGCGACAGGGCGGCGGCGCGAGCGGGGGCGCGCGCGGCCGCGGGCGGGGGGGTTGGGGGCCGGGGAAACCGAGGTCGGGGCCGTATTAGGTTAGGTAGCGTTCGCGCGCGACTTTTTAGCACCAACGCAGACACGCTTCTGCAAAGTTTTTGGCGGATTGAACGTGCACCGTGCGCCGCCCGCGCGACGCAGTTGAGCGCCGACGCGAGATTGTCATGTCACCTTTTCGCCCCGAGCTCGGCGGCGGCTCCGCGCATTGGCCGGCGCGCGGGTCACTCGCACCGCGGCGCGCGCTCGTGTGCACCTCGCGCCCTCGGCGAGTGCGGGCGCAGGGCGCGCGACTCCATCTCCCCCCGCTTTCGCGCGGCGGTTCCGCGCGCGCAGACCGCGCCGGGCGAAAAGAGGTTTTCCCCGGACCCGCCGACGCGAGCGGCGGTGCGATCGTCTCCGGCCGCCTCCTCCGCCTGTCGTCGCCATGGCGCTCACCACGGAGCAGCAGACCTCGCACCTGTCGCGTCTGCAGCAGACGGTGCTTTCGTGGGACTACTTCACCATGGACGACGGCCAGACGCGCTCGGACGCGACGCGTAAGCGGGCTTTGCGGGACGTACCCAAGACCTTCGCCTCCGTGAACGAGTACCTCGACGTGTTCGAGCCTTTGGTTTTGGAGGAGTGCGCGGCGCAGATATCGCGCGGGGACGAAGAAGAGACGCGGCGTTCCAGCGGGAGCCCGATCGGTGCGGTGTTCCGTAGCACGCGCGTTGACGGGTTCCACGTCGTGCAGTTCATATTGGGCGAGGATCAAATGGCGGGGTTCCACGACAACGACTTGATCCTCGTGAGCAAGACGGATCCCAACGAAGCGCTTCCGGAACGCGCGCTCGATCGACGCGACGACGACGACGCCGACGATTCCCCCGACGCGACGGAAGACGAGAAAAAAGCCAAGTCGAAGGCCACACGTCAACCTCCCTCGACCTCGGTCGATGACCAACACGGCGACCCCGAGGGTCTGCACAACGTCCACGCGCTGGGGTACGTGGACGGACGGGACAGCAGGAACATGATGCGCGTGCGTTTTTTCCTGCCCGAGCCGTCGTCCGCGGTGCGTTCCGCCGTCGAGACTCCGGCGACGCGCGAGACGGTTTCTACGAAAAAACCGCCGGGCGGTAAGCGGGGCAAAGACGTTAAGGAAAACGAAAAAAGCCCACAAGATGGCAAATCAACGGAGGATTTCGTTCGGTTCCGCGCGGTTAGAAACGCTTTAGCGTCTCCGAAGAGCGCGTGGTACCTCACGCACCTCGCTAACATGTCCACCATCGCGCGCGAGTGGCTGGCGCTCAGAGCGTTCCCGTCGCTGCCGTTCGCGCACGCCATCCTCGGCGGCAAAGTAGAGACCCGAGGTTCGAAACCCGGCGGAGGCGGAGACATCGTCGAGGAACACGCGCCGTGGGAGCTCCCGGAGCCCCTCGCGGCGGCGATGAAGCGGAAGTATAACGGTACGTACGCGCGAACGAAACCCGCTTTGCTTTTTTTTCTTTTTCGCGAAAAAATGCGTTCGGCGTCTCTCGACGGATACCCGGCTTATTTTGTTTTAAATCGTCGCGCGAAGACCGCGCCGACCCGCCCCGTTCCTCGTCGCCGCGCCGGGATGTCAAACTCTTGATAGATAGTAGATCATGACCTTCCATGATTACGCAAAAGACATGTGGTTTCTCTGAGCGCGAAACAAAAAGGCGAGGAACGTTTTTTTTTTTTCTCGACGTCGAGTCGCGAGTCGCGGACTCGACCTCCGCGAACGTTTTTTTTAGATGACGGCTGACCCATTCTCTCGACGATCGATCGTCGCGTCTCTCGACGCGTTTTTGTTTCCGTCTCCGTCATTGTCATCACTAAAACGACACAGAGTCGCAGCTCCGCGCGGTTTCCGCGGCGCTGGAGAAGCAGCCCATCACGCTCATCCAAGGCCCTCCCGGCACGGGCAAGACGCGCATCGTGTTGTCGCTGTTGTCCGCGATTCTGCACGCGTCGCCGGGCAGCGCGAACGCTCGGTTCGGCCACGAACTCGACCTGAAGAAGTTTTTGTTACGACGCGAAGACGCGCCGCGTCGCAAGGCGGACAAAGAGACGGTCGCTAAGAACCACAGAGCGGTGTCTCCGTGGATGCGCGGCTGTTTGAACCCGCGCGACGCGCCGCCGGAGGCGACGCAGAAACTTCCGACTGAAACGACGTACTCGTTCCAGCGACCGGAGACGCCCGAGATTGTCGGCGAGAGCGCTTCGCGTCGCACGAAAGTTTTGGTGTGCGCCCCCTCCAACGCCGCGCTGGACGAGATCGTGATGCGGATCATGCACAGCGGTTTACTCGGTCCGGACGGGAACGCGTACTCGCCGACTTTGGTGCGCGTCGGGGTGAACGCGCACAGAGGCGTGGAAAAAGTTTCCATGGAGACTTTAGTGCGCGAACGCGTCGGGTCGGATGACGAAGACACCGACGAGAGAACCGTGAACGTTTCCGAGAAGAAGTTCGAGCGCGCGCTCGAACGCGACCGCGTGAAACTCGCCATCTTGGACGAAGCCTCGGTGGTGTGCAGCACTTTGTCTTTCAGCGGCAGCGGCATGTTCGCGCGCATGACCAAGAAATTCGACGTCGTCGTCGTCGACGAAGCCGCGCAGGCGGTGGAACCGAGCACTTTGGTGCCTTTATGTTACGGCGCGAAACAGGCTTTTTTAGTCGGGGACCCGAAACAGTTACCCGCTACGGTTCTTTCTTCCGCGGCAACGGCGAAAGGGTACACGCGATCGCTCTTCAAACGGTTCGAGGAAAACGGCTACCCGGTGTATTTACTCAAGACGCAGTACAGGATGCACCCCGAGATTCGCAAGTTTCCGTCGAGCGCGTTTTACGGCGACGCGCTTACGGACGGACCGGCGATGCGGAAAAGAGCGACGCGACCTTGGCACACGAACCCTTTGTTCAAACCGTTCGTGTTCTTCGACGTTAACGGAACGGAAAGAAGGCCGGACGGCGCTTCGTGGGCGAACGACGACGAAGCGAGGCTCGTCGCGGCGCTCGTAAAGCGACTCATCGCCGACCATCCGAGTTTGCTCAACGAAGACGAAGTATCGGGCGCGGGCGTCGGCGTCATCTCGCCGTACAAGGCGCAGGTGAAGGTGATCCGCAAGTTTTTAGAGCAGGCGCTTGGTTCCGAAAAAGCTCGGTTCGTGGACGTCAACTCGGTGGACGGGTTCCAGGGGCGGGAGAAAGAAGTGTGCGTCTTCTCGGTCACGCGCGCGCCCCGCGTGGACAAAAAGGATTCCGCGGAGGAGACAGGGAAACAAAAAAAGAACCTTCTCGGTTTCGTGGCGGATGAGCGACGCGTGAACGTCGGCTTGACGCGCGCGCGGTCGTCTTTACTGGTCGTCGGCAGCGCGAAGGCGCTTGCGACGGACGTTAACTGGGGAGGTCTGGTTAAGAGCGCCACCGATCGTAAATTGATCGTCAAGCCGACCGGGGGCAAGACCGCCGCCGCGTTCGACGCCTTCGTCGCCAAGCACTCGGCCGAGTACGACGAGGACGACTTGAGCGGCGACGAGGACGACGACGCGGTTTATAACGACGACGACGAGAACGTTCGTGACGGCGAGACAACGACCGAGGGTGACCCTTTGCGAGTCCTGGAAGAAGATACCTCGAAGAAGCACGTGCACAAGCCGGAGTGGACCGGCGCGGTGGGCAAATCAGCCGCCGAGCGTCGCGACGACGCGAATAAGGCGCGAGATCTCGCGCGAGACGACGATCACGACACAGGCGCCGTCGACGAAAACGTTTCGGGGTTCGCGCCGGGTGGTGTGCGCGACGAGCTCGTGACGGAGTCTTTGAACGTTCGCGGCGTCGGTCAGGCGGACGACTACGCGG
>ENA-OUOG01000804-OUOG01000804.1-marine-metagenome-genome-assembly--contig:-NODE-804-length-39285-cov-8.250459_pt1 | contig 39285 bp, 57 predicted proteins | sample MGYA00248635_ERZ508505 | MGnify/ENA primary metagenome ERZ508505 (study PRJEB26176, sample SAMN06267871) | marine metagenome | isolation source: Saanich Inlet, British Columbia, Canada | place: Pacific... | reverse complement strand
ACAGGCCTTCGTGTACTTGCTCATGATCGCTCCTGATGCAGTCCCAGAGGGTTATTGCGGGCACAAAAAAACCCGCCAGTGGCGGGTCTCTTCGGGATTTCTTCTAGATTGATCCGTTATACCTCATTCCCGTGTGGACGCAACTTGAACATTAAGCCACGGACGCAGCAGCTGCAGCCCGAATACGTCATCCAACTCAGCGAGCTCATCCGGCCATAACTCAGACTCAGACCACTCAATCAAGTCACGGTAAATCGGCAGCGCCTGGCACGCCTCGAGCACGGCTCCGTACTCTGCCTGCTGGCTGCCATCCAACATCCCCGACGCAGCCAATACCAGCTGCCGCATCACAGAGTCTTCCTGTGGGTTTCTTCCGTAACGTAACACCATCACTTCACCTCAAGTTTTGGGTGCGTGACCGCCAGGATCTTGTCCAAGGTAGACACGCGTGGGTCCAGCTTGCCCTCGAGCAGCCGGAACAATGTCGAGCGATTCATCCCGCAGCGGCCAGCAATCGCCGCCCAGGACTCGCCCTGTTGGTTCATCAGAAGCAGACGCGCAAGCGCCTGCTCTGTCAGTTGTTGGATGATCACTTACCGTGTCCCCTCAGTATCCGACGCGCACGCTTCAGACCCTTGTGCACAACCGCAGGGTCCCAGGTGTCGACGATCTGGATTCTATCCCAGACCGACTTCGGGATCCGCTGCCTCGACGCACACTCAGGCTTCCAGTGCACCTCCGTGACGTGGGCCCACTTACGACCCACCTGGACGGAGACCATACGGTCCCCAGAACCAATGCGTGGCAGCTCATTACCCACGCGCACCGTATGAATTGAGGTGATCATGCTGTAGCCCCCCTCATCGCGATCTGCATCTGCTCGATCAAGTCATCCAGCTCACGCTGCTCACGCGATTTCATCGCGTTGTAGTCATCAAACATACGGCTGAGAATCAGCTTCGCTTCCTGGCGGTTGTGCTTGAGGCCCCACACGCTATCCATATGGACGTGCGTGATATCACCACGCGCACTGATCGTGAACACGATCGTCTTACCATCCTTGTACAGGTGGACGTAGTCGCTCGAAGACACACGGAACTTCCAGTCGGAATAACCGGCAGCGTTGCGGACAAAATCAAGGGTTTGGTGCTGTTTAGAGTTCATAAAATATTCTCCGTAAGGTTGTTTTTTATGTGGAGGTTGCCGCCCCCCACAACTGAATACTACCAGGTTGATGCTAATTAGCAACACTTATTTACAGAGAATTATCAGATATACCGGGGCCTAGAGGGACCACCGAGCGCAGCTGCTAATCGTTGCTCATTAGCAACCAATAACAGAACAAAAACGACGCGATCACAGGCAACACCCACTCAGCAGGGTCGATCACCACTTCCTCCTCAGCAGCTCCTTGCAGCGCTCGCAGTTAAACGACGGCGGATACTCCTGCGGCTGCGACGTCCCAACAAACCGATACTGCAACCCAAACTCGTCCCGGTGACGCGTGATCAGTGACCTGACCTGGTTGATGGTCTTGTTCGGCAGCGCCTGGTGGATCGCAGTCGCAGTCGCGCCCTCGTAGTGCATCTTCCGCAAGATCTTCACCTCGTCGTCAGTCCAGTCCCGCATGGCTATCCTCTGCAGCCAGGCAACCATCCAAGAAACCAGACGCCGCGTTCAGGTAGTTCCTATAGGTCTGGTGCGGCATACCCAGGTGCCTGGCTCGGTCCCGTTGGCTGCCTCCATGCGTCGCCTCAGAGACGATCACACGCTTGTGCTGGCTCGAGTAACGCCCCTGTAGCTGCCGGAGATATCGGTCCATCAGCTCAACAGACGCAGGCGGGTCACCCACCTTGCCAGACACACCGTCCTGCATCCGCTGCAGGATGTTCTTCCCATACCCAAGGTGACCGAGACCACCGGCGTAGTGCCGTGCCCACTCACCGAGACGGACGAAGAGATACTCGGTCATCGTAGCGTTTCCTCCGCCCAGGCTGGCGCATCACCCTGACACTCGACGATGCGAACAACGAACCCAGGCTCTTGTGTGCGATCGATAACAGGCGCATAGATACGAATCGACCGAACGTAGTCGACCGTGTCGTCCGACAACGCCCCGACATGAACAAGACCATCCTCGATGAGCTTGATCGCGTAGGTGTAGTTACTAAGATCTCGAAACCGGGCGCCTCGCCCAATAACCGGGACGAAGTGAAGCGCAACCGGGAGCTCAAATAACGGAGCCTGTACCGACCCCACGACAACCTCGCGAGCTGCATCCTTGTCTCGCTTCCGGGAGATCCAATGCTTCCCAGCGTAGATCGCATTCGTAGACGGCCCCTGATACGGGACATAGAATCGTTCATCACGCATTTCCGTCTGGATCATCTTCGTCTGATTCGTAGTTCTTCCAGGCCTCCCAGCGACGGAAACCAAGCTCAAGCGTCACCAGCGCACCAACCCAGAACACCAGGGCGACACCCATCGCTGGCTCAATCATCCCGACAAACGGCGCACAGAACGCCAGGATCGCCGCCAAGAACATCACCTCAGTCATGAACACGCAGCATCTCCATCAGCTTCGCGTGACACAGATCCAGGTACTCATTTGACCGTGCCCAGCTGTCATTCGGCACCTTGGCCCGCATCGACTCCTGGAGGTCGTACATCGACTCCATCAGGAGGCGCAAATTGTCCTCGCGGGGCGCCGAGATGTAATACCCCAGGGCAATAATCACCTCAGTCACCTGGGGATCCAGCGCGTCGTACGACATCTCAACCCACCGCCGAGTCAACTCGTCAGCCAACGGCTGCGGCTGCGGAGTGGAATCCATATCCATCCACATCGCCATCGTGTGCATCGCCTTCTGGTAGTCGTCGGCGCCCTTGTTCCGGATCAGGTAGGTGAAGACGTCACCGGCCCACTTGGGCCAGTTGCCACACACCTTGAACGGATCAAACGCAAACCTCTTGTAGTGGTCGCCGCCGACCTGGTTATCAAACGGGTTCATGACTTGCCTCCCTGGCGTAGGTATGTGAGGTACTCCGAGGCGTCCTCCGGACACCAAAACATCTGTACGCGATTCACGTACTTCTTGGCCTTCGGATTCAAGACAGTCACAGCGCACGGCGAGATGTGCTGGTCCGACAGCCCAAGCTGCTCCGCATAGCGGTCGTGGATCTTGTATGACGCGACCTGGATCGCGTGCGAAATCTTCCCGCTCAATGGGTGCTTCACCACCTGGTAGCCAGACACATGCTTATGACCGGCAATCAAGATGTCGGCATCGTCACCAAACTTGGCGGCCTTCGCGACACCGTGCGTCGAGTTCCACTGCGAGTGACCAGGGAAGGTGTGCCTGGCGTGGATCGTGAAATCCTCACCGTTCGGGAACCTCAACCGGGCACGGACAGCATCGGTCGCGTAATGCACATGCATTGCCTTCGAGATCCAAATGATCGGGTCACCTGAACCGGACCAGGCGTCATGGTTCCCGCCGACCATAAACAACCAGTCAACCGAACGCAGCCAATGCTCGGCAAGCACCCAAGCCTCAGACGCTGTCGTGCCTTGCTCGGCATAGAGACGCGCTAATCGACCGACCCAGTTATTTGTTGTATCCCCAAGGTTGACCCCGTACAGGCCATCAACCTCACGGGTCAGCTCGGCGTGGCGCTCGAGCAGCTCAAGATCAGTCCCGTCGTCGTCGACGTGCGGGTCACCGAAGAACAGCAGCCCAATCGGCTCGTTCCCCGGCACCTTAAACACCGCCTCACGGTTCGCTTCCTTCGCCTCAGCCTTCCGCTTATATCGCTTCTTCCGCTGCTCCCAGAGATCCGCCGGTGAGATCGCCTCCTTGTGGGGGATCATCGGCATCTGCTTCGCCAGGCCCTGCTTCTGGACAGGTTCCACCCCAGCCTTACGGAGGTGATACGAAATCGTCGACGGGGCACAACCAAGATGCTCTGCAATATCGTGCAGCGTCGCGAAGGCCCCCGACTCAATTAACTCTAAGACGTCTTGTGTTTTGACATTTGACCGAGTCGCCATGCTCTGAGCTCCATCCCCGCTAAATCAATTTTCTGGGCTGCTTCCTGCAACAGCGCTTGCGTCTCTGCCATTTGGACGCTGAGATTGGCGCACGGCATCAACACCGCACCCCTGGCCTTACCGACAGCGCACGCCGCGACGTCGAATTTATGAACCACCTTCTCCATGTTCGAGCTCCTGGTTAACTTGCGCGAGCAGCTCATCCTGGGTGCCATACTTGGCCTCCCAAGGTTTGCGACCCATGCCATGAATTCCCTCGTTGCCGCGGTGATGCTCTGGGCAGAGAGGAATGGTCTTCTGATGCGAAGAACGCTGGGATAACCCCTTGTGCGCGATCCCAATCAGATGATGTATTTCAGAAGGAGACGGACCGTACCCAAGGTTCCGGCAGACAACGCATCCCAACCCAGCCAACCGGTCCAGTCGAGTACGGTCCGTCTTATTCATTGTCGATCCTGATTAACAGGAGTCGAACTCCGTTTTTTCTGGAAGATTCGGTCGAAATTCTCACCAAACTTCTTCTGATCGGTCGGACGCTGCTTGTCACCCTTACCAGGCATCGTGTGGCCTCCAGGATTTATGACGCAAAATCTTGCTGCAGTGCGGAACAGAGATCTCAAACTTCTCAGCGATCTCACGCACCAGCAACCCTTCCTCACGCAGCGCACGGATCAATAAAACGTCCGACGGCGTCAGCTTGGCCTTCCAGTTACTGATCGATCCACGCGTGAATATCACGCCGCCTCCTTGTACTCGAGGTATGCCTCACAATCCGACGGCACCGGCAAGAGGATCCCCATCCGAGCAGACAGGGCGTCGACCTTGTGCATGTACTCATTCATCTGCTGCACAGTCAGACGCCTGGTCGAGGTCAAGATCGTCACCATGTTGCCCTGCAGATCAGCAACCCGAGAGGGGAGGTAGGCGTAACGCAGCATGTCGTGCCACGCGTCCTCATCCATCCGCTGCTTGGCGTTCACGCCCAGCTCGTCATCCCAGACGTCCATGTACTTGCCCGACTTCTCAGCCAGGACACGACACCAAACGCGATACAGCCGATGCTGCTGCTCCGATCGTGTCTCCTGCTTCGGTTCGACCAATATAGAGACCGGCCCATCCTTGAGACCGGTCGATACGGCTGCACGGATGTCTTCTAGAAAACCATCCAACATCTCGGCAGATGATAGGAGCCACTTACGCATAGCGTCACCTCTGTCGTTTTTTGTAAATTATCAAAAACTAAGCAGAGTTAATACATTTTCGAGGTTCCAAGAATTACTGTTTGATTGTGGATAAGTTTCTGTATGCAGATCGGACCCGCGTAATAAACTCGTCACGCTCGTGGAGCTTGATAATTTCCATGAGGTCGATCATCTCGTCAGCCTCGAGCTGGGTCAGCAAATGCTTCGCCAGGGCATAGGCCCGGACCTCCTCAATCTCATCCTTAGGCCGCGGCAGCGGACCGAGATCGACAGCCTCAAGCGTCATCATCGACTCATCACCAGTTCGGATCTTCGGCGTGTAGACCCCGCAGCCGAACGTCTCAGTCTCCAGGTAGCGCATCTTGCTACCAGGAAACGTACGCTGAATGTCGTACCAAAAATCTGCTAAATCCTTCACGCTGTTTTCTCCTCTGCGTATAAACCGGTCTCACCCCAGAAATCGAGCCAGTCCTGGCCCTCCTCAGGTGGTAGCGCGACATCGACACCGATGCCCTTAGCCTGCATCCGCCGAGCGAGCTCGTAAGCAGCCGCCTGCCCAGTGAATGAGAAATCCCGGTCACCGTAGATCACCAAGCTCTCGACGCCAGGCGGAGGGTTAAACCTCGCCAGGTTGTTCGCCGAGTAAGCAGCCCAGCACGGGATCTTCTCGTAGGTCATGACCCCCAGCGCAGTCTCGATCCCCTCAGCGATCGCCATATCAGCGTGCAGCTGCGACAAACGGATCGCGCACCCAGTAATCCGCTCGACCGGGGTCATGATTTTCTTCGCCACCGGAACATCAGCCTTGCGTCCGTCCGGTGTCAGGTAGGTGACGTGGTAGGTCACCGTGGCGCCCTGGGGGTCCCGCAGCGCGTTAACCATCGCCGGGAAGTAACCAAGCAGCTGACCGTCCTCGTAGTAGGGCGCACTTGGGTGCTCCCGCATGTAGCTCATCTGCGACAGCGACACGCCGCGGTTTTTTAAGTAAGCCGCTGTAATGGTTCCGCATTCCCGGAGACCGCTGCCGAACTGCACCAGACGTGAGCGGCGCTGCTGGGCGACCTGATCGACCGGCTTGCCAACCACGGTCGGTGAGTTGCCGATAATCTTGTCAATCTCCCGCAGGAGATACGAATCCGCCTCATTGGTGTAGAGCTGCAGCAGCCTGAAACCGTACCCGGCTCCGCAGCTGTTACAAATCCAGGTCCCGAGACCGTCCTTGTCATCAAACCGGAACTTCTTCTCGCCGTCACAGCTCGGGCACGTCGTGTGCTGGTTGCGTAACGATTCCTTAGGCACCCCGAACGACGTCAGGATCTTGACCCAGTGACCCTGGGCAGCTTCTAGCGTCCTCATGCAACCCTCCGCTTGGCCCAGCGGATCTGGGTCGACTTAATCCAAGACAGGGTCTCTTCACGGATCTGCATATCAAACAGACGGACAAACTCACCGTTCCAAGACTTCGGTGGGTGCAGCCCGGTCTTCTCCTTGAACTTATGCCACGCCCAACCAGGCTTGTACTCACGGTTAAACCCGTAGCTGCGCAGCTCGTCATAAAACGTGTGCAGCTCACCGTCGAGCTCATCCGCGACCTGGTACTCCTCGAGCGTGCCCTGGGCGTTACGCAGGTAGGCCGTGCTCACCTTCCGCTCCGGGACGTGCCCACAGAACGGGCAGGCGTCGGCACGTTTCGGCTGCACCGCGCCACACTCGGCACACTCCCGGCGCCTCGGTTCGTCACGGGTGACCCGGCGCTGCTCGGCTTCACCCTCGTCCAAGTAGTGGCCCTCGGCGTCGATCTCGTTCACCAAGCCAAGGTTCTGGGTGGTCGGCGAGTGATCCAGCAGCAGCAGGAATTCCTTGCCTGGGGCAGGGCGTAGACCACGACCCACGATCTGCTGGTACAGCATCCGTGACCGGGTCGGTCTCGCGAGGATAATGGTCCGGACGTCGAAGTCGACACCGGTGGTCATGGTCGCGATATTGACGATCGCGTTCAGCCGCCCATCCATCAGCATCTCGGCCAACTTCGCCCGTTCCTCACGGGGCGTGAAGGCGTCGACATACCCACACTCGAGATCGTTCTGCTCGATTTCCTTCTGCAGCGACCTGGCGTGCTCACGGTCCACCGCGAAGATCAGCGTCTTGCTGCAGTCCGAGTGATTCTTCCAGGTGTCGACAATGTCACCGACCAACTGCGGCTCACGCATCCGCTCAGACAACGCCTTCTGGTCGTAGTCCTTACCCCAGTCGTACCGTTTTGATTTGACCCCAGACAGATCCGGGCGTGCGTTCGGCACCAGTGCCTTGACCGGGACCAGGTGCCCACGCTGGGTCAGGTCGTCGATCGTCACCGGGCACACCAGATCATCCCAGATCTGACCCATCCCCTTCGCCCAGGGCGTCGCGGTCAACCCTAGCACCCGCTCCTTACTCATAATCCACTCATTCAACTGAGTGAATTGTTTATGCGCCTCATCCACCACGATGGTCGTGATGTCGGTCGGGAACGACCGGCGGATCAGTGTCTGTGCAGAGCACACCTGGATCGACGCAGAGGGGTTGGTGAGCGGGTGATCAGCCTGGATCACGCCAATATCATACAGCCCGTATTGCTTGAACCGGTCCACGGTCTGATCGATCAGAGACAGGAACGGCACAACGAACGCCACACGGTGCCCGATCTTCTGCTCCATCGAGATAATTGAACCAGCCAGGGCAGTCTTACCGGCACCGGTTGGCATCTTACAGATCACCCGGCGGTGACCCTCTCCAAACGCGCAGTAGATTTGTTGTCTCGCTGCGTCTTGATAGTCGCGTAATTGAACGCCTGGCATGCTATAGTCTCCTCGCTCCGTAAGGGCCGCCAGGGGAGGTGTTGCCGCACCGATTGACCCTGGCGTTATTAAATCTCTCTACTTGTGTATCTCTCTGTAGTTACTTGTTCCTCAGTTCTTATTCGTACCATCCATCTGGACAGGTATTTGAGAAACACAGTGTTACGCAGGCCGAAGTCCACCTAGAGGGGTCAGACACGTGGTCATTACCTCAGGCACTCCGGCTGCAGTCTCCAGCCGCCAGGTCGTCACAACACATTGACACCTGACTCAGCTCCTTCACCGGATGTCTCCGGCCCTACCTGGGCGAGCTGCCAACCTGATCGGTCGAGTCCACACCCTGATCCCTGTGGTAGTCCGTCTCGGGATCTTGCTTACTCGTTTCTGCGGACGTTCGTGGTCACCAACGCAGAACAATCACAAGGCTACGAAAAACGTAATGCGGTGCGCAAGTGGAATACGACTATAAAAATTTGAGGAGTCTGTGGATAACATCGATAATGTCAGGTATATAGCGGCCTGCAAAAAATGTGGCACTAACATACGCAGGGAAATTGACGGATGAAGAAGAGGTGGAATATGACACCCGATGAAGTAGCTGACAGGCTACATATGGTATTGAGCGATCTAGGGATGCCCGCACATGGGCGGATGAAACAAGTAATGGAGCAGCTCGAGTGGACCGAGTCCCAAGCTGGGAAAACACTGAGGGGAGAGCAGTACCCGACGGTCGAAATGATGCAAGACCTGTGCGCGAAATACGCAGTCAACCTGAACTGGCTGCTGTGCGGTCAAGGACCGATGACACGTAAGGAGGACATGGAAAACGCCGAGGCCGAGGCGCTCATCTGGGAGTCAGTCAACCAGATCTTGGTCGATGAAAACGTCAACCTCGGGAACGCGAAACGGGTGACGGTGTACCACTTCGCGAGGCGGATCTATGACCGGACGCAGAACGTCGATATAGAAGCGATCAGGGATTTCATTTTATCCACATGTAAATAGTAATTTTTGTTTTTACGAATATATTGACGTTTTTCGTAGTTTTTTTGTAAGGTTCGTTTTGCTGGTTATTTAAGCAGCACGGCAAAACAACCTTACGGAGTAACTATGAATGCATCTAATCAAGCTCATGGGCCAGGCGCTGGCCCTAATCCTCGTGATCGCGGTCCTATATCTCTGGACCGTGTTCCTCCTGAGTTGGCAACAGCAAATCCTGGCCCAACGGTCCACCACGTCCTACTCGAGCTCCAGCGTGAGTTCGGTGGTTTTGGTAAGGACGCCTCCGGCTACGGTTACAAGTATGTAACCCTCGGCAAGATCCTGGACCAGATCCGCCCGGCCTTGATCAACAACGACTGCGTCATGACCCATGTGTCCACCAAACTGGATGACGACTGGCAGTTGACCACGACAATCCACCACATCCCGTCGGACACCAAGGTGTCGACATACTTCGTGTGTGTCTGGGCTGAGATGAAGGGGATGTCCAACCCGCAAACAGCGGGGTCGTTCGAGACCTACGGTCGCCGATACAACATCTTGAAGCTACTGAACTGCTCGGTCGACGACGACGACGCAGCGGATGTGTATCGCGCAACCATCAACACGATCGACAAGGCGACCAAGAAGGAAACCATCAAGGAAGCACTGACTGAGGCGAAGAGGTCGCTGCCGAAACAGACCTGGCTGGAGCTCGTTGAGCACGGCAAGCTGGCGGTCGCTGTGCTCGAAGGAGGTGATCATGCCGATCCTATTAGCGAGTGAGCAGTACACACCCGAGTGGTTCGAGAACCGCAAGGGTAACGGTAAGGTCTCGGCGTCAATTGTCGGATCCGTCCTGGCCTTGCCAGATGCATTCTCAACCCGAGAGGCGCAGCTGCGCTCTCTGGTCCGGGGGCACTTCGGGATCCTCAGGAACGAAAACCGAGGCAACCCAGCAATGTCCTGGGGGATGGACATGGAGGCCGTCGCACGCGGCGAGTTCGAGTTCGAGCAGGGCTGCACGATCGTCGAGCACGGGATGTACGCACACGATCAGTACCCCTGGCTCCTGGCCTCCCCAGATGGGCAGGTGAAGGACGAAGCGATCGGGATCGAGATCAAGTGCCCGTACCACCCGAAGTTCCGTAGAGACGACACCCCCGAGTGGGAAATGAAGGCGCTCTCGCAGCAGAAAATTGAGGCGACACAAATCCACAAGAAACCGTCGTACTACGCGCAGATGCAAGTGCAGATGCAAGTCATGGGATGGGACGCGTGCTACTTCGTTGTCTGGACCCCTCGAGACATGAACATTGAGCTGATAGAACGCGACAAAATTTGGTGGGCAGATAACTTCCCCAAGATCCGTCGGTTCCATGAAGAAATCCTCGAGGTCATTAACGACCCCGAGCAGCACAAGCCGATGCTCGAGGACGAAGAGGTCGACATGTCAGACGACCTAGCCTGGACCACGATCACATCGAAGCTCGCAGATATCCAGCAGCAGCTGAAGGAGCTCGGTGAGGTCGAGAAGCAATACAAGCAGGACCTGGTCGATATCGCGCAGCTGCAGAACAAAACATGCCGCGGGAACGGTTTCTCAGTGATCCGCAAGCAAGGACAAACACGGGTCGACTACAAATCCGTCGTGGCCGATGTCGCGCCAGATATAGATCTGACCCCGTACACGAAAACCGCCGACGCTACATGGGCGGTCACACCAATCAAGAAGAAGGATGCCGCATGAATCGGATCACTATCGTAGGTAACGTCGGGGCAGATCCGACGCTCCGTACCACAACAAACAGCCAGGTGCTGTCGTTCAACGTGGCAGACACACACTGGCGGACGAAGGCGACCACCTGGTTCAAGGTCGAAATGTGGGGCGCTCGAGGCGAGCGAATCTCGGAGATCGTCAAGAAGGGCATGAAGGTCACGGTGATCGGAGAGATGCGCTCCGAGGAGTACGAAGCCAAAACAGGCGAGAAGCGAACCAGCCTGGTCGTCAACGCAGACGAAATCGAGTTCGAGAACCCACGACACGCGCAGGCAGAGGGTGGGCAGCAGCCAATCAAACAGGCAGCAGTGATCGACACACCACCAGCGACGCCTGGCGCCCCGGAGGTCGATAAGGAGATCCCGTTTTGACAGTGTTCGATGACCTCGAGGCAGCCTTCGAGGAAATGGAATGGCTGGTTGAAACCACAGGGAAGGCACATTTGATCAAGCACCACAGCAGGGGGCGGTACAAGGTAATCCGTGAGTACATCACATCAGACGACGGCAAGATCGTCGCGAGGATGGGCCGCAAGTTGGATTTCCGTGACCACCTACCGCCCCAGTTGCAGAAGATAATCGGGAGGGCTGCGTGATGGACGCGTATCTACTCAACAAGAAGGACCTGCAGCTGCTAACAGGTTACAAGCAGGCAGCGAAGCAGAAACAGTGGCTGACGAAAAATCAGATCCCCTGGACAGAAGACAAGGCCGGGCAACCTGTTGTCCGCGCCGCCGACGTGAACGCTCACTTCGAGCGACAGGTCGCATAGAACAGACTCAGTGCAGAGAGTCTTCCGTTAGGCGCTGTCCCCGTCTGTAGCTGCACAAGGGACGTTTCCCTCATAGGACTTGGCCCCACTTCGGTGGGGCATTTTTTTTTTGCAAATCTCATATTTATCTGCACATAATCCGCCCGTTACATAGGCGTTACATAAACGCAAAAAAACAGACATTTTTGTTACATAGAAATCGCGTAAATGATTGATATAAAACAGGAATATCGGTGGTTCCCTTAGCCTGTCACGCCGGGGGTCGCGGGTTCGAGTCCCGTCCGCTCCGCCACTAATTATAAGGGTTTGAGGGAACCAGGCAGCAATGCCTATGTAACAGGAAATCGGAAGAATCGTTACATAAGGAGAGATCCTTGGATAAACCTAGTAGGGTGTACTGGCACCAAAACCAGTGGATGTATAAGTCGACAGATGACGAACGTCGGCGAGGTATGAAGTCTTGGATACCGCTCGGCACAGATCTCGATTCTGTAGCTTCTAGGCTACAACGCGAGAAGCTCCCCGAGCTCGAGCCACCTGGCACATTCGCCTGGCTCGCTGACTGGTATCTGACAGAGATTGCTCCAGATCACTTGGCACCCAGGACACTCCTGGACAGGAAACAGTGCGTCAAAAACTTGATCGCTGCATTCCCCAAGGTCGCTGCACACAAAATCGCACCACATAATATTCAGGAATACATTTATCTGCGGATGCGGACGTCTCCGCGCCGCGCCAAGATGGAATACACCACAATGTCTCAGATCTACCGTTGGGGCATCCGTTTCGGTTACGTCTCAACCAACCCCGCGGTTGATCTCTATACACCACCAGAGAAACCGAGAGACAGATACGTCACCCACGAAGAACTCGCAGCGTTTGTGGAATGTAATCCTGTTTGGGGTGGCCCAATGGGATTATTTGGCTACGCAGTCGGTCAACGTCTCGGCGATATCTTGGCGCTACAGTACCACCCACAGATGTTGGTGTTTAAAACACAGAAGACAGGGAAGCGCGCCAGGATACAAATGACGCCGTACCTCAAGCACCTGATCGAGAAGATTAACCCGAACATCCAAGAAGGCGAGCTGATCGTGAAAAACGCAAACGGGGAGCCGTACGATCGGCACTCGTTCGGTCATCGATGGAGACGCTGCATGGATAAGTTTGTCGCAGCAGGGTATGAGAGGTTCACCTTCCATGATTTGAAGGCGAAGTTTGTCACCGACTCGAAGGAGCTCGGCCTAGACCCGGTCGCCCAGGCGCTCCACGATAACCCCAGGACCACGAAGGTCTACCTGAGGAACCGTGAAACGACTGAGGTCGCGTCGCTAGTATTTGACAGTGATGTCGGCGTCAGCACCCTCGCCAACCGGAAGGCCAGCGGTTAATGCTTGCAATGACAGTAGCGCTGCTTCGGCAGCGTTTCTGTTGCCAGGCTGGATCGATGCGATGTAGTTCAACACTTGGGCATAGTCACCAGTCAGCGTCGACAGTTCCTTGTTCAGGTCTGCCTCCTTCATTGCGCGGACGATCGTGTCATCTGCTGCACCCAGGATACTGGTCCCTGTGAATAGGCCTGCAGCGCGCTTAACGACATTAAGCAGCGGGCTCTTGTAGCGTTCTGCCAGCTCCTGCTTAATAGCCGTGTTTGAGTTATTCCCGCGTCCGATCTTGGCATATTTTAAAATCTCACCGAGATCGAGGTATGCCTGCGCAGCTGCTGGATCAATCGCTGCCAGCTCGCTGTGATACATGTCGCGGGTTTTCTTGTTCTTCCAGAGCGTGTTCAGCATGTTCGCTGGTAGGTTCTGGTCCAGTGCGGTGTCGTTGATCGTCGCCAGCTTATCTTCCATATGGGCACGCAGCATCGCTGGGTACGCCTCCGGATCCTGGGTGTCGAGCACGCGCTTCAAATTCTTGCGTGCCATCGGCGACGCGGTCGGTGAGAACACCATCTTAGTGACGAAATCGAACTGATCAGCTGGCATATTGATAATTGCACCAGCCAGGCCTTCGTCGATGAAGTTCACCTCTTGCGACAGACTCGCGAACGTATCATTTGCCTGGCGATAGACGCCGTCTGTTGTCGAATCCAGTGTTTCTTCGAGTAACAACTTCGCTCGCTGCAGCTGACGGACCTGGTTCTGCATGCCACGTGAGGCTGCCATTTCAATCAGATCGTCGAGCTCCATCTTCGCGTCGAGCAGGTGCCCTGGTTCGCGAACTGCGCCGACCGTGACCTCGACAACTTCGTCTGCCTGGCCTGGCGCTGTCTTCTGGACCCTCTTGGTTTCGGAGCCGTAGAGCGCCTTGACCTTCTCGAGCGCTTGGTACGAACCACCAGCCTCGACCAGCTTGTCGTTCCGCTGAATCGAAGACAGGGCGTTTCTGAGCGGTGTTGTATCGATCTGGCCGTCTTGGGTACGGATTGTCTCGTAGAGAGCCCCAGTGGCGTCCTTGCGCTCCTGGACAGCTGCTTCGCGTGCTGCGGTTGCTGCGTCCTTCGCCTGGACACCTGGAGCGGTTCTTGACTGCGGCAGCGCTGATAACATGCCCTCTGTCGCCTGCTGGATCTGGTCTGACTGTGTCGTTAACGCGTCGTCCATCCCGTAGGCTGTCTGTGGCATCTCACGCAGCTGCTGGATCTTGGCCTCGCCGTGCCTGGCCGGTCCAAGTTGTGACGACGTCAAACCAATGCCTGTCGCTCGAGACAGATCCATTCCCTTCTCAGCGTTCTGCTGAATATACGGGGGTAGGTTCTGTGCAAACTTGGTCTGCTTAAATGGGAAATATGCAGACGCTGGTCCGAGCACTGTAGCGACACCTGTGTCGAGCGCTGCCGACCCGAGCGACTGATCAGCGCCAGCTGCTGCTGTTGCTGCCTCCATTCCTGCCTGAGTGCCACCAGCTGCCAGCGCAGATCCGCCGAGCATTGCGACCGATCCAGTCTTGACTGCATTTCCTGCGACGCGAGCGGCTGGAATGAACATCGCAGCCTGTCCGCCCATGTCCTTGGCATCACGACCAGAAAACCCTGGCTTATTGATGTAGAACGGCTCGTTGTTGACGACCAGGATAATGTTGTCGAACTTATCCTTGGATAGGGTGCCGCCTGTCAATTGAGCTGCCATCTTGGCCTGCTCGAGCTCGTTGGCTGACATTGCAGCCAGGACCTCATATCCAGCGCCCTTGAGTAAATCAGTATCTGACGCTCCAAACTCTGGCATATCAGGAAACTCGGTCCGGTCATTACCAGTGAAGAAGTTAGCCACGCTCTGCATAAAACCAGGGCCTGACGATTGCTCTGCAGCAGCTCCGCCACCACTCACATTATTTGATTTGTACTTGTCACCAATCGCCATTACTGAACTCCCAGGCCAGCCATTTCTTGATCAAGCAGCGCCTCTACGCGTGAATCTAATTCATCCCCTGATAAATCAGGATAGAGCTGTTTAATTCTCGCCTCGAGCTGACGCGTACGCTTGTCGACCAAACGGTCCCAAGATGTGTCGTCAAGCTGCTGTCTTAGAACAGCCATGAGCTGCGGATTTTGCGTAAATAATGTCTGCTGCTGCAGCTGCTTATACACATCAGATTTACGGAACTTGCCGATCGTTGGAACACCGCCTTCATCAAGGACAGTGTTACCCCAATCAGAGTATGCGGAAGCAAACTGCTGCTGCATGCCGAGGCGGCCCTTCGCCATCTGGATCATCATGTCACGACCAGCTTGCGTATTATCCAGGCCGCCGTTGACAGATTCTGCCTTCGCGAACTCGAAGTCCGTTGTCGGCCCCTTGAACGCCTGGAGCTCATTGAGCGCAAGTTTTGTTGAGAGCGAGTTATACAATTCGCGCCACGATGTATCAGATGTCGCTCGGAAATCGACACCGACTGACTCAAATCCTCTGTTCAGAGCGTCTGCCGCATTACCAACGATCCCTGATGTTCCAATGTTTTGGTTCGCGATTTCCATTTGATCAAGGATCATCAATGGCTGCGTATCGATCGCCAACGCATCGTATGTATCGAGAGTTGATGCCGCTGTCTTCTGGCGCTCCTTCAGCAACGTGCCCTGCGTATTGACGTTGATGTTTGTGCCGCTGCCGAAGTTTTTCGCAAGCTCATTGAGCTTCGACATCTCTTGCGTAGATAGATCAGCCAGGTCCTTGCCAAACATGTCGTACGCGAGCTTGCCTGCAGTCGACTTAGGCAATCCTGCCTTATCGAGAGACGCCTGCAGCTGTCCCAGGGCGATCATGTTGGTGAACTTCGCTTGCTGAGATGCGTAGGTGTTCTTGCGTTCGGTGTCGTACATCTGTCTTGCCATCCGATACGCCTGGAGAGGCATGCCCTGAGGATCCTTGCCCATGATGACGTTACCGATATCCATCAGCGCGCCACCGAGTAGTGCGTATTTTGGATTAAATTCATCCTTCGGCATTTCTGGCATCTTGGCCATCATCTGCTCAAGCAAGCCTGGTGGTGTCGCGAGCTGTCCTTGGCCAGGGAGTGGTTGACCAGGAAGCATTCCGCCAGAACCAACCGGTCCAGGCTGTGATGCTTGTTGTACCGGAGAAGGGGCACCAAGGTACGTCACGCCTTGCTGAAATAGAGGAGGGAGCGCTCCTGTATTTGGCACGATCGGCTGCATATTCGCTGTGCCGTCATCGACCACCATCGGGAATTGCATTTGATTCGGTGTCATGACCATTCCTTATGTGATTTTCGCAAACGTGAATGGGTTGATTCCGCCGGTCAACGCAGCGCCGCCGAGCTGCGCACCGATACCAACAATCTGCTGGAACGGAGATGCAGTCGGTGTGGTTTGTGTGCCGGTCGTTGTTCCGCCGTAGTTACCGCCGATCATCTGCATGTAGTTAGCCAACCAGTTCATGTCCTTGTTGGCGTTGTAGTCATACTCAGCCTTGTCCGCATTGATCATGTTCTGATCCTGCGTCTGGAACGCGCTGCCTGCTGCCAGGTTGGTGTTGTAACCGGCTGTGGTTGCCGCATCTGCAGCGTTCATTAAGGTGGCGCCTGTGTTGCCAACATTGACCAGGCTGTTACCGACGTTCGCCATCAGTGCGTTGTTATTGGCCTGCAGATTTGCGTTGGCCATATTCATGCTGTTGCCCTGGTTAAACAGGTTGTTGTAGATCCCTGTTTCGACGTTCTGGCGGTTCTCAGCCAGGCCTCGCGCTACGACACCCTCAGCGATGCCTGCGCGAGATGATCCAAGGTTTCCTGATCCTGCAGCTGCAGCGTTGATCCCCGGCAGTACGTTTTCCCGTGCGTTTCGTTCTGCGTTGAATGTCGCTGCGTTGACCATGTTATTCACCATCGGTGAATACGACTGGAGATCGTTGTAGGTCATCATTGATGCTTGAGGTGCGCCAGAGCCTGCAAGGTTTTGCAGCACTCCTGTGCCTACAGCGCCCATGTTCGCGTACTGACTGCCAAGATTCTGCATCGTCGGCACAGCGCCAGGGGTGTAGTTTCCGAGGTTGTTCAGCGCATTGATTTGCGTCTGGTTAAAATCAGCGACAGTCTGCCCAGGGTAATACCCAGGTGCTCCCTGATTGTATAAGTCCTTCGCTTCGTCGAAGCCATATTTCAGCCAATCAGCCTGGAACGGCGTCGACTCCGATTTCGTGGTGGTCGTCTTAGATCCGCCACCGAATAAGCCTGATAAGAATCCCATCAGTCAATCCTTCTCCATTGTCCTGCACGGTAGATATACGTCCCGGCACCGGAGCCAGGATCCCACCCGTTTCCATCGGCGATCGCGATTGCTCCTTCCTGTGGATTGTCGGGCTGCTGTGTGTACGAAGGAACCGTCGGCTCCTCCAGGTTAATTAACGCATCAGCGATGCGGCGTAGGTTGTCGTTAATGAACCGCGCAATATCTGAAACAGAGTTCAGCTGCGTCGGCGCAAAACGATATCTAAATAAGCTCATCGACCATGTCCCCGCTCAAGGTCCACGTCCCAGCCTGTCATCTCGAAGTTGCCGGATCCTACCATCTCCATCTTGATCGCCAGGTAACGGCCCTGGGCGCGGAGATCGACCTTATGATCTGTGTCTAGCTGGTAATCTGCGCTGCGGATGTAGTCCACGGAAGCAAGTGGGGTGTTTGATACACCAACTGAGAACGACACCGTCCCTGTACCATCCATTTGAGGCAGGATCCGCTTAATCTTCTTGAGTGTCTCTGTCTCACCGAACACCTGGTCCAGGTCGAGCTTCGATTGCTCAATAAATGCCGGAAGCTCTACTCCGTCCCAGTCGTACCCTGTGTCTGCCTGCCAGATACCGTTATCTGTAACCAAATAAGGAACAGTTCCGGTTCCAGTTGGATCGAGCGAGTTCCAGCGGTCGTTCTGGCCAGACCAAGTCTGATCCGGAGTCCATACTTCTGAGCCGTCGACGTCCCAGGTTTCTTGTCCACGATCATCCCAGGTTTGCTGAGATACCCAGGTTTCGATACCGGATGATGTCCTGGGCCCAACCACTACCTGTTTTGCCGATACTGCCATGTCAAATCTTGTCCAGGCGTCATATATGTAGTTGTAGCAGAGCGCTCTGTTTGCTTGTGGATCATCGGAGTCTGAGAACAAGATCCATATCTCGTCTCGAGAGATCACTCGTTCAACACGGACAGAGTTGATGTTACGCAGCGCGTTACGGAAGTAGCGTGAGACGCGACCGTCTGAGATCGAACGCTTGGTTGAACCGTCGTGAATGTAGATGTCGTCATTACCGACAACTAGATGCTTGCCTTGAAACTCAACAACAGCACCCTGCGTAAGTATTCCGTCATCATCAAACAGTTTCCTGAATGAAAACACAAACTGACCGCCAACGTACTGCATAGCGTAAACGCCATTGTCCAGGTAGAGGATGTTTTGGTCAGCCAACTGCAGCATGTCGCGAATAGCGCCGTCACCACCAGCAAGCTCATTTCTTCCTGCTAAATTTGTTGTCGATGCGTAGTCCCAATCCGGTTGCAGCGTTCCTGGGATCACTGCATCAGACCAGCGCACAACAAACGGCTGATCCGTACCACCTTCAGTCAAGCCGATCGCGACTAGGTAACCTGAGTAGGGCTTGATCACCTCGCACTGCAGATCAATAGGCCAGTTGGTCATCGGCTCGAAGCGAGCAGATGTCGGACCCATCACAAACGGTGCGTCTACCTCGTTATTAACGATTAGGAATCGACCAGCTGATTGCGAGCGCCAGCGTGTGCCGTTGACGTTCTGCGTCGGAGTCACGTCTGAGTAGATCGACGCGGTCGTATAGCGACGCCACTCTGTCTCACCAACCAGGATGTACGACTGGTTATCTGGCTGGAACCAGGGCGCCAGGTGCTCCCAATTTCCCTCGTGCTTCTCAACAGCGCCAGTCATACGCGAGATCTTGCCGTCGACAACCGCGATGTTGTTACCGTCGGATAGCGCGTCCATTGGGACGTCGTACGGATCCTGGTCTAGGATCAACCCCTTGACACCAAGTCCTCGGATGGTGCGGATCGCCATCTATTAGCCCTTCATAATGTAAGCAAGAGAGAAGTACGGAGGTAAATTCTTACCTACCCCAGATTCACCCTCTGGCAATACGTCGACGGTTGTGGATGTTGTCGTGTTGACTGTGATGTTGGTGTAACCGATCTCAGAATTCGCGGTCCCATAATCAAATGGGGACATAGTCAATCGCGCAGGAGTTCCGCCATCGTAGCCAGCACCCTTGGCAATAGCATGTCGGTGACCAGGGTCATTGACGTCTGATGTTGATGTGGATGACGCTGTTACAGCATGGTCGTGACCAACAAGAACCGCATCTGCTGAACCACCTGTCGCGCCGAATGCGTAAGTATCGCCAGCTCCGATGATAAATTTGTTCCTCAGATCTGGTGTGTTGTTCTGTCCATCACACAAGAACCAACCAGACGGAATCGTAGCCACTGCCCCTGACCACATCATGATCGCGCCAGATGGCACGCCATTTTGTAGCACGAACTCACAGCTCGCTGCTTGTGTTGTGTTGGTTCCAGCTTCTGCTGTCGGCACAGATGGGGACCCGGTAAACGTCGGAGACTCCTTCGGCGCCAGGTCAGTGATTCCGTTCAACTGTGCAGCCGTAGGTGTGACTGCAGCATTAATGTTCGGAAACGTCGCCTTGATGGCGGCCTTGATCAGACGGATGTGGTTATCACCCTCGGCAATCTGATCTGTTGATGACGGGTTCTGTGCGTTCAGACCGTCAATGTACGTTGCGACCTCTAATGGCATATTAAACTCCGATTGCTCGCTCTAGGCGGACCGATGTTCCACCGTTATGTGATGTATTCGCGCCTGTTACCGTCCGGCCTTCCCAGAGGTAATGCAGCGATCCTGGATAAAATGTCCCGTCAGATGTGACCATGCGATAACCGCGATTCAACCTGTATCTCCAGCGAGAATCACCGGTCCCACCAGGCCCGATGTCGTAGTAGTAGGTCTCAAACGCGTAGGCGTAATTATTCTGTAGGCTCGTTACCAAGTTCTCTAAATTGTTTGAGTCCGGGGCAAGGCCTCCGCTCTTGAGTAACAAGTAGCTGCTACTCGGTCCATGCACCTTCGTACCGTTGAAATAAACTTCCTCGATGACATCGGTGTTGAACCGAATAGGGTCCTCCCAGTCGATTGTTGTGCCGTTAAATATGATCGCCATGATCAGGTATTGATGTAGAGGGTTGTGCCAGATCGATAGATCTTCACACCACCGAGGATTGATTGAGAACCAGAGGGCAGGGTATAGGCATCTGCCTCAATGCGGTCACGGACATAGTCTGTCGTCGCAATTTTTGTCGACCGATCAGACACCGCTGGAGTTGGCGCTGTTGGCGTTCCAGTGAGAACAGGGGAGTCCTTCGGCGCCTTCAGCGTATCAAGCGATGAGATTTGTCCATTGATCGTGGTCACGTTGCCCTGGAGGGCCAAAATGGCCGCATCTGCATCCGCCTCGTTCTGGTCAACGTCAGCCTGCAACGCAGCAAGGTCTGCTGCCAGGCTATTCAGCTGCTCATCAGTAATCGTCACAGCGTTATTGATGTTCGGGAATGTATTCAGCAGCGCCTTCTTAATCAGACGGATGTGGTCGTCACCTTGTGAGACCTGGTCTGTGATCGCTGGGTTGGTTGCGACTAGATCGCTGATATAGTTTCCGGACTCTAACGGCATCTCAGTAGCTCCACGTTGTAGGTCGGGTGAATTGTTCGTCGGGAACCTGGTCCAGGTGAATGAACCGGCCAACTGATCCCTTCTGGTTAACGCCTAAGCCCGTGATTCCGTGCTTCATGGCGATTTCCATCAGGCGTAGTGCGTCGGCACCCTGGACGGCAACGTCTGCGGCCCATCCGGTGCTGTGGCTGCCAGGCGATGATTTCCTGGCCTCGATTGGATGATCAGGGCAGCGATACCCAGAACTAATGATCATCGGCTTGCCATAGTCCTCGCGGATCTTGTTGAGCAAGTTTACGAAGTTAATGTTCATCTCGCTTCTTCCGCAGCCGCATTGGCAACGGAATTCGTCGTCTGAGAAGTAGTTCATTTTTTCGCCTTAATTGAGTCTGCTAATCCGCCACCGAAGTAGAACGACACGATCACCAGCATGATCTCGCCGATCCAGAAGTCTCCGATGACTTGTTTAATTGCCGTGATGTCTCCGTGACCGGCCAATGTCATGCCGATCACCAGGACAAACATCGACAGGAATACCGCGGTAAACATCAGCGCCAGGTAACGCTGCGCGAGCTTGAATGGCGCATATGCGGACAATAGGTCCGTTTTCGCCTTAGATTTTGCAGCGATCTCTTCCTCAGTCGAGGTGTGCATGTCATCGATGAGCTCTATGCCCTTCTTGATGACGTCGCCTGATCCTAAAATCTTGCCGAGTATCTGAAACATTAAATATCGATCCTATCTGTTTGGACGCAGACGACCTGGTAGTTCACGATCGGGCGTCCGATTTGTTCAACGACATATTCACGGTGGGCCATACAGCCATCCATCGACTCGTGGAGAGCGATCGGCCTGACATAGATCTGCGAGGCCTGGACCAGCAAGCCAACTAGAATCCATTGCATTGGAGTTACCCCTTCAGGTGCGTGATTGCGTACAGGAACCCGGCACAGATGCCGACCGTTGTCAGGATTCCTCCGACAATGATCGCGATATCTTGCAGCTGCTTCCGTTTCCGCAATTTCTCCTTGAGGTCCAGCTTCTGTTGAGCTTCACGCTGCTTCTTACGATCAGCGACGAACTTCAGGTATCCGTCCCAGTGACCGCTCCAAATGAGCAGCTGCCTGACTTCTTCCCACTTATTGTTGAGCTCCACCTGGGCGGCATAGAGCTCGAGGTCTGACTTGCCAGGGTTCCTCCTGGCTGCCTGATCGACTTCCTTCTTCGCTGTCTCCATCTTGCCGAGGCTGCGGAAGAGGGCGCCGATATCCTGGACGTTGTTGGCCGCCGTCTTGACGATCGCATAGCTCGCGTTGAATGCCGCGATGGCGCTCAGTGGGTCCATGATGAATTCCTATGCCAGGAGTTTCAGTGCGTTTACAACGCCGAGTTCAGACGCGAGATATAGTGCTCCTGCACCGATCGCCATCCAACGTATCTGAGCCAGGTTGTGCTCAATCCCGCGTAGTGATCTTCTAAGGTCTTCTGATGTGTCACGCAGCTCCTGGAGCTCGTCGTCGTGCTTGTCGAGGGTCCACTCAGCCTTGAGGATGCGGTTTTCTAGATCTTGGCTCATGTTGGATATCTCACAATGACAATTCCTGATCCGCCGGTGCCGCAATTCTGACCTCCAGTACCATATGCGCCACCGCCACCGCCACCGGTATTTATCTGGCCGTTGTTTCCACCTAATGTATCGTAAGAGCCGCCGTCGCCGCCGCCACCGATTCCACCAGAAGTTCTTGTTCCTGCGTAAATGCCGCCTGTTCTTCCATCGGTGTGGCCGCCACCGCCTCCTGCAAAATAACCGCTGACGCCAAAATCACTATAGTCAGCAATAAATATTCCTGGGCCGCCATAGCCGTCTACTGTTGCATCCCCAGTTGTGACGACCCCATCATTACCAACACCTCCGGCACCGCCTCCGCCGCCACCTCTGGCATAATTTGATCCACCTGTTGGAGTCCCTCCGGCGCCTCGTCCACCAGCGTATCCTTGTCCGTTAACACCAGATCCACCGTATGTTACGTTCTGGAATGGATAGCTTGTCTCTGCAATGCCTCCACCGCCACCAGAGCCCCCATTACGACCATTGTTAGCTGGATAATTTCCGCCACCACCGCCGCCAATTGCTGTCAGGCCAAACGCAGATGAAGATCCCCCGTCACCGCCTGGGGTGTAAACAGAGCTTGGATAGCCTCCTGCAGCTCCTGCAGCTCCAACAGTGATGGTGTAACTCTGCTTCGATACTGAAATACCTGTTACTGTAATAACACCACCGGCTCCGCCGCCACCACCCCAGCCGGCACCACCGGCACCGCCAGCAACAATTAACACGTCGACCGTGCCATCGACTTCAGGAGTGAATGTGCTGCTTGATAAAAATGAGTGGTATGTATACCCATCAATTAGGGAAATATTCCCTCCAAGGGCAGAGAATTTGTTTGACATATAAACCCACTGCAACCCTGACCAGTGAGCCATTGTATTGCTGACTGTGTCATACCAAATATCACCAGCCTGCGGATTCGTCGGCTCAGTCGCTGACCGGACAATTCTGTGGTCACCCCAGGAATACGCCTCATCCCAATTCGATGCGTTAGCGATCGCTGTATTGAGCGCATAGGGGGTCAGATCAGGATCTGGTGCGTTATCCAGGGCTGTCTGTTTTACATCACCACCAGCGTCTAAGAGATCAGCAAGTTTGCGAGCGCGAGATGAGGCCATAGTTAGATTCCCTGTTCAGGTGGTGTGACCCAGGACGTCGTGTCTTCGTCCCACATGTACATTTCACCGTCGTCTGGATAGGCGACAGGAGATTCCCATAGGCAGCTTGTTTCGTTCAGTGCCCAAGAAGGGAAGGGCTGCGGCGGGATAAATGCATCCCGATCACGGTCGTATGTGAAACCGATGCCTGCGTAGTTCTTACGCTTACGTCCTTCGTCCTGGTCCACGACAGACTGATCAGCTGCTGGCTGATTGGTCTCTGGGTCGTAGTAGACACCGCCACGCATGTTGTATGAGGTCTTGATCCACTCACCTGGAGCGGTATCAACAAATGTGTCGAAAAATTCTGGTTCGGCGACAATCACCTGGGTGACCACGCCGTCTTGCACCTTAGCAAAATGCGCCATTATGTAGTCTCTCCTAAATTACAGTTGGTATCTGACGATCACGATTCCAGAACCGCCAGAACCGCCGGTTGCACCAGTGCCGCCGTTTGATGTATGACGACATCCGCCGCCGCCAGAACCAGTGTTAGCTTGTCCGTTGCCGCCGTTACCTGAACCGCCAGTACCGTTGTTATTACCGCCACCGCCTGCGCCTCCAGATCGCACCGCTGCATCGTAGCCGCCTGCACCGCCGCCTGCGCGGAAGATAGTCCCGCCTGTTATTGCGGAAGCTAACCCATCGCCGCCCATTGCAATGCCATCGGTATTACCAGCCTCGCCAGCGCCGCCTCCGCCGCCCGCGAATATTCCGCCGCCACCGCCGCCGCTCGATTTCTCTCCACCGTCAAACCCTTGTCCAGCGGTTCCACTAAGAGACCCATTTGTTGAGGACGTTCCCCTGCGTCCACCACCAGATCCACCAGAGTCGCTCTCACCACCTCCGCCAATCGAGGTAATTCCAGCAAACGATGAGTCTGACCCGTGCAATGTTGCAGATGGCCCAGTGACATTTGCTCCTGTGCCGCCAGCGCCAACAGTGACAGTGTAGGTGCCTGCAGTCAGCGTGAGCGGCGTTTCAGCGGTTGAGTTGCGCCCTGACAGCTCACCAGGCACAGAACAGCGATAACCACCAGCACCACCACCAGCAGAGTTATCTCCGCCACCGCCGTTGTAACCAGCAGCACCACCTCCGCCAATAACTAGATATTCGACGTCTGTCAGTGTCACGCCAGACGGGACAACAAAATTTGATGAAGACGTAAACTGATGAACACGATAATTGCCGGTCGTCAAAATACTTCCGCCGCTTGGCGCAGTAATCATTGTTTTGTTGATCGCGTTGCTTGAAGGAGTACCATCCTGGTTGAGGGTTGATACTGCAATTACATCTCCAGCGGTCTGTGCATAAACTTCTGCCGGGACAGATACTGAAACTTCACCAGAGACAACAGAGGCATCTGCAATATCTGACAAAACGATACCGTTCTTAGAAAACCGCACCGTAACGGCATCGGTTGCGTTTGTCATGGAGACAGTAATAGTAGAGGCCGCGCCTTCATAAATAGTCCCTGACACCGAGTTGACTGTCGGAATCAGGTTAGTCGCAATCCAATTTGTACCGTCGTAAAACTCAATCGAGCCTGTGGTGCTGTTGTAAATCGTGTCACCAGATGTCAGCCCTGTCAGCGCGTTACGCTCTGCTGTGGTGTAGTTCTTGAACTGCACAGGGGCATCGAATTGTGTCAGGTCCACAGTCTGCCAGGACGCATTCGTGCCATCCGTTGTCAGGAACTTACCAGCCGATCCAGTTTGATCAGGGAAGGGGCTGCCGACGATATTCTCATACCGTACGTTCATCGCCTCAAACGTAGTCCAGGCAACAACCAACACCACGTCGTCCGCAGCGCATGGGTCGTTTAATACAACATCGGACCCGTCGGTCGCTGTGTAGTCGCTGTCCTGGAGGTGTACACCGTTCAGGTAGACGTCAAGGTAGCCTGGCGTGTAGCCAGAGGTCGGGAATGACGTCTGTCCTGCAGTTGCTGTGAAGTAATCCCGTGTCTGAGTCGCCTGTGGGGTAGGGACCGGTCCAATATATCCTGCCATTACAACTCCGAATCCTTAGGATATTCATCCTTAACAGCTTGAATCTGGGCGGCCATTTCTGCAGGAAACACGCCCGCATGAAACAGCGCATCAAGCTGATCACCAATCGAGGGATAATTCATCGCCCGCATAACCCTGTAATCACTGGATACGATTGGAGTATCGCGGAGTGGCTTCGCATCAGGGTCGTCGACTTGCGTATCTTGATCGATGGGAGTGATAAACCCATCCAGGAACTCTATATCGCTCATGATAACGTCACCTTCACATAGCCGTGACCAGTTCGGAATCCAACATCCGTGGCTGTTACGCCGAGACCTACATAACTACCACCGCCGCGAGAGCGGTCGTTCCCTTGGTTGCCGTTCCAAGCTGATGCATGACCACCGTAGTAACCGCCGCCTCCGCCAGAAGCGCCAGAATCTCTACCTGTAGCTCCGCCGCCACCGAATCCTCCTTGACCATAGCCAGGGTCATAACCACCCAGCCCTCCGGTTGATAGAGCGCAGCCACCGTTATTATATTTAGAGATAACGCCTCCAATACCGCCGTTACAGCCATCCTGTAACCATCCACCGCCACCGCCACCGGTCCAGAAGTAATGCAGATCTGAGTATCCGTAATCGAATTGCCATACAGATCCGCGGCCACCTTCTGGGACCGCTCCACTAATAGGCGCCTGTCCATCCCCGACAGAATTCGCCGAACCTGGCTCATTACCTGAGTAACCGGCGCCGCCACCGCCTAAGCACAATAGGATGTGTTGGAACGTATTGCCTACACGCCGGTACACGCTGCAAGCAGACCCGCCATGTCCACCGTAATTTCTGTTATCCGTAGAGTGTTGCAATCCTTGCTGCCCGACCAAAATACGCAACAGCTCCCCAGCCTTCAGCGACTGAGTGCATCTGATAATTCTTCCGCGACCGTCATATGTACCAGCTCTTCCAGCTCCAGCTGTCTCGATGATGTAATCACCATCCTTCGGGACGACCCAATACTGGATGCCTTGCTCGACAGTGAATAGAGAGCGGTCGCTCAGCCAATCAGCCTGATTAGGTTGTGATGTATATGCAGCGAGAGCTTGATCAAGGCTCGGACCGAAGCGTCCTGTCGCGTTACACCGCGTGAATGTGATCGTACCGCTGAAATCGTAAATTAAGCCTGTGGTTGTGTATGTTGTACTTAGCTGATCGACGATTCCCCAGGATGCAGACGTGCCGTCAGTCGTTAAGTATTGTCCAGAGCTTCCAGTTTGATCTGGCAGCGTTTCTGAGTTGATATCCATATATCTGGCATCAGACTCAGCCTTCGTATACGCCGTATCAATTGGCTCATAGCGAGCGTCAGACTCCGCCTTGGTGTAGGCGCTATCAATCGGCTCGTAACGCGCATCAGACTCACCCTTGTCGTAAGTGTTGTTTGCTACAACACCCTGGGCACGGCCAATGTACTTGCTCATGACTGCTCCAATACAGACAAGATGACGTCGACCTGGCTGTCATTGTCGCCGGTCACTGTGATGGTTTCACCAGACTGCATGATGATCTTGCCGTCCAGGACCGATAACGCGGACCCAGATGGGATCGGTGCGTCCTTGATCACATAGGTGCTATCGAGCTGTACTGACGCAAGCTGTGACTCGACAGCCTTGTTTGCCAGGTTCATCCCGATCACAACCGCTGTCGATCCAGCCGGTACTGTGTAGATCTGCGCGCCGATCGTGCTCGCAGCGCCTGTGAAGTTCTTAAATACGTTCGCCATTGTTTACCCCAGTGCGATCGAGAGGGCGAGGGCGGTGCCTGCCTCATCCACGTTGATGTTTGCCCGAGCAGATGCTGCGTCGACATCACTCAAATTGTTTGACGCGACCACATAGCCAGCCACGGCGTGGTTACCCCAGCCATAGGCGGTGTCCCAGTTGGCTGCGTTCGCTGTTGCTGTGCTGATTGTTGAGTTCAGCGTCGAGACCTCGGTATCGATCCGCCCATTGAGTGTCGAGACGTTCGACGTGATCGTGCTGTTAAGTGTCGCGACCTCAGATGTGATGCGTGCGTCAATCACGCCATCCTTCGTATTCACCGATGTGATGGTGTCGTACCCAACCAGGGCGTGATCACCCCATCCATACGCTGTGTCTGCGTTTGTGCCCTGGGCAGCTGTCGCGTACGCAGCGATCGATGTGGTCGCGATATCACCGAGGCCGAGATTGGTGCGCGCTGTTGGAACATCATCTAGATCAGCCAGGTTCTGTGCGATCTTGAGCGAGCTCGCTAATGTTGCGGCAGCGTTGTTCTCTGAATCGAGTGCAGCAGCTGCCGAATCACCGGCTGCCGTCGCGTAATTTGAGGCGATCGTCTCAGGTGAAACCCAGGCGCTGCCATCGTAAAACTTGAGGAGGTTGTTGGTGCTGTCCCAGTAGATATCGCCGGTGTCTAGTGCCGACCCATCGTCGTCAAGCGTAGGAGCAGTCGCATGCGATCCGAGGTACTGGTCCCCAAACGCGTCTAGCAGCGTCTGTGTCGCCTCCTGCGCAGCCTCAGCACCCTGTCTGGCGGTAATTGCGTCATCTCTGGCGCCTTCTGCCGCCCCTTGTGCTGTCTGGGCGTCATTTCGATGTGATAGCGCCGTGTCGCGGGCGTTTTCCGCCAGTCCCTGGGCTGTTTCAGCGCCCTGACGGTGAATAAGTGCATTGTCACGATGCTGCTCGGCTAAATCACGCGCCGCTTGTGCTGCGATACGGTCAGAATCGGCAAGCGCAGCCTGTTCTGTTGCCAGGGCAGCCTGTTCTGTCGATAGTGATGCCTTAGTTGTGGACCGGTCTGCCTCATTTTCGGCACGATCTGCCTGGGCCTGGGCACGATCGGCAGCGTCACGGGCCTGTTCCTCGAGGAGATCAGCGCCTGAAGTCAGATTGTCCTGGAAGAAACCACCGGCCATTACTGTACGCTCCGTATCGCAACGACGTCACCGAGATCTGCGTCGTCGGCTGCCACCTTGAGTGTGCCCATCGCGAGCTGGTACTTGGATTCCCATACCGCTAGACGTTGATCATCCTGAAGATATGGCGCAGCCTCAACCAGTGCACCGTATAAAAATGCGTCTGTCGCGACCTGGAGGAGGGCAGGCTCGTCTGTGTCGGCCTGGAAGTCCTCGATCACGAAATACGACATCACAAAATCTGTAGTCTGACGTGGGTAGAACCAGATCTGGTCGCCGACCCGGCCATAGAACTGCGGCTGACCAGCAAGATCAGGGTATACCTCAGAACCTGGCGCCGCGGTCAGTGTGACGTCATTCGCCTGGACCCACCGGACAGCAATGAACTGCTGTGGAATCTCAAACTTGCCACCTGAAGCCGTACCAGCAAGCAGGCGCTCGTTCGTCGGTGTACGCGCCGTGCGATAGATCCGCTGCGCTGCCAGCTCGACGAAGTCACCAATCTGTGAGTCGAGATCTGTCCGGTCCAACCAGTCGGCGACCTTAGTCTTGAGCTGTCCTATGTTCACAATTTACCTTCCCAGATACGGAGCTTGCTGTACTCGTTTGAGTTGAGCCCCTTGTAGAGTTTCTTGAGATCGTCTCGGTCCATCGCCTGGAACTTCGGCTGGCCATACTGGTTAACGATTCCCAGCTTCTTCTGGATCTCACCTAGTACCGCCAGGGGGATCCGTGCAGCGACGCGTAGATCGCCACGCTGCTCAATTTGTCGTGCCTCTTCGATCGATTTGATAATCGGGGTCGTGTCCTGCACGCGGACGTGTTCCACAGATAGGTCATCATTGACCTTCGCGGTCGATATATAGCTCATTGATTTACTCCAGAAACGAAGAAGGGCCCCGAAGGGCCCCTCTAAGTCATCACCTGTTGGACGGGTGATTAAGCTGCAGGCGTGATAGTCACCATGCCGTGACCCTTGTCGTGCTTCACTGCACAGGTCAATTCGGTTGTGATCATGACTTCTTCTGAGTCAGAAGTTTTCGCCATGCGAGTTGTTGTGAACGGACGCAATGTCGCAACTTCAACGTACTGTGGGTCAACCAACAAAACGTGATCTGCAGACTGGAATCTGTTCAATACAACAGACAGCTCGCCGAACGGGCTGACCATGAGGTCAATTGAGTTCACAAGTTCAGTCGAGCTTGCGAAGTCACGCTGACGGCCTGACGCAGTCGCGAAGCCAGCAATTGTCAATGCGTTCGCTGGGTTCGTCATGAGGATCGATGGATCCGCACCTTCCGCGTAACACGCTTCGTGTGCTTCCAAGATCGCTGCTTCTGTGACAACGCCACCAGCTGCAGTCGCCTTAGTGACGTCCGCATTGATTTGGTTGATTACAGACGCCATCTTCGCTGCAATAGAAGTTGAGCCAGTCACTGCTGCCTGGTCACGACCAACCATCGCTGCTTCGATGTCGCGCTTCATTTCCTTACCGCGCTGGCTAATGTTGTACGCAAGCTGTGAAGCGATGCCGTACTTGTTGACAGCCTCAGCTGTTCCAGCGACTGAGGCAGTTGCTGCGAAGATCTGAGTGCGGTTTGACTTGATCTCAACGTCAGTTGGGTTTGTGTACGCAGGTGTGAAGCCCTGTACGTTTGCGTTGTCAGCGTTTGCTGATGCAAGCGCGTCCTGTTGCCACTCATAGAGTGTCGCGTCACATGAAGCCTTCTGCGCAGTAGTGAACGCAGGAGTTTCTTCTGGAGAGATCTGACGGATCACCTCGTCAACGTCGCGAACCAGGTTGCCCTGGGTTTTATCAAATGTAGTTACTGTCGCCATGATAGTTCCTTAATTGCTTAACAGTTTCTCGATATCCCGTTGCAATACCGCTGCAGCGTCCTTCACACCTCGGTTCTTACGCAGGCTATCCATCGCAGACTTCTGCTGACGGGCCACCATTGTTTGATTCGGGTTAGAAGCCTTCGCCTTACGGGTACTGGTCACAGGTTTGGCCTTCTTCTCGCTCGCTACCTTGCGTGAGTTATGGAACTTCATTGCATCCAAGAACATCAGCATGGGGCGGTAGTCCGCGATTTGATTGAACTCCTCAGCAGTGATCCCGTAGTTGCCGACAAACTCTCTGAGTTCGCCGTACAGCTCGTTAGACCATTGCGGCACCAGGGTCTTGAGGGTTTCAACAGATTGCTGCGCCAGCATTTGCTGTTGCGCGGCTGCTTGTTTTTGAGCTTGCTCAACAAATTGTTGTTGCGCTTGCTCGAAGGCTTGCACTTGCTGCGCGGCCTGGCTGTATTGCTGCGAGAGCTGCTGATACTTCGCCGGGTCGTTCTGCTGTAGTGTTTGCCAGTCGACGCCATCAAACTGTTGCAATCCGACTCGGGTTGCCTGGGTCATATAGGCCAGGGCCGATGCGTACTGCTCCTTCGTTTGATCCACCTCCTTACGCTGCTCTGCGAGCGCCTGCGTCTTCTTGGTGTAGTCAGCCTGTCTGAGATATCCGGACTTCAGATCCTCGACCGTCAGATCCTCGTCACCTACGGTGATTACGATGCTGTCCAGGTCAATTTCTGGTGCCTCTTCTTCGTCCAGATCGGCCTCTTCACTCTCGTCCTGGTCCAGGTCATCAGATGCGTCATCCGATTCTGGCTCCTCGGCTTCGAGCTCGAGATCCTGTTCAGGCTCGTCACTCAGGTCATCGCTGGGTTGTTCGACTGCTGTGTCGAAGCCCATGCCTGCGATAGCCTCCATGATTGGGTCATTCGTCTGCTCAACGCTCTCGGCGCTGGGCGAATCCACTTGGGTTTGCTCGTCCATTACTAGTTCCTTGCTTAGTTGACGACAGCCTCAGCTGCCAATGCGTTGAGCTCATGCACCACGCGGTGCAATGCTCGAATCTCTGCGTGAAGCTCGTCTCGGCGTTCCGATTCGTTTGGCTTCGTGCAGATCATCTCGTCGGTGATACGTTCCAGGACTCGCCCGTACGCATCATTAAATACGTCATCTGCGAGTAGCGTTGTTGCGTGCTTGGCTCTTGCGTCGCGCTGCTGCTCGTTTTGTGGTCGGATGCGGTTCTGCAGCTGCTGCTGAATACTCCGCAAAATACGTTCTTCTGCGGTCCTCCAGATTCTCACCATGTTTTCGCTCCTTAGCGCGGGCAATGAGTTGTTCTGTTGCTGTCATGTGTATCCCTATTTTTTGGATTTGGATCCGCTGCACTTCCAACGCTTGCGAGACAGTCGGAGTGGTGAGTTAGGATCCTTGGCTGCCTTCGGGTGGTCCTTCATTTGACCCGCCGATCGAGCGCAATATGCATCTCCCTTCTTGGTGCCAGGCTTCACCTTGGCTCCCTTCTGGCCGTAAGAAACCTTCTTGCCAGACGCAGTCTTGTGAACACGCGCCTTACCCTTGGTTGGCTTACTCGGCATAGAGCGCCCCTTGTTTCTGCTCGTCGTACGGAATCTGATCCAGGAGGATTCCCGTGCCTGCGGCGCCAGCCAGGATGTGGTCCCAGTCCTTGAGGAATGGATCAAACGCAGCGTCAACGTGGCGATATTGTTTGTTGCGACCCAGGTACACCGTTTGTGGCTCCTTGAGTTGCTGCTTCACATGCGGAGGCATCTCGTCGAACTTGCCACCGATATCAATAATGTTGCTGATCTTGACGCCTGGGATTTCCCAGTCGATGTCGCCGTTCCAATTCTCTGTGAACGTGTTATGGACCTCATTCGGTTGGAACATCCAGTCCGCGATATCGTCTGTCTTCGCCGACTCAATAGTCGCGATGATTCCATTGTTGTCACCGTCATAGATCACGCGATCCGTTGCGAACTCACGGAGATCTGAGTCGTAGCTATCCATCGCCTCGAACGCGTCCGGCGGATAGGCATCCAGGTCGTTATGATCGAAGTCCAGACCGAGATAATTCCGGCCCTCGTAATCTGTATTAAGGTAACCACGCGTATCTAGACGCATTGGGTAAACATTCGGTCCATATGTCTGAGCTAACGCGTTCGATGGTGTCGAGAAGACCGGGTGATCATCCCGGTAGGTGTTCCCAGCCCTGGGATAGGTCCGCGGGTCATTTAAATGCTTCTCATCGAATAGATTGACACTCTGAGCGCCACGCCACACAGATGTCGGGAACATCGCGTCGGCACGCTGCGCTGCCGTGTTGTCCGCTGGTAAACCCAGGCCACCTTCGTATAGAGGTAACGCAGCACGCTGCTGCGCTGTCGCCATCCGCTCTGCATCGTTCTGCTTGAAGAAGAGGGCGATCGCCTCTGCCAGTTTCGGCAGCTGCTTCATGCCTGCCATTACTGGTACTCAGACCGGTCAAGCATGACACCAGCGGTCGGCACACCAGCCATCATGGTGATGCCCATCAATGGGATCTCACCACGCACGAACTTCTTCATGACTTCCATTGGGCTGATACCCATCTTGTCAGCTGTGTGGCGGACCCGGACGTCAAATAGTTCAGTGAACGGCTTCGCGTTCGCGACACCAGTCTCCTCAGCACCACCGATCCAAGCAGATGCCTGGTACTGCGCTGGGTGGATACCGATGCGTCCTGCATGATCCTGCTGCGTTACCTCGAACGACTGGTAGTCTGATGTGTTCGGTGACTTGTTCTTGCCGGTAATCAACTGATGGTTATGTGAGTCCACCGTCACAGGGCGGTAGTTGCCCTGAAGGTTCTGCGAGAACCGTGACGTCTTCGGGTTACTGACAGAGTCATAGCTGCCGCCACCCGCCAGGTTCCGCAGATTATGCATCTGGGTCTCGTGTGCCAGGTGACCGTAACCCTTCGGCATATCGGCATTGGTCAGGCCGCCGTGGAACGTACCCTGGTTATCCATGTGGTACATCATCGAGCCGCGCTTGATGTTCTCAGAGACCTTGGACCGCGGAGAAGTCGCCGCAACGAAGTCCATGAAGCGGCCAAACGCCTGGCCACCTTCGTCACCGAGCTCGTCCATAAATGCATTCCGGATCGGCGAGGTGTTGTACCACTCCAGGCCACCCTCGAGCATGCCACGCTTCACGACCTCGTCGACACGGGCCATGTTCTCTTCTGTCAGGAACTCACGGGAGACCTTACCTGGTCCACGCGGTGGCTCATACACTGGGAGGTCCCGCTGTGGGACTCCTTCTGGTACGTCAGCCAGGTTATTCAGATCGAAGAACGCGTCCTTCGGTGGCTTATAACCCAGTTGTTTCATGATGTATGCCGCCACGCCAGGCAGCTGTTTTGCGCCAGCCATTACTTGAAGTACCCGTTGTCGTAGAGATAACCAAGACGAATCAATGTGTCGTCATCCAATAATCGTCCGCTGATTGTTGACGGCCAGTTAATGTCGCCGCGCCGCGGTGCACGCTTGAGTAGACCTCTCGGATTTTGGGGATCGTTCGAGAGGTAGTTACTAGGGATGCCTTGCTTGATATCTGACCAGCTCGATTGGTACTGACCAAACGGCTGGATAATGTCCTCGTACTCCTTCTTGGTCACGGTCAGGGTCCGGGGGTTGATTGCCTTGTCATTGTCGTAGCGATTGGTGTATCGGATCGGTGTCTCCAGGCGCTCCTTCGGGCTCATAAATAAACGCCCCTCAGCGGCGCGTGACTCCGCCTCACCCATCAGCTTGGCGTAGCGATCGATCGACCGGCCACCATATGCTGTCGCCATCGACTCCAGCAGCCGCTCGAACTCATCGTTCTGTTCCTGGGCGAAACTGGACGGATCCTTACGCTGCCCGTCTGGATACTGATGACGGACCCTGTACTTCATGCCACTGCCGGTGCTCTTAATACGCCCGATCTCGCCGTTACGCATGATCTCGAGGGTGTCCTTGATGTCCTGCGGCTTGTAGATCGACGCAAACTCAGGCGTGCCACCGCTCGGTAGCTTGGTGAAGTCCTGCATCGCATGCTGCAGCTCGTGCACGAACGTCGTCGGGGTTGAGTTCCCGCGGTTCTGGTTCGGATTCACACCAATCAAGAAACTCCTCGGGCGATAGAAACCTGCGTACTCCGTGTTCGGGTTCTTATCGACCTCAATATAGTCGACGCCTGATGTCACCTGGCGTAACCGATCCGCACCAGGCAAGTCAGCCAACGGGAAACGATCCGGCAGCTTGTTCTTCATGTTCATGAAGCCCTCGACCATCTCCTGGTCGTTAATCTCAGCGCGTGGCATCCCGTCAGGGCCTACAAACGCACCAGTCTGACGCCGGTAGTTGTCACGCAGCTTGTTCGCCTTCTCTGGCGTTAACCCTGCAGCTGATGGTGTCGGTCCGCCGGTCTCCTTATAGAGCTTCATCGCGCCGTCCATCGCCTCACCAGCTTGACCACCGAGGTCTGTGTGGCGACTGATGCCCGGTCCAACGAAGATATCGTTCCGGTTTCTGTGGTTACCGAAGTTCATCGGCGCGCCACCGACAGCAATCTCTGTAGCCAGGGCAGCGGTGTCACTGAAACCCGCGTCGCGTGCAACCTGGCCCGCAATCGGGGCCCCCATAAACTGCGCCGTGTCTGACAGCGTCCGGGTCAGGGGCTTGGTTGCCTGGCGGATCGCACCACCGATCGCAATGTTCTGACCGATAAACTCATCAGACAGCCGACCGATCTCAGAGTCTGGCGTGATGACATTGGCAGCGTCATCCATGTACTTGAGGCCGCGTGTTACAGCGACGTCATCCTCGAGATCGTTCCCCTTCACGACATCAACAACGTCGTCGATCGCCTTCACAGCGACATACGGAGCACGCACAGCACCACCCAACGCACCCTTGGCGCCGTCTAGGTACATCCGGAGCACCTGACCAGGTGTTTTCCGTTTGACCTCGCCGCCAATACGGAATGGGTTGAGTTGATCGTCCATTAAATCGTGACGTTCCTATTTTGTTGGGTTTCAAGTTGCAGCTCTGCCAGGTCCATCGCAGCGTCATGTGACTGCTTCTCTTCCTGGAGGTCATACTTGGTCTCTGAATCCTGTGACTTCAGCTGGATGTTCGCCTGACCCAAGAGGAAATCGTTCTGGACCTTCATCTGCTGAATCTGCAGCGCTTGCTGCTGCAGCTGCATTTGCATCTGAGCCATCTGAGCCTGCGCTTGTTGCGCCTGCGCTTGCTGCTGCTGTGCCATCTGCTGCATTTGCTGGTACTCAGGGTCCTCTGGTGACATCAGGTAGGCAGAGGTCTGTGCGATACCCATGCGTGCCGCTGTCTCTGCGAGAAGGGCGTGACGCTGCTTGTCGCCATACAGTGGGTCCTGCATGATCATCTGATGTAATGCGACCATCGCTTGCGCCTGGTCACGGGACTCGTCTGGTGTCAGTGCGACACGGACAGTCATGTCTGCACGATCACCCAATTGCTTAGGGATCACTTGCATAAACTTGCCACCCACACGGATCGTTTGCGGCTTCTCTTCGTACTGCAGCGCCAGGCGATACACCTCGTTCAGCAGCGGACGTAAGAACAGCTCCGCCAGGTGGCGCGCCATTGTCATGATCTTGCGGTTGCCCATCGTGCCCAGGGCTTCGATCAGCTTGCCTGAGTTGTTTCCGTTGAGCGCTTGGGGGTCGATTCCGTTTGAGATTCTGCTGACGCCTGATCGCTGCTCCTTCTCGCGAGCAAATAGCTCGTCCGTCTGGAACGCAGCAGGCGAGAGCGAAGGGGTCGGCATCGGTACGACCGCTGTTGGATCCGCCGCATTGATGACACCTCCGATGTTGTTGTCGACCAGCTCGCGTGGGTTCTTCACCATCGACAGGTTCGCAACCACACGGCTTGTATTCGCCATCGCCTGGTTGTCGATGATCAAACGCTGCAGCGTGGACCGTGACTTCTGGATATCAAACAACTGATCCGCCAGTGATAACCCATACACCTGGTGTGGTAACGGGAACGGGCAGAACGTGTAGTAGGGGTGCTTGTCGACTTGCTGGACAGACAGAACCTTGTCGTCACAGTACGCAATCTGGTACAGCGCCTCTTCACCGGTTCCGTCCAGGTCGCAGCGCAAATAGCACTCAAACAGACGGTAGTATTCCTGGTCGTCGTTGACGATCGGTGAGATCCGCTCACGGCTGGTCTCTTCCCACTCGTTGTATGACGACTTGTCTGGTGACAGCTTCTCAATTTGTTCGTGATCAAACCCGAGATCTAACAGCTCAGCCTGTGTCACATAACTAATATCAGCAGTGAAGCGCGAGGTCTCAATATCATCCGCATCCGGGTCCACGAAGAAACGCTCGGGTGCCACGATCTCAACGCGTACCTGGCTTGCGTCCTTAATCTGGACCAATTCCGCTGTGACTGTCCCGTCGCCGTTGTCCTGAATCTCACCGGCCAACTCAATGTTCGGCTGCGAGAGCGCCATGTCCAGCATCTCAATAGGACCCGTCAACGACTCGTACTCAGACTCTTCGTTCGGCTCCCAGTAAACCTTGGCGATGCCCATCTTGGCCACCAGGCCGTCGTGGATCAGGTCGTGCAGCAAACGGTAGCCGTTGTTCTGCTTATAGAACACATGGTTCACATAGCGTGTCGCCTGGTCCGCCATCGGCACGTCGTCTTCGTCACGCGGCTCGAAGCGCACAACCGACTCGGATGCATTGAACGTCTGTAGCAGCACAGATTTGACCGACTCAACCGCGTCAAACACGTCACGCGAGATGTGCTGCGAGCGGTTCGGTTTCTCATTGCCGAACGGCTTACCGAAGTACGCGTCATAGCCACGCACACGCTCGTAGGCGATCTCTGAATCAACGTGCGTCTCTGCAGCGTCAATGTAACGCTCCAGCTTCTGACGCAGCTCGTCTTCTGTCAGTGGTCTGTTGTATTCCATCTATAGGTCCATCGTTGGGTATAACGTCTCTGGCATGTTGCTGGCCGAGCCAGGCTTGTCACCGAAGCGCTCAATACTTAATACGCAGTAACGCGACGCATCCATCACGTCGTCGAACTGCTTCACAATCTTGCCGTTCTTACGGTGGTATCTCCGGAACTCAGAGAACCACTGGCCGCATGTGCCGAACACCTTCAGCCGTCCGGTACGCATCCGCTCGAGCATGATCATCAGACCAGGCTCAACGAAACGCGTGCCATCCGGGTTGGTAAACGGTCCAATCAACTCGAGACCGTGGTTTCGGTACATATCCGCCAGCGTCTTGCCGGAACCCTTCTCGGTCTGGTCACCGTCAGCGGGGTACACCACAGGGATCTCCATCCTGGCCTTGATCGCCGCGGCGTGTATCGCTGGGACCTCGCCAGAGACGGCGTACTCGTCGGTGATGTAGATAATGTCCGAGTCTGGGTCGAACGCAGCCCAGATCGCAGCAGTGGGGTGGTCGATGCCGAAATCCATCGCAGCCAGACGTTTCCAATGGTCGGGGATCGGGAACGGATCGATCCGCACCGCGTCCTCTGAGATCGGGAACACCATCCCTTCACCCAAGACCGGGATCCCCTTAGAGCGCATGTCACGCTGGTACTCAGGCATCGCGTCCAGCAGCTGCTGCTTGGTTGCGCCATCCAGGTGCGGCGCGTCATCCCAGGTGACGTTGCCCAGCCACTGGCCAGGCTTAATATCCTCCATGAACTGGGTCACCAGCTCCGTCATCCCGTTCTCTGGCGTGAACGTCATCAAGACGTAGCCACCCTTGTTCTTGTTACCGGTCGCTGTCCGTGTCAGCAGCTGCGGGTAGATCGTCGGGTCCTGTGGTTCCTCATCGATCCACGCGAAGTCGACCGTCGAGCCCATCAACACATGCTGACCCTGGCTGTAGGACTTGAACGACACCACGGACAAGCCTTTTGGGTGTGTAATGCGCACATCCTTAGCCAGGCGGGGGACACCAACAGTCGGCGTCACACCCTGCACTAAATGCGTCGGGATCATCGCGCCAGTCATCTCACCAGCTAACAGGTCCCCAAACAGCTCCTTCTGGATCACGTCACGCATCTGCTCACCGGTGACACCGAGACACCAGATCCTGGGCGCGTAATCGAACCTGGCGCCTTCCCACCAGTCGGGGTACATCCCCGTGGCGTGACACGCGACCTCGAACGCTGCCGAGTAGGTCTTACCGACCCGGTTGGCTGCCATCAGCAGCCGCTGCTTGTTGTTTGCCCCAGCCCTGTACAGCTTGTCCTGCCAGGGGTAGGGCGAATAGAAGGCCGAGGGATTCTCCGCCTTGAGCTGTCGGTATTGGTTGACTAGCTCCATCACACGCTTGGCCGTAGCCAGTTTGCGTTTGTTCATAGTGCGTCTACGTCGACGCCAAACTCTCTCAACTGCTCGATCAGTTCCTCTGCCGACACATCGACATCAACCTGACCAGAGTGCGTTGTGTGCTGATCGATACGGTCCACCCAGCCACACTTGTTCTTCATCGAGAACACCCACTTGGTGGGGCAGACCTTCTGCTCGATCTCACCAGAAATCTCTCTCCTGGGGATCGACGCCCACCAGGCCGCAGAGTGCGTGTCAGCCATCTCCATCGCGGCATCGAACGCCTCGTGGCTCTTACGCCAGTTGTGCAGTGTCTTCCGGGTGACGCCAAGGTCAGACGCCATCTCTTCGTGGTGGTAACCCATGCGACCGAGCTCTATCACACGATCGCAACAGGCCTTCGTGTACTTGCTCATGATCGCTCCTGATGCAGTCCCAGAGGGTTATTGCGGGCACAAAAAAAC
>ENA-OUOG01000803-OUOG01000803.1-marine-metagenome-genome-assembly--contig:-NODE-803-length-39338-cov-5.573852_pt1 | contig 39338 bp, 22 predicted proteins | sample MGYA00248635_ERZ508505 | MGnify/ENA primary metagenome ERZ508505 (study PRJEB26176, sample SAMN06267871) | marine metagenome | isolation source: Saanich Inlet, British Columbia, Canada | place: Pacific... | reverse complement strand
TGCAGTCCGCGCAGTAGCGTTTCACCTTGCCATGCGGGCAGCCGTTGCAGTCCGCGCAGTGGTCTTTCCGCTTGCCATGCGGGCAGCCGTCGCAGTCCACGCAGTGGTGTTTCCGCTTGCCATGCGGGCACCGTTTTCGAACACCCGCTTCCATCGCGCCCAGAGACCCCCTTCGAATGCCCCCCTCCCCCCCGCGTGAGTCTCACTTCATGCCAGTCCGCGCCACGGGTTGTGCGGCACCCGCGCGGAAAAAGGAACACTGCTCGATGCGCGTCTCGTCCCGAAAAAAAGCAATGTCGAAATCACACACGTCGAGGCATCCGCGAGACAGTCCACTCCGAGGCGCGCGGGCGGCGGTGCGATCGGACGGCATGTCCAGCCGCTCGCGCTTCATGCTGGGCGTTCTGGGGGCGGGGGTGGGGATCAACCTCGCGGGGACGTACGTGCTGCTGACGTCCGAGAGACGCGCTGCCGCGCCCGTCGTCGGAGGCACCGAGGCCGTCTCGAAAGGTGCCGAGTACGATGCCGCGCTGTCGTCGGGCGCCTCCCCCCCCGCGAAACCGAAACGCCGGGGACTCTGGTGAGACCCCGACGGCGATAGCTCTAGCCACGAACGCGCGCCGCGCGCGATGGGAGCGTCTCTCCCGCGATGTTCTCGCGCGCGACCGGAACGAGCCGATCGATCGCGCAGGTGACGGGCGTGTCGTTTAACAATCAAATCAACGGTATCGATGTGGTACAAAAAGCAAACGCGCGCGCGAGAGACGCCTTATCATTCTCACGAGAACCACTCGCTGATGGTGAGCACCGAGCCGTCGGAGTCGTCGTCGTCCGACTCCGTGTCCTCCGCGTCGAACCACGTTCGCGCGTACGCGGGAACGGGAACGGGACCCGCCGCGTCGGCGTCCGGAGGCGATCGAGAAGCCGCCGTCGCGCGCACCAGCGGGACCGCGTTGTTCGCGGGCCCGCCCCCCACCGCGCGGTTGCGCTTAGCAGCCTCCATGGTCTGCAGCACGCGCAGACGCTCCTCCTCCGCCGCGCGCTCGCGCGCCGCCTCCGCCTCCGCCGAGTCCAGCTCGCGCGCCAGCCGCGCCGCCTCGTTGGCGAAGCGCATACCCGCCAAACGCGCCGCCTCTTCCGGCGCCGCGAACCCCTCCACGGCGGCGGCTTCCGCCTCGGCGAGTTTCGCGGCGAGCGTCCAGCTCTGCTCGATGCGCTTCGTGTCCCGCTCCGCCGCCTCCGCGGCGACGCGCGCGGCGCGAGCCTCCGCCGCGGCCGCCTCCGCGGCCGCCTCGGCGTCGCGCGCCGACTCGGCGGCGAGAACGGCGGCGCTCGTTCGCGACGTCTCTTCCAACGCCTCGCGGAGCGCGAAAGCGCACGTCTCGTCGACGCGCTCCGCCATCGCCTTCTCCGCTTTCGCGAGGTCCTGCTCGTCTTGCACGAGCTCAAGCTCAGACGCACGGTCGTTCATCACGAACACCGCGCGCTCCACTGCGCTCTTCGCCAGGCTCACTTGCGCGCGCGCGGCGTAGAGACGCTCGAGCGAACCCGCGAAATTTTGTTGCGAGGAAACCGCTTTTTGGCGCACGGAGGACGCGTCGTCGACGGCGTCGCGGAACGAAGCGCGCTTCTCGTCGCGGTACGTCACCGCGGCGTCGTAAAACGTCTGGGCCTCGTTCAGTTCGCTCTGAGCGAACTTACAAAGCTCGGTGCACTTCTCAGCGTTCTCGATGCTGGATTCGGCGCGGGACAAAGCTCGGAGTTGCACGCTCGAAGCCGTGTCCAGCGCGGCGCGCGCCTTAGCGACGTCACCGTTAGCGGCGCGCGCCTTATCGCGCGCCGCCGCGACTAACTCGGGCGCGTCGTTCACCAGCCTCGCCGCGGCGTGCTGATCGCCGAGCTCGACCGCGCGTAAATGCGCGCGTTGGAACTTTGTGTCCGCGTCGATGAGCGCCCGGTCGGCGTCGTCCATCTCGTCCGCGGCGGCGGCGGCGGCGGCGACGGCGCTTTTTTCGCGCGACTCGGCGTCGCGCAAAACGTGTCGCTTTTCGTCCAGCCGCGCTCGGGCCGCCGACGCCTCCTCGCCCGCGGCTTTCGCCTCGCGGGTCAGGTCCGCCATCGCGGCGCCCGCGTCGTGCTTCGCGCGCACGGCGGCGTCGTTCGCAGACGCCGTGGGGTCGTAGTTGCCCTCCGCGCGCGTCAACGCGTCCTCCGCGACTTGCAGCTTCACGAGCAGCTCGTCAACCTTCCTCGACGCCTCGTTGTGGCGCTGCCGCGCCTCCGCGAGAGGCGCCTCCGTCTGCTTCAGGCGCGCGCTCGCGTCGTACAGCTCGCGCTGCGCGCGCTCGGAGGCCTCTCGCGCCTCCTCCGCCTTGGCCTCGAGCGCGGCCAGCGCGGTGCGGTCGGGCGGGGGGGGGGCGGGCGCCGGGGCGCTCTGCGGCCACGACTCCGACTCCGAGGGCTCGGGTTTGACGTGCGCGTTGGACCAAGGCGCGAACGCGCGCGGGGTGGTTTTCGTCGTTGAGGCCGAGCCGAATCGGCGGGGCGAGCGCGGGACGAGGGGGCCGGGAAGAGCCTGCGCGCGCGGACGGGGAAGCGCGGGGCGTTTGGACGTGTCAGAGACGATATCGAGTGGATCGCGTTCGAGGTCAGCCGGACGCGTCGAAAGACGCGCGTCGCGCGCGTCCGTCGCCGTCGTAACGGCACGTCGCGATTGACGACGCGTTTGACACTTGTCGTTGGGGAAACGCGCATCGGTTCCGCGCCGACGCGACGTGTCGGCCGATTGGGCGCGCGGAAAACGCACCTTCGGCGCCTCGGGCGCGCGCCTGCGCGCGCGGAAGGCGTCGCGGGCGAGCCGGGCGCCGGCGACGAAGCCGGATGCGGAGACGGCGGCCATCGCGGGGAGGGCGTAGGCGATGGAGTGTGACACTTGTCCTGACGAAACACTTTTTATCGGCGTTTCAAACAAACAGCTTCGAAATCCACTTCTCGCGAACGGCCGAAAATTCGGCTGTTGGATCGGCGCCATCGAGGGTTCATTAACTCAAGAAAAAAACACCCGGTCCAAATGCCAAATCCGTCGCACCGTCGCGAAAGTCTTGGTCAACCTTTCCGAGGGGCACGAAAAAGGTCCGCGAAAGGGCGCGCGATTCCGCCATCTCGCGACGCGCGGAGACGGCAGCGCACGCCCAAAAGCTCGCGCGATGTCGACCGTCCCCGAGTATAATGTCCACGCGCGGAAGAAGGAAAACCCGAAGGTGTACGCGGTACGTGCTCCGCGGATGCCTCGTCGCGCTCGTCCCGCGTCGTCTCCCCGGGAATGAACTCGAATGATAACACGGCACGACGATTCTGTCGGAAGTCGGACGATCGCGGCGGTGCCCTTCCTTCGTGTCGACCGAGGAACGACACGCGTCGCCCTCGCGGCGCGTCACGACTCGCGCGTCACGACGGAGAGCGCGAAACGCACGAACTGACGCCTCTCGTCCCCGTCCCTGTTCCGCGCGCCGTCGGTGCGCTCGCGATCTCCGACGATCGCCCCTTTTCTCGTTCGACACCGATCCGAATCCGAAACGCAGAACCAAACCATGCGTTCGGATAACCACTACGCGCGCATGTCCGACGAGTACGGCTTGCACAACGACCACAGTCGGTACCCGAACGCGTACGAACACAAGAAGAACCCACACATCATCGAGAGCTACGACCCGCACGAGGTCAAGCCCAAGATTGGCGAGGGCGCGCGCGTGAGCGACGCGATAGGCGCGCACTACCGCGATCCGAATTACCGCCCTCCGCGCGGCGGCGTGCCCCTCAGCAACCACGCGCCCATGCCTGAGTTCATCTCGAACAAAGTCAAGGAAGCGCGCGCGAGAGAAGCCGCCGAACGCGCTGAGAAGTTAGAGGCGGAGACGCGGTCGAGCGCGGCTTCGCGCGCGGCGGGTCCGGGTGGTTTGGATTTCCGCGGCGACGACCCCGAGAACTACGGCAAGTACTACACCAACGGGTACGAGTTCGAGGGGTATTACCAGGGTCTACACGCGGGAAAGAAGAGCGCGTCTTCGTTTTCCGGTGGCGGGATGATCCACAAAGACGTCGTGGACCCTTACGAGGGCTACCGAGGCGGCGTGAACCGGCTGGAACAGAAACCGCTCCCCAAGCACAACGACATGGACGCGGGCGTCTTGGCGTTGATGAAGCCGCACGGACGCGTGCCGAAGCCCGTGAACAACGCGCGCGGCCGTCTGGAGAGCTTCACCTCCAAGCACTTAATCGACAGCGGCCGAGGCGTGGGAGGCGTCGGCGGAGGGTCCACGCCGGGCGCGACGCTGGGAGACGTCGGGGTGCACAAAAAGAGTCTCCGCGCGTCTCGCCCGTCTGACCGAACCATGCGCGCCGTGGTTCCCGGCGTGCAGGAGGGCTCGTTTCAGAACGGCCCCATTTCGAAGAACAGAGGCCAGTACTACGCGCACCCCAGCACTGGGAACATCGAGGTGGGCGGCGTGAACGGCTTAGTCGCCAAGTCCGAGGCGCAGTTTGACGGCATCTTCGACGAGAACCGCCGCGGGCCGGGGCACAGGCCCATCGCGAAGTCGCACATGCACTTCGAGGGGGGCGTGCTGGTGGGCACGCCGGACGCGGTCGAGGACGGCATTTTTCGTAGGGAGGACGAGGGGCGGCGCGCTAAGCCTGACTGGAAGCAGGACGCCTACCGCTCCTCGCTGGGGTGGAGCGAGGGCGGCCTGGTGGGCAAAGACGGCGCGACGCACGACGGCATCTTCGAGGCGCCGGAGAAGAAGTTTGGTCCGAAACGCGTCGTCTCCGACCACGTCGACGCGTACGGCAGCGGCGTGGACAAGAGCGCGGGCGCTTCTGCTATGTCCTGGTCCGCCGAGGCTTCGCGCGGGCGCGGCGGGCGGAGCACCGAGGAGGGCGAGGGGTTCTTCGCGGAGGGCGCGCACACGCGAGGCGGCCACGTCGGCAAACGGCTCGCCTCGAACATCGCCGGCGGCGCGACGTTCCAGACGGACCCGAACGCGACGGATGAGGGCATCTTCGACGATAAGCGCGGCATGCGCGGCGGATTCGCGGGCAAGGATAACGAGAGCAGCATCGGGCCTGGGTTCGCGATCAGGCACAACAAGGGCGACGAGGGGATCTTCGACGAGACGCGCAAGTCCAAGTTCTCCGGGCGCGCCGGAGAAACGAGCATCGAGGTTTCCGAAGGCGGCTTGATCGGGAAGAAGGGCACGGCGATTGAGGGCATCTTCGCCGACGGCCCCCGAAAAAACATCCACGCCGGGCGCGACGCGGTGACGCACATCCGCGGCGGCGACGGGGGTTTTTACGGCGTCGGCGCCGTGAACGAGGGCATCTTCGCCGAGGGTCCGCGCAAAAACAAGTTCGCGGGGCGGGACTCCGTCGTGACGCTCGGCCCGGGGTTCATCCCCAAGGCCGGGTTTTCGGACGACGGCATCTTCTCCGACGGCCCGAGGAAAAACAAGTTCGCCGGGAAGGACAGCGAGAGTTCCTTCGGGCCGGACTTCCTGCCTCGCGAAGAGCTGGTGGACGAGGGCATCTTCAAACCCGGACCGAGGCGTAACATCCACGCCGGCGAGGACACCAGAAGTTCCATCAAGATGGAGGACGGCGTGATGATGGGCGACGACGCGCACACGCTTCGCGAGGATTTCGCGAGCGCCTACTCTGAGTTGCACGCGCACAAGGACACGGAGGACCACTTCGACCCGGGCATGATCCCGCAGGTGCAGTGGAAGGGCGGCGGCGGCGCGCAGGCGGCGTACGACCGGCGCAAGGAGCTCAAGAATTACTACGACGAGTCGCGCGTCGCGGCGGCGGACGCCGCGGCGCAGCAGATTGGAAAACTCAACTTCCACCGAAACAACCGGGACGCCGAGCCCGCCGCGGGCTTACCCGCCGCGCGATTCCACAGAGAGGGAAACGCGCTCGTGCGCACGAAACGCACCATCTAGTTGTTGTACTGTAGGAAAAACGTTTTTCGTATGATATATTTTGGGTACGGAAGTAGTGTGTATCACCATCATCAAACGTCTCACCGCTTCTTCTTGTGCGTTCCCGAGTGCGCCTCCTTGAGGTGCTTGTGCAGCGCGTTGCCGCTGGTGAAGGTGAGGCGGCACAAAGAGCACCGCAGCGCGTTTGCGCCGCCGGCGGAACCGTCGACACCGTCGCTCGTTTTGTTTTTGCCCTTGGTCTTCGCCCTCCGAGGTTTCTTCTTCGCCTTCTCGTTCGGTTCCGTTTTTTTTTCGGAACTCGCAAGACCGGGCTCATCGGCGTCTTCCTCCTCCCCGGAGGCTTCGAACGCGGAAGCGCTCCTCTGCTCCTCCGTCGGGGAACCGTTCGGTTCGGGTTCGAGTTCGTCATCCTCCGTCTCGGCGTCGAGCGCCTCGAAACCGAAAATCGGCCGTCTCGGTTGCGGCGCCGTCTCCGCCGTCTCGTCGTCCGAGTCCAACTCAGATCCCGACTCGATTTCGCCCTCGACAATCGAGTCGATGCGCCGCACCTGCGCGCCGAACTCGTGCGTTCGGGACTGGCTCTCGAGCGACGCCTTGACGAATTTTTTGCCAACCTTGTTCTTCTTGAGCATCTTGCGCGGCTTGTTCCGCGCCGCGCGGTCAAACACAGAGGTGGTGACGGAGCGATCGTCGTCGTCGTCCGAGCTCGAGTCCTTCTGAATGATGCCTTCGTTCGCCGTTCCGGGGGCTTTTTTCGAGTAACGCGCGTGGCCCATCATGCGCGCCAGCATAGACTCTTCGGATTCCTCGTCGTCGTCTTCTTCGCCCTCGGTTGAAGAGCCCGCGTCTTCTGCGCCGTCGCGCTTTGAAACGTCCAGCGCCGCGAAATCGTCGCCGAGCGCCTCGGCGGTTTCCGCGCGTGTGTCCTCCGCGTCGTCCGCCGCTTCCTCCTCCGCCTCCTCCATCGCGACGCGCACCAGCTCCTCGTCCGCCATCATCTCCTCCTTCAGTCTGAGCACCGCGGCTTTGTGCTGCTTGCTCTGCTCGTGGTTCTCCCACTGCTTCGCGCTCTTGAAGCGCTTGCGGCACACCGGGCAGAACAGATCCTGTTTCCTCGCCTCGCGCGCCGCGCTCTCCCTCTCGGCGGCGGCGATTTCGTCGCGAAGCCACTGCGGCCCGTCCTCGTCCTGCATGGTCCAGTCCGCGGCTTTGTACTGCTCCGCCTTGAGCGCCTTCGCTCTCTTCGCCTCCAGTCGTTGCCTCTGCGCCGCCGCCTGCGCTTCTTTCTCGACGCGCGCGCGTTCCATCTGCCGCTTCGCGAAGCGCTTATCGCGCTTCTTCACAAACGCGACGAGCGCTCTTACGGTGTCGTTGAACTCTCTTTGTTCGGCTTTGCGTAGTTTCTTGTTCTCCTCGTCCATCAACCGGCGGACTTTGCGGTTATCCGCCTCGGCTAAGTTGTACTCGTCCGCCCACGCGAACGTTTTCAACGTGCTGAAGCCGCTCCAGTGGTTGTAGAATTTGCGAACCGTCTCCCACGAATCGTCCGCTTTGCCAAACGGCGGACCCTCCGCGAAGCGCGCTTTGTCCAGCGCTAAACTCGCCGCTTGCTCCTGTTGGTCTAACGCTTTAAACAAAGCGCCGTACACGCCGTAAAACGACCCAGAGTCGTCATCGTCGAAACCGCGATACACGTTACTGGTGAAGTACGGCATGAGATCGATCTCATCCTCCGGCCGAGCGTCCTCACCGGCGCCGGCGACGCCCGATCGCAAAATCGCCTCGCGGTGCGAATCGTACCACGCTCTTTCATTCGGATCGCTCAAAGTTTCGTACGCGCCTCTGATCTCTTTGAACTTGGCCTCCGCCTCGTCGTGACGATGCGCGTTCTTGTCAGGGTGCCACTCCAGCGCGAGCTTGCGGTACGCCTTCTTTAAATCGGCCTCCTCGGCGTCGCGCTCCACGCCGAGCACGTCGTAATGACACCGCATCTTGTACTTCTTCGCGTCAGGAGGCGCCATGGTTAAGAGACGGGGTCACAGTCCTCGAGAGAGGTCCTCGAGCCTTTGGTCGCGGGGGCGGGTTCGCGGACGTTCGCGGGCGGCGCGAGACTGAGGCCACCCCGCGGCGAGACTCGCGAGCGCGATGGGCCCCGACGCCGCGACGATCGCGCACGTCACGCGCGTCGAGCGATCGTCTCGTCGCCGTGGAAGCGTCGGCGGCGGCTGACGGATGTCGGCGGCACGCCACCTCCGGCGCCTCCGCTCGCGCCTGCCCGCGCCGCGAGCTCCCGACCGAGGGTCCCTCTTTCGATACCGATGAAAGACGCCGCGCGCGCGGCTCGAGCGCCCGTGCGCCGACGCGCGTCGGTCGACGTGCGCCGCGAGGATCTGTGACCACGACGCGAGGGTGTCGTGGTACATTCACGTTTTGCTTCTCTGGAGCTGACTGGGATTCGGCGCCGGGGAGAAAAAAAAAACCAGTTTTGCTTCTCGCGGCGGACGAGGACGCGGCGCGCTCGCGAAGGCTTCGTTCATATCATGTCATTAGCTTTTCGTACAAAGGCGTCGCGAATCTGTGCGAGAGGAAAAACATCTACTTCCCGCCCCCCTCGGCTTCGAACCCGGGGTGCGGCCACACCGGGATCCCCTTGCGCGCGACGGCGAAGTTGTCGCCGTACGACTTGGGCTTGGTGTAGATCTTCCCGGCGCCGGGGATGGTGCTCGCGCCCTTGGGGTTCATCTTCTGCGGCTCTTTGATGTCGTACTCCCAGCCGTACTTCTCGCAGAACGCCACGGCGGCTTCCTTGGACTCGAAGCTCACCACGGAGTTGAACTGGTGAGACAGAGCGTCGCCCGTGCTTGTCCAGCCCATCAGCGGGTTCTCCCACTTTAATTGCTCGCCGGGGTGGATCTTCCACGTGCCGAGAAGCGCCTTACCCTGCTGGCACGCCGCGCGCGCGGGAGAGTAGATCACCACCTGCGGTTTGAAGAATACGTATGTACGGAAACGAAACACGAATGACGAACGAAGGAACGGGGGTCAACGACGTTCTTCAGTGCTCTCGCGCGCGCGAAAAGCGTACGCGGAGAGTCCGCTCTCAGAGAGGTGAACGATGGGTGATGGTGCGAAAAACCGTGCGGATTTAGGGTTGGCTCGGTGGGCTTCCCATCCTTCGTCCCCGCGGTCGCCGCGTCGTTTGGTGGGCGCGGCGCGGCGGCTCGACGATGCGTCGCGCGGAGACGACGGCGACGGCGACGAGCCCCCCCGAGGTTCGACCCCGGGAGCGTCCGCGCGCTGTTTCACGCACCTTTCGCTTGAACGTCTCCGTGGGCAAGCCGTAGGTTTGGTTGACGTTGCTGGCGAACGCGCGCGATTGCTGGCGCGCCAGCGCGGAGACCGCCCTGCGAAGCGCCCCCATGGCTTCCACCGAACGGAGCGCGGGAGATGGAGGGAGGCGTGCGAGCCTTCCCGACGGCGCGCGCCCTGGAGTGACGGGCGGCAAACGGGATCCGATTGCGTGCCTTTTTTTACGGACTGGATTCCTGTGGCGAGACGGGATTCGGGAAAATCTTCCGCAGGTCGAGACCAGGTGCAGCAACCTGCGCACTGCGCACTGCCGCGCGCGAAATACCAAAAGCGCACGCCTTTTCCGCCGTTTGGAAGACGGTGTGTCATACGCTATCTCCTCCCACAGAGAGGCACGCGGTCGCGTTCCCTCCCGCGACCGACATGTCGACGGTCGCGACGCGCGCGATCGCTCGCGCGCCCGCCGGGTGCGCGCGCGTTCCCGCGAGGGCGAGCGGCCTGGCGGCGCGCCGCCGCGTGTCCTCCGCGGCGGCGCTTCGCGAGTCGGCGACTCGGCATCTTGGAAATACGGCGCGCGCCGCGGTGGCGCCCCGCGCCGCGGGCCGCGCGGACGAGGCCGAGCCCGGTTGGTACGACGTCCCCGCGACGTCCAACTTCATCGACGTTAGGTCCGAGGACGAGCTTCGCGACGTGATGCGCGCGGCGTACGGCAACGAAAGAGCCAGCACGTTGCTCGTGGTTGAGTTTTACGGCAAGTGGTGCAACTCGTGCAGACGTTTGTACCCGCGCCTGCGCCGGCTCGCCGAGCAAGAGCAAGACGTTTTGTTTTGCAAGATCGACTTCGACGCGTGCAAGGACCTGTGCCGCAAACTGGGCGTCGTGAAGCTCCCGTACTTCCACGTGTACAACGGCTCGGGGTCGAGGCTGGCGGATTTCGCGGCGAGCCTAGACCCGGCCAAGTTCAAAAGGCTCACCGACGCGATAGAAACGCACCGCGCGCCGAGATGTGTGTTGAAGCCAAACGAAATTAACTCCAACTCGAACGGCCAAAACGAGGGCGCGTCGCTGGTCAAGCTGCACCACGTCACCGTCAACTGGTACGGGGGGGGTGAGGACGTGCAGATCGCGGGGGACGTCGCGGGGGGGTGGACGCACACGCTCGCGGCGCGCGCGACGAAAACGCAATCGCCGAAGAACGACGACGACGACGAAAAGCAAAAGCGAACGAACGGCGACGCGTCTTCGCCGACGCACTCCGCCGTCGCCATTTTGCCCACGGGCACGTACCGCTTTAAGTTTATTGTCGACGGCGAGTGGTGCTCGGATAGTCACTACCCCACCGTGGAGGATACAGACGGGAACGTGAACAACGAGGTGTTCGTGGGCGCGGCGTCGTGGCCGTTCGAGTGGGTGCGCGTCCCGAGCGCGTCGCCGTCGGGGCCGCGCGGAAGACCCGATCACGTCCCGGTGGCGCTCACCGAATTAAGAGCGGCGTCCTCGAATCTCGAGAGTCGTTCATCGAACGCGAAAGAGCTTCATTCGGAGGTCTCGACGCTGTCGTCGAACGCGGAGCCAACCGTCCGAGGACGGAGCGGCGAGCCAAGCTCTTCTTCGGGTTCGTTCCTGGACGCGCGGAGCGACGGCCCGCCGAAGAACAAAACCGCGATGGCGCCGCAAACGCAAACGCAAACGCAAACGCAAAAAAAACCTCCGCTCGCCGCGCCCGTCTCGCCCGGCGTCGCGCGCGTCGAGGCTGCCACCGCGCGCTCGGCGTCTTCCACGCCGTTCGACCCGGCGGTGAAACCGCCCGAGGGCAAAGCCACGAAGCCCGCCGAGGCGGAGTCGTGGCCGAAGCAGATCAAGGTTTCCACGGACGACTTCTCCACCCGCTCTGAGCACGACGCGAAGGTCAAGGAGGAAACCGCGCAGGCGTTTCGCGCGCTGGAGTTTCGACGGACCGAACGGAAGAAGGCGATGAGCTCCACGGTCCCTCTCGGACCGTACAGCGCCGTCTCCGTCGCGCCTTCGTCGGCGCCGGTGCCGACGGCGACCCCCGCGCCGGCGACGCGCGCCGACCTGCTGACGCTGGAAGATCGCGTGCGGCGCCTGGAGACCATCCTGGAGAACCACGGCATCGGGGTGGAGGACGGGTGGTTGCGGGAAGGGTGAAAAGAAATCCCGCGTGAGCTAATTTAATTTCCCCCATAAGACGTTCGATAAGACGTTCGATCGCGCGTGTGAGTTCGGAGGCGTCACAGAAAAACCTTCGCGCTATGATACAAGTACTAGTTGTTGCATCGCAATCCGAAAAGAGCTCTTTTCGTCGACTAGCTAGTAGTAAACCTTATTAGGCTCGTCCTTCGCTCTCCGCGCGCGTCACGTCTTTTCGCGTGATCACGCCCGCCACGCGGTTCGAAGAGTCCACCACGCACAGGTGCCTCAGACCCAGCGTGGTGAACAGCAGGTGCACGCGCGTCGCGGGGTGGTCCAGGTGCACGCAGAGGGGCGCGCGGTGCATGAACCCGGCGACGTCCAGAAGCGCTGAGGCGGTTTCGGCGACGCCGGTCGCGTCGAAATCGTCGAAATCGTCAAAATCGTCCAACGCGGAGAAAGACCCTCCCGAGTACTCCTCGAGTACTCCTTCGTTCGCGGTCTCCGCTCCGCGCGCGCGCCTCCGCGTCAAGTGCGCGACGCGCATGCGCGCGTCCAACACTAGACGGTCTCTGTGCGCGTCCCCCACGTTGGCGCCTCGCCCCCCCTTAACGTGCGTCGCCACGAGCACCTCCAGCTGCGCGCGGCTGGACAGACCGAGAAGCCGCCCGTCTCGGTCCACCGCCGGGAACCCGTGGTGCGTCGACGTCTTTAGCAGCCTCGCAAGTTTCTTCGGTGTCTCGCCCTCGGCGCGCACGGTTTTCACCGGCCCTGAACACATCAGGTCGGCCGCGGTGAGGTGTTTGAACGACCTTGGGGGCTCGCCCGGCAGGAACACCACCTTCTCGTTCCTCTCCAGATCGAGGTGGTACACCGACGAAGGTGCCCCGGAGGACGATTCGCTGGCGTGCGCGAAAAACGCGCACGTCGCGTTGGACACCGCCACCGCCACGATGATCGGAAACGCGAAGTTAATACCACCGGTGCCCTCGACCATGATCACGACGAGCGAGATGGAGGACCGGAACACCCCCGCGAGCGTCGCTGTGGCGCCGATCAAAGCGTACACGCCGGGTTGCACGTCCCAGCTTTTCGGCAAGAAACTCCGCAGAGCCAGACCGAACGCGCCGCCGCCTGAGGCGCCGAGAAACACGCTGGGCAAAAACACGCCCCCCGGAACCGCCAAACCGTACGCGGCGGCCATCAGGGGAAGATACAGAAACGCGCTGATACTCAAACCGATCGACGTGAACCCGTAACTCGCCGAGTTTAACGAGTTAATCGAGTCACTGTCCGTGTCGTCACTGACGTGTCCAGAAGTAATTTCGCCCATGCTCAGCATCCGCCCGATCACCTGAGAGGGGCTCCCGAACAAAACGCTCGCGACGTCGTTCACGAAGCCGTCACCGCAACGCCACCGCTCGCCGAAGGACGAGTCTTTCCACGCGTCGGGTGTTTCGACGCACGAACCGCCGATGGACGCAGCACAGAACCGCACTAGGACGGTTATAATAACCACGATCACACAGTCAACAACTCGCAACCATCTTTTCTCGTGTCTCGGCCGAATGAACCGAGCGAAGAAAGAAGTGAGTTGGTTGAACAAAACCCCCGCGACGCCGCCCAACGCCGCGGTGAAAACGAAAAACGGAACTTGGTGTAAGTAATCTTTCGGCGTCTGCGTGCGCACCGACCGCGAGTCCAGGAACAGCGCCCCACCGCCGTCGCCGGAATAACAACTCCGGCACATCGCGAGCGTGATGCTCGCCGCGGACGCGCACACGAACGAGCGCCACATCACCTTTCTAGACCAGTACGTCGAAGCCTCTTCTAGGGAAAACAGCACGCCCCCCACGGGCGCGCCGAACGCCGCGGCGAGCCCCGCCGCCGCGCCCGCGCTGACAAACTCGCGACGCGTCAAGTGCGACGATAAGTCGATACAGAGTTTCGTGGTGCGATCGCGTGATCTAACGCGTTCCGCTTTCGATCGCGAAGACGGCGCGTACGACCGCGCGCGTTCAGCGCTTCTCGCGTCGCCATCCTCCGACCGCGGGTAATTTTGTAGAGGTCGTCTCTCGGCGTCGTCGTCGAGATCGTCGTCGAGATCGTCGTCGTTCACGACATCGTCGTCGTCTTCGTCTCGCGCGAAAAACGCCTCCTCGCCGTCTTTAAGCCACCGGTTGGGCGCCGCCAGGACGACGCACGACGCCACCGCCGCGCCGACGTGCACCATCGGCCCCTCCGGTCCGACCGCCAGGCTCGAGCCCACCGCGCATATCACGCCAACCACCTTGGCGACCAGCGCTTTCGTTCCGAGCAGGTCCGGAATGGAGCTCCCGTTGAGAAACGCCATCACGCCCGTGACCCCTCCGCCGGCGGCTTGCGGCGCCCAGAAGACGCACAGCGCCGAAGCCGCGACGACTAAAAACACGCACGCGGCGACGTACGCGCCGACGAGCTCGAGACGCGCGCGGTTCGTGAAGAAATGCACGACTGAAAAGTCGTGAATCTCGTCGCTCCCGACGGCGGTCACGTTCGCGCCCACGGAGGCACCGATCTTCTCCAACACGAACGTTCGCTTGAGGTCGAAGATGCCGTCCACGGCAGCGTCGATGGCGAACGCCGTCGCCCCGACGGCGACGCCGACGAAGAGCGCGATGGAGGATTTCGCGAGCGTCAGGCCCGTGTACCCGTAAAAGCGCCTTCTGTCCCTGCCTCGCCTCTCGCGCCGCCGCAAAAGCTCGTGCCGTCCGACGTCGTTGTGCACCGGCTCGTAATCCAGAGACTCCAGGTGGTCATCGTGCGGTGCTCGAGGCTGAACGGTCGCGACGGCGGACACGTCGACGCGCGTCTCGGACGCCGCGGAATCCGACGCGACGCCAACCTCCTCGTCGCCGTTCGACGCCGAACCGCGCGGACCCGACCCCGGCGCCCACGGCGAGGCGGACGCGTCCAGCAGGGGCGCGTCCAGGCCCTCCGACGCCATCGCGAGCGCCGCGCGAAACCCGACCCGGCGCGCACTCGCCCACGAGTGGCGTCCGGGGACGAGCGGGCGTCGCGTGATGAGAATCACGTTCGTCGCTCGGATTTCTCCAAAACGTTTTCTCGACACGAGACGAGTTTCCGACTTTGATGACAGAGTGATGCGCGATGGCGGTCTAATGACTCGAGGAATCTCCGCTGCGCTCGGCCACGCAAAACCATGGAAACTGCCTCGTCACGACCACTACTGTCTTCTGGGCGCGCGGGCGCGGCACACCGAGCCGCGCAGCGCACGCTCGACGACACGACACGCCGCCGTTCGCGAACGCGCCGCTCGTCGTCTGACTCGCTCGGCGCGCGACCCCCCCGACCGGTCGCTGTCGCCGCCCGACCCGCTCAGCGCTGCCGCGTGCGCGTGACAGCGGGGCATCTTCAACGGGCACCAACAGCGCACGTCACGCCTCGACGCGTCACCGGTGATCTCGAGCCCGCCGTGCGCGTCCGCTCGTCCACGCCGCCGCCCCGCCACGCCGCGCGCGCGCCTCTCCGCGCCACCGGCCGCGATGACGCTCGCCGCGGCGCACGCCACGCTCCAGGCGCTGGTCGCCCCCCCGCGCGCCCGCGCGGGCGCCGGCCGCCCGCCACGCGCTTCGCGGGCGCGTCGTGATCTGCACCCATCCTCCCTCCCGTCGCGCGGCGCCGCGGCGCACCGGCGCGGTCGCACGCTCGCTCGCGGCATGGAGGACGGCGGCGGCGCGACGGACATCGTCATCCCGGACACGTTCGTCCCCCCCTCGCGCGAGCTTCGCGGCGCGGAGAAGCCGTACTTCCCTCCCGTGGGCGTCGCCGACGATCCCACGCTCGCGAATCCCCTGCAGCGTCAGCGCATGCTCAGCACGGAGTGGTTCGGGTGCGTGTTCGAGCTGGAAGGCGCTCTGGTGAAGGCTCGCGACGCGGAACACCGAGCTTCGTGGATGCGCCTCGCGAAGGAGCGCGAGCAAACGCCCCCCCCGGAGATGGTGCTCAAGTTCGCGTCGACGATGAAGCCCGAGGATTTCGTATCCAGGCAGCTGCGGTGGACGCGCGACCCGATGGAGGTGCGCCGGCTCGTTCAACGCCGCGCGGAGATTTACGAGGAGATCCTCGAGGAGCAGATCGTTCAGGCGCTGGAGAAGGGCTCGACTCCACCGCCCCGGGATGAGTTGTTACCAGGCGTGCTTCCTTTCCTGCGACTGATGAAACAGGCGCGCGTCCCGATGGCGGCGACGTGCGGCACGAAGACCTTTCGCGCCGCGTGCGACGCGTTGGAAAAGCTCGAGATTCTCGAGTTTTTCGCCAACGAGCGAAACCCTCAAGGCGAGCCCAACGTGGTGTCCAGCGAGGACGTCTCTGATTGGCTCCCCGACCCGCTGCCCATCGAGCGCGCCGCGCAGCTCATGGACCGCACCACCAAGCGGTGCGTGGTGTTCGGGGACAACAACACGGTGACGGAGGCGGCGACGGAGTGCGGCGCCAAATCCGTGCTGTTGCTCGGGCGGCAACCGAGGTACGAGCTGCAGGGCGCCGACGCCGTCGTCGCGTCGCTTAAAGACGTCACCGTGTCCAACCTGAAGAACCTGTTCGCGGACGAGACGAGCGAGGCGGCGGAGCCGCAGAGGGAGGTGGAGATCTTCCCCACCGCGGGTCGTTCGACGCGCGCCGCCGTCGCGGACTACTTCGACTACGACGCGCAGACGCAGAGCGACGACGCGGGCGGGAAAGAACCGCCTCTGTACAAAAGCCGGCGCAGGCGCAGAGACGTGTGAACCACCGGTTCTGTTCGTGTACACTACATACATGTATAGTAGCTACGTACTGTTTTTGTTGTAAAAAACTCGCGAAAGGCCCTTTCGCGTTTACCTTTACCTCTTACTCTCGCGCTAATTCAGCTTCGGTGGGCTCGAGGACTCTTTCTCCGAACTTTTGCAACGCGCGCGTCGCGATTTCCTTCGCCCGGGCGTGCGCGGTGGCGGCGCACCAGAACACGCCGCCGAACACCAGCAGCCGACTCGCGCCCGCGCCCCTGGTGAGGAACGTCGCGACGACGGGCAGCACGACGCGCTCCAAGACGTCGCGGTACGGAAACAAAAAGCCGTCGCCTCCTCGGATATCAGTCTTGAACTTTTGCGCGACGTGCGCGGCGAACCCCAAAACGCCGACGACGGCGACGCCGGCGACGAGTCGGTCGCACGAATCCGCGACCCACGTTCGGTGGACCATCCATCGCGGGCCATTTAACGGATCCCACCACGGAGGCGAGCGCCACCCCGTCAAGGCGTAGAACAGGAACTCGACGTGTAAAGGCGACGTGCCGAGATATTCTCTTTCAGCCGTTTCCACCGAGTCGGACACCGAACGTTTATACGCGACTCCGGGAAACGCGCCGTTCCCTTCTTTCGTTCCCCACACCTCCAGAGCGCGCGCGACTCTGCGCGCGTAGTGCATACGCAGGGGGTTCGCGTCCGACACCGCGCCCGCGGCTTCGGTCGCGCCGGCGAGGCGGAGTCTCCACGCGTGCGAGGGCCGCGGCGCCGCCAGGCGCTCGAAGACGATCGCGAGTCTCCGCAGCGGCTCCCATTCGTCGAGCGCGCTGGAGTACCGCTCTGGGGCGCGACGCAGCGCGCGGGCCACTCGGGCGCACGCGGGTGTCATCACTCGTTCCGCGATGAAACGACTGACGCCGCCGGTGAGCCACACCGCGATCGCCAACGCTACGGCGGCGACGAAACCGGGAAGACGCGGATCTTCCAGTCTCGCCGCCCACTCGCTCCGCTCGAGTCGGTACCGGAAATGACACTGGTCGCACGCGACGTACGAGCCTCGAACCGCGTCCCTTCGCCCACCCGTGCCGCCTCTCTGCGACGCGCGGCGCCAGGCGTCCAGACACTTGACGTGCACGTGCTTCATCGTGCCGCGACACCGGCACGGCGAGAAGAGCCGTCCCTCCTCTTCCCCGGCGAAGCAGATGCGACAACTCGGGGGCTCATCGTCGGGCGCGGGAGGGTCGGCGCGTTCGCGTTCCGCGGAAAGCTCGGGCTCGAGCGCGTGCGTGTCGGGCGCGTCGTCGCCCCGCGGAGCGGCAGCGTCGGCGACGCCTCCGTCCTCCCGAGTCACGGCCGCCGCGCGTCTCGGGGCCCACCACGCTCTCGGCGCCTCGCCATGTTCGTTCGCGCCGGAAGCGGACTCTCGCTTCCGCCGCTGGAACGCCTCCCACCGCGCGCGCTCCTGCGTGCGGCGTCGCCGGAGCGCCTCCGCGACCACCACCGAACCGCCGGCGCCGTCGCCGTCCATCGAGGCGACCGGACCTCCGCGCCGCGCGGCGACGAGTGCGAGTCCCCGTCGACGCGGAAGTCTCGATTCGTGGCTTCGCAATGGACGGAATACTCGACGACGAAAATTGCGAGAGATGCGAAAGACGAAACATCGCACCGCCGCCGCCCAGACTGGACCGCGCGCCTCCGAAGAGCGCGCGGGCGGGTCGGCGCGGCGGGCGCCGGAACGCGCGATGGGCGCGGACGAGACTCGTCCGCTCGCGGCCGCGCCCGCGGGACCCGCCGCCGCGCTCGAGGATGTCGGCGCGGAGGCGGAGGCGGTCGCCTCCGAAGATTCCTACGCCGCTCAGCTCGAGACGGTGCGGCGTCTCCGCGCTTCCGGCGCGAGCGCGGAGGCTGTGCGCGCGGCGGCCGCTCGCCTGAAGGAGCTGAAGCGCGGCGCGTACGAGAAGCTGCCGCGCGGGACCGTCGGTCGTAGAAAGAAACGCCGAGCCGCGCTCGACGCGGGCGTGACCGTGCTGGACGTCGACGTGACCATCAAAAAGCGCGACGCTCCCGCGATTGCGACGTACCCTCCGATCGATGTTCCGCCGACGGACGAAGACGGCTTCGTGAGAGCGTTCGACGTGCCGAACACGACGTCGCTTCTGGACGCAGGAGAAAGCGAGGAAGGAGAGGACCTGGCGTTCTTCCGGCGGTACGGATTCGTGGTGTACCAAAACGTGCTCTCCGCCGCGGAGTGCGCGGCGACGCGCGACGAGATCTTCGCCGAGCTCGAAAAAGTTTACGAAACCTTCGACAGAAACGATCACAAAACGTACAAATCTTTGCCCGTCGAGACGTACGGTTTGGCGCCCGACCCGGCGGTGTTCACGCCACAGTGCGTCGCTAACCGGCAACACGAAAACGTCGCGACGTGTTTAGCGCGGGTGTTGCGAATCGACGACCCGTACACGGATCTGCTCGTCTCGCACGACCGCTGGTGCGTCTACCGGCCGACGAAAAACGTCCCGGGGGTGGGCGACCGGCCGGACTGGAAGACGCGACCCAACTTGCACCTCGACCTCAACCCGTGGACGTACGGACGTACGGAACGCGAGACGGGAACGGAAACGGACGAGTTAAATGGGATGGATATACCGACCGAAGACAAAGACAAAGACAAAGACACTTTCCTATCCGTCGCGGAGACGCTTTCGTTTGAGACTCTGCGCGACTTTTCGCGCGAAACAAATTGCGTGGAAGCAAGAACCGGCCCGCACTGCCAGGGCGTTTTGATGCTCGCGACGAACCGCGTGGAGGATGGCGGTTTGCAAGTCGTGCCCGGGTTCCACACCGTGTTTGACCGATGGGTGAAAGACGGCTTGGGCGATGACCCGAAGCGGTTCGCGGACGCGCACGACGATTGGCGGTTCTCGCGGTTAGTCGTACGAGCGGGGGGCGCGGGTTCGTTCAAGTTCGGGGACGACGACTTTGAGATCCAAAAACGCGCGTTCCGGGTCGCGGCGAAAGAGGGGGCGTACGTTTTGTGGGACCAGCGTTTGGTTCACGGCACGGCGCCTAACGACTCGAACAAAACGCGGATGGCGCAGTTCGTCAAGGGGTTCCGGAAAAGCAAAGTCAGCGAGCAGCGTTTAGCGCGCCGGAGCGAGCGCGTGCGTTTGGAAATCCAAAAAGCGGGCGCCGAAACCGAAGCGGCGGTGTCCGAGCTGGGCAGGAAGCTGTTCGGGCTGGAGTGACGCGAATACTACGTAAGCCTTTTACGACGTAGAACGTGTTTTTTTATGATACGCGCTGAGGTCGGAAGACTCGCACTCTCCTGTATCGTGAACGACGACGTCGTGCGTGCGTTCGTCAGACGACGAACGGGACATCGCTTTCAACATCGCATCACGCGATGTACTTCCCCGCCATGGACGCGAGGTCGTTCCCGGACTCGGTGTAGAATCCGAGACCGCAAACCTTGCCGCTCGAGTTGATGCGGTGCACGGGCTTAACCTTGCGCCTCGAACGGCTCCCCTCGGGGTTCAAACGCTGAATCACGCCGTACTCCATCGTCTCGTCCACGTAGTAAAACGCGCCCAGCGGGAACGCCGCCGCCGCGCCGCCGCAGGAAGAGTCAATCGCGGCGGGGTGCGACGCGAATAAAGTGCTTCCGTCCCACTCGGACTCCGTGGGCGTTTCCAAATTGGACGCCCTATCCGTCTCGCCCGGGTTCCTCGGCGCCGTGCCCCAGAACAGCGGGTGCGTGTCCGAGTGCGCCGACCGCGCCGCTAACACGGCGTCTCTTGTGCTGTCCAAGAGCACGAACGAAAACGACCCCTCGCACGCCGCTAAAGCCGTCGCGGGCTGGTCCGAGGGGTCGCCGTCCGCGTCTTCGAACCGACGCAGGTACAGCTCGAGGAGCAAAGACGCGCTTTCGACGTCCGGCGACTTGAAAACCGGCGGCGGAGGAGGCATGGCCTTTTGGTCCTCGGCTCTTTTCGCCTGCGCGCGCGCGCCCGCGCGCGTGCACCGCTTCTGCGCGAGCGCGGGGGGCGTCTCCGGCGGGGGGGGGGGAGACGCCGCGCGCGGCGGTAACCCGTAGAGCTCACGGATCTCCAGCGCGTTGCTCACGTGGCCGTGCATCGCGATCGCGACGCGCCCGCGTCTTTTCGCGTGCTTCGGAGAACCCGGAAGCGCGATCTCGCCCTCGTCAGTGCTCGCGAAGGAGACTCCCGGGTACGAGGACCACGCCGCGAGGAGCGCGCCCGCGTCGGGGGGGTCGGAGGGGTCCTTCGAGAGGCGCATTTTTTTCGCCTCGTTCGCGTTCGCGTTCGCGCTCGGCGGCGGCGAGACGGCGACGAGCGCTTTCGTGGTGTCTTCGGCAGATCCTTCAGCGTTTGCGTCGTCGGATCCTCGCGAGACGCGCGCGACGAAATCGGCGTACTCGGCGTTCGGGGCGCCGCGCTTCGGGACACGCGTCTTGGTGTGCTTCTCGAAATCCTTCACCATGTGCGACAGATGGTCGCGCAAGTGGCGCTCTGAGCGAGAGGTCGAGGGAGGTGGAGGGAGGGAACGACGTTAGGGAAACGTCATTTTGCAAAGCTTCGATTTTTTCAAACCCGCGAATTCGGCGAAAAAGCACCGATCAGTCACGCCGAAAGCGGAAAACCCGAGACTTTCACGATCGACGCCGCTCCGGAAGAATTTCCGTCTCGAGCGTTTCCGAGATCCGCGATGACGCCAGCATCCGCGTCAGACGCGAGGCGGTGTCAATCGTCACGCGTCGCGTCGAGGCGCGCGCGCGGCGCGTGCGGGATCGTTTCGGCGCGGACGCGCGCGAAACTCGGTGAGCGCATCGCGCGGCACGGCGCGACACCGACGCGCGCCTCGAGGCGCGAGACGTCGAGCCGCGACGCGCGCGGGTGCGCGAACGACGGGATGCTGACAACGCGGTTGTTTCGGGTTTTTGCGAAAAGCGCACCTGTGGCGCCGGAACTGCCGAATCCGAGGGAGAACTCCCACGGCGTGCGCGCGGTTCCGCGGTCGACGACGGCGAACATCCTGGCGGGGTACTCCGCGGTGCTAGACGCGGAGCGGGGGGGGTTGGGCGGTCGCGGCAGGTGCGGCGCGATGTGTGCGCGCGGAACGCGCGAGCGTCGACCCGTAACAACAGAAATCACCACGTCAGCAGGCGTCAGCAGATTTCGCGCCAACGAAAATTTCGTGCGCATTTCCGAGATGCGCTGGCTCAACAACCGGGTCGCGAAAACCTCGTCCGCCGCGGCACCAGACGCGCGCGGGACTCGCGCGCGCGCGTTCGGGCGGTCGACGCCCGCGTCGCCCCGCGTGATGCTCCGCTCTGCACTTCTCGCGGCGTGCGCTTTCGCGGCGTGCGTCTCGCCCGCGACCGCGTACGAGGTTCTCGTGTCCGAGGGGGTCGTGGCCCCGAGAAAGTGGGTCGCCGTCGCCAGCTCCCCCGCGCTGGGCGCCGGAGACGGGTCGGACGTCGCCGCGCCGGTTCCGCCGGTTCCCGGGCTGATCACTCTGGCGCCGGGAGGCGCGCTGCGCGTCACCCGCGCGCGCCCCTCCGCGCCGGAGCCCCTCCGCGAACCCCGGACGGAGGACGTCCGCGCGGCGGTGCTCACGCTCGGCGCCGTGTCTAAGTTCGACCGACCGACCTCGGGGTGGACGCTTCGCGTGGACGTGCGCTCCGTCGAAACCGTGGAGGGGGTCGTCTCCGCGGCGCGCGGCGGAGAAGAAAACGCCGCGAATCTCGCGAACCTCACGCGGGCGGTGAAGACGGTGGAGCGAGTCGTGACCACCTCCTGTTTATTACGGCGAGGATCGCGCGGCGCGTGGGAGGTGAAAAAGGACGGGTCTGTGAACCCCGAAGTAAACCCGTGCACGGCGAGACGCGGCGACGTTTTTTTTTCTCAGAGCGAAACAAAAAGCGCCGAAGAAACGCGCGTCGGAGAAGAAAACGCCGCCGCGGCTGAACAAAAAAACCACGACGAAGGAACGCACGACGAGACCGAGACACGAATCGAGATCGCGTTGGGTACCGATGTGTGGAATTCCCGACGCGATTTTGACGCGATCCCGAGCCCGTTTACTTCACCTCGGGTGGAAAACCTTCACACCAAACGCGTCGCCGCGCGACGCGTGGAAGAGATCGCGCTCGTCGCCGTACCCTCCGACGACGCCGAGACGTACTCGAGACACACTCTTGCGGTGAACACGTTAGCGCTCCTGTCTCGCGACGACCTGGTGGACCTCGCGTGGTCCTGGCTCGCGCGCGCGACGCAGTGCGCGTCGGGTTTGAGAACGGAACTCGTCTCGAAGTGCGACGTCGGAAAAGAGGGCGCGACGTTTTCGGGCGACGCGTTTTCGTTTTCGGAAAACGCGAAAGGACTCACCGTGGACGCGCTCGTGAACGGGTGTTGCGCCGCCGTCGCGTCGTACGCCGACGCGGAGTGCGGCTGCGCGTTGGAGGTGGCGGAAGGACTCGCGCCGGTTTTCTTCTCACGCGAAGAAAGCGCGATGGCCCGGAACGACGACGTGCACGCGGCGGCGGCGACGCTCGAGGCGTTATGCTTCGGGGGACAAAAGGACGAAGACGAACAGAAAACGTCGTGCGTCTCTTCTTCGGCGACGCTCGCGGCGACGCGCGCGGTCGCGCTGGAAAACGTCAACGAAGAAGAACCAAAGTCGAAGGCATACACGAGCGCCTTTGCCTCGTCGTCGTCCCCGGGGACGGGGACGTCCCCGGGGTCATCCCCGGAGGAGCGCGAGTACGTCGCGTTTAAACGGTGGCTGGACGGCGCCGACGCGACGCCTTTGTCGTCGACGGTCGTCGACGCCGACCCCGACGACGTCGTGACGTTCGGAGTTGAAGGCGAGGCCGACGCCGGAGGGTCAGAGTCCGACGCGCAAGAAAACGCGAACGCCTCTCGAACCGCCGCGAACGGGAGACGCGACGAAGACGAAGACGAAGACGAAAAAAAGAACGCGTTTCTTTTTTTCGTCGCGTTGGTCGTCTTGGCGTCCGTCGCGGCGCTCATTACGCTCGCGTTTTTTTTTCGGCGTCGCGTCTTCGCGAGAGGTTGCCGGCGCGACGATCTGTTTCTCGCGCGCGCGAACGCGTCCGACGACGCCGCCTTCGCGCTCGAGAACGGGGACGAGGTGCGCCTGGTGGCGAGGCGGCGCGCCGACGCGGGCGCGGGCGGCGCGTGAAATACATGAAAGTAGCTACAGGTTACGTAATATGGTCGATGCATGCGCGTTCTTGGGTTACAGACGGACACATTTATCGATAGGGCCTGCACTCGGGAGCGGTGCGATGCTGCTTCGATCGGCGATCTCCGGATATTTTATAGGAATAAAGACACTTTTTGACCGACCCTGCTCGCGCGTCGTTTCGCGACGTCACATTGCGCCGCGCGCTCCACCTCTCCCTTCCCCACCCTCACGATGTCCGACAAGTGGTCCACCGGGATCTGCGACTGCACCTCCGACCTTGAGTCCTGCTGCCTGGTCATCGGCGGCGCGGGCGTGCCCTACGCCGCGGTCAACCGCATCGTCTACGGAACCCGTACGTCCGCGAAGCCGCGTCCCCCTTTTCTCGATTCGCGTCTCATGCGTCATCACGCCGACCGCGCGCCCGCGCCCGCGCGGCGGGGGAGCGCGCGAGCCGCCGCGTTCCTCGGGAATCGATCGATCGACGCTCGTCGGTCGACGCGACGGCGACGCGCGTCTCGCGCGGGCGCTCGAGACCGCGCGTCCGCTCGACGTCGATCGATCGAATGCAACAACGGCGCGCCGATGGCAGCGCGGTCCCGTTTAGGGTTGCTCTCCCGAACGCCGAACGCTTCCGGTGTTCGACATTCGTGTTCGACATTTGCAACGCCGAAAAACAAACCAAACGCGTCTTCGCGCCGCCGCTGACGTCGCTTCCACACTCCCTGATCCAATCGCCTCATCGCAGCGTACTGCACCGCCGGCAGCTGCTGCATGCACCTCGCCGGCCTCCCGCTCGGGATCATGCCCTTGTCCGCGTGCTTCTGCATGGGCCCCCAGTACACGCAGGTCAAGACCAAGCTCGGCATCACCGAGAAGGATGCGTGCGGCGACTGCCTGTGCACCTGCTTCTGCCACTCGTGCGCGCAGTGCCGCGTGCTTCGCGAGCTCAAGGCGCGAGGCATCTACACGCAGGAGCAGATGAACGGGCAGCTGCCCAGCACGCTCGCGCCCTCCAACATGACCATGATCAAGCAGCGCTAAAGACGAAAAGCGCGAATATTCGGAGTCTGGGAGCGTGGAGTCGACGCGCCCTTTTAAACGCGTCTGAGAGGTTTGCTTTTACGTACTTTATTCTACGCGCGGCGAACCGTCGACGGTCCGCGTGAATATACACGCCCGTGACACGCACCGAACGACCGTCGCGACCTGTTGTAGGTGAACCACCTTTTTCGTCGCGTCACGTTCGAGTTACGTATAATAAATGATACACGTCACAAAGTCACCGATAGGCTACGAAGAATCTCTACCCCTCCAACACGTCATCCACGAAGGCGCTTTTGGGCGTCTTCCCGTTCTCGCCTTCGAAGGCGCTCGTCAGACGCGCGCGCTCTTCGGGGCTTCCCCTCGCCGCCTCGCGCCGCAGCCTCGCCAGCGTCGACGCCTGCAGCGCGATGGTCACCGCGGCCGCCAGCACCAGCACCGACGCGACACCCACCGCGCCGGCGCGAGCCTCCTCGCCCAGACCGAGCGAGAAGCGCGCCATCTGCTCCGAAACCGCCGCCGCCGCGTACGATAAGCCCGGAACGCCAAACCCGTCGCCGCCGAAAGCGGAGGCGTCGCGAGGTCCCATGTTGTACCCGCCCGGGTACAGCCAGACGTGCGCGCCGTGCCGCACGGCTTCTTTGCGCGTCGCGCCGGGCGTGCACGTGAGGTCGCCCACCAGCGGATAGTTTCCCTCCGTGTACAGAGCGCACGCGCCGAAGCCCGTCTCCGGGTCGCGCCCAAACGCCAGCCGCGCGTACCCGTTCTCGCCCCAGCGGTCGCCGTACGTGTTGCGCAGGATCCAGTAGTATTGCCCGGATTTCTCGTCTCGTCCCCAGCCCGTGATCACCGCGGCGTGGTTGATCGCCTTGAGCGGATCGGAAGCCGCGGGCGGGCAATCCGCCATGTGCACGATGCCGCTCTCGTAAAACTGCAGAGCGTGGATGTTCACCCCGACCGCGACGGGTTGCTGCGCCAGCGCGCGAAGCAGCTGCGCCTCGGCGTCGCGGTGCAGCACCGGCAAATCGCAATACCCCGTCGTGCGCGCGTTGCCCGTCGGGATGTGGATGGGCGTGCCGTCCTTCCGCACAGACACGCCCTGCTTGGTCTTCCCGCGCACACGAGAGATGCCGCCGCCGAACAGCGAACCGCCGCCGGAGACGCCCAGAGAGCTTCTGCGGCGGTTCGCGTTTTCGGAAGAAGAAGACGCTTCTGCTTCTTCCGAGACTAAACCGTCGCGCGCGTCTTTTTCGTCGTCGTCGTCGTACTCGTCGTTTGAAGAAAAAGCGCCTTCGCTCTCCTTCCCGTCCACCGAGAACGCCCCGAGCGCCGCGCCTAGGCCGGCGTTCACGTCGCACTTGCCGTTTTTGCTCATGCGCGGGTACCGTTTCAGCGGAGGCAAGCCGTACTCGCTCGTCTGGATCCACGCGTACGCCGACGCCATGTTGCCCGTCGCGCACCCGCGGTCCAAGTCGTCGCAGTCGATGAGCGAGTACGGCGACATGCGCGCGCGCGTCCCGTCGGCGACGAACCGCGCCGCCTCCACCACCGCCGCCGTGCTGTACGCCCAGCACCCCGCGCACGCGCCCTGGTGCACAACCTCGCCGAAATCCACGTGATCGCTCCAGTCGAAGTGGTCGGGGAGACCCGAACCGAGCGGACCGGTTGGCGGTTTCGCGGCGGACGCGTCCTTCGCGGCTTCGCCCGGAAAACCGAGCGACGAGACGTCCATGTGCGCTTCCCGCGCGGCGACGCGCGCCGCGCGCCGCCGCTCGCGCGCGGCGGCCCTACGCTCCTCTTTTGAGAGACCCGCGCTGGCGCCCAGCGCGGGGAAAGGCGAGGACGTCGCCTGCGCGACGAGCGCCGCGTCGGCGTCGTCCGCCGCGAACCGAACCTCGCTGGAATCCAAAGAAAAGTCATCCGCGTCCTCGTCCTCCTCTTCGCTGGGAAGCGCGTCGCCTCGCGCCGCCGCCTCATCCGTCGCCAGCTTCAGGGAGATGACGGATGAGGCGGTCCCGGAGGCATCTCCCGCGCTTTCCCTCGCGGCGGACCCGTCGCCCGCGCGCCGCGGTGTGCGCGAGGACAAAAGGGTATTCGACGCTTCTTTCGCGGAGGCGGAGAAAGACGAACTGTGAGAGCTCTCAACAGAGACGGCGGGCACCGGCGTACCTCCGGCGTACGTCGCGTGCGCGGCGGTGAATTCCTCCGTCGTGAGATCCGCGAAGCGCGTGAGGCCCTTCTTCATCAGGCTGCCTCCTTGTTTGTTGTGCGCCTCGATGGCGGCGGCGTTGACGCGCCACACCGCCTCGCGGTGCAGCGACTCCTCGCACGGCGGCGCCGAGCCGGGGCAGTACTCGCCGAGCTTATCGTGCCGCGCCGCCCACTGCAGGAACGCGGGGGAGTGGCCTCCGTTTCCGTTCGGGTTTCCCTCGAGCGCGCGCAGCGGCGTCTGCGCGCCCTCCTCGGACGGGAGGACGCGCCCGGAAGACGCCGCCGCGGGCATCCGCGGCGCGACGCGCGGCGCGGTCACGCGCGGGACCTCGCGGGGGCGCGCGACCGCGGGGCCCTCCAGCGGCCGAGTCGCGGTCAAATCCGCCTCCGCCCCGCGAGCCGCGGAGGCCAAGATCGCCGCGGCCACCGCCCACGCGCTCGGGCGTCGCCGGGAGGCGGAGCCGCGCGCGCGCGCGCTCGCCGTCCCCGCGGCCGCGGAGGCGCGCTCGGGCGCCCGCCCGCGGGACGTCGACGCCGCCATCGCGCGGACTCGGCGCGGGGTTGTGTGTGCTTTCGGGCGGTGCCCCTGAGAGGTGTTATGCATTTTGGGTGGTTGGAAAAACGTCATGACGCCAAAAATCACGAGTCACAGACCGTGAAAAAGCGACACAAACTAAAATTGTACGAGCTGTACTTCTCTGATTTTGGCGTGAAGGGGGCGGAAATAGGGGGTTGACCTTTCGGTCAATTTCACCGAAATCAACACGATCAACACACAGATCCGGAAGATCGGCGAGGACGATGGAAAACGCCAGAGTGGCGTTTCCGCGTATCGGAAACGCTCGCGTTGCACATTCCCAGACGCGCCGCGAAGGCGGTCCGCCGGCGGCGCGCCATGTCCTGCTCGCTCGCGCGCCCCCTCGTGGGGTCTCGCGTGACCCTTCCCGTGGCCCTCCCCCGCGCCGCGAAGCGACGCGCGTCCCCCCGGCGCGCCCTGCGCGTCTCCGGCTGCAGCGGCTGCACGCGCCGAGAACTCATCACCGGCCTGGTGACCTCCGCCACCTCCGCGGGCGGGTCACGCCTGGACGCATCCGCGGAATTGTCCTCCAAGGCGCGCGCGGCGTACGACGCCAGTTTCGCGCGCACCATGGAGACCGGCATGGCGGACTACGAGCTGCACATGGCGATGGTCAAGCGCGAGCTCTTTCGCGACCTCGCGGGGAAAGACGTGCTCGAGATCGGGATGAACACCGGCCCGAACCTGCGGTACATGCGCGACGCGCGGTCCGTCATCGGGGTTGAGCCCAACTCGGAGAGCTTCCCGTACGCGCGCGCGAACGCCGAGCGGTTCGGCGTGCAAAACTTGGTGCTAAAAAAGGGAATAGGCGAACGTCTCCCGGGGATTCCCGACAATAGTCTGGACTTCGTCGTCTCGACGCTCGTGATGTGCACGGTGGCGGACCAAGCGGCGGTGGCGCGAGAAGCGTTAAGAGTGTTGAAGCCCGGGGGGCAGTACCTGCTCGTCGACCACGTACGGGCGGAGTTCGGAACACCACTTCGTTTAATGCAGCAAGTGTTCGATCCGCTGAACCGATTAACGTACGAAGGGTGTTCGTTGCTCCGCGACCCGGAGGACGCGTTGCGCGGCGCGGGGTTCGCCAAAGTTGAGATTTCTCGGTTCGTCGCCGGCGCCGCGGACGGGTCGTGGCTCGTCGCGCCGATCGGGAAAGGTGTCGGTTCCGATATATCGGAACGCGCAGATTTGGACCGCGCGTTCGAACGACGCGGGTTCCTGGAAGCGATCGAGCCGCACTTCCTGTTGGCGCCCACGCTCGTGGGAAGAGCCACCGCGTAGCCGTCGGAAACGGCGCGTGCTGTTGGAAAAATAGTGGGAAAAATTGGAACCACAGTATTTGGCGCTGACCCTGATTTCTTGGGATTCAAGAAGTTGGATAAAAGCGTCGACGACGTGGCGTTTCGCCGCCCCTCGATCGCACTCCTCGACGCGCTCCCCCCTCCCGCACGAGAGCACCTCGCCGGGGATGTCCGCCGTCGGCTCCATCGCCGCCGCCGCCGGCGCGGCCCGCGCCGACGCGCGCGGGAGGCGCGCCCGCGCTCCCGCGCCGCGCGGCGTTCGATCCGGGGCGCGCGCGCCCACCGCCTGTCGCGCCTCCACGTCCGACGCGTCGGAGACGCGCGTTCCGGTTCCGATCGAGGCGGACGCCTCGGCGGACGCCTCGCCCCCCACCCGCCGCGCCGTGGTCTCGGCGTCCCTCGCGGGCGCGGCGTCCGCGTTCCTCGTCCCCGCGCTCGCGGCTTTCGCCGAGGACGAGGACGAGGACGAGGACGCCGCGCAGGCGGCCATCGAGGCGTCCATGAAGGATGTGCTTAAACAGCAATCCGGAGAGCAGACGTTTCCGCGGCAAACCGCGTTCGGGTCGTACGGAAGCGGCTCGGGGGTGATGCAAGCAAGCTTCGAGGTCTCTAGTTTATGGAGCGTCATTGGGAAACAGGAAACGAAATCGAACGACACTACATCTACAAAGTCCCACGAAGCTTCGTGGAGTTCAATCATCGACCCGGTGAACGGCAAAGTCGTGCAGGGCGTGTACTTGTTCCACTCGCCGCGATACGCGACGTCTAACATCGAAAACCTGGGCAAGCCCGAGAACGTGTCCGTCGCGAAGGCGCTGGGGTTGGATAACGACGACACGTACCGAAGAGCGGACATGCTAGGTTCGTCTAGACGAGTCGCGAAGGACGGGCAGGTGTACTACGACTGGGAGATGGTCGCGTCGCCGCCGCCCAAAGAGTGCCCCAGCGCCGTGGGGTGTCTGTATCCGGACCACATTTATCTCATGTCCGCCACCGTCAGGGGCGGAGACTTGTACGTCCTCTCCGTCGACGCGTTCCCCGAGAACTGGAGACAAGCGGGGAACTCGCTGCGGCGTTTACGGGGCTCGTTCGAGGTGACGCCGGAGGATATAGTACAAGACGCTCCGAAGGTGGAAACGGAGGCGACCGACGCGGAGGTGGCGTGAGCGCGACGCGACGTTTGACGCGACGGGAAACGACGACGAGAAAAGTTTTTTTCACAAAAGAGAAAACTCTAAACAAAAACGCGCGCGCGTCGCGGCGCTCGTCCTCGACATCCTCCGCTCACACACTGTTATGGCTTTTAGTCACGGTGGTAAAAAACAAAAAAAGAAGATTGCGCAATGGACCGAACATCAACGCTTCCGTATCATTCCTTGACGTCCAGCCAAGTCTCGCACATGCCGAGGAAGAAGCCGTGTTCCCTGGCTTTCGCGAGCGCCTTGAGGTACGTCTCCTTCGATCCGGCGCTCCCGCGGCCGCGCTTGGGGCGCGCCCTCACCCACTGCTTCTCGGTTCGGTCGCCTAAGCGTTCGTTCTCCGCCAAAAGCCAGGCGACGAAGTCCGCCTCTGTGTTCAGGCCGAACCGTGACGCCACCTCGGCTTCGTGCAGCTGCTCCCTCAGCGCGTCCAGGTTCACGTTCGGGATCTTGCACCGCGCGGACTCCGAGAACATCGCGGGGTATTGGTTTTTGAGCGCGGTCGCCGCGCCCTCCAGCGCCCACTTCATCTCCGGCTTGACGACCCCGGGCAAATCGATGAACCGAATGGGCTGCGCGGCGTTGATTTCGGTGAACAGAGCCGCGGCTTTGTCGTCACTCACGTCCGGGAAAACCTCCACCAACACCTCGGTGTTTTTCTCGATCGTCCCGTTCGCCAGTAAAATCTCCAACGCCCCGACGCGGTGTTGCCCGTCCAAGATGCTCACCGACCGCGTTTGGGCGCCGAAAAACGCAGCCAACGCGTTTGGTTCGTTCGTACCGTTCTTTGTCCTCGCGGTGCCCTCCGCGAGGGAGATGACGCCGGGCACGGCGAACTTGTCCGCCGCCTTGCGGTTCGCGATGGTCACCGCGCGGTCCCCGCGGAAGGCTCGTTGCTGCTCGTACACCTTGACTTTTGTCTTGTCCGCCAAACGTCCGGCGGGCATGGCGTAGACGCGCTTGTACCCGAAATCGCGCAGCAACGCGCCGAACACGGGATGCGTCGCCGTCTTGCTCGCCTTGACGTCGCGCACGACGGACGCCGCGAACGTCGCAGAGGCGCTCTCCGCGGCGATGACGCGCTCGTTGGCGCGTTCGAGCTCGCGCTCCAGTCGCTGCACCGCGAGTTTCAGCTCGGACTCGCGTCGCGTGATGGACTCGACGCCGCGAACAGCGTCTCCCTCCGCGACCCGGGTCTCCGTCCGCGCGAACTTGAGCGCGTTCAGCGCGACGCGCGTCTCCGCAGCCTCGAGCTGCGCGGCCCGCAGCTCGGCGCGCACCGCCTCGACCGCGCCCGCGTCCGTCTGCGCCAAGCGCAGACGAAGCGTCAGCGCCTCGGCGTCCACCGCGTTCGCGCGAGACACGGCGGCGTCGCGCTCGCGACGCGCGGTGTCGAGCGCGGCGGACACCTCGAGGGAGGGCTCGGCGGGCGCGGCGCGAGTCGTACCCAGAACGCCGCCCAGGTACTTGCCCGCGAACGCCTCGAGCTGCGTGTCGCTCAGGGAGGAGCCCAGGAGGGTGCCGATCCACGAGGCGTAAAACGGCAGGGGGGTGTCGTCGTTGTCGACATGGGTCCCGAAATCGGAAGAGAGCGTCCCCGCGGCGCGGTGCACGCTCTGCGTGGCCTTGCCTCGGACCGCGAACGGCGCGACCGCGCCGGGTCGCGCCGCCGCGAGGCGCGCGAGCCGACGGAGGGGAGCGTGCATGGCGGAGTGACGCCGGCGCTCGGAGCCGCTCGGACGCCGTGGTCGGCGTTCCGAGATCTCCGTTTCCGAGACGTTTCGAGACCCAACGGTCACTCTCATGTCGTGTCGTGACTTTTCAGCGACACATCTGCTGGCGATGAAAAGAATCTCCAATGACAACGCGCGCCTCCTCCTCCGTCGTTCACCCCTCTCAGGCGGCGGCGGCGGCCGCTCTACGCGACGGGCGGGTTGACGACCACCTCCGCGTTCGCCCTGAGCCACTCCAGCGATTTCCTCGCCTCGATGGTTTCGCCCGCCTGCTCCACCAGCTTCTGCACGTCGTACTCCGTCCCGTAGCGCTCGAACTCCTCCTTCGCCTTGACCACCTCCGCCTTGAACTCCTCCTCGGTCACCTCGATGTTCTCCAGGCGGAAGAGCTCCTCGCACGCCACCGTGCGCCGCACGACGCGCTCGATCTCCTCCTTGGACTCCACCAGGAACTTCTCCACCATCTCCGGCGAGGCGAGCTGCTCCACCGTCTTCATGTCCATGTTCCCCGACATCTGCATGTTGAGCATCTGCTCCGAGTACATCTGGCGCCCGGTCTCCTCGACGATGGACCCCGGCAGCGGCGCGTCGCAAATGTCCGCCAGCGCGTCCACCAGCGCCTCGTCCGTGATGCGCTCCAGCATCGCGGCGGTGTTCTCCTTCTGCATCTGCAGAATCTTCGCCTTCGCGTCCTCCACGGACGTCGCCTCGGGGAAGATCTTCTCCGCGATGTCGTCCGTCGCGTCGGGAACCTCGTTATCGAACAGCTCGCGAATCGTGACGGTGAAGTTCGCCTGGACGCCTCTTATGAACGCCTGCGGCCAGTCCTCGGGCATGGTGATGGGGAAGGTCTTGGTCTCACCGGTCTTCATGCCGAGCAGACCGTCGACGAGACCTGGTAAATTAATCTTCGCCGCGCCGGTGTCCAGCGAGAACTTCTCCTGCTTGATGCCCTCGATGGCGTCGCCCGTGTTAGAGTCAACCGCGTCGAGGTCCATCACCACCTGGTCGCCGACTTCCAATCCGCGATCCACGACGACGCGCATGGTGCCGAGTTGCCGCAGTTGCTGGTTGAACAGCGACTCAGCCTCCATCGCGTCCGTCGTGTCGTCACCGGGCGCGGTGACGGTTACCGTGAGCTTGCGGTAGTCGCCCTTCCAGTTGATCGTGGGCACCACCTCGCAGGTGATGGAATACGACACGTCGCCGGAGGGTTCCGCGAGCTTGTTGTCGAAGAGCTTCACCATCTCCGCGAAGGGCGTGTCGATTCTTTCGGAATCCTGCAGCGCGACAGACGCGACCACCTCCATGGCGCGCGGGATCGAGCGTTGCAGCATCTCCTCCACGCAGCTCTGCTTGAACTCGGTGGGACCCACGAAGTTGATGATGACGTCCGCGGGAGGGAGCTTGCCGTCCGCCTTCTTGCGCCCGCCGCCCTTCTTGTACGAAAAGCCGGGAATCGAGCACTTCTCCGCGAAACCCTCGAGGCACTCCTGGCGCGCGGCGCCCGCGATGGACTTGGGGACGGTCACGTCCAGGCGAACCTTGCAGTCCCCGAGGTCAACCTTCTCCACGGTGATCTCCGAGACGCCCGCGCGCACGGAGACCGCGCGCGCGGCGCGCACGGACGCGCGCGCGCCCGCGCGCCCGGCGCGGAGCGCGGACGGCGGCGGGACCAGGCTGGTGCGCGCGAGCGCGGCGTTGGCAGCCATCGCGAGGGTCGTCTTCGTGCGTGGACGAAGGGCGAGAGGTCGCCGGGTGTGCGAAGAGTCGCGGAAAACGCGAGGCTTCGGAGGCGGTGCGTCGCGGGGGCGAGCGCGGAGGCGTATGAGGAGGAGGTGCGATCGGTCGAAGTGGATAAAGAAAAGGGAGCGGCGAACATGGCGAAGCGGCGGACACAATCGGGTTCTTGAATGGTCGATGGTATCGGGTGAGCGCTCGTTTTGGACACCGAAAAAGCATCGTCTCCCGTCAACTCGAGGCGCGCGGGCGCACGTCGAGATGCCCCCCAAGAAAGGTGACGCGGCGAAGAGCTCGAGCTCTGTCCCCCCCCTCGAGCCGCATGACCCCTCCGCCGAGCCGGAGGTTTCCGCCGGCGCGCGCGAGGTGGAGGAGCGCGAGTTCGCCATCGGGCGCCTGAAGACGCAGCTGGGGGAATTTCAGGATGCGAGCGCCGTGCTCGAGATCCAGACCGAGACGCTTCGCGACGCGGTGGCCGCGGAGGAGGAGGACGCCGGGGACGTGCGCGCGTATCTGCGACGCGAGCTTTCGTTCGCGGAGGCGCTGGTCAAGACGCTCGCGGTGTCCGTCGCCGAGCGCGAGTCGGAAGTCAAAGCGCAAGGCGAAACGATCGATGCTCAGTTAGAAGACGCGCGCGCCGCGGATGCCGAGCGCGACGAGGCGGTGCTTCAGCGACTCAAAAAACACGACCTCGAGGCGGAGAAGCAGCGAAATCGCGAGCAAAACCGCAACGACTTACTCGCCGCGATCGACGCCGTCTCCGAGACGCTGGCGTTCGAGTCGCGCGAGCGCCGATCGCAGACGTCGCGATTGGAGGGCGAAGCGCTCTCCGAACGCGCCGCGCTCGGAAGGGCGCACGAGCTCGTCATCCGCGAAAAAAGCCTGGCTTTGATTCGCAAGACGGACGAACAGCTGGTGGTCACGACGAAACGCGCGATATGGGAGAACGAACGCGAAACGGAAGCGTTGGCGGTGGAATCGGCGCGTTGCGAGCGCTTGATGGAAAAGCACGAAGACGCGCGTTTGTCGCGTAACAAATCTCGCGCCGCTCGCGACGCCACGAAAGAGCTCAACGCGTTCGCCAACGAACGCACAGTTACTTTACTCCGATCCATCGAGATGGTTAAAAAACGCATCGCGGACGTCGAACGCGACCGAAGAGCGTTTAACGAGAACGTGTCTCAAGTACAGCAAGACGCGTTTGTGGCGGATTTCGAAGCGAGGGGACTGGAGGCGACCGTCGCGGCGGCGCGTTTGGACCTGACCAGGGTCGCGCGCGAGCGGGACGACGCGCGCGCGCGGCTGCGCGAGGCGCGCGAAAGGAGACGTTTAGAGACGGCGTTGTCGTCGGCGCGCGCGGGGGGGGGCGGGGAAGCCTCGGAAAAAGAAAGCCGCAGCGACGAAGCCGCGGCGACGCTTTTGTCGTCGTTGGCGGAGGCGGCGGCGACGACGGGTCTGACGTTTTGCGAGCTGGAGTCGGACGAGGATTTCGCGATTCGTCTCCGTCTGGAGACGCTGGATTTGTTCGCCGACGCGCTGGAAGCACGGCGTATTTCCGGGGACGCGTCCCGGAGACGTCCCGAGGACGTCCCCGGGGACGGCGTTCCGGGGACGTCCCCGGCGGAGGACGTCGCGCCGTCCCGGGGGAAACCGAAACCGTCGCGCGAAAACGAAAACGAGTCGGTGTCGGATCCCGTGCCGGACGCAGTGCGCGTGCTCGTGGGGATGCCGGCGCTGCCGAAAGCGAAGGACCTACCACCCATACCTTCGTTCGAGTCGCGGATGATGAGCTGGGGGGTGAAGTAGACAGATAGCGGTTGTTTTTGTCGGCGTCAAAAAGCATTCGGTTCGGAGATCTTCGCGAGTTCAGAATTCTTCGAACGGGACGTCGTCTCATCACTGCAGCCGGGCTTTCCCCGTCGCCGTTCGCACATCGATGTTACCTCAACCACAACATCAGCGTCAGATCTCAGCGCGCGTCAGGCGACGCCGCGCGGGCGGCGTGCGACCCGCCGGAGACCCGCGTGTCGGTCAGCGTGCGCTGCGGCGAGGCTGAGCCGATGTCCGTCGCGGCGCCCGCTGTGCGCCCGGGGCATCCTTCCGTGGATGAGGATGCGCTCGAGCGCGCTTTATCGGACGTCGCCAGCCTCCGCGCGGACCTCGCGCGGCGCGTCGCCGTGGCCGCGTCGGACGCGGTCGCGGACGCGGGGGAGGCGGACCGCGACCTCGAGGACGGCTCGGGCGTCGACGATTCCGACGCCCCAGACCCCTCCGCGTCCGTGGACCAGCTCGTGACCCGTCTCCGGGCGTTGCACGGCGCGCGGGACGCGTGCGTGTCGCAGATGCGCCTGGAGGGATCCATCCGCGAGGCGGACGCGGCCGCCTCCGCGCTCGAGGCCATTTCGCCGGACGCGCTCGTGGAGAGCCCCGCGGAGGCTCTCGAGTGCCTCGAGGCTGGCGTCGAGGCGCTCCGCGCCGCCGCGCGCGCGCTCGCCGCGGACCGCGACGAGGAAGCGGCGCCTCGGTTCGCGCGCGTCGCCTCTGTTCGCGTCCACGCGCTCGCCACGCATTCGCTTCGACGCTTCGCGGTGGCGCTCTTCGCGAACGCCGCCGCGTCCTCGGGTTGGCCCTGCGACTTGGACCAGAACGCGCTGAGAAACTTCGAGTGGGCGCTCGCGGGGGACGAGACGATCGATCGCGAAAACGGACTCCGCCGATCCTTCGCGGCGTGCGCGACGCTCCGCGCCGTCGCGGCGGCGGCGGCGGAGACCTTCGCGGAGACGAACGAAACGAACGGCACAAATATGTGCGTCTCTCCGCCCAGTCTGTCCTGGGCGGGCGAGGCGCTCGCGTCTCCCGTCGCCGAAAACTTGCGTCGGCTCTTCTCCCCAACAGACGGAGACGGGGACGGCTTAGCCGACCCGTCGCGCCCGGAGCTCCTGTTCGCGTGCGCGTCTCGCGCGATCGAACGACTCGCGCCGCTTTTGTGCTCGACGCTCGAGTCGCTCGACGCGTTCTCTTGGGAGAAAAAAGAAGGAAAAAACCCTCACGCTCACTGTAGCTCGTCCGCGCGGATCGAAGCCCGAAACGCCTCCGTCGCGTTCGCCGAGCGCGTCGCGGCGAGCGCCGCGGCGCTCGTCGCGTCGCGGTACCTCCCCGCGTGCGTTTCGGCGGAGGAGGATATCCGCGCGGATACCGAAAAGAAGGCGAAGAAGGCGAACGGACGTGGGGGAGGCGCGAGCGCGTTGTTTTCGTCCGTGTCTCATCTTGAGTTCGGGAAAGGAAGAAGGCGAACGGACGGCGCTTCGAACGATGAAAAAGCCGAGCGAAGAGAAGCGGAGCGGCTTCTGGACGTTCCGTGGCTCCACCTCGCGGACGAGTGCGCGTCTTTCGACGACGCGACGCGAAAGACGATTCGCGAGACGTGTGGACATGCGTCATACGTCGACATCCCCGCGTCGAGCAGCGCGTTAGCGAAGATGGCGTCCACCGATCGCGTGTGGTGCGAACGATGGTTCAAAGCCGAGCTCGGGGACGCCGCGCGCGCGCTCGCGGAGACGTGCGACAAACCGGGGGACGCCGGATGGGTCCCCGTCGGCGTCGGCGGAATCGCGGCGCCGGGATCGTGGGAAGAGGGCGATTCCGAATTCCGCGTTCACTTTCGTTCGTCGGCGGACGTCTCGACGCTCCGTCGAGACTCCGTCCCCGTCGCGCTCCCCGCGGCGGACGCCGCGTGCGACGCGCTGCGCCGCGCCACCGCGCGCGCGCTCGCGATCCCTAAAGACGCGCGCGTCGCGAGGGACGGACTCGGGGACCTCGTTTCGCGCTTCTACGGCGAGGAAAGAAACGTTTCCGAAAACGAAAACGTCACCGCGGAAAACGCCGAAAACGCGATTCATTCGTACGTCGTCTCCGCGCGCGAGGCGTTTTTAAAATCTGTGGCGTTCCCTTTGGCGGAGGCGTTCGCACTTCGGTGCTCTGATCGTGCGGATTTAGACGACGCGTTCGGATCGCTCGCCGTGGGGGACGGCACACAGGGCATGGCCAAGATGGGCAGGTGCGTTTTTGCGGCGACGCGCGTGGCGCTCTTCTTGAAAGAAACCGCCGAGTCGGCGGAGGTTTTCGCTGGGTTTGGAGAAGAAGAAAACGTCTTCTTCGAGCAGATATCGACGTTGGAACGTGTCGCCGACCGTCTCACGGACACACTGGTGGACGCCGCGTTCGGGGCGTACGCCGCGAAGTGCGCGCACTACGAGCACGGCGCGCACCTGCTGACGTTCGGGGACGACGGAGGGGAGACGATCGTCGCGGCGGAGCGCGATTCGGATCCTTCGCCGAAGGACGAAAAGCTAAGCGAAGGAAAAACAAACGCGTTTTTTTCGAGCGGTTCCGTTTCGCGTTCGGCGCTCTTCGGTTTGCCTCTCGAGACGCTCGAAAGGCGGCTAAACGGGCTACGAAGGGCGCTCGATATTCCCGGTGAAGACCTGTCGGCCGGTCAAAGGACGAACGCCGCGATTCGGACGGTCGCCAAACTGGCGGCGCGTCGGTTACTCCAAAATGTCGTCTTGGCGACGCGTTTTTTTTCACCGCTCGGCGCCAAACGCTTCGCGAACGACGTCTCCGCGCTTCTCGCGGTTTTCTCCGCCACACGCTTCGCGCGAAGACCCGGCGCGTTTCTCGTGGAAGTCACCGAGGCGAGCGCGTTGCTGAACCTGGACGTGCGAGAGGCGGCGAGAGTCGCCACGGCGTGCGGCGCCGCCGAGGCGGCGGCGGCGGCGGCGAAAGAAAACGAGCGCGAAGCAAACGACGCGGATGAAAAAGGAAAAGGCGAAGCCGTCCAAGGTGCGGCGGCGGCGCGCGCCGCCGCCGCCGCGGCGAGGGAGGCTGTCGGCGTGTTCGCGCTGGACGACGCCGTGGCCTTTGCGGTGCTGTCGCGGCGCGCGGACCTGGGCGCGAAGAAGGGCACGTGAGCGTAGGTTTATGACATCCGTCGGTCGAAGACGAAATCGACCAGATCGCTTACACTATCGTTGGACGACGACGCGTAGTCTACAGAGCGCGCGTTTAGGTTTTTTTCGCGCGAAGACGATTCTCGTCGTGGGTAGCACCTTCCGGCGCGTCCGTTACAACCCCCTCCTCCTATCCGGGTCCTCGCAGATGAGCTCGTCCACCCCCCAGTCCTCGTACGACCCGTCGGGCAGGTACCGCCTGATGGTGAACGGGATGCGCTTCTCCCGGAGCTCCTTCCCCGCGATCTCCAGCGGATCGGTCTCGCCGTCGAGCTGGACCAGCACCGGGGCGTTCATGCTGATCTGCAGCGCGCGGGTACCCAGAATGCGCGCGCGCTCGTATTTCGTCATGTACGGCGTCGTCGTCCGGTCCGTCACCGCGCCGCCGCCCTGTCTCGGGCCGTCGAGGATCTCCACGCCGTTCTCCGCATCCTCACCCTCTTCCTCCCCCGCGGGCTCTTCGTCCACACCCCCGGGCTCGTCGTAGTACTCGCCGCCGTCACCGCCCTCGAAGTCGCCGTCCATGTCCGCCATTCGTGTCGCGTCGACCGCGCGTGCGCAGACGAGGGAAGCGCGCGGATGTGCGAGCGTGCGGTACCTGGAGGCAGGCACCCGGTGCGCGCGGCAATGATCGCGAATGTCGGCGGGACGCGCGATTTCTGCCGGCGCCGACGCCTCCAGCGAAACCAGTTTCGCCTTTCGCGACCGGCGAAGCTCTCCCGTGTCTCGGCGCCTCCGACGGTGGCCGCGCGCTTCACTCCGCGCGACACGGAGGCGAACGCGCGCCGCGATCGATCGGGCGCGACGCGGCGGATCCCGAGTCGCCTCGACGCATGGCGTCTCTGCTCCGCAGCTGGGCGCGGCGCGCCGCGCGCCTGGCGCGCGACATGCAAGACGTCTCCCCGGTCAGCGCGTCCAACGAGATCGTCGCGTCGTTCCAGTCGGAGCGGTGCGTCTCGGAGAGGTGGCGCGCCTGGTCAGACGCGAGATCGGAAGAGCACACGTCTGAACTCCAGTCACGGCTACATCTCGTATGCCGTCTTCTGCTTGAAAAAAA
>ENA-OUOG01000801-OUOG01000801.1-marine-metagenome-genome-assembly--contig:-NODE-801-length-39475-cov-13.440352_pt1 | contig 39475 bp, 32 predicted proteins | sample MGYA00248635_ERZ508505 | MGnify/ENA primary metagenome ERZ508505 (study PRJEB26176, sample SAMN06267871) | marine metagenome | isolation source: Saanich Inlet, British Columbia, Canada | place: Pacific... | reverse complement strand
GATAAAACCATTGGAATAAAAGATTCTATACTTTACTCGGATGGAGCAGGAAAAAAACACCTATACCAAAAATCTGGAGGTTCGGTGAGCCCTGCAAGTGAAGAAACTGTAAAAAACAGAGAACATTTTGTATACCAGGAAGGTCAACCTGTATTTAAAGCAGCAGTCACTGCCATGGCCGATGTTTCAGCAGAAATAATGGAAAAGAATAACCTGAAAGCAGAAGATGTTTCATGGTTGGTTCCTCACCAAGCCAACTTAAGAATCATTGATGCTACAGCAAGAAGAATGGGCCTTAGTACAGATAAAGTAATGATAAACATCCAAAAGTATGGAAACACAACAGCTGGTACATTACCACTCTGTTTACGGGATTGGGAGTCTCAATTAAAAAAAGGCGATAACATCATTCTGTCCACATTTGGTGGTGGATTTACCTGGGGAGCTATGTACTTAACTTGGGGATACAACTCTTAAAAAATGAATTAAAACCTATTTCCTTGTAATAGGAAATATTTAAATATATTTGAACCTAAACAAAAACAAACATATGAATCTTAACGAAATTCAAGACTTAATAAAATTCGTAGCCAAACAAAAAGTTACAGAAGTAGAAATTGAAAAAAAAGATTTTAAAATCACAATAAAATCTGAAAAAGAGGAAATTCACGTTGCTCATGTTTCACCAGCTCCAGTTGCCGCTGTGGCTCCAGTTGCCGCTGTGGCTCCTGCGCCAGCTCCTGCTGCCCCAGTAGAGGCCGCTCCGGCAAAAGATGACACTTCGAATTACATCACTGTAAAATCACCAATGATTGGAACATTCTACAGATCGGCAAATCCAGAATCTGATGCGTTTGTAAATGTTGGAGACACCATTAAACCAGGAGATGTATTGTGTATCGTAGAAGCAATGAAATTATTTAATGAAATAGAAGCTGAAGTTAGCGGGAAAATTGTAAAAGTATTGGTTGATGATGCTTCTCCAATCGAATTTGACCAGCCTCTTTTCTTAGTTGAACCTTAATTAAATAGCTCGCACGTTATTTATTTTAACCTAAAAGGATTAACTCATATTCATTCAGGTAGAAGTAGTCGAACTCTTTCTTTACAACAAGATTTCTGTACGAATCCTACCTCAGATTAAAGACTGAAAAAATGTTCAAGAAAATATTAATTGCCAACAGAGGTGAAATTGCTTTACGGATCATTAGAACCTGTAAAGAAATGGGAATCAAAACAGTAGCTGTGTACTCTACTGCTGATAAAGACAGTCAGCCGGTAAGATTCGCAGACGAAGCTGTCTGTATTGGACCACCCTCAAGTACCGAGTCGTACTTAAAAATATCAAACATTATTGCTGCGGCAGAAATAACAAATGCTGATGCTATTCACCCAGGATACGGATTTTTATCGGAGAATGCCAAATTCTCTAAAATCTGTGAAGATCATGGGATTAAATTCATTGGAGCAAGTGCCGAAATGATTGACAGAATGGGAGATAAAGCTTCTGCTAAAGCTACCATGCTAAAAGCTAAAGTCCCTTGTGTTCCTGGTTCTGCTGGAATTCTGAAAGATTTTGCTGAATGTAAAAAAACTGCCAAAGAAGTTGGATACCCTATCATGCTAAAAGCTACTGCCGGTGGTGGTGGAAAAGGAATGAGATTGGTTTGGGAAGAAGAAAAACTTGAAGAAGCATGGAAATCTGCCAGAACTGAATCTAAAGCTGCATTTGGCAATGACGGAATGTACATGGAAAAATTCGTAGAAGAGCCAAGACATATTGAAATTCAAATTGCGAGTGACCAACACGGAAACCATTGTCACATGTCGGAAAGAGATTGTTCTATCCAACGAAGACACCAGAAATTGGTAGAGGAAGTTCCTTCTCCGTTTATGACTCCAGCGTTGAGAAAAAAAATGGGAACTGCGGCCATCAAAGCCGCCAAAGCCGCAAAATACGAAGGTGTAGGAACTGTTGAATTCTTGGTTGACAAAAACAGAGACTTCTATTTCATGGAAATGAATACACGTATCCAAGTAGAGCACACTATTACAGAGGAAGTTATTAATTTTGACTTGATTCGTGAGCAAATTAAAATTGCTGCTGGACATAAAATTTCTGGTAAGAATTACGAACCTCAAATGCACGCTATTCAATGCAGAATAAATGCAGAGGATCCTTTTAACGATTACAGACCTAGCCCAGGAACTATAGGATATTATAATGAGCCAGGAGGTCACGGAATAAGAATCGATTCTCATGTCTATTCTGGATACACTATTTCACCGTACTACGACTCTATGATTGGAAAACTTATTACAGTTGCGCAAACTAGAGAAGAAGCCATTACCAAAATGGAACGTGCCTTAGAAGAGTATTACGTTGAGGGTATTAAAACCACTATTCCTTTCCACAGACAGTTAATGAGGCACCCAGATTTTAAATCGGGTAACTTCACAACCAAATTTATGGAAACATTTGTTTTAGAAGACGAAAAGGAATCTTAAAACACAGAACTGATAACACAAAAAAAGACTGAGAATAACTTCTCAGTCTTTTTTGCGCTTTAATTTTTTCTAGCAATTAAGCAGAAATAGCCTCTTTTTTCGATTTTCTGTAAAGAAATGAATGGAATATTTGTCTTTTGGCAAATCTGAACTGCTTGTCGCTATTGATGAATTTGGCAAACAATTTTTCTGTCACACCAAAATATTCGTAGGAAGTACCATCCGTAAATGTTACTTCAAAAATGTTTTTATCGTGCTGAAAATCTGCAATTTTCGAATTTGTTATGGTAGCATTGTACTCCTCCAAATTCGCTTCTTTTGTCTCTGGTGCAATACTAACCAAAAAGTGATAGGCATCAATAATTTCAGAACTTTTAATTCCTGCCTCTTCCTTCTTCGCCTCATCCTGAAACTTATCCGGATGCCATTCTTTTACCAAACTTCTGTACTTCGATTTTAAATCTTTAAGCACCAACGGCCCTTCTACTTCAAATACTTCTTTGTATTCCTTAATTCGTTTCATTCTGTTATTTTTATATAAAGTGCAAAGCTATTCATATAATCCCAAATGAAACCACTAATAATAAGAATTATTCCTTGATTGATTAAAAAATGTTGTCTCACATCTGTTTCTCTTGTAAGTTCGAAGTTGTAATTCTCTCTACCTAAATCAGGAAGGATTCCAACGGTTTTTTTTTGGACAACAAGCCTAAACCAAGTGGTTTATTCAGTTTGAAAATCCCTGCTTATTTCATCATATTCTAAATAGCGAAATTTCAGAATAAGAGTTTTCTTTTCGTCGGTAATTTCATTAAATTCGCAAGAATTATTAATAAAACTTCAAAACAAGAATATGGCATTTGATATAGACATGATAAAGGAAGTTTACAGCAGAATGACTGGCAGAATAGAAGCTGCGAGGGCTGTAACGGGAAAACCACTAACACTTTCTGAAAAAATATTGTACAATCACCTCTGGGATGGAAATGCTGACAAAGCATTTACGAGAGGAAAAGATTACGTTGATTTTGCTCCAGACAGAATCGCATGTCAAGATGCTACTGCACAAATGGCTCTTTTGCAATTTATGCAAGCAGGAAAGCCACAAGTTGCAGTTCCAACTACTGTTCATTGTGATCACTTAATTCAAGCAAAACAAGGTGCTAAAAAAGATTTACCTTTTGCCAGAAAAAATTCTTCTGAAGTTTTTGATTTTTTAGCTTCAGTATCTAATAAATACGGAATTGGGTTTTGGAAACCAGGTGCAGGAATTATTCACCAAGTTGTGTTAGAAAACTATGCCTTCCCTGGAGGAATGATGATTGGAACCGATTCACATACCGTAAATGCGGGTGGTTTAGGAATGGTAGCAATTGGTGTGGGTGGAGCTGATGCCGTAGATGTAATGGCTGGAATGGCTTGGGAGCTTAAATTCCCAAAACTAATTGGAGTAAAATTGACTGGAAAACTATCTGGTTGGTCTGCACCAAAAGATGTCATATTAAAAGTAGCAGGAATCCTTACCGTAAAAGGAGGAACGGGAGCAATCGTAGAATATTTTGGTGAAGGAGCCGAATCAATGTCTTGTACTGGAAAAGGTACTATCTGTAATATGGGAGCTGAAATTGGGGCAACCACATCAACCTTTGGTTATGATGATTCTATGGAACGTTACCTAAGAGCGACTGACAGAGCAGAGGTTGCTGATGCAGCAAATGAAGTGAGAGCTCACCTTACTGGTGACCCAGAAGTATACGCTGAACCGGAAAAGTATTTTGACCAAGTGATAGAAATCAATTTGAGTGAATTATCACCACTAATTAACGGACCTTTCTCTCCAGATTTGGCTACCGAAGCTGGTACCGATATGACCGAAAAAGCAACGAAAAACGAATGGCCTTTAGATGTTGAATGGGGACTTATTGGTTCTTGTACCAACTCTTCTTATGAGGATTTATCGAGAGCTGCTTCTATCGCAAAACAAGCTGTAGAAAAAGGATTGGTAACGAAAGCGGAATTTGGAATCAACCCAGGAAGTGAACAAGTAAGATTTACTGCCGAAAGAGATGGGTTATTGAAAACTTTTGAAGACCTAGATGCTACAATCTTCACAAACGCTTGTGGGCCTTGTATTGGTCAATGGGCAAGATACAGTGATCCAAAAAATGCACCTAAAAACTCAATTATCCACTCATTTAACAGAAACTTTGCCAAAAGAGCAGATGGAAACCCAAATACTCACGCCTTTGTTGCTTCACCAGAAATGGTAGCGGCAGTAGCAATTGCGGGAAGATTGGATTTTAATCCAATGACAGATACATTGACAAACAAAAACGGGGAAGAAGTAAAATTTGATGAGCCAACTGGATTTGAATTACCACCTAAAGGATTTGACGTAGAAGACGCTGGTTACGAAGCACCAGTTGAAGATGGAAGCTCAGTAGAAGTTGTGGTTTCACCGGAATCCGAAAGACTACAATTGCTGTCTCCTTTTACTCCAATTGGAAACAAAATCGACAACGCAAAATTGCTAATCAAAGCCTTCGGAAAATGTACGACAGATCACATTTCTATGGCGGGTCCTTGGTTAAAGTACAGAGGCCACTTAGACAATATTTCTAACAACTGTTTAATTGGTGCTGTAAATGCATTCAATAAAGAAACTGACAAAGTAAAAAATCAATTAACTGGAGAATATGGAGCTGTTCCTGCAACAGCAAGAGCCTACAAGGCTGCCAACGTTCCTTCGGTAGTGGTAGGAGATCACAACTATGGTGAAGGTTCTTCAAGAGAGCATGCAGCTATGGAACCAAGACACTTGGGAGTTGTTGCCGTTATCGTTAAATCCTTTGCAAGAATCCACGAAACAAACTTGAAAAAACAAGGAATGTTAGGACTAACTTTTGCTAACGAAGCGGATTATGATCTAATCCAAGAAGATGATACATTCAACTTTATTGATTTACATGAATTTGCTCCAGACAAGCAATTGACCCTTGAATTAACGCATGCAAACGGAAGCAAAAACACAATCATGCTTAACCACACGTACAATCAGTCTCAAATTGATTGGTACAACGAAGGTTCGGCTCTTAATTTGATTAAGAAAGAGAATGGATAGGAGTTGGAAGCACGAAGTCTGAAGTAAATAAAAACTAAACCCTGAGGGTTTTGAACGAAGTTCAAAATGTCTCGAAGGGTGACTTTGAATAGAAGACCTCAAATCCCTTTTGATTTCTCAAAAGGGATTTTTTTTGTCGTGTTACAACTGTTACGTTTGACTCAAAAAGATTGGTGTACTTTTGATAAACTATCCTAATTCGATTATATGAAACTACTCAAAAAACACAAAGGCAACCTCATCTTTCTTGGTATCTTGGCGATTGTCATCTTCACACCTCTTGGCTTTCAACTAAAAGTGTGGATGAATCGATACCTCTACTTTTCTCCCTCCGAAATTACCAAAGAAGATCAAATCTCATTAATCGATTACAACTGGAACTTGATAAACAACAAAGGAATTGAAATCGACTTTAACGACCATAAAGAAAAAGTAGTACTCGTTAATTTCTGGGCCACTTGGTGCCCGCCTTGTGTTGCCGAACTTCCTAGTTTACAGGAATTGTACAACGATTACAATCAGCAGGTGAGTTTCCTGTTTGTGGCAAATGACGAAGTAAATAAAGTAACCTCATTTATGACCAAAAACAACTACCATTTCCCTAATTATTTCGAATTATCTACTACACCACCAGCATTGCATTCAAGTAGCATTCCTGCCACTTTTATTATTGATAGACAAGGGAAAATCCGTGTTTTTAAAACAGGTGCAACCAATTGGAACAGCAAGAAAATTAGAGAGATTTTGGATAAATTAATTTCTGAAAAAAAACTAGATCAAAACTTGTAAACCCCTCCTCTATTCTCTCGGATTAATCTTAACCTTTAAAACTTTGAGTTTTATGAGTTTTTATAAAATAATAATCCCAAGATAATTCTATCTTTGATAAAATTATCGATAGTGAAAAAGAGCCTCATAAAACTTTTAAAAATTGTCCTTCCGTTAGGAATTGGCGTGTATTTAACATGGTATTTCTATTCCAATTTATCACCAGAGGGGAAAGCGGGAATCCCTAAAGCTTTTGCGGATGCCAACTACTTTTGGGTGTTTTTATCCCTGGTAATGGCGTGGTTAGGCCACATTAGTAGAGCTTACAGATGGCAATTCTTGATGGAACCGCTGGGGTACAAACCAAAACTAATTAACTTGTATCACTCCACAATGATTGGCTACGTATTAAATTTTACGATTCCTAGAAGTGGAGAAATTGGAAGACCCGGATTTCTTGCAAAAAAGGAGAATTTGCCCTTTGACAAAGTGTTTGGGACAGTAGTAGCAGAGCGAATTATCGATGTAATTATGTTGCTTGGAATTACATTTGGAACCTCCTTGCTTGTGGGCAAAGAAGTAATAGATGGATTTACAAAAACGGAAGGCCAATCAGGTAATTCCTATGTTTTGTATGGAATATTAGCTCTCATGATTTTGGGAGGAGTAGCCGTGTTAGTGTCAAAAAAATTGAGAGAATTTTTTCTAGAAAAAGTAAAGGGAATGATGGAAGGAGTTAAAACAATTTTTACCATGAAAAAAAGAGTTGCTTTTATATTACATACACTTTTTATCTGGGCAACGTATGTGCTTCTAATGTGGTTGATGGCGCTTAGCCTCAATGGAATGGAATCAATTGGGATCAAAGAATTGATGGTAGGTTTTGTTGTTGGCGCAGCAGCTATTGCCATAACTCCAGGCGGAATTGGCTTGTATCCTTTATTTATAACGGCTGCTTTGGTATACTTCGGGTACGACAAAGATTTAGCCTCAAGCTTTTCTATTCTTTCGTGGGTTGTTCAAACAGCTTTTTTAGTAGTAATGGGAGTTATATCACTAATTGCTATTGATGTTAAGTTTAATGTGATGGAGGCAGAGAAAGAATTGCCTAAAACAAAAAATTAGGAACAATGGCAAAGGTCAAGAAAACATATTTTTGTCAAAATTGTGGCGCTCAATCCCCTCAGTGGGTTGGGAAATGTCCTTCTTGCTCTGAGTGGAACACTTTTGTAGAGGAAGTAGTCTCTAAAAATGAAAAAAAGCTTTTTTCAACTGGTCCGGCTACCAAAAGAATCTCCAAACCAATAGCAATTGGAGAAGTTTCGGATGAAAAACACAACCGAATTATTTTCAAAGACTCCGAACTCAATCGGGTTTTGGGTGGCGGACTTGTTCATGGTTCGTTGGTCTTATTTGGTGGAGAACCGGGAATTGGAAAATCAACCCTCATGCTTCAAATGGCACTTCAACATTCTAAAGCAAGAGTTTTATATGTATCGGGAGAGGAAAGCATGAAACAAGTAAAAATGAGAGCCGATCGGATAGGTCAGACCTCCGAGAATTGTTTTTTATTAAACGAAACAAAACTTCAGCATATTTTTTCGCACATCGAAGAGTTTCAACCTCATATTTTAATAGTAGATTCCATCCAAACTTTGCATTCGGATTATTTGGATTCTTCTCCGGGTAGTATTTCTCAAATAAGAGAATGCACAGGAGATTTAATGAAATTTGCCAAGGAGACTCAAACCTCCGTATTTATAATTGGTCATATCACCAAGGATGGTAGTATTGCTGGTCCAAAAGTATTGGAGCACATGGTGGACACCGTTTTGCAGTTTGAGGGAGATAGGAATCATATTTACCGTCTTTTAAGAACAACTAAAAACAGATTTGGTTCAACCAACGAACTGGGTATTTATGAAATGCAAACAGGCGGATTAATTCCAGTATTAAATCCATCTGATGTTTTGTTGAATAATAATGACGAAGCTCTGAGCGGTGTGGCCATCGCCTCTACTATGGAAGGAATGAGACCCATGCTCATAGAGGTGCAAGCGCTTGCGAGTACTGCAGCTTACGGAAATCCTCAGCGAACAACAACGGGGTTTGATACCAAGCGATTGAATATGTTATTGGCAGTTTTGGAAAAAAGATGTGGATTTAAGCTCGGAGCCAAAGATGTATTTTTGAATATTACGGGAGGAATAAAAGTAAATGATCCAGCCATTGATTTGGCGGTGGTATCTGCAGTATTGTCTTCAAACGTAGACATGCCGGTAAGCAAAGAAATTGCTCTTGCTGGTGAAGTTGGTCTTACTGGCGAAATTAGACCAGTTTCGCATATTGACCAGCGAATTACCGAGGCACAAAAACTCGGTTTTGAGAAAATGATTCTATCAAAATACAACAAAGGAGTGAAGCAAAGCGATTTTGATATTGAGCTCATTCAGGTAGGCAAGATAGAAGAGGTTTTCAGACATCTTTTTGGAAATGACTAAACTGCTTTCGGAATAATTGTTCACTAACTCTTTGATTCCAATCAGTTTTACTCCCTGAATAATTAAAACTGAATCCTCGTTAACTCACCAAAATCCAGTCTTTTTCCCGTTGTGGTTTTCATCGAAAGACGAGAAACCTCTACCTTTTGAGTTGGAAATATGGCGCTTGCCGTTCGTTTAATTTCTTTTGCATCTAGTTTTGGTGAATACGTGTTTATTACAATGAATCCACCTGGTTCAATTAGCTCTTTGGTCGATTTTAGTAATTCTTGAAATTTATCTTCCAACTTCCATCTTTCTTTCTTTACACCAATCCCAAAAGCTGGAGGATCCATGATTACGCCTCGGTACGTATTCCCTCTTTTAACTTCTCTTTGGGCAAATTTGAGTGCGTCTTCCAGCACCCATTTTATGTCACTTACACCAGAAGATTCCATGTTTTCTTTCCCCCAATTAATGACGTTTTTTACACTGTCGCAATGCAAAACTTCGGCATGATTTAGCTTTGCCACAACCGATGCAGCTCCCGTGTAGCCAAACAAGTTGAGCAACTTATGATCTTTTTGAACTTTTTGCTGAATAAAATCCCAATTGGTTTGTTGTTCGGGAAATAAGCCCACGTGTTTAAAATTGGTGATTTTTAAATTAAAAATGGCTTTTCCGTATTTGATTTGCCATTCGTCCTTTGCTTCAGGATTTCTTTGTATCCATTCACCCGAAGTTGAAGTGGTTTCAATAAATTCAAAATCTACCTTTGCTCTCCAATCTTCCTCCGAAAGTACGGTAGGAAAATACGCGTTTCTGTCTGGGCGAATTGTGTGGGTATTTCCCCACCTCTCAAGCTTTTTTCCGTATCCGGCATCAAGCAATTCGTAGTCTTTCCAGTTTTCAGAGTAAATCGTGTGCATCGTTCTTTTTATTTGTATCACAAAGTTAATGGGAATAGATTAGAATCATTCATAATTGAAGAGATTCTTGATACGAATAAAAAATAGTTAGGAAATAAACAGTTAGTCTTCCACCCAAAAGAGCTCACTTGAAATTCTATCGGCCAAAAGTTTTCCTGATTGCGAAAGGGTGAAATTAGTTCCAGCCTGCACAATGGAGTTATCCAACACAAATCGTTTACTTTCCTTTACAAAGTGAAGGGCAAATTTTGGTTCAAAATTATCCTTAATAAATGTCAGGTCAATCCCCCAGCTTGTTCTTAGCGAAGTCATTACGTATTCGTTGTAGCGCGTTTGTTGGTCGAGTTCTTCTTCTTCGGCAACCCAATTATTTTCTTTTGCTCCTTTTATGTATCGGGCATTATTGGATACATTCCATCTTCGGGTTTTTCCATTAAAACTATGAGCCGAAGGACCTACACCCAGAAAGTGAGTTTGTTTCCAATACGATGAGTTGTGTTTCGAATTGTGTCCTCTTTTACTAAAATTGGAGATTTCATATTGTTCGTAGCCATTTTCGGCTAGCATTTCTACAAGAGTTGTAAACTGTTGAGAGGTGATTTCTTCGCTTGGCAACTCATACTTTCCTTGAGCAATGTCGTGGTGCATGGCTGTACTCTCCTCTGAAGTGAGGCAATAAGCAGAAATATGGTTCACTTCCAAGTTCAACGCTTTTTTAATGTTTCGTTTCCATTCTTGTTCCGACAGAGAGGGTATTCCGTAAATGAGGTCTATCGTGATATTGTCAAAGCCTATTTCTTTGGCATATTTTATTGCATTGGTCGCCTGCAAAATTGTGTGAGAACGATTCATAAATGCCAAATCTCTCGCCACAAAAGACTGTATTCCTATGCTCAATCGGTTCACTCCACTTTCGCGAATCATCCACAGTTTTTCTTGTGTTAAATCGTCAGGATTGGCCTCCAGGGTAATTTCGGCATCTGGGAGAACCTCAAATTCTTTCTCAATGGTTGTCAAAATACTGGAAAGTTCTGACTGATTGAGTACACTGGGAGTTCCACCGCCAAAGTATATTGTTTTTATTTGATTGGTTTCTAGGTAGCTTTTTTGTTCAGCTAGTTCCTTGTTTATGCATTCAATCAATTCCGACTTGTTTTTCATCGAAGTAGAAAAATGAAAGTCACAATAAACGCATGCTTTTTTGCAAAAGGGAATATGAATATAAATACCTGCCAAAATTGAGTTTTTTTCAAAAGTACTGCTTTTTTAACTAATTTAGTCTCAATGTTCACACCCAGAAAACCCACTTTACTTTTTCTTGTTGCACTTGCTTTAGTGATAGGTAGCAAGGCGATTGCGCTGGTGTATTTTAGTTTTCAATTTACCGGAAATGATGATCTTATTTTTTGGCAAATGGCAAGAGATTATGCTCACGGATATTTTTTTGAGCCTTTCATGTATGGCCAAAATTACAACTACGGAATCGAATCTTTTTTCGCGGTTCCGCTCCTGAAATTAGGAGTTCCTTTTCAATATGCACTTCCTATTACCACTGCGTGGATGGGAGTTTTTCCTTTTGTTGTTTTTTCTTTTGGATTTTATAGAATCAAGCAATTTGTTCCTGCCATTATTTGTGTGTCTATTCCGGTCTGGATGCCCATCGAATATGACATCATTACCACCATCACAAGAGGATTTGTTAATGGGTTGTTTTTTACTTCTTTTTTCATTTTTGCAGTTTTGAAACCTTCTCGTACTTCCTCGTTTTTCTTGTTTGGCATTTGTGCTTCATTAGGAGTAATTACCAATCCCAATTCGGTTTTGCTTTCAATTCCGGTGGGCATTTATTTGCTGCTTGTTAATGTTAAGTCACTCAGATTTTATGTGTTCACTTCTGTTTCAATGATTCCCGGATTTGTGTTGTATTATTTTTCCAAGCAGTTTTACGAACTCAATCCTGATTATGTTGTACATCAATTGCCAGAACTAACTTATGCATTTTCTCGGATAGCCGAAACTCTGGTTCAGCTAGATCGATCTTTTGCTTATTTGTCCCCCTTGTTTCTGGGGTTTCATTGGGCAATACTTTTCTTGTTGGTTGTAGGAAGCGTTTTGTTACTAAAGCGAGACTGGAGAATGGGAATTGCACTTGTGTTGGGCTTGTTTTTTATGTTGTTTTCTCTCGGGATAAATAAAGTAGAAGAAGGCGTTGGAGTGATTTTTTTCTCACCTACGAGGATATTTTTGGCTGTTCCAATTTTGTTCGCTTTCATGCTAAGTTGGTTATTACCAAAGAGTAATTCGAGCAAACTTTTGTATGTTTTATTGCTGATATCTTGCCTTTCTGTTTGCTATAAATTTATCACGGTAGAATCAACAGTAGATTTTCATACAACCAATAAAAGTTACGGACCAGTGGCGATAGAAAATATCGAATTGCTCAAAACGGAATGCCGCCAATTTCAATCTGTAGCGACAAATTATGAAGTGGACTTGGTTGTATTTACGCTCTCTTCTTTCAAGAATGTTCCCGAAGTTTCTTTCTATAATTTTGGGTGCGAACTATTAGTGGAGGATTTTCCGGAGTCTACCATGCTTCACAAAGAAAGAAGGACAGCTCTTTTTATCAATCACAAAAGCGAAATTGTAAAGAATATTTTGTTTTTAAATTATGAGTTGAATGAAGAGTTGAGTCGTAATTCTGGAAGCGATTATGAAATCATTGAGGAGATTTCGAATGCAATATTGATTAAGAATAACACACGAACTTTACCCGAAATTTGTGAGTTGCTTGAGTTGCAATACCACAGAAGTAAAAATTAAAGGGAAGCTACAATTCCTTCGAAAATAGCCGTGAGTTTTTTCTCAGCTTTTCCTGCTACCGCTATTATTTCTTCAATGTTTACTGGCTGTAAATTGGTGTAGTCACATTCATCTGTAAGAACAGAAATTGCCAGAACAGGAATTCCCATGTGGTTGGCTGCAATCACTTCTGGTGTAGTGGACATTCCTACGGCATCAGCTCCAATTATATCCAAATATCTATATTCTGCAGCAGTTTCGAGCATAGGGCCTTGAACAGAAACATAAGTTCCTTCTCGCAGGGCGATGGTTTCTTTTTCAGACACAGATCGAGCGATTTTTCTAAGCTCTACAGAATATGGTTCGCTCATGTCAGGGAATCTTGTCCCAAGCTCAGGAATGTTTTGACCAATCAAGGCATTAGACTGAAGATTGATGTGATCAGAAATAAGCATTAAATCGCCTTTTTTGAAATCGGTGTTGATCGCTCCAGCTGCATTAGAAACAAGTAATTGAGAAATCCCAAGAAGTTTCATTACGCGCACAGGAAAAACTATTTGCTTCATGGAGTACCCTTCATAGAAATGAAACCTTCCTTGCATAGCTATCACTTGTTTTCCTCCTAATTTTCCATAAATGAGTTTTCCGGAATGAAATTCTACAGTAGATTCAGGAAAATGAGGAATGTCTGTGTAGGAAAGTTCTTTTTCAACTTCAATTTTTGTGACTAAGTTTCCTAGTCCGGTTCCTAAAATAATACCAATTTGTCCTTCTGAAAATCCTTGATTTTTGATGTATTCGGCTGTTTCTTGTATTTTGCTTAATTCGTTCATTCGTGCTGGTTCTAAATTAGATGTTCGTTCCAAATTCTCCAAGCTTCATCCGCTTGATTATAGAGCATAGACAATCCGTTAGTGGTGCTTGCTCCTTGTTCTTTTCCTTTTTTGAGAAACTCGGTAAGTTCCGGGTTGTAAACCAAATCCATAAGCATGTGACTCTGGTCGAGTAATTGATAGGGAATGGCTGGTTTTTCCTCAATATTAGGAAATGTTCCTAGTGGCGTGCAATTCACTATTAATTTATGGAATTTAATGACATACTCATTTATTTCACCGTAAGAAATTTGCCCTTTTGTAGGTTTTCTCGAAACACATAGTGTAGTTATTCCAAGCGATTCTAGCACTTGCTTTACCGCCTTTGATGCTCCGCCAGTTCCCAAAATAAGTGCTCTTTCATGTGTATTTGCCAAGAATGGTTTAATGGATTTTCTGAAACCAATTACATCTGTATTGTACCCAGTTAAAATCCTTTTGTCATTCTCCCAAGAAATTGCAACAGTGTTTACTGCCCCTACTTTTTGTGCTTCTTCTTCTATTTTATCCAAATAAGGCAGCATACTTTCCTTGTAAGGAAACGTAACGTTGAATCCATTTAATTCTTTGTTTTCCTCCAAGAAACGAGGTAAATCTTTCGCATTTTTCAACTCAAATAAGTCGTAATTGTGGCTAGTGAGTCCAAGTTTTAAAAACTTTTCTTCGAAATATTTTTTAGAAAAAGAATGAGTGAGTTTAGAGCCAATTAGTCCTAGTTTCATTACGAATTGATTTTTTTTGGAGAATATTTATCCAAACCTAAAACCAAGACAATTCCCAAAATAAAAAAGAAAATGGAAGCCAAAAGAAAATCCGGTTGGCCAAAATTTTCTAAATAACTGGAAGGAGAAACGCTGGAAGAGGTAATTACTTTGTCATATTCCATGCCTTTACTAAATTCAAGAATCTGGTCATCTGCTGTCATTATTTTTTCTGGAATACTCCAAGGCCATAATTTATTAAGGGCACCAATCATAAATCCTGTGAGCAACGACAGAGTTAGGTTGTTGTGTTTGTTTAGCGCCCAAGTAAGAAATCTGGCCATGGTTACAAGTCCTACAATCATTCCGAGTCCAAATACGACCATTGTAACAAGCGCGGCACTTTCATGATTTGTGAGTAAATCTTGTTTCAATGTATCGTGAAGAATGTAAGAGTACATTCCCATAATGAGCAAAATAAAGCTCCCAGAAATTCCCGGCAAAATAAGTGCAGATACGGCAATAGCTCCGCACAAGAACACAAAACCTAGGTTTTCATTTACTTGCCCTATTGGCAACAAAGTTATTCCAAAAGCTATAGCAATTCCTATCAGCAAAGAAACAATAGGACCTAAATTCCATTTTGTTACTTGTTTGCCCACATAGATTATGGAGGCGATAATTAAGCCAAAAAAGAAGGCCCACACAACGGGAGGATAACTCTCAAGCAATTTTTCTACAGCTACAATTCCAATTCCAATTCCAATGACCATTCCACCGAGAAGGGAGACCAAAAAATTTCCGTTTATTTCATTCCAAACGGCTTTCAAACCTTGGTTTTTCCAAGTTTTGATTAGGCTAGGTTTAAATGCCTTGATTGAACCCAAAAGGTTGTCGTAAATTCCAGTAATAAAAGCGATAGTTCCGCCAGAAACGCCCGGAATCGTTTCGGCAATTCCCATGGCCATTCCTTTGAGTGCAGTTAGTATACTAATCATAAAATTATTGTATGTGTAAAAAAGTAAGCGGAGAAATTGCTGTTGGTTCAGTGTCGTTTGGTATCTTTTTTAAAGATACTTTGCGCTCTTCGGTTTCGTATTTGTTTACCCCAACCAGATTCAATTCACCGGAGTTGTATTGCTCAATTAATTCCTCTGCCGATTCAGTGATGTTTTTTTGGATGAACCCAGATTCTAAAGCTTTTATGTATCCTCCTTCTTTTTCTATTTCTTGAAAAAATGCCCAACCTTTTTCAGCTAATTCGGAAGTTAAGTTTTCTATAAAATAAGAGCCTTTTGCAGGGTCTACAACTTTATCAAAATAGGATTCTTCTTTTAAGATTAATTGTACGTTTGAGGCAATTCTTTCCGAGAAGTGCTCCTTGTTTTGGTCCACAGAGTCAAAGGGGGTAATCGTGAGTGAGTCGCAACCTCCAATTACCGCGCTCATCGCAGAAGAAGTAGCTCTCAACATATTGTTTTTTGTTTGTTTGTTGCTCCACAACAAATTTGAGGTTACGGCATTAATTGTCACCTTCTTCGCAGCTGTGTCAAAAGCAGTGAGTATTTTTTGCCAAGTAATTCGAAAAGCTCGTATTTTGGCAATTTCTGCAAAATAATTTCCACCAATTCCAAAGTGAAATTGCAAATGATTTGCAATTGTGTCATTGTTGTGCGTATCGTTGAGCAAATTGAAATATTCTACGCCATGAGCTAGAGCAATACCAAGTTGCTGAGAAGTATTTGCACCGCTCAACTGAAAGTAGTAGTTGCTCGCTGTAAGCAAATTCATTTCACAACCGACTGAAGCTGAAAGGTGTGATTTACATTCCTCGGTGATTTCGGAGATTGAACTATACCAATTTCCTTTTCGTGCAAAGTTTCCTAAATAATCAAATGAAATAGAGCCTTTTAACTCCGCATAATTAAGATTTCGGCTTTGGCAAAGTGATTGTAAATTTCTAGCTAATTCTGTTGTCTTGGCGCAAATAAAATCTATTGCTATAATGTCAATCAGGATGTCTTTTAGCAATACATCTAATTGGGTTATTTCTCCCACAAAAGTTAGTGAATTTGCTCCAGATCCAAGAGCTTTCAATGCTGTTTTGTTTGCTTCTTTCTCGTCCTGAATCAATATAAAAACACTCATGTTCCATTCATTCGAATCTTTTCTTTCTCTAGAGCCAGTCTCAGAAACGGAATCTATGGTTTTTGAGTTTTCTTTGTTGTAATGAGGAATTAGCTCAATCGCCTTGTCGTGTTTCCATGCCAATTCTGAAATTGATTTCCCTTTTAGATCTTTGGCAATTTTTTCTTCCCATTCCGCTAGTGTTACGGACGAAAATTCATGGAATAGTTGTTCTTTTTTGCTCATAATTCAAAAATAGGTATATTTTTAGGTTTTAGGAAAGAAGAAATCATTAAAAACGAAGAGGGAATTAATAAATATTGAATAGTTTCTAAATTCTTGCTTTCTTTGTGTAACTCAATCATTGACGCAAGTAAGATGTCCAAAATTCAGAAGAAAATATCTATCAAGAACAAGAAAGCCTATTTCGATTATGAAATATTGGATAAATACACTGCTGGAATAAAATTACTGGGAACTGAAATAAAATCCGTTCGAGAAAGTAAGGCAAGTATCAAAGAGGCTTATTGTTATGTCGATAATCGAGAAGTTTTTATCAAAAACATGCACATTACCGAATATTCAAATGGTGGTTTTATCAATCACGAACCTTATCGTCTGCGTAAGTTATTGCTCAATAAAAAAGAGATTGAAAAGATTGAGAAAAAATTGAAGGATGTAGGGATTACGATTGTTCCGCTTCTCATGTTTATTAGCGACAAAGGGTACGCAAAACTTGAAATAGGGATTGCAAAAGGTAAGAAATTGTATGATAAGAGAGAGAGTTTGAAGCAAAAAGACACCAAACGAGATTTGGACAGGTTGGTAAGAAACTAGGCTTATGAAAACCCCAAAATTATATTTGATACCAGGTTTTTTAACGAACAAAACGATTTACAAAGATTTTCTGAAAGACGATCGATTCGATTGCGAAGTATTGGAGTTTATTGCTAGTGAATCTGCTGACGAAACCATTGAAAATTACGCCAAAAGATTGAGTAAAAAAATAGACCAATCTCAACCTTTTTCTATTCTTGGAACTTCTTTTGGGGGTATTTTGGCTGTGGAAATTTCCAAACAACTTCCGCCAAGATCTGTCATATTTATTTCTTCGGTAAAAAACAGAAAAGAAATGAATCCTCTTATGAAGTGGGAAAAAAGTTCTTCGTTGTTGGATTTTATTCCAAGCAAATTGGTAAAGAAAACGATAGAGGCTGGTTACACAATTAGCAGTAAGATTGTTCCTGATTTAATAGAAATTGACAACGAGGAGATTAATGAAATGGTTCATTCGATAAATGGTCGTTTAGAGAAATGGATTATAAAAAAAATTAATACCTGGCATGGTGAAAACCCAATGGAAGAGTTTTTGCACTTACATGGAGACAAAGACCATGTGTTTCCGCTGAAGAATATTGAGAATTACGAAGTGATAAAAGGAGGGAATCACAACATGATTTTGACCAAATCTGAAGAAATAAGAGATCGAGTATTTAATTACTTAACCCAACAAAAATAATTGCTTTTTTTATTGTAATAAATATTTTAATTCGCCCAAATCTCCCTCGTAATCTACATCAGATAAGGTTGCTAGTTCACCATGAGATAGATCAGCACCTTCCACATCCCTTATTGCTTCGTACAGCACGGTAGAAGTACTCCATGTTTTGTTATCGAATACTTTGGTGAAAGTAGTTCGAGTTCCGATCAAATAATAACCCCCGTCTTGGGCAGGGCCAAACACAAAATCACTGTGAGTTAAAATAGAAAAAGCTTTTTCTATTTCGCTTTGGGTAAGTTCGTAGCAATCACTACCGATTAATACCACTTGGTCAAATCCATCGTCCGTTGCCTCCACACATGCATTTCTCATTCTTTCTCCCAAATCGTTGCCTTTCTGGATGCGTTTGTCATAAATGGAATCGGAAAAGTACGAGTTGTCGACTATTTCATCAGAAAAATAGACGCGTTTTTCGCATTCAATATGTGCAGTAATCGAAACTGTGTGAGCGAGTAATTCTTTAAAAACAAGAAGCGCATTATGTTGTCCTACGGTTTCGGCTAATCTAGATTTGGCTTTTCCCAGTATTGGATTTTTAGTAAAAATAATAAGTATTTTCTTTGGCATTGCGCTTAGTTTCTCAGTTCTGGCTTTAGCCATTTTCCCCATTTGTTGTTGTATGGATGGACTTTTGTAGTCACTTTATTGTTTTGATACACCTTGTTTCCATTGTTTGCCCAATCAAAAATTCCTCCATATAAATTGAAAACAGAAGTGTACCCTGCTTCTCTTAATTGCGCCCCAATTTTACCACTTCGGTACCCAACCGAACAATACACAACAATTACTGAGTTTTTGGAAACAGAATTTACAGCATTAATTGAAAAATCATCGTAACCTACGTGCAGGGCGTTTTGTATGTGGCTGGTTTTATATTCGCTCAGTTCTCTTGCATCCAGAAATACCACTTCCTTTCTCTTTTCTAAAAGTATATTAACTTGCTTCGACTTAATAAGAGGAACAGTTTTGTCAGCCATTTTTTTTGCCATTTTATCAAAACCTTCTGGATTCTGTGAGAATGAAAATAGTGGCATTCCAAGGATGAAAATAAGTTGGGAAATATGTCGGAGGGTTTTCTTCACTGTGAATTCTATTTGATTAAATTTCAGCTACCTATGCAAAATGATTCTAATTCGCAGTAACCTTTTTCAAATATAGCCGAATTTACCTTAAGTTATAAAAGTAAATTCGCAAAAAATCACCTTATCTAGCCGAACAAGCTTACGAATGTTAGGAAATAGTATTGCAATTAAAACACATTCTTTGAATTAGCAATTTTTCTCCCATAAAATCAATTAATCAATCAACTACTGGCAGATTTTTTTTGTATTATTACAACCGAATAAAACAAACAATAAATGAGAAATAAATCAACCAGTATTCTGATAGTAGCTGTTGTTGTGTTAGGTGCAATTGCGATTTGGGTGATGAAGACCGATTCGAGTAAAGGAGGCGGAAGAGCTTTTAGCGATTTTAAAATTGAAAATATTGAGAATATTACCAAATTTGTGATTACCGAAAGTACAGGGAACGTGGCAGAGTTGGAAAAAGAAGGAGAAGAGTGGAGACTAAACGGTCAATTTAAGGCTCGACATGAGAATGTAGAGTTGTTACTAAAAACATTTAAACACATAGCAGTACAAAGTGCCGTCCCCAGTGAACTTAAAAAGACTGTGGTTGCAAATATGGCAGCAAGAAATAAAAAAGTAGAGATATTCGAGAATGGAGAATTAACCAAAACTTATTTTGTGGGTTCTCCAACCAAGGATCATTACGGAACATACATGTTGTTGGAAAAAAATGGGAGAAAATCTTCCGAACCATATGTCATGCACCTTCCAGGTTTTAATGGATTTTTGGAAAGTAGGTTTTTTACAAACGTAAACGATTGGAAATATTCAGGAGTTTTTGTCTACGACCCACTCGAAATATCGTCTATTGAAGTAGATTTTTACGAAAAACCTTCCGATTCTTACAAAGTAAATCAATTAGCAAAAATTGTGAGTCTTATGGATTCAGAAGGGAATCCAGTAAAAGGGGCGAACAAATCACTGGTAGAAAATTACATATTGAACTACGAAAAAATATACTTTAATAGAATTGCCGATTATGATGAAACGCAAGTAGATTCTATCGTGGCAGCAAACAACCCAGTTTATACGATTTCTGTTACCGATGTATCAAATAAGACAAAAACTGTAGATTTTTATTTAAAAATGAGTGAAAATCCTACAATAAATGAAGTGACGGGGGAAGAAAATATTTGGGACACAGATTACATCCACGGAAATGTCCGTGGAGACAGAGAAATGTTGGTGTTTCAATATTTTGCTTTAGGAAATGTATTTGCTCCAAAGAGTTATTTCATCCAATAAAAAGAGGAAGAAATGACGGACATGAGCGGCTTTTCGAAACGGGATAAATTGGATCCAGATGAGTTTTATTACTCGCCAGACGGGTATATAATTTTCACGGAGAAATACTTGCTAAAGCGGGGTTACTGTTGTAAAAACGGGTGCAAACACTGTCCGTATGGTTTTGATAAAAAATCAGGTAGAATTAGGAAGAAATAATCAGTTAGCCTTCTTTTTTGATCTCAAATAGATTCGCTGCCCTTGCTTGGGCACAACTCCTTGGTCTAGTCCATTTCTTTTGTAAATACGTTTTAGCTTTACTCCATACAACTGAGAAATATCTCTCATGGTTTGGCCTGCCAAAACAATATGTATTTCTTCTTTTGATTTACACCTCTTCGGCTTCAGAAAAATCCTCTCTCCTTCTTGTAGATCATGATTTTTTCTGAGGTCATTGTATTTCACTATTTGCCATTTTCTTACCGCAAACTCTTTTTCTAATTTTTCGTACGTATCATTTTTCTTTATCACAATGTAAGGCACAAGATTGGCTGTTTTGGAAACGGAGTGTTTAAACTGAAGCGTAATTACTTCTTGACTTTCGATTTCCTTTTTATCTTCTTTGTTCTTTTTGGCAATTAATGGTTCGTTTTTCGCGTAATTCCCGTTATCGAGTTCATCAAGATTATATCGTTCAATAATGCTAATAAGAAGCTTTGGATATTTCGGGTTTGTGGCGTACCCCGCTTTTTTTAATCCATGAGCCCATCCACTGTAATCAGTTATATTCAAGAGAAATAGTCCATTGTACCTTGATTTTTTAAGGAATTTGGCGTGGTCTTCATACGATTCGCTTGCCGATTTATATTTTCTAAAACACTCATCTTTTGCATCGTCATCTTGGTAATAAGTTTCCCCTTTCCAGGAGGAATGACATTTTATTCCAAAATGATTATTTGCCAATCGAGCCAAACTACTATTCCCGCTACCACTTTCTAGTATTCCTTGAGCCAATGTGATACTCGCAGGAATTTTATGGACTTTCATCTTTTCAATGGCCACCTCCTGCCATTTTTCGATGTATTCTTGAGGAGTTTGGTTTTGTCCAAAAGTCAGAAGTCCCATTCCCACTATCATCCAAATCGTTATTCTCAATTTCTTAATCCTCATATATTGTCATGTTATTTCTTTGCTCAATTCCAGCTAAACCTTGAATACCTCCTGTATGCACCAGTAGGATTCGACTGTTCTTGGGAAAAAAGCCTGCTTTAATTAATTCATACACCCCGAACGCCATTTTTCCATTATAAATTATGTCCCACTTTATTTGGTGATTGGAATGAAAATTACGCACAAAATTAAGTAATTCATTTGTGAATTTGGCATATCCTCCAAAATGAAACTCAGTAATCAATTCGAAAGACTGAAGAACCTCAGCTGTTAGTTCTTCGTCATTGGTAACAGTCATAATATGCTCTCGAATCTCTTGGTTCAAGAATTCACCGCCTTTAAGGGAAGAAAACCCCAAAATTTTTGCCTTTCCCTGATTAGCCAAAGTAATTCCTGCCACAGTTCCACCGGTTCCAATAGGGCAACAAATGAAGTCATATTGGCTGTAATCCTCAATAATTTCCATGCACCCATTTACGGCATAGTAATTTGTTCCTCCCTCTGGAATGAGGTAAAAAGAACCAAATTTACTTCTCAAGTATTCTTTGAAGTCTTGGGTGTTTTTCATTTTGTAGGTAGATCTTTCTAAGTAATGGAGCTCCATCCCATCTTGCTTGCAACGGTCCAAAGTTGGATTTAGTGGAAGGGTTTCTTCTCCTCGAATAACCCCAATAGTTTTGAATCCATACTCTTTACCAGCTGCTGCAACTGCTGCAATATGATTAGAGTATGCACCACCAAAAGAGAGTAAAGTTCCGTTTCCTTTTTTTTGGGCATTAAGAATATTGTACTGAAGTTTTCTGAATTTATTTCCTTGAATTATTGGGTGATTTAAATCTTCTCTCAACACATCTATTGAGAGATGATTTGAATCAAAAAGCACTTCTTTAATGTTTTCGACACTCGAATATCCAAGAGGAAATAATTGTTTCATAGAGTACAAAAGTAGTGATTAAAACTCAACTTGTGAACATAGTAGAGTTGATAATAAGGAATCTATAAATGAGCCAAATAATTTGATTCACAAAAAAAAATACATATATTGAGGTATTATAAACCATAAAAAACAATTATGAAAAAGAACATTTTATTCGCTGCAGCATTATTTGCTGGAAGTTTTGCTTTCGCTCAAGGAAGTACTACTTCAATGAAAAACAAAAAAGGTTTAGAGTACTTGCCACAAGCAGGTGACTGGGCTGTTCAGTTTGATGCTGCACCAGTTTTATCCTATTTGGGTAGCGCTTTCTCTAACGCAGGTGCAACTTCTCCTGGAGCATCATCCACGTTTGGTCAAGGTGTATTCGTTGGAAAACTATTCACTTCTCCTACTGAAGCCTACAGAGTTAAACTAGGAATTACTTATTCAAGCAACTCAGTAGATGCTACCAGATATAATGGTGATAGAAGTTTGGAGTATGTAACAACCACCACTGACAAAACCACTAGCATTGTCTTAGGATTTGGAAAAGAATGGAGAAGAGGTCATAACAGACTTCAAGGATTCTATGGTGCTGAAGCTTTAGTACAAATTGGATCTTATACCCCAACTCAAAGCATTGAATATAGTTCAGATTTAAAAACTGCTGTAGATAATGGATTTGAAACTGCAGGTACGCCAAGATCTAATGGAGTAACTAAATCCTCTGCCTTTGGTTTTGGAGCAAGAGGTTTCATGGGTGTTGAATATTTCGTGATTCCAAAACTTTCAATTGGAGCTGAGTACGGTTGGGGAATTGGTTACATGACTTCTGGTGGAGAAGGATCGGCTGACGTTTATGATGGAGCTACAGTAACTACCATTACAAGTAAAGGTGATACTAAATCTGGTTTAGTTATCAATAATGATAACGGTGGATCAATATTTGGAGGAAGTGCTTCCTTTAATATGACTTTCCACTTCTAAGAAATATTTTTCTTACAACTAAAAAATCTTTCCTGATTATTCAGGAAAGATTTTTTTTGTCTATCTATTTTTTTTTAAATGAGGAATTAGCCCAAACCAATCGGAAAATTGAGGTGTAATTTTACCCGAGGTGCCACCTTGACCTTGATTGGTTTATCATTTTGGGAGCTCATTAAAATAAAAAAACTCTTAGTTAACACTAAGAGTTTTTTTGGTGAGTCTACCAATTTGTAAACTATGAGCGGGAGACGGGGCTCAAACCCGCGACCCTCAGCTTGGAAGGCTGACGCTCTATCAACTGAGCTACTCCCGCTTAAGAGTTTGCAAATATACTTTTATCTTTATAAAATCCTAACTTAAAAGCCCATTTGTTGCTTTTACACCTTCAGCACTTTCTTGCATTTTCGCCTTTTCTGCGTCAGTCAATGAGATTTCTACGATTTTTTCTATTCCGTTTTTTCCAAGAATTACTGGCACACCAATACACAAATCGTTTAGTCCATATTCTCCTTCTAGTAAAGTTGAGCAAGGGAACATTTTCTTTTGGTCACACGCAATTGCTTGAACCAATCCACTTACGGCAGCACCAGGTGCATACCAAGCAGAAGTTCCTAACAAACCTGTAAGAGTTGCCCCTCCTACTTTTGTTTCTTGAACCACGTAGTCTTTTTTGGCATCGTCTATAAATTCAGAAACAGGTACTCCATTTCTTGTAGCTTTGTCAATCAATGGAACCATTCCTTTGTCAGAATGACCTCCAATTACCATCCCATCTACATCCGAAATTGGACAACCCAACGCTTCGGCCAATCTATACTTAAATCGAGCAGAATCCAAAGCTCCACCCATTCCAATAATTCTATTCTTTGGAATGTTGGTTGTTTGATGAACTAAGTAGGTCATCGTGTCCATTGGGTTAGATACGACAATAATAATTGTTTCTGGGGAGTGCTCAATTAATGAAGAAGAAACAGTTTTTACAATTCCAGCGTTAATTCCGATTAACTCCTCTCTCGTCATTCCTGGCTTTCTTGGAATTCCTGATGTAATTACACACACATCACTTCCCGCAGTTTTAGCATAGTCATTTGTACTTCCCACTATTTTGGTATCAAAACCATTTAACGAGGCAGTTTGCATAAGGTCCATTGCTTTTCCTTCTGCATATCCTTCTTTGATATCTAATAAAACTACTTCCGAAGCGAAATCTTTTATCGCTATGTATTCTGCACAACTGGCACCTACTGCTCCAGCTCCTACAACTGTTACTTTCATATTGTATTGATGATTAAATGAATAAATTAATTTTAAGGCGAAACTACAAAAATTAGATAAATTATTATTTAATTAGGGGCTAAAGTTGAAGGATTAATTTTTAGAATTTACTCAAAATTAGAGTAATTTAGAAAAAATTCAATCCATAGAGGCAACCACACAGTACAAACTCCGTTTTAAACACGAAAAACAGAAGCACTTTGACGAAAGACGAGCTGAATGAAATCATCCAATTATGCATCAAGAAAAACAAAAGAGGCCAAGAGCTTTTTTTCAAACATTTCTACTCAAAAATGATGGTTGTTTGTACTCGTTACGCCAAAGACAGTGACGAAGCACAAGATATTTTACAAGATGCATTCGTTAAGGTTTTTGACAATTTGGAAAAATATGAGATTACTGGATCAATTGAAGGCTGGGTAAGAAGAATTTTTGTCAACACGGCTATCGATCATTACAGAAAGTATAAAAACAAATTCAATTTAGAAGAAGAAGGAAACATAGAGGATAAAAACAGTTTTTACAACGAACTAGAAGAAAACGAAAGTAGATATAGTAAAATCAAACCTGAAGATATCTTGGAGGCCATGGAAACACTCTCACCTGCCTACAAATTAGTATTCAACTTGTATGCGATAGAAAACTATACCCATCAGGAGGTGGCTGAAATTTTGGAAATCAGTCCTGGAACTTCTAAATCTAATTACGCGAAAGCAAAAGCAAAAATTAAAATTACATTGGAAAAAAAGTTCAATTTAGCTCGAACAAAACAATTAGAATGAAACAAAATTTTGAAGAAATAGTCAGAAATTCTGTGAATAGTCATGAGATGCCCTACGAAAATGGCGCTTGGGAAACATTTCAAAAAAAAGGTAACCCAACAGTTCCATTTTATGCAACGAAATGGTTTATTGCCATAGTTACCTGTGTAGTTTTGGGAACAGCGACCGCATACCTGGTAAATAATAAGAAATGGAAATTTGAAAGTGAAAAGCAAATTTCATCCATTGACACTGTAGTAGTTGAAAGTGTAAAAACAATGGAGAACAATACATTGAATAAAACTCCTCAGATAGAGCCAGAAGGAATTAAAGAAAAAACTGAAACAGCACCAATCACAAAAAATAGTGACAAACCTGAAAAACATATTTCTGTAGTTCCAAACTCAACAGAGGAAAGAAAAAATGATTTAGGACAAGAGTCACAGACAGAACGCCCTTATTCGGTAACTCAAAGAGCAGAAAATCAGGTAACAGAAACAGTAAAACTAGAATCTGCCACGGCCTCATTCTATTTGCCTAAAACTATTTGTTCTGGAGAAACTATTTACCTCACTTCTAAAGAGAATAACATTTCGCACACCTATGAATGGAGAATCGATAACGAGCCAACTTTAAAAGGAAGTATTCAAAAGTTCATTACAAAATCAGCAGGTCTAAAATCGGTTTCGCTAGTTATTTTGAACGAGAACGGAAATATATTAGCTGAGGAAACTCAATCTATAGAAGTGAAAAATTCACCTGAAATAAGCATGGAAGTACAACATGATGAGTTTTCTATTAAAAACAACTATGATTTTGAAGTGACTCATTCCTCAAATGCCACTCACTCCTGGGATTTAGGAGATGGAACCACATCAAATGAAAGAAATTTTTCACATTCATACACAAAAGCTGGAATCTATAACATTGTATGCAAAAGCACAACTGAATTTGGTTGTACAAAATCTGTATCACAAAAAATAGAAATTCCGGGAATTTATAATTTTAGAAAAGACTACGGATTCTCGCCAAACGGAGACAACATGAACGATCTATTTATCCCTGTGGAATTAAGTAGTTTGAATGTCAAATTTTCTATGAATATCTATGCACGAAACGGTCAGCTTATTTACACCACAAATTCTTTTCAAAACCCATGGAATGGGCTTTTACCAGACGGCACTAGATGTCCTTTTGGTTCCTATGTTTGGGTGGTAACACTCACAAATGAGTTCGGAAATAAAGAAGTGTATAAAGGAACTATCACAAATGTGAGTAACTAATTGTTATTAATTTATCATAAAATAGTATTTTAGTTAAATAAATATTTTATCAAATCATTAACCCTTCATGAAGAAACTAATTATCCTTGTGATATTGCCCATTTTATTGAGTTTTTCGCAAGAAAAACAATCACTTGAGTCGAAACTTCGAGAGGTATATTCAATAGAAATCTGCGATCAGATTTTAAAAAACCCAGCGCAAAAAAAATATTTTGAAGTATTTCTTTTTCATTCTCTGGTTCTGACAAAAGAAAAGATTGAATCTGCACAAAATCACGAAATTTTGACGAACGTTTCATTGATGCAAAACAAAGGTGAATCGATTACAATTTCCGCAGAAGATTTAATTAAACTGATTGAAACAAGAGAACTAAATGTATTGCAACTGGAAATAGAAAGACACATGGATAACAACCTCATTTTTAGACTAGGAGAAACTGACTATGTTTTGACATTATTATCTCATTCTCAAATCAATAAATTAGCCAAAAAATAATGAAGCACATCACTCTCATACTTGTTCTATTTCTTGGTTTTCATACCGCAGGAGTATCCCAGAACTACAACATGAATAACGGAACCACCTCCACATGCTCGGGGATTTTCTATGACAACGGTGGGCTTGGACTTTATGGAAACAACCAAAACTTAACCAAAACATTTACACCAAGTACAGCCGGCCGAGTAATTCAAGTTTCTTTTACTTCTTTTCAAACCCAAATGGGATTTGATGTCCTGTGTATTTATGATGGTCCAACCACAGCCAGTCCATTTCTTGGATGTTACAGTGGAACTGGTACTCTTATAGGAAGAATATTCAAATCAAGTCACCCAAGCGGTAGTTTGACTTTTGTTTTCACCTCTAATGGTTCTCAAGCCAACAATGGATGGTCGGCCAATATTTCTTGTGAATTAGCCTGCCAAGCATTCATTGCAAATGGCGACAGCGTATCCTCAACCCCTGATACAACTGCTTTACGAATAATAAGAGCTTGTAGAGGAGAAACAATTAATTTCTTTGGAAATGCAAGTTATCCAAACTCTGGGACTAACTATAGCCAATCTAACTCCACTTCTTCTTTCACTTGGAAGTTAGGAGATGGATACTCAGCTCCTGGACAGAACATTTCACACACCTTTAATTCCAACGGAATATTCGATGTTCATTTGGTGGTTGAAGATACTTTAGGATGCCAGAATATTGATCATTCGGTAAGAGTTATTATTTCCGATGTACCGAGTTTTTCTCAATCCTTTGTTTTTCCAAATGACACCATTTGTTTGGAAGACACAGCCGTTATTATTGCTCCTACCATTTACAAGCCTTATCAAACGCCTGTTTTGAATAACGCGGGGCTTACGCCACTTCCTGACGGAACAGGTGTTTCATTTTACGACACCATTGACGTCAGTATATTTGACAATGGTGCCCTCTATCAACCGGGATTTCTTGAGGAAATTTATGTCAATATGGAACACTCCTACTTAGGAGATTTAGACATACAGCTTTCCTGTCCAAATGGACAAACTGCAGTATTAAAAACCAATCCTGGTGGAGGAAACACCTTTATGGGAGAACCCGTGGATCCAGCAGGAATTTTTCCAACACCGCTCAATGCCGGAGTTGGCTACACCTATAGATTTACCCAAATAAATCCTCGTTACAATACAATGACAAACGAGGCAAATGTTCATCAATATAATTTTACCGATGTTTTGGGAAACAATTATATGAACGAGTTTTATCTTCCAGCAGGAACTTACACACCTTTTCAAAATATGAATACTCAATTTGCCGGATGTCCGATGAATGGAAGATGGATATTAAGGGTAAGAGACAACATTGGGATAGACGATGGAAATATTTTCTTTTGGGGAGTAAAGTTTGATACGCTCATAAGACCACCCAACGTATCTACTACAATCACATCCGTAACTGATACCTCATTTTGGAATGCCTCACCAAATGTAATAGGAAGACCAAATGATTCGACAGCAATACTAAAACACACCATTCCCGGACTTTACACCTACACTTTTACTGTGTTTGATAACTTTGGCTGCACACACGATACCACAATAGATATTTTTGTGAAACCAAAACCAAAATCAAATGCTGGGATGGATTTCACAACCTGTTTGCTAAACCAAACTTTGGCACCAACACCAACACCGGGAGGAATACTCGACTCATGGAATTACTTTACGGTGCCAGTAATCAACACGTCTAATTTTGACGACCCTACCAGTTATACACCAAACACCACAGTTAGTGACTATGGAGTATACAATTACGTACTTCAAGAACGTTTAGATGGCTGCCTTACCTATCCTGATACAGTTGAAATCAGCTATGTTCAAGTTCAGAACACAATCAACATTTCTGCTGACAAAGATTCTCTTTGTATTCCAGAAACAGTTGTGTTTACAAATAATTCTGATATGACATTTTTCGATAGTATTTATTGGGAATTTGGGGATGGAGGCATCAGCAATTCTCAAGGAACTGCGAGCCATATTTATAATACCTACGCGTGTTTTGATGTAAAAGTAACTTTAGTCAATACATTAGGCTGTAGTGTAGATTCCATTTTTCCAAATATGGTTTGTGGATTTCCAACGCCAGTAGCTGATTTTGTATATGATCCAGCAGAGAGTATTATTCCAAATACACTTGTTAATTTTACCAATCAATCAACAGGTGCAACATTATATTTCTGGGATTTTGCAGGACTGGGAGGGTCAACCAATCAAGATGACTTTTACATTTTTCCAAAAACCGATGGAGGAGTTTATCCAATAACCCTTTTTGTTGACAACGAAGGTGGATGTACTGATCAAATCACAAAGAACGTAACAATAAAAAATCCATTAAGCTATTGGGTTCCAAATTCATTTACGCCAAATGACGATGGACTGAATGATAAATTTAGTGTGATTTTCAATAACAATTCTGTGGAAGAATATGAAATTTACATATTTAACCGTTGGGGTGAGTTATTATTTACGTCACCAGAAATAGATTTTGAATGGGACGGAACCTACAACGGAAAAGAAGCTCCAAACGGAGTTTACATTTGGAGAATAGTAGGAAAAGAAAAACTATCTACGGAAAGTTTCGAAAAAATAGGACATGTAACCCTTACTCGATAAGTTCTTTTACTACTTTTGCTTCTATGAAAATAGGAATAATTGGTGGAGGTGCTGCAGGTTTTTTTTCTGCGATACAAGCAAAGGAGAATCATCCAGATGCCGAAGTAGTTATTTTAGAGAAATCTCAAAAACTCTTATCAAAAGTAAAAATATCTGGTGGAGGGAGATGCAATGTCACCAATGGTTGTACATCCATTGCTGAACTATCCAAAGCTTATCCCAGAGGCGAAAAAAAACTCAAAAAAGTATTTAGAGAATTTTATACTCAAGATACAATCAAATGGTTTGAAGAAAGAAATGTACCCTTGGTCACACAAGAGGACAATTGTGTATTTCCTGTATCACAGGACTCTCAGTCCATCATCGATTGTTTTATGACCGAATCCGAAAGATTAGGTATTCAAATAGAAACAGGAAGATTGGTAGAACAACTCATTCCTCAAGATGGTACAATTAAAATCCTATTCAGAGGAAATGAACTCGTGCATGAATTTGACAAAGTAATTGTAGCAACAGGTGGTTCTCCAAAGAAAGAAGGCCTTGTATGGCTAGAAAAGTTAGGACACAAAATTGAAGCTCCTGTCCCTTCATTATTTACTTTTAATATGCCCAATGAAACTGTAACTGAGCTAATGGGTATTGTGGTTGAACATACGCTCACAGCTATCCAGGGAACTAAGCTAAAATCTAACGGACCGCTACTTGTAACACATTGGGGAATGAGTGGCCCTTCTATTTTAAAGCTTTCGGCATTTGGTGCTAGAATTTTAGCCGAAGCCGGATATAAAGCTAAACTACAAGTAAATTGGGTTAATGTTCAGAGTTACGAATCTGTGATGCAAGAGTTAAGAAATATCATAAAAACTGCTCCTAAAAAACAAATACAAAACTATAGAGCTTACCTCCTACCCGAAAGATTATGGCACTTCTTGATTCTTAAAGCAGAGATTCCATTGAGTAAAAAATGGAATGAAATGGGCAAGAAAGACCTCAACAAATTATGTAATATCCTTAAAAATGATGTATATTCTGTAGAAGGAAAAACCACATTTAAAGAAGAGTTTGTGACTTGCGGAGGTGTGAGTTTAGAAAGTATCAATTTTTCAACTATGGAAAGTAAGGTAGTTCCGAATCTCTACTTTGCTGGCGAGGTAATGGACGTGGATGGCATCACAGGAGGTTATAACTTTCAAGCTGCCTGGACTACTGGATTCATTGCAGGTAAGTTAAAATAATAACCGTTTTACTTGAGTTGAAAAATAAATAATAAAATCGCTTCGCTGAAAATGATTTCTAAATCCAGTCTATTTTTTATTTGGATAATTTTAAATCTAATTCCAAACAAAAAATTTCTCTCACTTTCCTTGCCGGAATTTACGAAATGAACTTTGAGCACTTTCCTTGTAAATATGCCGAAAATGGGTTTTATACTTTTTTAATCGTAACAGAAGTCGAACCAATTCTCTCTATTAACATGATAAATAAAAGAAATTGGTTTAAATAACCCATCACCAAGACTTCAGACATTGCTGCTTGCTTGCCATTTTTTTATCCACTTACCTCTTATTTGGTTGTCGGGTTGGTGAATTCTTCACAGGTGTTTTTTCCAGAGATTTAGTCGTTTCTACTTTAGGCGAGACAACATTTTTAGGAGTATTTACCTGTATCACTTTATTCACTAACTCCACTCCTCCAGAGCTGTGAGTTGCTTTGATAGAAATATTATTCCTTCCAGGATTTAGTGTTAACAGGCCGTTGAATGTAAAATTATCTGAGCCTTGATTTGACAAGGTGTAACTAGTCACTTTCGAACCATTAACTTTAATTTCAAATTGAGACGAGCCAGAAATACCTGACACTGAACCAAAAATTTTAGATTGAGTCCCAGCAATAGTTGTGGAGTTTGAGCTGGGATATTCTACTCGCACGACTGGTTTTTGAACTACGACAGAATTAACCTTTATCGATTTGCTTTCGGTTCCGCAGTTTGTGGCTACCGAAACGCTAATTGTATTGAATGACCCAGAATTTAATGTGACCAAAGCTGTAAATGATTTGGTTGAAAAGTTATAATTAACTGGTCGAGTAACTCCATTTACCTTCAATTCCAAGTCTGAGGAGTTAACCAAATTCGTTGCAATACCTGTTAGAGTGACTTTATTTCCTTTCACACTAGAGTTAGTTGAAGGAGTAAGAATTCTAACTGTGGGCTTAGGACATGGAGGCTCATAGGTAAGACGAATAGACTTTGAATCTTCTCCACATTCATTTTCTGCTTTTACCACAACTGTGTTGTTTCCCGGATTTAAACTGATAGAAGCCATGAATTCATATGTCAAGGAAGAAAAATTAGTGTTAACCACTCTCCCGTTAACTGTGACTGATAGTTGGCTGTTATTTTTAATCCCGATTGCAGTTCCTTTCAACATAACAGAACTTGAAGATAATTTATCCCCATTTCTTGGAGAATTCACCTTCACAGATGGACTTTTACAAGGTTCCGAATACTCCAAGGTTATCGTCTTATTGTCGTTACCACAATTTGTATTTGCAGAAACAGACACACTATTCTTCCCAACTCTTAAAGTTGAATTTGCAGAGTATCTTTTAGTGGATCCGTTAAAAGTAAATGACACTGGTCTGCCATTCACTTTAATTTCCATGTCGGACTTATTTGAAATATTCAAGACAATTCCACTAATGGAAACGTTATTAGCACTTAGTTTAGCACCATTAGTAGGTGAAGAAATACTTACCGATGGAGAAGGACATGGCTTGCTGTAAGTAACTGTAACAGTTTTAGAGTCTGTCCCACAATTTGTTGCAACTGAAGCTACAATCGTATTGTTTCCGGCTTGTAAATTTCCATTCGCGGTATAAGTTCTCGTACTTCCGTTGTAAGAAAAGTTCAGTGGATTTCCGTTCAACTTCAAGCTCAAATCTGATTGTGAAATCATATTCGTCACAATTCCTGAAATCTGAACAGTGCCCGAAGTATTTGTGCTTCCATTAGTAGGGGAAGAAATACTTACCGATGGAGAAGGACATGGCTTGCTGTAAGTAACTGTAACAGTTTTAGAGTCTGTCCCACATTGATTTGTAACGGTAGAAATCAAGGTGTTGTTTCCAATTACCAAATTCATTACGCCAGAAAACTTGCTAGTTCTGGCATCATAAACAAATGATATCGGATTTCCGTTTAACAAAATTGATACTTGAGACTGAGTAGAAACACCGCTTACAAACCCTTCAAAATTAACTTGATTGGTCGAGTAAGTCATCCCGTTCATTGGAGCAGAAATATTTGTGGTAGGCAAAGGACATCTGTAAGAAATCGTTCTGTTTGCTCTCTCAACACCACAGTTGTTTGTTGCTATTAATTCAATAGAATTACTTCCAGAGACTAAATTTATAGTTGCTGTTACAATTCCTGTAGCCTGATTATAATTGCTGTTCACACTACTTCCATTAATCCTTAACTGAACCTGTGAGGCCGACTGAATATTAGTAACCGCGCCAGTAAAAGGAACAGACAAAGAAGTGGAGTTAAGTCCATTGCTCGGACTCGTTATCGCCACAGTTGGTTTGGGACATGCTTTGGTGTACACCACAGAAATAGTTTTGGAATCAGAACCACAATTCGTGTTAGCCGTTACAACTATTGTGTTTGTTCCCTCCCTCAAATTAAGTCCAGAAGTGTACATTTGGTTACCAGGGTTCCAAGAGAATGATTGACTCATTCCGTTTAGCCGAACTGTCATATTAGATTGGTTATTGATGTTCACTGCAGTTCCGGTAAGCGTAAGAGAACTAACCGATAAATTTGAGCCATTAATAGGAGAATTGATAGTGGCAAAAGGTTGAGGACAGGGTTGATCGTAAGTAACCAAAATTGTTTTTACATCTTCGCCACATGCGGTTAATGCTCTTACCGTAATCGTATTTTGACCAGGTTTCAAAGAAGAAACTAAAGCAAAATTTCCGTTTGGATTAAATGTAAACGGAACAGAAACCCCATTGACCAAAATCGACAATTCGTTCTTTAACCTTACGTTCGCAGCATTTCCTTGAAGAGCAAGGTTGGAATTAGGTGAAGCAAAACCGTTTCGAGGAGAAGAAATAGTAACAATTGGAGCTGGGCAATCATAGATAATTTGCACCGATTCTTGATCTGTACCGCAAGGATTCAAAGCCGAAAGCACTATTGAATTAGTTCCTTGCACTAAATTCAGAGCAGCCAATACATCTCCATTTGCATTATTAAATGTAAAAGACATTGGCCTGCCGTTTACCGTTAATTTAATATCAGATTGAGTTACATTCGTAACAGACCCCTCAAAATTGAAAGTTGGATTGGAAACCGTAGTATTGATCATCGGCTCCGAAATCATGACTATCGGCAAATAACAAGGCTCCTTGTAATCAAACAGAATAGTTTTTGAATCAGTTCCGCAGTCGTTCTTCACAGTGATTGCAAGTTTATTTTCTCCCACAGCAAGATTCATTGCCCCCGTTATTCTGAGAGTTTTGTTGTCAAAATCAAAGGAAATATTAGTGCCATTTAATTGCACAGTTACTTGATCACTTTTTTGAATGTGACGAGTAATTGCAGAAAAGCTAGCAGATAAATTTTCTATCTCAGCTCCCGAAGAAGGTCTCGTAATAGCTACCGATGGAGAAACACAGAAATAAACCAATTGGGCAGTCACAGTCGTATCTCCACATTTGTTTATTGCTTTAATTTCAATGGAATTCAACCCTTCTTTCAAAGTCAAATCGGCTGTTAGTTTTTTGGAATAATCAGTATAATTGTGGGTAACAACTTCCTTATTCAGTTTTACTTCAATTGTACCCTCTTGTAATCTAAGTACTTCCGCCTCCAAAGTCAGTTCTTTGCTCGACACACTATCTGTGAGAGGTTGCGAAATTGTAATTTCTGCCTTTGGACAATAATTTGGATTGTAAATGACGATCACGCTATCCATTGATTCGCCACATTGATTGGTAGCTAAGTAATAAATTTTATTTCTTCCCTCAATTAATTGAACAGTTCCTACAACGTAATCGGTATTTCTGTTGTAAATGGTCTGTTCAATTTGGTCGTTTACTACCAAAATTACGTCATTGTTCGAATTAATTTTGGTAACTCTGGCTCTCACTTGAATTAACTTTTCGTTTACTTCATATACCTCTGGTAAATCAGAAATTTGTATATAAGGTGGTGGACAATTTCTTGTTGTGGTAGTTGTTGACGTTTTCCCCTTAAAAATATTCCACCTCAAAAAAATTGAAGAGTAGTGATATTTATCGTGATCTCCCCATTGCAAAAATTGTGTTCCTGGTTGCTCCAATCCATCAAATTTATCCTGTAACGTAAAAGTTACTCTATGCTCAAAACCAATAGACCATTGAGGTGAAAACTGGTATCCCAACCCTATTCCCAACGATGGCATCAACCGAATTGTTTTGTCTTCGCTAAAGGGTGCAAATGACTCGTAATCTCCGTCTTGTAAGTCTCTAAAATCAGACTTAGTTGCCGAATTAGAATCTATGGAAGAAAAATCATACATTTTATCAAAATTCTGACCATCAGGAGTATACAACAAATCCGTTTTTGTTCTGTAATCCGTAATTCCTACACCTCCAAAAACCGAAAGTAAAACACCCGTTCGTTCCCTCAAAGCATGAAAATTTATAACTGCTTCCATGGAGAAATCATGCAAAACTGTTTCCGTATTCAAATACAACAATCCCTGAGTTGCTTTGTAATTCGTTGTACCGATAGCATATAAAGATTTGTCATCAATATCGGCAGAATCGGTTAGCGACAGATTCTGTCCAAAAGTTCTTCCTTTCAGGTATCGAAACCTCACATCTACGCTCCAAAACTTCCCTTGAGATTCATAAATTCCTTTGCCTAGAGTAAATCCGTAACCAAATCCAGGCCTATCAAGAAGTACATCGCCATCTTGCCAAACTCCTCCCATATTGAAACCTAAATTCCATTTGGTATCCCAATCTGGATTTGTAAATTGTGAATAAGCACTATTTGAAAAATAGACAGCCAATAAAAAGGCAAGTTTTAATTGTAGAAGTATTTTCATTTTTTTCAATTTTTAGTTGTTGTGTTCTTGGCTATAATATTGCCAAAAAATATTCAATTTAATATAAAAAGTTCTGTTTGATTGCTTTTGTTCTGACAAGAGGTTATTTAAGAGCCAATAAAAACTCCAATGTATCCACGCCATCAGCATAATCTGAAACATCAGGAGTCTGGGCTTTTCCAAATGGAGTGAAATTAGTGCCCACCACACATTGGATAGTATCTTTTTTCTCTTCTAATTGAGAAATCACCTCGTCCAGTGAATTGTAGTATTCGTAGTTGAGCACACTCAAGGGAGAATGCAAAGAGGAGTCTTGTTTCATCAATAAAAATCCATTTTCTATCAGTTCTACCTGATTCATTAAATATACCGCCTTGTTGTAATCATAATTGTTTGCATATTTATTGTGATTCACGATTTCTTGGTAAGGGTAAAATGCTTGGAACAACTTATTTAAATCAAATTCTTTGGGAACATAAATTTTCGTTACATTTCTGCACCCTTTTCCGAAATATAAAAAAACATCTTCGGCAAAAGCAGTTAGCTCCTCTTCCGTTTCGTTTCCGGTAAAAACAGCCACACTTGTTCTATTTTTTCTGATAATTGCAGGATACTCTTTGAAATAGGATTCGAAATAGCGAGCCGAATTGTTACTTCCAGTTGCAATTACAGCATCAAAGCCCTGAAGCCTCTCTACAAACTCTATGTGATCCTGAAACCTAGGTTCCAGTTGAATCAAAACTTGGGAAATCATTGGCAATAAAATTTTGTCCTCGGAAGATAATTTGGCAGCCAACTTATTTCCAGAAATTAAGACACAAAGAAAATCATGAAAACCCACAATAGGAATATTCCCGGCCATCACAACACCTATTGCTTTGTTGGTTTCTTCTAGAGATTCATAAGAATCTATCCATTGCTCTAGCCTGGATTTGTCCAACATAGAAACAATACCAGAAATTGCCTTTCTTACTTGATCTTCTGTAAACCAAGGGTTCAAAACTTTTGCCCTAACAAGGGTTGTTTCAAACTCCTCAAATTCTTCTTTCGTCAATCCGCAAGCATGGCTCTCCCAAAGATTTTTTTCGGTAAAATTACTCAACACCTTACCCAGCTGTACAAAAGCATTTTTTCTTTCTTCTATGTTCATGTTACAAAGATAAAAACAATCTGTAGTTAATCGATTGAAAGAAAGCGATTCCTTTGCCCTAAACTGAGAAACATCAGTAAAATAACTCTCCAAATAATAGACAATCCATGAAGATTGTATTAATTTTGTAAAAAATAGAATGATCGATGGCAATAATTATAACACAAGAATGTATCAATTGCGGGGCATGCGAGCCAGAATGTCCAAATAACGCAATTTATGAAGGAGGTGCCGATTGGAAATTTTCAGATGGAACAGGCCTCAAGGGGATGGTAAAACTATACGATGGAAAAGAGGTAAATGCTGACGAATATCAAGAACCAGTTGATATGGATGTTTATTTTATTTCTCCAGATAAATGCACGGAATGTGAAGGATTTCACGAGGAGCCACAATGCGCTGCAGTTTGCCCAGTAGATTGTTGTGTAGATGATGAAGATGTAAGAGAATCCGTTGAGGATTTATTAAAGAAAAAAGATATTCTTCATATTGGAGAATAACCTCTTTTTCAGAAGTGATTCAGATTCCAACTCTTCTTCAATTCCAGTTAAAACTATTTCAGGTAAGTGATTAACAGAAAAGTTACCCAAAACATAATTTTCTATTTTCTGATTAAAATTCATTCTACCCAGTAACCGACAAATACTGCATCATAATGGCGCAAGCAATTGCTCCAAAAGTACCCACTGCATAGCCCAATACTGCCAACAACACTCCTACTGGAGCCAAAGCCGGACTAAATGCTGCGGCCACAACGGGTGCCGATGCTGCACCTCCAATATTTGCTTGTGAACCAACTGCTACATAAAAGAAGGGAGCTTTTATGATTTTTGCAACGATAAAAAGAAATAGAGCGTGAATCGTAATCCAAATCAAACCTACCGAAATGAGAAACTTAAAAATCCCCCAATTGTTTATTAATTCAAAAATATCCATTTTCATTCCTATGGTGGCCACTAACAAATATAAGAATACAGTCCCTATTTTGGAGGCACCAATTCCTTCAAACTCTCTGGCCTTGGTAAATGAAAGAACAATTCCAAAAATGGTAGAAAAAACAATGAGCCAGAAAAAACCACTACCGAAAGAGGTAAATAGTACAGAGGTCATTGGCGAGGATTCCTTTATGCTATCCAACCAACCTGAAATCTGCGGACTAATAAGATTGGATAAAAAATGAGCCAAGCCAATGGAAACAAAAGAAAGGGCCAACAAAAACATCAAATCTTTGAATGTGGCAACTTTCGCCATTTTTTTCTGAAACGATTCCATTTTGTTTTTTAAATTTTCGATAGCCGAATCATCTGCTTTAAAGAACCTGTTGAGTCTTTTGTTGTAGCCAGTTCCGAAAAGGAGAACCGACATAAAAACATTGGCAACAAATACGTCCACCACAATCATTGCACTAAACAACTGATCACTTGCTCCATATATTTCCTTCATAGCGGTTTGATTAGCACCTCCACCAATCCAACTACCAGCAACAGTTGCTAAACCTCTCCAAATTTCATCGTTCAAAATATCGGGAGAAGCTAGTGAAACTAGGTACATAGCTATCGGCCCACCGATGACAATTCCTACAGTCGCTGTAAAGAACATGATTAGAGCTTTTGACCCTAATTTTCGTATTCCATCGATATCTATATTTAAACACAGCAGCACCAAACTGGCCGGCAACAAATACCTGCTTGCCACAAAATAAAGTCTCGATTCATCTGCAGACACCACACCAAAAGTATTGAGAAATGCAGGTAAAAAATAGCACAACAACAGAGCTGGTACCACCCGATAGAATTTTTGGAAAAACGGTAAGTTACTTCCCTCCGTTTTAAAAATAAAGGCCAACAACAACAAAAGTAATCCAAGGACAACAGCATCATTTTTAATAAGAGGCTCTTTCGTTTTCACCTTGAAGTTTTTTTTCAACAAGGAGACTTTCTCTAATCCATTGAACTGGTATATGGAAAGAGAATTATCTCCTAATTCTAAATCTGACAATTTGATGTAACCAGAAGTTTCTGTTTTATATACGGAATCATTGTAATCGATATAAAGTGAAGGTGCAAAATTATTTTGCCTGGACAACAAGTCCACAACCAATTGGTTACCCTGATTGAGATAAACGATAGATGGCAGCTTGTTAGACTCAAGCACTTGGCAAGTGCTTTTGTCAATGGACTGGGCAGTAACGGACTCCGCTTGAAACGACATTGAAGTGAAACTTATAATGAAAAATACAAGGGTTGTAATACATTTTGTGCTCATGGTTTTTGCTTGTTAAAAGAGAGTAATTTCCTCTACATTTTGTTTTGAATGTCAATAATACTAATAAAATACGAAACAAAGATGGGTAATAAAGCAAGAGAAACATTGGAAAATTGAAAGTAAAAGAGTAGATTTGCACTCTTAAAATTTAAAAACCAAAATAAACACTATGAAACATTACGAAACTG
>ENA-OUOG01000800-OUOG01000800.1-marine-metagenome-genome-assembly--contig:-NODE-800-length-39493-cov-4.450071_pt1 | contig 39493 bp, 37 predicted proteins | sample MGYA00248635_ERZ508505 | MGnify/ENA primary metagenome ERZ508505 (study PRJEB26176, sample SAMN06267871) | marine metagenome | isolation source: Saanich Inlet, British Columbia, Canada | place: Pacific... | reverse complement strand
GCGACCTCATGACAGCGAGCATTGATCATACATATGAAGAACAGCTCAATATGGAGCGTCAATATCAACTCCGTGCCGGGCAAAGCAAAGATTTCAGTGAAGGTGTTCGCGCATTTATCGAAAAACGTCCAACCAAGTTCACAGGTCAATAAACACAAAACCTGTAAGTCTTTTCATTGTCGTTCTTGTCATTGTCGTTCTTGCCGCAGATAAACCGTTTCTTTGCGTCACTTAATCTTGCGTTTTGAAAACGTGAGTCCATAGACCAATACGGTGAAATACAAGCGCTGCATATATAAACCCTAACCTGCGACGCAAGATACGATCAGTCCAACAAACCCAAGCGCAAAGAAAATAACCAGATGCGGCATATTTTATCGCACCTCTACTCGATCTCTTCGATGCCGAGTTTTTCAAGAACCATTGCGTTAACGGCTTGCGGATTTGCCTTACCACCCGACTTCTGCATGACCTGACCAACAAACCAACCCGCCATTTTCGGTTTCGCTTTAGCTTGCTCGACCTTATCGGGATTTTCGGCAATAACCGCATCAACTACCGCTTCGATTTCACCTGTGTCTGTTACCTGGCGCAAACCTTTTTCTTCAACAATAAGCGCAGGGTCTTTGCCTTGATCGGGACCCTCATCAAACATCAAATCAAATATATCTTTTGCAATACGGGTTGATACAGTTTGATCGGCAATAAGATCAACTAAGGCGCCAACTTGCTCAGCCGTTACCGGGCTTTGCGCAAGTGTAAGACCTGACTTATTCAGACCGGCAAAAACACTGCCAATCACCATATTGGCAGCCATTTTTGCGTCGCGTCCGCGAGCAACATTTTCAAAGAAATTGGCACTTTCCGCCTCGGAAACAAGCACACCAGCATCATAACTTGATAAGTTATAATCGCTCATAAAGCGCCGCTTCTTATCGTCAGGCAACTCGGGTAAATCTTTTGCCAAATTATCGACCCACGATTGCTCAAAGGTTAAAGGCACAAGGTCAGGGTCTGGAAAATAGCGGTAATCATGCGCCTCTTCTTTTGAGCGCATTGACCGCGTCTCGCCAGTCTTAGGGTCAAAAAGACGGGTTTGCTGCTCAATAACACCACCATCTTCAATCACAGCAATCTGACGCCGCGCTTCATATTCAATCGCCTGACCAATAAACCGAATAGAGTTAACATTCTTAATCTCGCATCGTGTTCCAAGAGGATCCCCAGGCTTGCGGACAGAGACATTGACATCTGCGCGCAGGCTGCCCTGCTCCATATTGCCATCGCAGGTTCCAAGGTAACGCAAAATAGTACGTAATTTTTTGACATATGCCTGAGCTTGAGCTGATGAACGCATATCGGGATGCGAAACGATTTCCATTAATGCGACACCCGAGCGATTAAGATCAACGAAGCTTAAATTTGGATGTTGGTCATGTAATGACTTACCAGCATCCTGCTCTAAATGCAGACGCTCAATTCCAATAACTTTGACTTCGCCATCTTCAAGATCAATCTCAATCTTACCTTCTCCAACGATTGGATCTTTAAACTGAGAAATTTGATAGCCTTGGGGCAAGTCTGGATAAAAATAGTTTTTGCGATCAAACACAGAGTAACAATTAATCTGGGCCTTTAAGCCGAGCCCGGTACGAACGGCTTGCTCAACACATTTCCAATTGATCACAGGCAACATGCCAGGCATGGCCGCATCGACAAGAGAAACTTGTGAATTAGGCTCAGCTCCAAACTCAGTTGAAGACCCAGAAAACAATTTCGAATTTGATGTAACTTGCGCGTGAACTTCTAAACCAAGAACGACTTCCCAGTCACCTGTCGCACCAGCAATTAAATTATTCTTCTCTGTCATGTTACATCCACCACTTATGAGGCTGTGCCGTAAATTGCGCAGCACCCTCAATTACATGTGCCGTTTTCAAAATGATCTCCTCGCCAAAAGCAGGTCCAATAAGCTGTAGGCTTAGCGGCAAGCCGCGTGCATCTAGACCTGTCGGCAAAGACATCGCAGGCAGACCGGCCAAATTCGCGGTAACTGTAAAGACATCGTTGAGATACATTGTCAGAGGATCATCTTGGTTTTGCCCAAGCGGAAAGGCCGCTGATGGCGTTGTTGGCGTAAGCAAAACATCGCATGACTTAAAGGCTTGGGTGAAATCATCCGCGATTAAGCGGCGCACCTTAAGCGCCTTCATGTAATAGGCATCATAGTAACCTGCTGACAACACATAAGTACCAATCATAACCCGGCGCTTAACCTCATCACCAAAGCCAGCTGCGCGGGTTGCTTCATACATTGATGTAATATCACCATCCGTTATGACCCGATTTCCGTATCGAACCCCATCATAGCGCGCAAGGTTTGAAGAAGCTTCTGCCGGCGCGATAATATAATAGGCAGGCAAAGCATATTGTGTATGAGGCAAACTCACATCAACAATTTCAGCACCGGCGTCTTTTAACCAATCCATCCCCTGTTGCCACAAGTCCTCGATTTCGCGTGGCATACCATCAACACGATATTCCTTCGGAATACCGATTTTAAGCCCACGAATATCACCTGTAAGAGCAGCTTCATAATCAGGCACAGGAATATCAATACTTGTTGTATCTTTAACGTCATGACCGGCCATGGCACCTGTCATAATCGCCGCATCGCGAACGTTTCGCGTAATCGGACCTGCCTGATCTAGCGATGACGCAAAAGCAACAATGCCCCAACGCGAGCAACGCCCGTAAGTTGGTTTAATACCAACCGTGCCCGTAAAGGCAGCCGGTTGACGGATCGAACCACCTGTATCGGTCGCAGTTGCCGCGACACCAATATGCGCAGAAACGGCAGATGACGATCCACCCGAGGACCCACCGGGCACCAAATTGTCATCGCTATCTTTGGCACGCCATGGATTTATGACCGGACCAAATCGTGAGGTTTCATTAGATGACCCCATTGCAAACTCATCATTATTGAGCTTACCAAGCATAACCGCTCCAGCATCCCAGAGCTGTTGCGTTACTGTGGATTCATAAGGAGGCGTGAAATCGCCTAAAATATTCGAGCAGGCCGTTGTCCGCACATCCTTGGTACAGAATAAATCTTTCACCCCAATGGGCAAACCTTCCAAAATACCCGCCGTGCCGTTTTGAATGCGCTGGTCGGAGGCCTTTGCCATTTCAAGAGCACGTTCAGGCGTTTCCAAAACCACGGCATTGAGCTGACGGCTTGCTTCCATATGTGTAATATGAGCTTGAGTTAATTCAACGGCCGTAATTTCTTTATCACGCAATGCCTGACGCGCATCGCTTAAGCTTAATTTAATAAGGTCAGACATTATTCAACCACCTTTGGCACAGCAAAATAGTCATCATCGCGAATAGGTGCATTGGCGAGAATATCTGCACTTTTGCCACCATCGGACACGACATCATCACGGCGCTTGATTTGACGTTCAACAGCCGAGGTGAGCGGCATAACGCCATCTGTATTCACCGCATCTAAACGTTCCACAAAAGCTAAAATTTGTGACAACTCACGTGCAAATTCAGGGATCTGCTCTTCCTTAACACCAATACGTGCAAGGCCAGCGATGCGTCTTACGGTCGCTTCGTCTACGGACATGATGGAACCTTTTATCGTTAAATTATAATTCTTTAGATGTCCGCAAACTAGCAAACAGCAAGGCGTGAAGCAACTGTCCGCACGTCTATTCACCCTTATTTTACAGCTTTAAACACGTTTTCATGATTTTCTTGGGGGAATGAAAGCTCTTAGAGCCCTAAACCGCTTTTACTTCCGCTTATAAGAGGTTAAGCATTAAGCATGATAATGACCACCACCGCTCACGAATTAATGTCTCACATGCCTCCAAAGCATGTCTTATGCGGTATAGACCTTGGCACAAAAACGATAGGCCTCAGTGTTTCCGACACAGAATTTTCAATTGCTAGCCCCTACCATACGATCAAGCGCCAGAAGTTTAATGATGACGCGCAGGCCTTAGCAAATATCGTGTTGGAGAGTAAGATTGCCGGATTTGTTATTGGACTGCCGCTTAATATGGATGGCAGTGAGGGTCCGCGTGTCCAAGCAACCCGCGCATTCATACGCAACTTGGACAAAACACCAATTATGCCGAATCTCCCTGTGATATTTTGGGACGAACGCTTAAGTACCGTGGCTGTCACCCGCACACTCATCGATGCAGACACAAGGCGCTCGCGGCGTGCAGAAGTGGTCGACAAGATGGCGGCTGCTTTTATTTTACAAGGTTTTCTGGACTATTTAGCCCATCACCCAGAGCCTTAAAAAATAGAAGAAAAATCGAAAAGGAAATAGAAATCATCAATCAACGATTTTTGACTTGCCTGATCTTTCCTGAATACGTATAGAATATGTTTTCAATGACCAGTCGCACAAAGTATCTTCAGTTTCCGCACCGACACCTTCTCGGTATACATGGTCTTTCCCAACAAGATATTATCGCTCTGCTTGATCGCGCTGATCATTATGTTGCTCTTAATCGGCAGCAAAATAAAAAAGGCGATGCCCTTCGCGGACGAACGCAAATTAATTTATTTTTTGAGAGCTCTACCCGCACACAAAGCTCATTTGAACTTGCCGGAAAACGACTTGGCGCTGACGTTATGAATATGAGCGTCGCCTCTTCAGCAATGAATAAAGGCGAAACCCTAATCGATACAGCCGTGACACTTAACGCAATGAACCCTGACCTAATTGTCGTGCGTCATGCTTCTAGTGGTGCGGTTGCATTGCTTGCCCAAAAAGTCACCTGCGCCGTTTTAAACGCCGGGGATGGCGCGCATGAACACCCAACTCAAGCGCTTTTAGACGCCCTCACTATTCGCAATCGACTTGGGCGCCTAGACGGCCTTAAAGTTGCCATTTGTGGTGACATCACGCATTCACGCGTGGCGCGGTCAAATATTGCTTTGCTCAACATTATGGGCAGTCAAGTCAATCTGGTTGGCCCCAAAACACTCATTCCAAAGGATGTCGATCGGCTTGGCGCGCGGGTTTTTCATTCTATGCGCGAGGGATTGGCAGGCTGCGATATCGTCATGATGCTTCGCGTCCAAAACGAACGTATGAGCGGCAATCTCATTCCATCAACGCGGGAATATTATCACCTCTATGGCCTAGACCAAGAAAAACTCGATTACGCAAAACCAAATGCCTTTGTCATGCACCCTGGTCCGATGAACCGCGGCGTCGAGATTGATAGTTCGATCGCCGATCATCCCGAAAAAAGCCTTATTCGCGAGCAAGTTGAAATGGGCGTGGCTGTTCGCATGGCAGCTCTTGAGTTACTCGCCACGAATTTAGACGGAACACCCAGATGAGCGCCTTACTCTTTCAAAATGTGCGTGTCATAGACCCTAAAAATAATATTGATGCCATGACCAATTTGCGCGTCCTAGACGGGCTTATCTCCGAGATTGGCACCTTAACACCAAACGATAATGAACAGATTATTGATGGCAAAGGCTGCGCCCTCATCCCTGGCTTGATTGATATGCAGGTCTCGACAGGTGAGCCGGGCTTTGAACATAAAGAAACACTCGCCTCCGCATCCCTTGCTGCGGCACGTGGTGGCGTCACCACAATGATCATCATGCCCAACACCCAACCAGTAATTGACGATGCAGCTTTGGTCGATTTTATCAGTCGGCGCGCGCGCGACACAGCAGATGTCAATGTCATACCAATGGCGGCCATTACCAAAGGGTGTAACTCTGATCAGCTCAGCGAGTTCGCCTTATTGTCTGAAGCGGGCGCCATCGCTTTCACCAATGGCGACCAATCTATTATGAACGCACTGACTATGCGCCGCGCATTGTCTTACGCCTCTAATTTCGACGCACTGATTGTACATCATGCCATAGACGAACATTTATTTAGCGTCGGCGTCATGAATGAAGGCGAACTTTCAACTCGTCTTGGTCTTTCTGGCATTCCTGCGGCTGCAGAAACCGTCATGATAGACCGCGACCTCAGGCTCGTTGAACTCACTGGAGCACGCTATCATTTGGCGCAAGTCTCATCTGCGATGAGTTTACCAGCTATTGAAAAAGCGCGCGCAGATGGTCTTCATGTCAGTTGCGGTGTTTCAGCCAATCATTTGCTTTTAAACGAAAATGATGTTGAGAATTATCGTAGCTTTGCCAAGCTCAACCCGCCTTTACGCGGAGAAACAGACCGCCTCGCTTTGGTTCGCGCGCTTGAAGATGGGGTTATCGATGTGGTTGTCTCAGCCCATAACCCGCAAGATGCTGATGCAAAACGCCAGCCCTTTAGTCAGGCGGCATTTGGTTCTATTGGTGTTGAAACATTATTAACGGCCTTGATTAGCCTGCACCATGCTGAAGGCATTGATCTCATCACAGTCCTGCGCGCTGTAACACAGCGGCCAGCTGAAATTTTGGGACTTAATGCAGGGACGCTTTCAATTGGTGCTCAAGCCGATATGACCCTCGTTGACATTGGTGCCCCATGGGTGATCGATGCTGATGACCTCGCTTCAAAATCCAAGAATGCTGCCCTTGATGGCCGCCGCGTTCAAGGCCGTGTTGAAGCTTGTTATGTCGCCGGAAAACCTGTCTTTTCCCGCTTGGATGCCCAGTAATGGAACAGACATATTATATTCTTATCTTATCAGCGGTTATTGGTTATCTCTGCGGTACGATCCCGTTTGGTCTTATTTTAACCAAACTATCTGGCCTAGGTGATATTCGCCAAATTGGCTCTGGCAATATTGGCGCTACCAATGTGTTACGCACGGGCAATAAAAAAATTGCCGCAGCCACTTTACTCGCCGATGGGCTCAAAGGTGCTCTGCCGGTTATTATACTCAACCTTTACGCCTCCCAAGAAGCGGCAGCCCTTGCCGCCATTGGCGCTTTTTTAGGTCATGTTTTTCCGGTCTGGTTAAAATTTAAGGGTGGCAAAGGCATCGCTGTTTTTATTGGCGTTCTATTCGCTTTATATTGGCCTTCTGGGCTTATATTTATTCTCACCTGGGTCGTGACAGCCTATCTCTTTAAAATGTCCTCGCTCTCGGCCTTGGTGGCATGTCTTGCTACGCCCTGCTTTCTTTTTGTGACAGGCCAAAACCAATTGGCTGGCGTCGCTCTTGCCCTTACAATCATTGCGTTTTGGGCACATCGTGAGAATATTGACAGAATAAGAAAAGGCACCGAACCTAAAATCGGAAAGCAATAATAGAAATTCAACCTCTATACGATCCTTCTTTTCTCGCCATAATAGTTGCTTAAGAATAAAAACGGCTCAACGACTCTAATCACCCTCTCTCATTCGCGAACTATAATCTCTGAATAAAATCTCTGCACAAACGCTCGACCAAAATGGCCCCCAAAAGCAAACATCTGTCCGATCCAACTCACTTGAATAGCTGGCATAAAAAAGAAGCTATTTGCGACTGTGTTCAATTGGCACGAAGTGAAAATATTGGGCCTGTAACCTTCCAATGGCTGATGCAAAGCTATACATCACCCGCTCACGCCATTGCAGCTTTGCCCAAAATGGCCGAAAAATCGCGACGGGGCAAAGCCTTCAAGCTTGCTTCACGCAAACGATGTGAGGAAGAAGTAGCCATCACCCATGCACGTGGTGGTCAAATATTGGTTTGGGGCTCGAAAGATTACCCCAGATTACTATCACAAATTCCAGCAGCACCGCCCATTCTTGCTGCTTTTGGTCATATAGCGCTGGCGACGCGCCCTTGTATTGCCATTGTTGGAGGACGAAATGCATCAGCAGCAGGCTTAACCTTAGCAAAAAACATTTCTGCAGAACTCAGCAGGCGGGGTTTTGTGACGGTCTCGGGATTAGCCCGCGGTGTAGATACAATCGTGCATAAAGCAAGTCTTGAAGGTGGAACCATTGCTGTTATTGCCAATGGTATTCTTTCAGATTACCCACCTGAAAACCAACCGCTTAAAGCGGAGATTGAAGCCGCAGGACTTTTGATTTGCGAGAACCCACCCGATACAAAGCCACAGGCAACGCTTTTTCCACGTCGTAATAAAATTATTGCTGGAATTGCCCAGGCCACACTGGTCATTGAAGCTGCGAGGCGTTCTGGCTCTCTCATTACGGCACGACTTGCCAATGAATTTGGGCGAGATGTAATGGCAAGCCCCGGCTCTCCGCTTGACCCGCGTTGCCATGGCTCGAATAATCTATTACGCACAGGTGCTATTTTGGTCGAAACAGCTGATGACGTGATTGAAGCCCTATCAAGCCATGCGGGGTCTATTGAGACGAATGAAACAGAGCGCCAATCCCGGCTCTTTGCGCCAATCGAAGCTGAATATAACCTGACTGACCGAGAACGGCGCCAGATCATCGAATTGCTGGGCCCAACACCAATGGATATCAATGATATTGTATCCTTAAGCCAAATCCCACTTCCTCTAATATATCAAACCTTGATTGAGCTGGAGCTTTCAGGACGTTTAATCCGCAATGCTCTAGGCCAAGTAAGCCTTGATTAAAGCTCAAGCTAGGTCGAGATCGAGCTCTTAAAATTTAAAAAAATAAAGAAATCATGACGCGGCATTTGACAGTTGGTTAGATTTTGACCATGTATTGTCTGCACGACACATTACATAATGACGGATTTCACAGGTGGATCATGGACGTTGTCATCGTAGAATCGCCCTCTAAAGCGACCACTATTAATAAATATTTAGGCTCAGGCGCTCGCGTCTTTGCGTCCTATGGCCATGTTCGCGACCTTCCGCAAAAAGATGGATCTGTCGACCCTGACAATGATTTTTTGATGAAATGGGAAGTGCGCGGCGCTGATGCAACGCGCATGAATGAGATTGCCGAAGCCGTTAAGAGTGCTGACCGCGTCGTGCTCGCAACTGACCCTGATCGTGAAGGGGAAGCAATTTCATGGCATGTCTTGGAAGTATTAAAGAAGAAGAAAGTGCTCGAGGGCAAGTCTGTGACACGCGTTGCCTTTAACGCGATCACACGAAATGCCGTTAAAGAAGCCATGGAAAACCCTCGGGAGATTGACGCCCAGTTGGTTGATGCCTATTTGGCGCGGCGCGCTCTTGATTATCTTGTTGGTTTTAACCTCTCTCCTGTATTATGGCGCAAATTGCCTGGTTCGCGCTCTGCTGGACGGGTTCAATCAGTGGCCTTGCGCATCATATGTCAGCGCGAGATCGAGATAGATCAATTTATACCCCGTGAATATTGGACGGTGGATACAAAGTTAAAGAGTGATAATGGCGATAATGTGCCCACGCGCTTATCTTTGCTCGATGGAAATAAAGTCGAAAAATTCACCATAACAGATGAAGCTCACGCCAAGCGCGCTGAGGGCATTATTGCTGCGTCTGCCTTTACAGTCGATAAAGTCGAGCGCAAACCAGGTATTCGAAACCCATCCCCCCCTTTTACAACATCAACTCTTCAGCAAGAAGCCTCTCGCAAGCTTGGCTTTTCTGCCAGCCGAACAATGCAGGTCGCGCAAAAGCTATATGAAGGCGTATCCATTGATGGCGAAACAACGGGACTGATTACCTATATGCGGACTGACGGTCTCGACCTTGCGGCAGAGGCACTTACCGAAATCCGCGAAGCCATTTCGAAAGATTACGGCCCTGACTATTTACCCAAAGAAGCGCGCCGTTACACAAAAACTGCAGCCAACGCCCAAGAAGCCCACGAGGCCATTCGCCCCACTTCTATATATCGGGACCCAAGCCAAGTATCGCGCTTGCTTGCTGCTGATGAGCAAAAACTCTATGAACTTATTTGGAAACGCACAATTGCAAGCCAAATGACACCCGCACAGGTTGAGCGAACCACTGTCAATATTCTATCTGAAGACAGTCAAACGGGATTGCGCACAAGCGGAACGGTTATTACTTTTCCTGGCTTTTTGAGCGTTTACGAAGAAGGTAGTGATGAACCTTCCGATGAAAAAGACGATACACGCCTGCCTGATCTGCGCGAGGGGCAAAAATTATCGGTTGAGAAAGTCTCTCCAGAACAACACTTTACTGAGCCACCACCGCGCTATAGCGAAGCGACACTCATCAAAAAGATGGAAGAGTTGGGGATTGGACGTCCATCAACCTATGCAAGTGTCTGCTCAGTCTTGCGCGAGCGCGACTATGTGACCATGGATAGAAACCGCTTTATTCCGCAAGACAAAGGCCGATTGGTCACAGCTTTTTTAGAGAATTTCTTCGAAAAATATGTTGAATATGACTTTACGGCCGCCCTCGAGGGTGACTTAGACCAAGTTTCTAACGGTACTGTGAGCTATCGCGATCTCTTAAGACGGTTTTGGGATGACTTTAAACCAACTGTTGATCAAACACTTGAGCTGCGAAACACAGATGTTCTAGACCGAATGAATGAGGTGCTTGGACAACATATCTTTAAAGATACAGGCAATGGCGACCCAAGGGTTTGTCCAAAATGTAACGAAGGTCAATTAAGCTTAAAAACAGGGCGCTTTGGTGCTTTTGTTGGATGTACACTTTACCCAGAATGCAAATTCACGCGCCCCTTTGCTGGCGAGCAAGCCGAACAAGGCGATATTGAACGCATTCTTGGGCAAGACCCAGAAACAGGTATGGATATACATGTTAAAGATGGTCGCTTTGGTGCCTATATTCAACTTGGTGAAAAGTCAGAAGAAAACGAAAAGCCAAAGCGTGCGGGCATTCCTAAGGGGAAAACACCGCAAGACATGACGCTAGACTATGCACTCAAACTTCTTTCCCTGCCCCGTTTAGTCGGTCAGCACCCTGAGACAAATGACGAAATTATGGCCGATATTGGACGATACGGTCCATATATCCGATCAGGCAAACAGTCAGCCACATTGGCAAATGCGGATGAGGTATTTGAAATCGGTTTGAACAGAGCCGTAACCGTTCTTGCTGAGAAAAAAGCAAAAGGGCCTGGCCGCACCAATCAAAGTGTTATTCAGGAACTCGGAGAGCACCCAGATGACAGCAAACCAGTGCGCGTTATGGATGGACGCTTTGGACCCTACGTGAAGCATGATAAAATAAATGCCACGATACCAAAGGATGAAGACCCAGCGACGCTCACAATGGAACGCGCCATGGAGTTGATCGAAGCTCGCCGTGCCAAAGGCCCAGCGAAAAAGCGAGCAGCTCCTCGTAAAAAGAAAGCTTAATATGTTTTTAAGAAAGCATGCGTCACGTGTCGAATGATCCAAGCAGAGACGACATTCTTGCGTTTATAAAATCGACGGATGGAAAACTCGGGAAACGAGAAATTGCCAAGCACTTTAATATCAAAGGCAGTGACAGGATCGGGCTAAAGAAAACGTTACGTGATCTGGCCGCTGAAGGCCTTATTGCCAGCGACAAATTAAGTGGCATGCGTCTTGCGGGAGACTTACCGGCCGTGTGCATGATAAGCATTTATGGGCGCGATCGCGAAGGTGGCTTTCTTGCACGCCCAATTCAATCAGACACCCCAATAACGCCTTTCTCAAAACAGTCACCTGTCGACAGCTCGTCCGCGACAAGTTCAGACCTTCCCTCTATTCATGTGCGCGAGGTTAATAAAAAGGGAACGCGTTTACCCCGCCTTAACATCGGAGATCGTGCCCTCGCACGCCTAAACAAGAGTCATGACGGAAGCTATAGCGCACGGATTATCAAACGGTTTGAAAGCGAAACAAGCAAACGTATTATTGGCCGTGTGACGATGAACGCGCGAGGCGCTATGCTTATTCCAGCCAATCGTCGGGAGCGATATGACTATACGCTTGAGCATAACGTGTCTCTAAATCATAACGACCTCATTATCGCAGAAAAAATTGAAAGCAAACGTTACGGCCCTCAAAAAGCAAAATGGATTGAAACCATTGGCGCTGCAGATGACCCTCATGCCTTTTCATTACTGGCGATTGCTGAACAAGATATACCTATCGATTTTTCAGCTGAGACTCTTGCTGAAATCAAAAATATTCAAGAACCAGATAATACAAACAGAACTGATCTCACCCACATACCCTTTGCAACCATTGACCCCGCCGATGCACGTGACCACGATGATGCCGTTTTTGTGCAAAGCGAAGGTGACGGATTTAACGTCTGGGTTGCGATTGCTGATGTTGCCGCTTATGTCCGACCCGGTTCTGCGCTTGATGCTGATGCCCGTCAACGTGGCAACTCAACATATATGCCCGATCGCGTCGTCCCTATGCTGCCAGAGATATTATCGACAGATCTGTGCTCTTTAAAGAGTGGTGAAAAGCGTCCTGCTCTGGTCCTATCTTTTTATATCGATGCCCATGGCCACCGGGGCGCCCATAAATTCTACAGGGCTAATATTTGCATCGCTCAAGGCTACAGCTACGAACAAGCACAGGACGTATTTAATAAATCAGATGGACCAGATGCAAGCGCGATAAGAGAAGACGACGCCCCCCTCGTAACATTGTGGCAAGCTTATAAGGCAATGGCACAAGCGCGCAACGAACGCGGGCCGCTCGATCTTAATAGGCCCGAACGCAAAGTACGTCTCGATGACCAAGGCAAGGTTGCCGAGATCTATATGCCCCCACGCTTAGAGGCGCATCGCCTTATCGAAGAAATGATGGTTGCGGCAAATGTCTGCTCGGCAGCGACACTCATTCAGAAAAAAGTTCCGGTTATTTTTCGTATTCACGATTCACCGTCGCTTGAACGCGTCAATAATTTTGCAAGTTTTGTACGCCCTTTTGGGATTAAGTTTGACCTTGGGCAACCTGTACTTCCGCGCATGTTTAATCGCGTTCTTTCACAAGATATTAGCGGTGACAAAAGCGAAATGGTCAGCGAGGCGGTTTTACGCACCCAAGCGCAAGCCTCTTATAACACAGATAATATTGGTCATTTCGGGCTTAGTCTTGCTCACTATGCCCATTTCACCTCCCCTATTCGCCGCTATGCCGATTTGATTGTTCATAGAGCCTTAATTTCAGCGCTTGGCTTTGGGTCCGACGGTTTAAGCCCCGCCGATATTGACAGAATGCGTGATACAGCTGAATCCATTTCAATGTCAGAACGGCGTTCCATGATTGCCGAACGGACAGCGAGTGAGCGTTACCTTTCTTCTTATATGTCTCATCGCATTGGCGAAGTCTTTGATGGTCAAATCACAGGAATGTCACGCGCTGGCATTTTTGTACGATTAAGCGAAACCGGTGCCGAGGGACTGGTACCCGCGTCTAATTTAGGGAGCGAACGATTTGACGTTGATGAAAATGGCTTTACGATGCGTGGATTGCAAACTGGTCTCACGTTCCAACTCGGCGCACCTGTTCGCGTTGCACTGAAAGAAACAATGCCGCTAAAAGGTGGTTTGCTCTTTTCCTTACGCGAGGGTGGCGATCTAGCACCCCATGCGTTACGCAAAAAGGGGAAAGCAAAACCCCCAAAAGGATCTAAAGGGAAAGTAAAAGCAAAGTTAAAGACTCAGGCTAAAGTAAAATCAAAGTCTAAAAATACAAAGCGAGATAAACGCACATGACCGATCAAAATAGCGACATAGATTTTCCTATAAAATCAGCCCAACGCCCTCTTGGACGATCTATGGGGCGTGGTTGGCTTCGTCATTGTCCACAATGTGGGCAAGGACATATTTACCGCGCTTTTTTAAAAACCAGTGAGACTTGCGCTCATTGTGGACTAAACCTGTCTGGCCACGAAGCCGATGATGCGCCGCCTTATTTCACCATCATGATTGTCGGCCATATTATTGTGCCTTTGGTTTTGATCGTGGAACGAGCCTATGCTCCTGAATTATGGATTCATGCAACTCTGTTTTTAATATTATCTGTCCTGCTAACCCTGTGGACACTCCCACGGGTCAAAGGCGCGATTATTGGTTGGCAATGGGCTCTCAAAATGCACGGTTTTGCCAATTCAACAACACCGCAAGAAGATGCTAAGTGAGGGTAATATTATGACGAAAAAAATTCCCGATGGCATTACACCCGGTTCAGCAAGCGAATTTCGTAAAGGCAATACAGGAACAGTACGCCCAAAAGATGCCGCGACACTTATCATTGTTCGTGAAGGTCAAGGCGAACCAAAAATCTTAATGGGAAAGCGGGCAGCAACACATAAATTCATGCCCAATATGTTCGTGTTTCCAGGTGGTCGCGTAGATCCAATCGATTCGCGTATTACCGTCACTCCCAAATTAAATAAATCCGTCACAAATCGACTGCAAAAGCAGGTCCCCATCCGCACCAGCCAGGCGCGATTGCGGGCTATGGCACTTGCTGCGATTCGCGAAACCTTTGAAGAAACAGGCGTGGTTGTTGGCTCACCAAGCAAAAACCCCATTAAAATCAATCACCCTGACTGGCAGGCTTACTTTGATTATAATGTTGAACCTCCATTACAGGCGATGGACTTTATTGCCCGCGCCATTACACCGCCACAGCGCGTGCGTCGATTCGACACTCGGTTTTTTATGATATCAGCAGATTATCTGCATACCCCGCCCGAAGAGCTTGATCGTGCGTCAGGTGAATTAACCGATCTGCATTGGATCACGCCCAAAGAAACAGAAGATCTCGACTTACCAATCATCACCCAACAAGTGATGAAGATTGTATCCAAGCGCCTTACTTTACCACCTGAAAAACGCTTTCAGGCCCCTTCCATGTTCTTCAAATTCAATCGTGGAAAACCCAGTTACGCTGAAATTTGAAGCAAATATGCTTGACTTAACGCTGCTTTTGGCTAGATTGCGGCTCATATCAAGCCATATATTGGCTAGACTTTAAGACAGACATTTAAGCCTTTGGGCAAAAGGGTAGTATCATGGCTAAGCCAACCACAATCAAAATCAAACTTGAAAGCACAGCCGGAACAGGCGCTTTTTATGTGACAAAGAAAAATGCACGTACCATGACTGAAAAAATGGTTGTCAAAAAATACGATCCTGTATTACGCAAGCATGTTGAATTTAAAGAAACAAAAATTAAATAAGGTTTTATAAACCTATTCAATAAGGCGCCTTTGGGCGCCTTTTTTTATGAAAAAATATTTCATAACCAATATAAATGCGGAGCGTCACTCCTACTGAACATTTATTCAGTGCGCTTATTCAATTAATCTACGCCTTTAAATATTCAGAGAAATTCAAGCATCAATGCTTTATTGTCTGTTCGAACATACGTAAGATATATTCTATGGAGCATCCCCAGTGAATTCCGAACAAGCAGAAATCTTAGCGCTAAAAGCTCTCACATGGTTAGCAGAGCACGATGACTATATGGGCCGTTTTTGCGCTATGTCTGGACTTGCCCCTGAAGACCTTTTAAAAGTAGCCAGTCAAAGCGAAACACTAGGCGGGCTCTTAGACTTTTTGCTTTCGGATGACGAAATATTAATGGCGTTTTGTGAAACCGCAGGCTTAAATCCCGAAATTCCATTTCAAGCCCGGAGACTCTTGCCAGGTGGCGATGTCCCGCATTGGACTTAATTCAGCGTTAGGAAAGCGTCATATGTCTCAACCCAGCCAAGAAATTTTATCTCAATTCGACAAATTAACACTTGATCCGGATAGGCCATTAGTCATTTCAGATGCCGATGAGGTCTTGCTCCGCTTCATGGTGGCCATGGAGGAATTCCTTGACCGCGAAGGTCTTTGGATCGACCTTAACCATTTTGCCCTTTCGGGAAATATTTTTTCAAAAGAAACAAATGAGAAAGTCACTCGCGAGAACCTCATTAATGACTTTTTTGCTGTTGCAACGCGCAATATACCTGCTGTGGATCATGCCGCAGAGTCCCTATCAAAACTAAACGAGCGCGCTCAAGTTATTATATTTACCAATCTGCCCATCGCATATAAGCAAGAGCGTATTGAAAACTTACGCGATCACGGGATGGATTACCCTGTTATTGTTGGTTCTGGGCTAAAGGGCCCCGCGATTTCTTGGCTTCACAAAAAAATGCGTGCGCCCGTCTTCTTTCTTGACGATATATCACACAATATTGACAGTGTCGGGGAGCATAGTCCGGACACAAACCGCATTCACTTTATAGCGGACCCGCGTCTGGCAAGGCTCGTTGGACCTGCCAAAAAAGCGACGCAACGTATTGATTGTTGGAAACAAGCCCATGACTGGATCGCATCAGAACTTGACCGAACCGGACATTGAAACCAGTCGGGGCTTTTGCCGTAATTGCTTACTTGTTTTAAAAAGCGAGACCCAAGCAACAAGTGAAAAGCGGTGCCCAAACTGCCGTTCTCCGCGATTGCTCATACACCCAGAATGGTGGCGTCTTAGTATCGCCCATATCGATTGTGATGCATTTTACGCTGCTGTTGAAAAACGTGATCGACCTGAACTTGCTGATAAAGCCGTCATCATTGGTGGTGAACATCGTGGTGTCGTATCTACAGCTTGTTATAAGGCTCGTATTCACGGCGTACATTCGGCAATGCCTATATTTGAGGCCAAAAAACGCTGCCCCGACGCTATTATTATCAAACCCAATATGGCGCTTTACAATCGCGTAGGCCGCGACATACGCGACATGATGTGCGCGCTGACCCCGTTGGTTCAACCACTTTCAATTGACGAAGCTTTTCTTGACTTAACGGGGACAGAAAAACTGCATCATGCCCCTCCTGCGCTCACACTCGCAAAACTGGTTCAAAACATCGAAAAAGATATTAAAATCACAGTCTCTGTTGGCTTAAGCCACAATAAATTTTTAGCAAAGCTCGCCTCAGATCTTGATAAGCCAAGAGGGTTTTCCGTCATTGGCGTTGAAGAAACCATGCAACGAATTGCCCCCATGCCAGTATCGAAAATTTGGGGCGTTGGCAAAGCCAGCCAAGAACGCCTCGCGCGCGACGGCATTACGCTTATCGGACAAATTCAATCTATTCCAATCCATGACATGGCCAAGCGCTATGAAAGCTCGGGATTACGTCTTGCTGAATTATCGCGTGGCATTGATCGTCGTCGGATAGACCCGAGCAGAGAAACAAAGTCGATTTCTAGCGAAACAACTTTTGATAAAGATATTAAAGATATTGAAACTCTACGAAAGCATCTCTGGCAGCTATCCCAAAAAACAGCTCAACGTTGCAAACGCCAAGGCCTTGCAGGTAAAACCATCATACTCAAAGCAAAGACCGATAGATTTACAACTCTCACACGAAGTCAAACGCGCCACAGCCCAACCCAACTAGCAGAAGCAATCTATGAAGATGGCCAACTCCTGCTCAAGCAGCTCCTTCTTGATCGCCCGAATGACTATTTTCGATTAATTGGGATTGGTCTTTCACAAATCGTAACAGCAGACCAAAGCGATATACCTGATCTTGCCGAACCTGAAAGACACAAAAAAATTACGACGGAACGAACGATAGATAAAGTACGAGAAAAATTTGGTGATAATTCAATTCGCAAAGGGCGAGATTTGATCTAGGTTAAAGATACGCAATAACTAAAATATTGTCATTCATCACTCATTATAGGGAATATTCAAATGAAGGAAAACTGTTCAGTAAGAGCGTTTTTAAACGAGAATAATCTTGTTTTGCCGACACCTAAAGTTGGGCTGGCAAATTATGTCCCCTACCGAAAAAGTGGCAATCAATTATATATCTCTGGTCAAGGCCCGGTATTAGAGACCCAAGAAATTATTGGTAAATTGGGTGACAATTTAAGTGTAGATGAAGGCTATAACGCTGCGCAATTATGTGCACTAAACATCCTAGCGCAATTGGCGACGGCATGTGACCATGACTTTGGTCGTGTTCAAGCTTGTGTCAAATTAGGTGGCTTTGTAAACGCCGCACCAAACTTCACTGAACACCCGCAAGTCATCAATGGCGCATCTGATCTTATTGTAAACGCATTGGGCAATATCGGGCAGCATGCCCGGTTTGCAGTAGGGGTCCCAAGCCTACCTCGAGGTTGGGCTGTCGAGATCGACGCTATATTTGAGCTGGCGCAGTAATATATGTTGCAAGCAGAACCTATATTTAAGATGCGGCGCTTATTAGCCGCGAAAGATCTATCCGCGGACCAATGGAATAAATGCGCTAATCCAGTGCACAGACCATATAATCCTTTTCTTGACCACGCTTTTTTTTCTGCTGTTGAAGAGAGCGGGTCAGCGAGCCAGGAAACGGGCTGGCGTGCTCACCATTTGGTTCTCACAGAAAACGATATTGCCGTTGCCATTTTTCCGCTTTATCTAAAATCTCACTCACAGGGTGAATATATCTTTGATCACATATGGGCCGATGCATTTCATCGCGCTGGCGGTGATTACTACCCCAAACTCCTCTCAGCAACCCCTTTTACACCCGCAACGGGTGAGAGATTACTCACCAGCGCCATTGACCCTACCCACGCTGCAGAACAGGCACGCGCCCTTCTACGCGCGAGTGAGAGCATTCTTGTTCAAAACAACATTTCATCGCTTCATATCAACTTTATACCCGAAGACACATGGCATTTTCTTGGCGAGGAAGGTTATTTGCTCCGAAAGGATCAACAGTTCCATTGGGAAAATAATCAGTATGGCTCTTTTGAGGATTTCTTGAATGCGCTAGCTTCGCGTAAGCGTAAGAATATCAAGAAAGAACGCGCCAAAGCCTTGGAAAACGAAATTACCGTCGAGTGGCTGACAGGAGAGACCCTAACAAACGAGCATTGGGATGCATTTTATGCCTTTTACCTGGATACAGGTCATCGCAAATGGGGAACCCCTTACTTAACACGTGCTTTTTTTACTCATATCCAGGAAACCATGCGTGAGCAAACCCTGCTCGTTATGGCTAAGCGTGACGGCCGTTATATTGCCGGGGCACTTAACTTTATCGGCGGAGACACGCTGTTTGGGCGCAATTGGGGGTGCCTTGAAGACCATCCGTTTTTACATTTTGAACTCTGTTATTATCAAGCCATCGACTTTGCAATTGACCGAGGCTTAAAATTTGTTGAGGCTGGAGCACAGGGCACTCATAAAATTGCGCGCGGATATGCACCGCGAACGACCTATTCGGCGCATTTTATTACCCATGAAGGCCTTAGAGAGGCGATCGCACGCTATCTCGATGAAGAACGACAATATATCGATAATGACATCAAGGTTCTAAGCCAATACACACCGTTTAAAAAAAACGCCAGTGAACAAGAGGAAGAAAATGATTAAGCTAAGCGATCCATATGACGAACAAAATATTTTTGCAAAAATATTACGCGGTGACTTACCATCAATCAAAATATATGAAGATGATGAGACCTTAGCCTTCATGGATATTATGCCCCAAACTGACGGTCATGTTTTGGTTATCCCTAAACGACCCGCGGTTCATCTTTTGACTTTACCAGACGATATTGCCGGACCTGTACTTATTACAGCACGTAAAGTCGCTGATGCTGTTCGTAAAGCCATGGGCGCGGATGGTATTATGATCGCTCAGTTAAGCGGCTCGGATGCTGGACAAACTGTCCCCCATTTTCACATTCACATTTTGCCACGTCATAATGGCATTGACCTAGCTTTCCACGCGCGCGATGTAGCGGACATGGATGAGCTAGCCGCGATTGCAGATAAAATTAAGGCAGAGCTCTAAGAAAACTTAACTTTTAATTTTCTCAGCTTTTTTACTCGGCTTTTTGGGAGCGGACGATGCCTCACCATGGGGCTCAACTTTAATCGTAATCTTATTGTCTTTATCCAAATCAATTGTCGCCACGCCGCCAGAGGTCAAGTCACCAAAGAGCAATTGATCAGCCAACGGCTTCTTCAAATGCTCTTGGATTAAGCGGGCCATTGGGCGCGCACCCATTTTGGGGTCATAGCCCTCTTTAACAAGCCAGCGAAGCGTTTTATCTGAGACATCCAGAATGACATTGCGATCAGCAAGTTGACTTTCAAGTTCAAGAATGAATTTCTCAACAACGCGCGAGATGATCTCGGGAGATAAGCCACTAAAGGCCACAATGGCATCAAGCCTATTACGGAATTCTGGTGTGAATGTCCGATTAATCGCCTCGAGATCCTCGCCTTCACGTTGCTCACGGCCAAAGCCCATAGGCGCACGCGCCATATCTGATGCGCCGGCATTACTGGTCATAATAAGAATAACATTCCTAAAATCGACTTTACGACCATTAGCGTCGGTTAATGTACCGTGATCCATAACTTGCAGTAAGACATTGAACAAATCAGGATGGGCTTTTTCAATTTCATCCAATAACAAAACACAATGCGGATTTTGATCAATGCCATCTGTCAATAAACCACCTTGATCATAGCCGACATATCCTGGAGGCGCGCCAAGAAGCCGCGAGACGGTATGGCGCTCCATATATTCAGACATATCGAAACGAAGAAGATTCACCCCTAAAATACTTGCCAATTGACGCGCAACTTCTGTTTTACCAACACCAGTTGGCCCAGAGAAAAGATAGTTGCCAATTGGTTTGTTTGGATCGCGCAATCCAGCTCGTGAAAGCTTGATGGCAGATGATAAAGCCTCGATGGCATCATCCTGTCCAAACACAACACGCTTCAAATTAACGCTAAGATCGCGCAATTTTTCTGTGTCATTTTTAGAAACGCTTTTAGCGGGAATGCGCGCCATGGTCGAAATCACGGCCTCAATTTCCTTCACGCCAATTGTTTTACGTCTTTTTGAAGGTGGCAATAGCATTTGCGCCGCACCAACTTCATCTATGACATCAATGGCTTTATCCGGTAGCTTGCGGTCCGCCATATATCGTGATGATAACTCAACCGCGGCTTTAATGGCATCATTGGTGTAACGCACATTATGATAATCTTCAAAGCTCGGCTTAAGCCCTTTTAAAATCTTAATTGTGTCATGGACGCTTGGTTCATTCACATCAATTTTCTGGAACCGGCGAGCAAGTGCGCGGTCCTTCTCAAAGTGCTGTCGATATTCTTTGTAAGTGGTTGATCCCATGCACCTTAATCCACCATTTTGCAAAGCCGGCTTTAGCAAATTAGACGCATCCATCGCGCCGCCAGAGGTTGCACCAGCACCAATAATGGTATGAATTTCATCAATGAACAAAATGGCTTCGGGCATCTCTTCAAGCTCGGCCATAACTTGCTTTAGTCGCTCCTCAAAGTCACCGCGATAACGTGTGCCAGCCAGCAAGACACCCATGTCTAACGAATATATAACATTATCCATAAGCACATCCGGCACATCATTCTCTACAATGCGCCGAGCTAGACCTTCCGCAATCGCAGTTTTGCCAACGCCGGGGTCCCCAACAAGCAAAGGATTGTTTTTATTACGACGACATAATATTTGGATCGCGCGCTCAACTTCCTTTTCACGACCAATCAGAGGGTCAATCTTTCCAGACCGCGCTTTGTCGTTGAGATTAACACAGTAGGCATCAAGAGCCTCGCCATCGCCAGCGAGATGCGCAGATTCGTCATCATCTAAAGCACCGCTCACAGGGCGAGCTTCCGAGGCACCTGGGCGCTTGGAAACTCCGTGCGAAATAAAATTCACAGCGTCATAACGCGTCATTTCTTGCTCTTGCAAGAAATAGGCGGCGTGGCTTTCGCGTTCGGCAAATAAAGCAACAAGCACATTGGCGCCAGTCACTTCGTCACGACCAGAGGATTGAACATGGATAACAGCGCGTTGAATAACACGTTGAAAGCCAGCCGTTGGCTTGCACTCTTCGTGGGCATCAATAATCAGGCCGGTTAATTCTTCTTCGATATATTGGCGTAACTGGTCAACAAGAATATCGACATCGACCGCACATGCGACAAGAACAGAACGTGCATCTTCCTCATCAGTGAGTGCGAGCAATAAGTGCTCTAATGTTGCAAACTCGTGCTTATGCTCGTTGGCATAGCTCAATGCACGGTGCAAACTCAATTCAAGTTCTTTTGAAAACGCTGGCATTTAATCGCCCTTTCTAGCTTATGAACAAGCCTAATCCTTCTCCATAGTACATTGCAAGGGATGTCCGTGCTGGCGCGCCAAATCCATCACTTCAGAGACTTTGGTCTCAGCCACCTCAAATGTATAGATTCCACAAATTCCGACACCATTTTGATGCACATGAAGCATAATCGTCGTTGCTTCTTCCAAACTTTTCTGGAAGAAGGCTTGCAAGACATGAATAACAAATTCCATTGGCGTAAAATCATCATTCAATAAGACAACCTTATACATTGACGGTTTTTTCGTCTTTGTACGGGTCTCTAATATGACGCCCGTCTGTCCATCATTGGGGTTATCGCCCCTTTTTTCTGGCCCTGAATATTCCATTTTCACCACAAGTCTATATTTGCCACTGGCAATCTCTAAATAATTGAAAAACCCTTAGCCACTACTCCCCAAACCATATGAGACGTCAAAATTGTGAGGAAATCAACCTTTGGCTTATAACCTACTTTATGTAAGGCGCTTATTCACAATCACAAGGTGCAAATTCTCATTTTGCCCCTAATTGTGGTGCATTTTTTGCATTATTATTTGCTTATATGGGTATGATTTACCACAATATGGGCAGCTAAGGTCGTCGTTTCGCCTCAGCATTAAGTGTAAGGCGTTAAGTATAAGAGTTTTGCAAAGAGTAATGATAAGAGTTTTAATCATATTGTGTATCGCGTTGGTTATGAGTGGTGTTTCCGCCCAGGCGGCACCAACACGCGCCAATATCGTTATCGATGGGCATAGCGGTAAAATTCTCTCACGCTACCGACCTGATCAAAAACTTTACCCCGCCTCCCTCGTCAAACTTATGACGATCTATCTCATGCTCGAGGAAATAGAATCCGGTCGGGCAACTCCTGAGACCAAGATGAGGGTTTCAGCGCGTGCGGCAAAGCAACCGCGCAGCAAGCTCTATTTGCGCGAAGGTGAGACAATTACTTTTAAACTCGCCTTGGAAGCACTTATTGTTCGTAGCGCCAACGATGTTGCAATGGTGGTGGCCGAGCATATTTCCGGTGACGATGAAGCTTTTGTCCACCGCATGAATCTTAAAGCCAGGGCATTGAGTATGCTCGATACGCGATTCGCCAATCCCTCAGGTCTATATAATTGGAACCAAGTATCAACAGTCCGCGATATGGCAAGACTGGCCCGCGCTTTATTGCGCGACTTTCCAAATTTTAAACCATCTTGGTCGCAAACGACAATGTTCTATCGTGGAAAGCGCTTTAGCTCTCATAATAATGTCCTTCGCCAAATTAAAGGCGCCATTGGCATGAAGACCGGGTATATTCGCGCTTCGGGCTATAATGTTGTTGCTGTGACAGAACGCGATGGACGCCAATTGATCGCCGTTGTGATTGGTGGCAAGACCGCCTCAGCGCGAGACCGCTTAGCCAAAGCTTTAACCGAAACAAACATTCATCGAGCAAGCATTCAAAAGACATTAACAGTTGCGCAACCCCTGCCACGCCCAAACCACACAGCCCCAGCGCGCGCCCTTAAACAGAGTTCTCAAAATTCGATCCACGATCTAATCAAAACAGTAAGCCAAACAACGTCAACATCGATCAAAACACCACTGCCTCACATTGGCAGCATAGCTTCGTCAGCATCAAAATGTACGGATATGTCACCTCAACCACAAGGCGCTGGATGGTCTGTCCAGTTAGGTGCTTATGAAAGCCAAAGACAGGCTGCTCAACGTATTAAAACAATTCAGAGCTCGCATCAGCGCCTTACGGCAAATGCCTCGGCTTATGTGCCAAGCATAGATTGCAATGGACAGCGTCTTTACCGAGCGCGCATTGCAGGCCTAACTGAGTCCAGCGCCAAAAACTTATGCGCAAAAATGTTACGTGATGGCAGCGGCTGTTTCGCGCTCGCGCCCTAACTTAAATCGCGCGCATCATTTTAGAGCCACTCTTATTACTCAATAGCCCATTAATGATTTAATAAAAAATCTCGAGCAGCATTGAGCTGTTTGGTTAAAAATTCTGTGCCACCGTGGTCAGGATGTAGTTTCTGTATTAAACGCTTATAAGCGGCTTCAATATCAGCATCTGTCGCATCATTGCTAAGCCCAAGAACTTCGAGAGCTTGCGCGCGGGATTGAATCAAAGACGACCGCCCTGAGGGAGCTGAGCCGCTTGTCTTGCCTTGCTCCTGGGCGCCATTAACGGCCTGTTCACGAAATAGTCTAATTAAAATGCCGCCCAATCCAAGCGCTAAGCCAATCGCAAGGCCAACGCGTCCTGCGAGAAACAGAACGACACTTATAATAGCGCCACCAAGAGCCGCGCTCCATAAAATAAGGGTTTTTGCTGCCCCAGGCTGCATCCTCGAAAACTGGAAAGCAAATACTAGCAACAATCCTAAAACCGCAATCCCTAAGATGAAATATCCCATATTAGACCTGCACACCTGGTAGCTGTAATTCTTTAATAATATTACGAATTTCGGCTCGTGCCGCTACATGCGACATTGTGAGATTCGCATTCGCTTCGTTTTCGGTAAGATCGAGTAATGTCAGCCCTGCTGGAAACATCTCCCGAAAAATAACGCGCTCGGATAATCCTGTAACCACTCTAAAGCCTAATCGCTTCGACAAAATATTTAATGCTGTTTCTACACGTTCGCGATTGCGTGCGAATAAATGACTGGTTCGATTTTTCATCACAACCCAATCAATCATACCTTGATCGGCCTGCATCCTTGCTTTGCGGCATTCCCACACCATGTCAGAATAAATGCTTGGCGTACCAACCTCCAAAGTATCTGGATCAACATGAGCCAGAAGATCAAAGTCAACAAAACTATCATTGATAGGTGAAATCAATGTGTCTGCCGTAGCGTGACCAAGACGCGATAAATAGGAATCTGCACCAGGACAATCCACCACAACAAAGTCACTGGTTGCACGCAAATGACCCATTGCGCTTGCAAACATATCTTGGTCTTGCCGCCGTAACTCAGCAACTGTATCCCCAGTTGCCGGTTCTAAAACCACATGTTCGGATAAAGGTGTTTTGCGGCGATCGCCCCAACGCACTCTGTTTTCGACATATCGCGTAAATGATTGCTGGCGAATATCGAGATCAAGTGTGCCCACTTTATAGCCCTTTCCCAAGAGGAAAGCGGCTAAATGCATGGCAGTTGTCGTTTTGCCAGCACCACCCTTTTCATTTCCAACAACAATTACATGAGTTCGATCAGTAATTTTGTTTTCGCTCATAAACACTCCAAGTCGATAGTTTAACGCTTTGTTCTATCCATGATCTAATTCTTACTCGAAAAAACATATTTATATAGGTAAAAATTGACTGCAAATTTTAGTTAGTCACGCTATGTTCGCTTCATGTTAGAGAACCAAAGCATAATTGTTACGGGCGCTGCCGGCGGAATCGGTCAGGCAATTGCGCGCCGTTTACTTGACCAGGGTGCAAAACTCGCGCTTTTTGAGCGTAATGAAGCACTCTGCGAGACTGCACGCCAGGGATTGCCTATAAATGCAGATGTCATATGCATCGCGGCTGACCTAGGTGAGCCTCAGGCTATTGAACAAGGCGTCGCAAAAGCAGCTTCCCATATGGGTAGCATAACAGGTCTTGTAAATAACGCTGCCATTTTATGTTCAGATGACAGTGATCCGTGCACAACATCACTCGAAAGCTTTGAAAAAACGCTCCAAATTAATGTTACGGGTGCATTCTTGATGTGCAAACACGTCCTGCCGCATATGATGGCCAATGGCGGTTCCATTGTTACACTCTCATCCGTTGTTGCCCATGCGGCCTCGGCTACACCACAAATTGCATATACAACCAGCAAAGGTGCCCTTGAGGCCATGACACGAGAAATCGCCATCGCTTATGCACGGCATAATATTCGGGCCAATTCAGTCGCCCCGGGGCCTGTGAGAACCGAGCGTACAGCGCACTATTTTGACACGGAAGAAAAATGGGAAAAACGCCGTCGCCACATTCCGGCAGGCCGCCTTGGTCAAACCAAAGAAGTGGCCGCTTTGGTGGCATATCTCTTAGGTCCTGATGCCGCTTATATGACGGGAGGTGTTTACCCTATCGATGGTGGTATTTCTGCAGCCTATGTGGTTGATGACACCATTATACCAAAGGAATAATGAGCGTGACCGATACTCCCAATGAAGCAAAAATCGTTTCACCTATTGATGGCAGTATCTATGCCCAAATACCCTATACCCAAAATGATGCCATTCAATCGGCTCTCTTAAAAGCCCAGACGGCGCAGGCAGAATGGGCAAAACAACCCATCTCATTCCGCGCTAAACTTTGTCGCTCCTTTATTGCCCATTTGGTTGGTCAAGCGCCGACATTAGGCGAAGAGCTAACCTGGCAAATGGGGCGCCCTATTGCCTATACACCCAAAGAAATTTCTGGCGGTTTTAAAGAGCGCGCAGATTATATGATCGAAATCGCCCCGGAAGCTCTAGCGGACTTTAAACCTTTGCCCAAAGCGGATACAGAACGCTTCATTCGGCCAATGCCCTTGGGGGTGGTTTTTGTCATTGCCGCATGGAACTACCCTTATCTAATCGCGGTCAACTCGATCATCCCAGCGCTTATGGCAGGCAATAGTGTCTTATTAAAGCACGCCCAACAAACACTCCTTGTCGGCGAAGCGCTAGCTATGGCGGCACAAGCAGTCGGTTTTCCCGAGGGTTTATTCACCCATTTGGTTCTTACCCATGATCAATCGTCCAAACTAATTGGTGCCTCTGAGGTCGCTCATGTCAGCTTTACGGGTTCCGTTGCAGGTGGACGTGCCGTTCAAGCAAGCGCACAAAATCATTTTATTAATGTTGGCCTTGAGCTAGGCGGCAAAGACCCCGCCTATGTCCGCGCCGATGCGGATCTTGAAACTGCTGTGAACAACCTTGTCGATGGCGGATTCTTTAATAGTGGTCAATCTTGCTGCGGCATTGAACGCATTTATGTCGACGAAAGCATTTACGATACATTTCTCGAATGCGCTGTTGCTGTCACCCAAAAATACAAACTTGGAAACCCGCTTAACCCCACAACCACTCTTGGGCCGGTTATCAATAAAAAAGCAGCTGAGAATATTCAAGCCGATATTGATGCCGCATGCCATAAAGGCGCAACGGCTCTGATCAACCCGGAGCAATTCCAAGAAGTCCAAAACCCGACAGGCACCTATATGGCGCCACAAATTCTCATTAATGTCGACCACTCAATGCGCATTATGAGCGAGGAAACATTCGGCCCCGTCATCGGCATTATGCCCGTTAAAAATGATGATCAGGCCATTCAGCTGATGAATGATAGCCCTTACGGATTAACCGCATCAGTATGGACCCAAGACCGCGATGCGGCACTTGCCATCGGGACACAAATAAAGACAGGTACTTTTTTCATGAACAGATGCGACTATCTCGATCCAGCATTGGGATGGACCGGTGTTGGCGATACCGGGCGCGGCGTCACCCTCTCGCATCTTGGATATGGCCAATTAACACGTCCTATGAGCTTTAACTTTAACCTTGGGGCTTAAGCAAATGTCCAATCCAATTATTGTCCATCATATTAATGGAATGCGCGATATTGTTCGAGATTGGCAAAAAAGCGGATTAAAAGTGGGCCTTGTGCCAACAATGGGGGCGCTCCATGACGGCCACCTCTCACTTGTAGAAGCATTATCACATAAAGCAGATAGAATTATTGTCTCCATCTTTGTGAACCCAACACAATTCTCTGCTCATGAAGATTTAGACAAATATCCCAGAACTCAAGAAAGTGACATTGAGAAACTCGCAACAACAAAAGCCGATCTTGTCTTCATACCATCTGTAGCCGAAATGTATGGAAAAGACTTCAACACCAGCATTCATGTTGAAGGGCCCTCTTCGGGTTTGGAAACAGATGAACGCCCTCACTTCTTTAAGGGCGTTAGCCTTGTTGTTTTAAAACTCTTTATGCAAAGTCTCGCCAATGTCGCAATTTTTGGTGAGAAAGATTATCAGCAACTTCTTGTGATACGAAAAATGGTTCGAGATCTTGATCTGCCAATAGAGATTATATCCGGCCCTATAATGCGCGAAGCTGATGGACTGGCTATGTCATCGCGCAATGTCTATTTATCCCCCGAGCAACGCGCAATTGCAGCAAAGCTCAATATTATCTTGCAGGCACTTGCCAATAATACAGCCGCACATCACGTGGCTGAAGAAGATGCCAAAAGAGCACTTTTGGAGGCCGGTTTTAGTGCTGTTGATTATGCCTGCATTCGTGATGCTGACAGCCTTGCCGAACCAAATGCCACAACGACCAAACGCCGCGCTTTAATTGTGGCACGATTAGGGGAAGTGAGACTTCTAGATAATATGGAAGCAATCTGAGCTGTTTTCTCACAATGGGCATATTGCTTAAAAAATGAAAAATTAGATCAGCCCCAAAGCCGATAGCTCGGCACGCATCTCATCTGGCATATCTTGTTCAATCTCAGCACCTGCTGCTAAATCTGAAGGTGCGTCTGCCGTAGTGAGATATCTCCACCCTTGAAAAGGCCTTTGCGCCCTTATCCGCGTTAAAATAGGGCTTGGATCCAGAATAAGATGACATCGGCGTTTGCCCAGCCGGTCATTAAAAACTTCAATATCTAATAAAGTTTGGCGGCATTGAATTTGACCATTGATGACCCAATAAATTGACCCATTATCCAATAATTCACCATCGCGCTTTGGCACCATCCGTGTCGTATGAAAAACGCGACCATAGGTTCTTTGCAATTGGTTTTGCCAAGCGATTAAGTCATCAATCGACTTTGCCCCAACGCATAATTTCAACAAATTCAGAGCCATAAATCACCGTTACAATTAAACCACAAATAGACCCGCTAAAAACTCAAGCATCTCGATCAAAGGCCAGCCTCGCTCGCCTTAATCCTCATATTTGTATAAATAATCTGATCCAGTGAAATAGCTAAAAAATCCACTGCCGGAAGCACCTCCAATAATATAAGCTGCATCGCCAACTACGGCTGAAGCCATATTGTGACGACGTTGCGGTAAAGGAGTGGCGGCTTGCCATTTGCTGCCATTTAAAACCCAATGCGCCTCAGTGGCGTTTTCGCTAGCTTTATCGACACCGCCAACGTGATGTAATTTTCCATTAATTTGCAAAAGCGCGCCCGACGACACAGCTTGGGGTAAAGGAGGTAAGCTTGTCCATTGTTTTTCCTTAACATCATAACGCCAAACCTGGCCTTCGTCCGCGCTGACAAAAATGGAAGTGCCATCTGTTGTTACCGAAGCCGTTTTTGTTGGACGCGGTAAATCCATTATAATATCCCAGGATTGTTTAGAAGCGTCGAACCGCAATAATTTGCCAGAATATGTACCAATAATAAATGTATCTGCCCCAACAGTAACCATCGCATGGCCAGATTCAGCAACAGGCAAAGGATCAACCTCTAACCAAAGAGCACTATTAGAAATATACAACCAAGAATTTTTAACTGCTTTACCAGTCTCCCGCTCACGACCACCTGTTACCAATAACCTGTTCCCAGAAGAGGCCAAAGCAAAATCATAAATATCAGCAGGTATAGGAGAAAGAGGACGCCAACCATCATCGACTGGGTCATAAACTTCAAAAAATGTCCGCATGCCGTGACCAACGGTTCCACTGAGAACATAAACCTGATCATTAATCACCGCCGCAGAAGCACTTGGCAGCATAGCCGGCACTTGCGAAACGTTTTTCCAAGAACCAGCATAAGCATAGCCCATGGTCATTGCAAAAAGACCAAGAGTGAAACCAAAAGTAAGATTGATGTTACGGTATTTCTTCATAATGAGTTCTTACTTTCTTGTTATGAGCAATGCCCAACTGGCACGGCACGATCTTATTAATTTAGGAAAGCGCGCCACTTCTCTCATTTAACATTCTAACTCAACAAGAAGAATGTTGCAAAACCAAGAAAGGCTAAGAAGCCTATAACATCGGTCACGGTCGTTACAAACACACTCGAGGCCACGGCCGGGTCCACACCAATTTTATCTAATCCGAGAGGAATTAGAATGCCAGACAAAGCGGCGATCACCAGCGTGATAATCATGGCCGCGCCCAAAATCATACCTATCCAAATGTCTTGGAACCATAGACCCGCGATAAGCCCGCCAACCAAGGCAAATAAAACACCATTGATCAAACCAATACCAAGTTCCCTCATAACAATGCGGCGTGCGTTTGCAGAAACGAGTTCACGTGTTGCCAAACCACGGACCGCAATTGTCAAAGTTTGCGTCCCCGCATTGCCACCCATTGAAGCAACAATTGGCATTAATATCGCCAGCGCAACCATTTTTTCAATAGACCCGTCAAATAAGGCAATGACGATCGAGGCTACAATTGCCGTCGCCAAATTGACTAATAGCCATGGAAAGCGGCCACGAGCGGCGGATAAAACACTATCGGTAACCGTTGCATCCCCCGACACACCACCCAGACGCAAAATGTCTTCTCCGGCCTCTTCAGTGATCACCTCGAGCACGTCATCGGCGGTAATCACACCAATCATGCGTTGGTCGGAATCGACAACAGCAACGCTAAACAAATTATAGCGTTCAAACAATCGAGCAACCTGCTCGCGATCTGTTTCGACATTAACAGCTGTGAAATCTTCATCACGAATTTCACCCATAACCTGCGAACGACTTGCCCGCAAAACCTGATTGAGCTGAACAACACCTGAGGGGCGATGTGTTGGCTCGACGACAAAAATTTCAAGGAACTCATCTGGTAAATTTCGATCTTCGCGCAAAAAATCAATTGTCTGCCCAACCGTCCAAAATGGTGGCACCGCAACATAATCATGGCGCATCAAGCGACCCGCACTATCCTCGCGATAATCAAGGGCGCGCTCAAGCACGCGGCGGTCTGATTCGGGAATTTGATCTAAGACTTCTTTTTGATCGGCCTCATCCATATCCTCAAGCAAGAAGACCGCATCATCGCTATCCAACTCTTGAACTGCGGAAGCCAATGTCGCCAAATCCATATATTCAACGACATCACTGAGAAGACCGGCGTCTAATTCTGCAAAGACCTCTGGCGGCAGTTCGCTACCCACCAGTCTGATAAAGCTCTCGCGCAAGTCTGCAGGTAAAAGCGTAATAAGCTCAGCAACATCGGATTCGTGCAGCCCCTCAATATCATGGAGAACCTGCTTCTTACTTCCTGTCTGGATAAGGGCCGCAAAGCTTCGAAGTTGATCTATATCAAAAAGATCCCCCTCAATGAGATCCATGCCCAACAGTTCTGTTGCATTTTTGTCCATTATACTGTTCCAAGCTCTTGGCGAGCACTAAATTAACCCGTGCGTAACAAAGGTGATCGCATCATGCTCTCGCATTTGCTTCTTGACAGTCCAATGACGATAACGACAAACTTTGACTTACAAGTTAAAGGAGTCGGAAATGATTGAACTTATTATATATGCCATGGTTTTACTTTTGGTCCAAGTGATGCTGCCGAGTCTAACAGGTGTTTTAGTCGGAAAAGTGAATAATAGTTACTTGCTATCATCCAGAGACGGCCAACCAGACCTCCCCTTAGCCGGACACCGAGCTAAACGTGCAAGCCTTAACCTACAAGAGAGCCTTCCAGTTTTCTTTACACTGGCTGTTCTTTCCATCATGACAAATACAGACACAAGCCAAGCCGCCGCAATATGGTTGATTGCACGTGTGGTTTACGTCCCATGTTATATGTTTAATATGTTTCGGATGCGAACGACCATATGGTTTGTGTCCATAGGTGCGTTGGTTTCCATGGCCTTATCACTTTTTAATGGTCTAAACTAACACCTTATCTTTACTTTCACGAACCACAGGAGAAACACCATGTCACGAAACGCTTGGGCCCAGGAAGGTCGCCAACCCAAAATCGCGATTATTGGCTCGGGTATGTCGGGCATTGCAGCAGTTATCAAATTGCGCAAGGCCGGCTACACAGACACTACTGTCTTTGAGAAATCTGACAATGTGGGCGGAACCTGGCGTGACAATCGATATCCTGGTCTATCTTGTGACGTGCCATCACATTGGTATTCTTTCACTTTTGCACGCAACCCCAATTGGTCTCATAAATATGCCTATGGTCCTGAAATTCAAGCCTATATGGAGAAAACAGCCCGTGATTTTGATGTCATGAGCTGTGTGCGCTTTAATGAACCTGTTACATCGCTAACATATGAAGAACCATTCTGGCATCTCAAGACAGAGAAATCAGAGGACGTCTATGACGTTGTTATATCTGCGGCGGGTATTTTGCGCATACCTAACTTCCCAGACATTAAAGGGCTCGAAACCTTTGAGGGTGATTGCTTCCATTCTGCACGTTGGAATGACACGCAAGACCTTTCAGGAAAACGTGTTGGCATTATCGGTACCGGTTCAACGGCCGCCCAAATCATCGGTGAAATAACACCAAAAGTTGGCCATATGAGCGTATTTCAACGCACCCCACAATGGATTGCCCCACTTCCCCAACGTAAATATAAAAACATCGAAATAACATTATTTAAATTATTTCCGTTCCTGCTCGTTTTGAGTTACTGGATGAAATATATAACTTTTAGGTTCACATTTGGCCCAGCTACAACCGGCAATAAACGCATGCAGCGTATGATCAGCCGGATTTGTACTGAGCATCTTGAAACAGAAATTACCGACCCTGAATTGCGCGCAAAACTCACGCCACCCTATCAAGCCGCCTGCAAAAGATTGATTTTTGCCTCTGATTTTTATCCAGCGATAAGAAGTCAGAATTGCAGCCTCATTACAGAAGGAATTGACAGTATAACACCCAAAGGGGTCATGACGGTTGATGGCAAGCTTCACGAGCTAGATGTGTTAATTCTTGCCACAGGATTTGACGCGAGTGCCTTTATCCTCCCAACAAAAGTTTTGGGAGAAGGCGGTCTAGATTTAGCTGATTTTTGGAAAGGCGCGCCACGTGCGCATCGCGGGGTTAGCGTCCCCGGCTTTCCTAATTTCTGGATGCTCGAAGGCCCAACAAGCCCCATCGGAAATTTATCGCTCATCATGATTTCTGAGCATCAAGTGGATTATATTATTTCGATGCTCAATGAGATGAAAAAGAAAAAGCTTTCAAGCATGTCCCCTAAAATAAGTGCCTATAAAGAGTATAATGAGAAAATGATTGAGCGTGTCAAAGATACCGTTTGGGTAACGGGTGGCTGCGATAGCTGGTATATTGATGATGCTGGGCATCCAAACCTTTATCCCTTCCCGCCACAAATGTATTTAAAAGAGATGCACCGCCCAAATCTAAATGAATATGAAGCAAGGCCCTTGTCTAATCGCCATGCGGCTGAATAAGTGTTTGCATAAATTAAAGACAATTTCTTAAAAAAGGTATGTCAAATCAGTAAAGATTCTCCAGATAATAAATTAGTCAACCGCTACGTGAACGATCTCAGACGTCTAGATTATGCTCAAAAACAGTCGAGCATGGTCATAGTGTCATTTTGGCCTGTGGCGATGGCTGTCGTTTTTCTTGGACTGGCCGCATTTATTGTTAGCACTTATATCGCGACCGATAAGACACAAATTATTGTCTTAACCGTTGCGGCCGTTATTGGCGGCTATATGGCACTTAATATTGGCGCTAATGATGTCGCCAACAATATGGGCCCTGCCGTTGGTGGCAAAGTCATTTCGGTTACAACGGCTGTTTTGATCGCTGCCGTTTTTGAGTCGGCCGGAGCGCTTTTAGCTGGCGGCGATGTTGTTAATACAATCTCCAAAGGTATTATTACACCCGACCCATCTTTAAGCGTAGGTCGTTTTCAAGCCCTCATGCTAAGCGCCTTACTTGCCGCAGCATTATGGATTAATCTGGCAACGATCCTAAATGCACCTGTTTCAACAACACATTCGATTGTTGGCGGTGTCTTGGGAGCTGGGATAGCGGCATCTGGTTTTGCTCTTGTGAATTGGGCAATGGTGGCATCAATCGCGGCTAGCTGGGTCATTTCGCCCTTATTAGGAGCATTAATCGCTGCGGCTCTTCTATACGCCATCAAAACGCTTATTTTAAACGCACCAGACCATCTTAAAGGCGCTAGGCGCTGGATGCCGGTCATATACGCGCTCATGGCTTGCGCCTTCACCGCCTATATGAGCACAAAAGGTCTGAAAAAGATCATCACTCTCAATGGACAGGAGATTTTAACCCTTTCCTTGCTCAGCGCAGTGATTGTCTTTATTGCTGTTAAACCTTGGATGAACGCGCGTATAAATAATATTAGAAATAAAAAGAAAGACTTAAATAAGTTATTTGACGTGCCACTGATATTTGGCGTTGCCCTTTTATCATTTGCCCATGGTGCAAATGATGTTGCCAATGCTATTGGGCCTCTTGCCGCGATCGTATCGTCATTTTCAGGTGAAGTTAGCTCAAAAGCAACCATTCCTTTTTGGGTGCTCGCTGTTGGTGCCATGGGCATTTCGCTTGGATTATTATTATTCGGCCCGCGCCTCATTCGGACGGTTGGTCAAAAAATCACGCGATTAACAGCCGCAAGAGCCTATTGCGTCGCACTTTCGTCAGCAATCACAGTATTAATTGCATCATCTCTTGGCCTCCCCGTGAGCTCAACGCATATTGCCATTGGCGCGATATTTGGGGTTGGTTTTTTAAGAGAGTTTTTGGAAAACCCGAATAAACGAAAAATCCGTCCAGGGCATAAACTCAATCTCACGTCAAAAGATGCATTTGCATCCAAAAGTATTGTCACAAAAAGGCGCTTAGTCCGGCGAAACTTTGTTTACTCTATTGCGGCTGCCTGGATCATTACCGTACCGGCATCAGCCAGTGTTGCAGCGCTTATTTATACTCTTTTGCAGCTTCTCTAATCCAATAAGAAAGTTCCGTGAACGCATTTAAAACATGCGCATAATCATCGTGATCCACGACCATTGCGCTATCTTTCAATAAAGCCCAATGTCGCTGACGTTTATGGCGCTCCGGCCATTCATCCAACTGTTCCCGAACAAAAAACGGATAATAAGTCACAGGAATACGAACAACCCCGCCAGCTTTAGATTTACCAATCGGCCAAGTCGTCGCAAATCTTTCTAAAACCTCGCCCTTTATGCCGGCCTCTTCAAACGCTTCACGTTTAACTGCGGAAATCGAAGTTTCCTTCTTCATAACGTTACCTTTTGGTAAAATCCAACGGCCACGCCCCATAGAGGTCACAAATAAAATGGCAATATCATTGCCGTCAATATCAAAAGGAATAAGTCCGACTTTTTGCATTTATATACTCACTCCAACTTTCTGCTTAAACCATTTAAGTGTCACATAAACCTAATAGACAATAAAATGAAGTTACGTAAGTTTGCCAGTAGCGCAATATTTTTGGAATGCCTTTTGCAAACATCTATTTTAAAAAATAACAATTTAACTTTTTAATCTGATTCATCATTCAAACATATTCAAAATTAATAATGATAAATTTCGCTTAAGAGCTATCACTCAGATGAGAGATTTAGATAATCGCCTTAAGTCAGTAATTTTTGCTAAACATTTCCATGATAACAATAAGCCTATATTGAGAAGGCTCTTTTTCATTTTTTGCACGACAAGTTCTGCAAAAACCGCTAGCTTTTTTCAATAAAATCATTTATCCAAATAGCGTGTCTACCGTAAGAATAAGAACATACGCGACATGAAACCTGCTTCAAGGCAGAAAATAATAATAATAATAATAAATAGGATATTCCAATGAAAAAATCACTCATACCCCTCGCGGCTTTCGCATTTATTCTGCCTATATCGGCTTTTGCTGAGGTTCCACACAAAGGTACCGCGTCAATTGGATTTGCAGTTCGTGATCAAGAAATGATCGTTCGTGGCTCAACCGTTGACGGCGATTACACAGGGACACAATTGGCAGCTTCTTTTTTTACATCTGATCAATTGGAGATTGGTGGCGGATATATGCGCGGCAATACAAAAGTCCTAAGCGCAAAGTTTAAAGATACGGACCTATATGTCTCAGCCACATATCACTTTTCACGCGCCAATTTAAGAACAGGAATGGGCGCTGGTTTAGCAGCAGGACTGAGAGCAACGCATTCAAAATTAAGTGTCGCAGGTACTTCTGATAGTATTAACAGCACGGACATTCACCTCGGATACCAATTGGGTCTTGGAAGCGGCTATACGTTTAATGCCGACCTTTACACGGACATTAAAGAATTCGGCACGGATCGCTCAATCAATATTGGCCTCATCAAATCATATGAAAACACTTATTTAAAAGCGTCATATGGTATTACGACTGAAGAGGAACATGTGGCGAAATCTGATGGAAAAGGCTACGTCATTTCAGTGGGTCTATTATTCTAGACCATCGCTTTATAATGAAACCGAAAATGAACGATGAGTGTTTCTGACATAATGGGCGCGCGGCCAATACAAGTTATGTTCAGAAGCACTCCGTTAATGGTGCGGCCGAGAAGACTCGAACTTCCACGGGTGTTACCCCACAGCGACCTAGGTAATTGATATCAATAATATAATTAATTCTTGTGAATCTGTCAAACTAACTTTGAAGCCCTTAAAAACTCTAATTGGTCTACCATCTGGTCTACCCAAGACTTGGGACTTGTCGGCGTAATTGATGTTTTGGGCGACAGACGATTAGGATACCCCACCCCAAAAAACGCCCTGCTTTTATATATATAAATAGACCCTGCTATATAGTTGGCTAAAATATAGGTTAGTTCATAGAGGAATATTTGTAAGCAGCATGAAGTATTCAAAACCCGTGTTGATGGTGTTAGCCTTAATCGTAATCAGTATTTTAGTTTTAATTTCATTATCAATTTTGCATTTAGTTAGAGAACCAATTGTCGCCACTTACAATACGATTAGACCAGCTCTGCTCGATGGTGGTGGTGAAAAGTGCCTTAAAGAACTTACTGCTAAAAAAGTTATATATATAAAGCTTGGTGATGTCGGCACTGAAAAGTGCCCAATATTAAATGCAGTAAGAATAACTAGATTTCAAAACACAAACGTTTCAAGTCCATTTACACTTTCTTGCCCAACAGCGAGCGCAGTCGCATCATGGTTGAATGATATTCAAGCAACATCAATAAAACACATGGGAACACTAAATTGTAGACAGCTAAGAAGCGGGAGCATAAACAGCGAGCATAGTTTTGGAACCGCTATTGATATATCTCACATAGACGGTGCGAGTGTTAAAGGCGACTGGAAGAAAGATACCCAAAATGGAAAAATATTACAAAAAGCTAAAGTGTCTGCTTGTAAGCATTTTAATAATATTTTAACGCCTGATACAAACAATTTACATTATGACCACTTTCATTTGGACACTGGGTTCGGTTTTGGATGCAATCTCGACAAAGTTAAGAGGGTCTTTTGAAATTTCTGACAGTAATTCAAAATAACTTTCATTAATGTGTTTCCTAAAATAATATATCTAAAAACTCAGATGCCATAGTCTTAGGAGAGAACCTTCTAATAATTTATCTAATAATTTACTGGTAATGGAATAGTCCTTTACTAGTGTTTATTAGAATAGAACTTCTTCATTCTTTCTTCATATCCTTTTGTTCTTATTCTTTGATGACTAATATTATTACCTTCACCAAGATGTTTGATTGAGGATAAATAGTATTCTCTGTCTGAGTGCATCCACTGCGTTACTTGTCCTAAACCAATATTCTTTCTTTTAATCTTGAAATTATTTGTTCCACTTACTTCTTCAACTGCCTTCTGCATTTGTGTTCTTAGTTCATTGTCATGTTGAACTTGGATTATAAAGCTGTCATGCATACAAAGTATTGGAATGCCTTTTGAGGTAAATGCATTGACTATCTTCTCTGTTATTTGACTATCAACATTCATCAGCCCTACTCCCGCATTTGAACAAAGGTGTTCTGCCAGAGGTGGATGTTTCAGGCCTTATCATGCCAAATAGACCCATAAATTCCCTTTTATAATATATGGGTGTAGGATATAATATAGTAAGTAATTGATTATGTGTAATAAATACTACTTACGATGATGGTGGTGTTTATAACTATAGTCTGTATAGACACCAAGACCTACTAGGGGTGTGTCTTATTGTATTGTTCATCATTATTATATGAGGGTTGGATGCTTGAAAGAAACTATAACTTATAAACCTGGATATTGGACCTTTGATTGCTTCGCTAAGTCAGATGAAGCATTGAACTTGGTGTCCAATCTATTCTCCTCACTTAAGCTTAACAAAGGTAAGAAGAACAAGCTCAGTGATAAGCAACTGGAAGCAAGGTTTATAGCCTTGGACCGTTGTCTTTCTACATTGATTGTTAAGACAGAACTTCAGGCTGGAAGACAAGTATATCATTCATTAGGCAAAAGCTCTTTTAATGCCTCTGGTGATGGGTCTTCTGTTAATACATTTGGTGTCTCTCACAACAACTTCAGGCTGATAGTAGATGCCTTGGTGGCTAAAGGTTATCTAGAACACACTCCAGGTAAGAAGTATGCGGAGGAAGACTTTAATAACCCTGATGGCTCACCTGCCCCATTGGCTTGGTCGTTTGTTGCCAGTCACTTTGCCCCTACTCTCAAGCTAACAAAGCTGATTAGGAAGTATGGCCTTACCAAGAAGACACTGACCTCATATCACTTTGGCAAAGATAAGCCGAAGGTGTTTCTCCAGGTTAGCCATCCAAGCCAATCCAATGGGCGCAATAAACTCAGAGGCCGCAAGGTAGCCAACAACCTCATATCCAGTGACCCTGAATATCAAGCAGAGCTAGCCGACATGCAGTTCATTAATGAGCAGCTTCACCAGCACCAGCTTGAGGGAGGTGAGTTCACTGGCTTAAAGCGTATCTTTAATAATTATACTGACGAAGGCTATAGCTGGGATGCAGGTGGACGTATGTATGGCGTGGAGCAAGATGGTTATCAAAAGCTCGCCAGCTCTGAACGAGCGAAGATGACAATTAATGACGAGCCAGTGGCTGAGATTGATATTGAAGCCTGCTTTTTGTCCATCCTATTCGGCTTAATGAATATGCCGATGCCTAACAAAGACATGTATAAAGTTGACGGCATACAAAGACCCATCGTTAAGAGCTGGATGACCATCGCCTTAACCAACGGCAAACTGCCCACCAGATGGCCCTCCAAGGCCAAAAGAGAGCTTGAGAAGAAGCATCCTGACCTAAAGATACCAACTGCAACCAAGGTTACAGAAGCTGTTCTGAAGGCATATCCGTGGCTTAAGAGGCTATCCGATGAAGGTATTGGCTGGCCCAAACTTCAGTACATCGAAAGTACTGTGATGAAGAATACCGTTATGGAGCTGTTAGGTGAAGGCATCCCTGCCTAT
>ENA-OUOG01000799-OUOG01000799.1-marine-metagenome-genome-assembly--contig:-NODE-799-length-39572-cov-5.107533_pt1 | contig 39572 bp, 33 predicted proteins | sample MGYA00248635_ERZ508505 | MGnify/ENA primary metagenome ERZ508505 (study PRJEB26176, sample SAMN06267871) | marine metagenome | isolation source: Saanich Inlet, British Columbia, Canada | place: Pacific... | reverse complement strand
GCCAATTTGTGACGGCGGTTCGCGCCGGATGAGGTAATTGTGGACGGAACAAATTCATATCGCGAAGGGCCTGATGAGAATGGCCGGTTTGGACTTTATGGTGGACGTTTTGTCGCCGAAACCCTGATGCCGCTTATCATAGATTTGGAAAAAGCCTATGGGACGGCGCAGAAAGATTCGGCTTTTGACGCTGAGTTGGTCGATTTGCAGACCCATTATGTTGGCCGCCCAAGCCCGCTTTATTTCGCCGAGCGCCTGACCGAATATTATGGTGGCGCCAAGGTTTACTTGAAGCGCGACGAGCTCAATCATACAGGCTCGCATAAAATCAATAATTGCTTGGGGCAAATCCTGCTTGCCAAGCGCATGGGCAAAACCCGCATCATCGCCGAAACCGGCGCCGGTCAACACGGCGTTGCGGTGGCGACAGTGGCGGCGCGTTTTGGCCTGCCGTGCACGGTCTTTATGGGCGCGACGGATATTGAACGACAAAAGCCGAATGTGTTCCGCATGAAATTATTGGGCGCAGATGTGCGGCCGGTAACCTCCGGCGCCGGCACATTGAAAGACGCCATGAATGAAGCCCTGCGCGATTGGGTCGCCAATGTCGACGATACTTTTTACATTATCGGCACTGTCGCTGGCCCTCACCCCTATCCGGCCATGGTGCGCGATTTTCAATCGATTATTGGCAAGGAAACCAAAGTGCAAATGCAAGAGCGCGAAGGCCGTTTGCCCGACACGCTAGTTGCCTGTATTGGCGGCGGCTCCAATGCCATGGGCCTGTTTCATCCATTTCTTGATGACAAAGATGTTAATATTATTGGCGTGGAAGCGGGCGGGCTTGGCCTTGACACACCAGACCATGCGGCCTCGCTGGCCGGCGGCAAGCCGGGGGTTCTGCACGGCAATCGGACTTATTTACTGCAAGATGATGACGGCCAAATTATTGAGGGCCACTCTATTTCAGCCGGTCTTGACTACCCAGGCATTGGCCCTGAACACGCGTTTTTACGCGACAGCGGGCGCGTCACTTACGCGTCGGCAACTGATAAAGAAGCGCTGGAAGCGTTTCAATTAATCACCCGTCTCGAAGGCATTATTCCGGCCCTTGAACCATCGCACGCGCTGGCCCATGTTGGTAAAATTGCCCCGCAATTACCAAAGGACCACCTGTTGGTGATGAATATGTGTGGCCGCGGCGATAAAGATGTTTTCGCCGTCGCCGAACATCTCAACATTGATTTATAGGCGGAATTTCTGATGACTGATGGTTTGACACGTTTAGATACCCGCTTTGCACAATTGGCGGCGGAAAATAAAAAGGCTTTCGTCGCTTTCGTGACAGCTGGTGACCCAGATGTAACGACCTCAGCGGCAATTATTGCAGGCCTGCCGAAAGCCGGGGCAGATGTTATTGAAATCGGCATGCCCTTTACCGACCCAATGGCTGACGGGCCAGCCATTCAGGCTTCCTCTTTGCGGGCGCTGCAAGCCGGTCAAACGCTTGTCGGCACACTTGAGATGGTGCGCCAATTCCGTCAAACCGACGACAACACACCAATTGTGCTAATGGGCTATTACAATCCAATTTATTATTATGGAGCGGAAAAATTTGTTACTGAAGCCAAAGCGGCCGGTGTCGATGGCTTGATTGTCGTCGATTTGCCGCCCGAAGAAGACGAAGAATTATGCCTGCCCGCTTTGCGTGGCGGCCTGAACTTCATTCGCTTGGCGACACCAACTACAGATGATGCACGCCTGCCAGATGTTTTGAAAAACACCTCCGGCTTTGTGTACTATGTATCGATTGCTGGCATCACCGGTTCAGCCGCACCACAAAAAACTGCGGTTGCGGCAAATGTGGCGCGGATTAAAAGCCACACAGACCTGCCAGTGGTGGTTGGTTTTGGCATTCGCACGCCCGAACAAGCCCATGATATTGCGTCGATTGCCGATGGCGCTGTCGTCGGATCAGTATTGGTTGAAGCGGTTGCCCAGCACCTCGACGCGCAAGGCAAAGCAATGCCAGAGCTTGTTGAACATGTGCTTTTGCTTGCATCGCAGCTGGCGGCGGGTGTAAATAAGACATAACAACCATAAACGCGGCCATATTGTGCCGAACGGGAGATGGTGTCGTGAACTGGATTAAAAATTTCGTCCGCCCCCGCTTTCCAAGCGTCTTCAACGACCGCGACGAGACGCCAGATAACCTATGGGATAATTGCAAGAAATGCGGCGAGATGATTTTTCACCGCGATTTAATTGCCATGCAACAAGTCTGCCCGGGGTGCGATCACCACATGCGCATTGGCGCCGCCGAGCGTTTTAGGGCACTTTTTGACGGCGGAAAATTCGAACGCATTGCCGTGCCTGACGTGCCCCATGACCCGTTAAAATTCAAAGACCAAAAGAAATATGCAGACCGTCTGAAAGATGCCCGCACCAAAACCGGTGAAAAAGACGCGGTTCAGGTTGGATTGGGAAAAATTGGTGGCCGCAGCAGTGTGATTGCCGTGCAAGAATTTCAATTCATGGGCGGCTCATTGGGCATGGCAGCAGGCGAGGCGGTGGTGACCGCCGGACAAACCGCGCTGGCTCATAATGCGCCGCTTATTATGGTCGCCGCAGCAGGTGGCGCGCGCATGCAAGAAGGTATTTTATCGCTCATGCAAATGCCACGCACAACGGTGATTGTTCAGCAATTACGCGAACGCGGCTTACCCTATATTGTGGTGCTGACTGACCCAACAACTGGTGGTGTCACTGCCTCTTATGGCATGTTGGGCGATATTCACATCGCCGAACCAAATGCGCTAATCGGCTTTGCCGGTCCACGGGTGATTCAAGACACAATCAAAGAGCGCCTGCCCGAGGGCTTTCAGCGAGCCGAATATCTTCTCGAGCACGGGATGATAGATATGGTGGTCCATCGTCATAAATTGCATGAAAAATTAGCGCAATTGCTCGACCTGCTGATGGGTGGTAAAACCCACGAAACCCTGCCCGCCGAATAATTAATGTCACATGCGTCTCCCTCAAGCGAAGCCTTGCTGGCGCGGCTTTTAGATTTACACCCAAAACTGATTGATTTGTCGCTGGGCCGCATGACCCGTTTGCTGGCAGCCTTGGGCGATCCGCAAGATAAGGCGCCACCGATTGTGCATATTGCTGGCACCAATGGTAAAGGCTCCACATTGGCCTTCACGCGAGCTATTTTGCATGCCGCTGGGCATCAAATACACTGCTATACGTCGCCGCATTTGGTCGAATTCCATGAACGCATCACCCTAGCTGGACAGCCGATTAGCGAGCCGCAATTGGCGGATTATTTGCGCCGCTGCGAGGTCGCCAATCAGGGGCAAGACATTACCTTTTTTGAAATCACCACGGCCGCCGCCTTTCTCGCCTTCGCTGAACATCCGGCTGATTTTCTTCTACTCGAAGTCGGGCTAGGAGGGCGTTTGGATGCCACCAATGTCATCGACCCACTGCTCAGTGTCATCACGCCAGTAAGCTACGACCATGAAGATTTCCTCGGCGCCGATCTGGCCGGTATTGCGGCTGAAAAAGCCGGTATTATTAAAGCCAAACGACCGGTCATCAGCGCCCCGCAAGACAGTGTGGTGGCTGATGTCATCGAGAAAACCGCCAATCTGGTGAACGCGCCATTGGCACGCGGCGGGCAGGACTGGCAGGTCGGCCGTGAGCATGGCCGTTTGGTTTTCCAAGACCAAACCGGATTACTGGATTTGCCAGAGCCAAATTTGGTCGGTTTCCATCAGATTACCAATGCTGGCACGGCGATTGCCGTAGCGCGGGCGTTGCATATTGAACCGGAAGCGATCGCCGCTGGCCTGCAAAATGCTGAATGGCCCGCCCGTTTGCAACATTTGCCAGACGGCCGGTTGACGGCACGTGTCCGTCAACGCCTGCCACAGGCAGAGGTTTGGCTTGATGGCGGTCATAATCAGGCTGCGGCGCAGATGCTAGCGACATGGCTCCAAAGCCAAACCAGCAATCGGCCACTGCACATGATTATTGGCCTTTTGGCCAGCAAAGCTCATGATGATTTTCTTGCTGCTTTCGCTGCACGACCAGAATTGTCTGCTAGGCTTATTGTGCATTGTGTGCCAATCAGCGGCAATGATAACGCCTTGCCGCCGCAATTATTACATCAAGCAGCGCGGGCACAGGCTTTGCACAGTTTCGCCCATGCTGACATGTCTTCGGCCCTTAATGCCATTGAGGCGCCGGACGCGCTTATCCTCATCGCTGGCTCGCTGTATTTGGCCGGCGAGGTATTGAAAGCTAATCGGAAAACAGCTTAGAGGCTCTCGTCGATCCATTCTTTGATTTGACTTTTTGGTGCTGCGCCCACTTTGGTTGCTGACGCTTGCCCATCTTGGAAAATCATCATGGTCGGAATGGAACGCACACCGTAGGTGGTTGGCGCCTCAGGGTTTTCGTCAATATTGATTTTGATAATCGACAATTTACCGTCATATTCGGCTGATAATTCTTCCAGCGCCGGCGCAATCTGCTTGCACGGGCCACACCATTCGGCCCAGAAATCGACCAAAACAGGGCCGTCTGCATTCAAAACTTGTGCTTCGAAATCATCATCATTGATATGCGCTACGCCCATGTTCATCTCCTGTTTGCAATGGAATCACTCGACTAATCTAAGAACTGCGCTTGAGATAATCAAGCGCCAGACAACATATTCGCCAAGCTAATCGCCAGTCTTTTGTCATCCAACCAATCAACGCGGCAAGCTTGCGTCCAAACCAAACCGCAACGTATCGGTTTGCCGCCCCGCACGCCCTGCATAAGGGCTTGGTAAACCGCCATTTGCAGCACATAAGCATCGGCAATATTGTCGGCATCTGGTACTGATCCAGTTTTGAAATCGACCAGATAAATCGCCTCATCGGTTTCGACATAGCGGTCGATTTGCCCATGAAATTGCATTTGCGTACCATCGCCACGAGTCAAAAAACCAGCAATCGGTGCTTCGGCCCGACTGTGCGGCGCAAAAAGTTCGGCCATTTGCGCGTCGGCCATAATTTCCAACACATTCGTGATTATTTTTTCTTGCATGTTCAGCGCCAAGCTCTGTCCATGACGTGCCACATAGGCTTGCGCCGCCGCCGCCCGCTGAGCCTCCGGCACAGTTGGCAAATGCTCGAATAAACTGTGGCTAATATGGCCGGCCAGCATGGCCTCGCCATTGTCCACCCTATCAGACATAGCGTTTGCCGATGACGACGCTACGGTTGAAGGGGCAAATATTTTTTCAGCCAATATATTCTCGCGCGCCTCTTGCTGAGATATTTTTTCACCAACCCAAGTTGGCGCGGGGCCCGGGTCAACCGATGGCTGTTCATTTATTTTGCGCTCAGGCATAGCTTTTTGCTCATCGCCGAGCGACCAAATTGGGCGACCCATATCCTCTCCAAGATTTTTGTCTTTTTGCAATTCATCGGCAATCATTTGATACCATGAACCCTTTGGCGGGGTTTTAGCCCGCTTATTCAAATAGCCGCCAATATACAGCCGATCGCGGGCGCGCGTTAGCGCCACATAGAGCAGTCGTTTTGACTCATCCTGCTCGCTTTGCATGGCATTTTCTTCCTGCGCCTGGCCATAAGACTCGCGCATTTTCTTATTGGCCCGCCAGAACGGCGTTTTTTGCTGCCCCATTTGCACCACGCCGCGCTGAGTGCCACCGCCCGGGCGCGAACATGTATCGGGCAAAAACACAATCGGCGCTTCAAGTCCCTTGGCGCCATGCACGGTCATAATTCGTACCGCGTCTTGGCGGTTTTCCATATCGCGCTTAATGGTTTGCTGGCCTTGACGTAAAAAATGCAAAAATCCCTGCATGGAGGCGACATGGCGACTTTCAAACACCAAAGCAAGGCGCAGGAACTCGCCAATCGCATCGTCAATTTCGGTTCCCAAACGCCCGCGCAATAAGGCATGGCCATTTTGTGTGCTGAGCAATTGGGCAAAATAATCATAAGGCCGCAAATAGTCGACTTGTCCCAACAGCCAGCTCAGCCGTTGATGCGCCACCTTTAATTTATCATCGCCACCGGCCGCGACCGCCGCCGTCAGCGCCGACCACAAACTGCCCGAGCGGCCATAGGCCAGATCAAACAGCGCCGTCTCATCCAGCCCGCCCAATGGACTGCGCAAAAAACACGCTAAGGTTAAATCATCATTCGGATTAAGGGCAAATTCAGCCGCTGCCATTAAATCCATAATGGCGATTTGCTCAAGCAGCACCATGCGATCGGCACCGGCGACACGAATATTGCGCCGGTCGAGGGCGCGGATCATATCGTCGACAAAATCATCGCGTTTGCGTACGAGAATTAAAATATCACCGGGGCGAATATCGCATGCCGCATCGGCCTGCCAGGCAGCTATTTTATCGGCAATGCGACGCGCTAGTTTCTGTCTGGTGGTTTCCGGCAAATCCAGCGACGGCATATCCGTCAACTCGCCAGCCTCTCCGGCCCCGCTTATCGGCGTCGACTGCTCTGCTTCCCATAGCGCGACATAGCCGGTCGCCTTATCACGCAGAGCAATATGCTCGGTTGGCGCGCCCGCAGCCGACAAACCACGTGCTGTTTCAGCTGTTGAAAATAATTGATCAACCACTTGCAGCACTTGTGGGGCCGAGCGCCATGAATTAAGCAAGCGCACATAATTGACCGCGCCACCAATATCAGAAACTTGCGCATTAAAATGTTCATATTGCGCGTTAAAACCAGCCGGATCAGCACCTTGAAAACTAAAGATTGATTGTTTTTCATCACCCACGGCGAAAATTGTCCGCTGCTTGGGATTAGCCGTCTCACCAGCAAAAAACTCATCGGCCAGCGCCCGAATAACCCGCCATTGTGCCGGACTCGTATCTTGCGCCTCATCCACTAAAATATGCTCTAAGCCATTGTCAATCTTGAACAAAACCCAAGCAGCGGCGCGCTTTTGTGAGAGCATTTGATTGGTGCACGAGATCAAGTCATCATAATCCAACACGCCGCGCTGATCCTTCATAGCGGCATAGTCTTGGATTAAATTCTCTGCAAAAACATAAAGCGCATGGGTCATTTGATAGGCGAAACTGGCGCGATATTGCGCCATGACTTCGTCAAATTGCTCACTCCAGCGCACCAAATCAGCTGCCAATTTAGGCTGTTCCTCGGCATAGGTTTTAGTGACCAATGATTTACGCGCGAGGCCTTCGCTGGTCAAAAACACCTGCGATAGGGCCGCCCAAGCTTGCGGCAATTGATGTTTTTCCATAGCCGCAATGAACTGGCCGAGGTCATGCCCACGTTGCTGATTGGTTTTTTGCTCTGACGCGGCCAACCAATTAGCCAAACTCGACGCCAGAGGCGCATACTCTTGCATATGGGTATTGGCAATTGACGCCGGATCACGCGCCTGAGCATCCAAATGGCCAAGACCACTGCTTTGGGCCAATTGTTTCAAATTCTCTGTCTGCCGCGCCGCGTCAAACTGATCGCGTTGCGATAAAATCGTGCGGGCCAATTTATCAAGGTCGGGCTCGCTTAATTGCCGGGTCAAAGCGTCGAGGGCACTGCGCAAAGCAATATCATCGTCGCGGCTTAAAAGGCGGCGAATAATCTGCGCCTGCAAATCTTGTGCGTCTTGCTCATCCAGCAAATCAAATTGTGGCGACAGGCCAGCCTCCAGCGGAAACCTTTTCAACAGGCTCTCACAAAATGAGTGAATGGTCTGAACCCGCAAGCCGCCCGGCGTTTCCAGCGCACGAGCAAACAACATGCGGGCCAATGGCAAATCATGGTCTTCGTCTGGCGTGCCAAGACGCTCGCCAATGGCTTTGTGCAAAGCCGCATCGTCAAGCAAGGCCCATTCCGCCAATAGCGTAAACAAACGGTCTTGCATTTCAGCCGCCGCACTGCGCGTATAGGTCAAGCACAAGAGTTTTTCCGGAGCGACGCCCGACAACATCAAACGCACCAGGCGGGTCACCAAAACAAACGTCTTGCCAGAGCCCGCATTGGCCGCCACCCACGCCGAATATTGTGGGTCGGAAGCTTGAAAGGCTGGTTGATTGTCAATCTTGCTCATCACCCCTCCCCTCATCAAGGGCGCTGCGCCACTCAGCCAGCCGCGCTAAATGGTCATAAGCGCTGACAAAATTTTGATTTTTCGGGCGCATATGCGAAACATAAGGCTGGTCAGGCTTTTGATAGCTGGCAATGAGCTTATGCAACATGTCTAAAGCGCCCTGCACGAGCTCTGGCGTGGCCGCAATAGACAAGCGTTCACCCGGCGGATGGCGGCCGGTAAGACGCAAATAATCGAGTGTTTTGACCGGCGCAGGCGGCAAGCCATGCTCCGTAAAACCACCGGCCTGCAAAATAGCCGCTTCAAGAGTTAATTGCGGCGCCAGATGTTCGGCAACCGATTTTTGCGATGGCACCGCACCGGTTTTATAGTCAATCACCGCATAACTGCCGTCGGTCAATTTATCAATCCGATCGGCCTTTGCTGTGATGGTAAAATCTTGCCCGTCAATTGACAGGGTCAATCGTCCGGTTTCTTCGACCACGCTATCAGCGGTATCGGCGCGCCGCAGGGTTTCATAGTCGGCAAACCAGTCAGCCACAGCTTGCAACCGCGCCTGCCAAAACCGCATGACAGAAGCGCCACCGGGGAAATTGGCCTCGGCTGCCTTGGCGTAGCTCATAATGTCTTCGGCTATCGTGTCACCCAAATGGCGCCCGTCGCGGATGAGTTGCTCGAACAAGTCGTGCAATAAATTGCCGCGATGCGCTGCACCCGCCGGTGCGTCGACAGCTTGCAATTCTTTGAGGCCGAGAATTTTACGGGCGTAAATTTTATAAGGGTCAAATAACAGCGTCTCAATTTGCGTCACCGACAATGAATTTGGCCGCGCTGCCACTGGCGGGCACGGCATCGGGCGCACAGCCGGTTGTGCTGCCCCATCGGAGGTCGGCGGATTGTCCAATTGCTGCCACCAAGCCAAATATTTCTCACCCTGCTCTCTCGGTAGACCATTGCACAATGTTTCCAGACGTCGCAGCCAGCGCGCTGCCACACTTGGTGAACCATCGACTTTCATGGCGCGCGTCAAAAATACTTGCGGCGTGCTCGCCCCTTGAGCAAAGTCATGCGCCGCCAAGCCAATTTGCCGCTCTGGCTGACTCAGCTTAATTTGCGCCCGCATCGGCCGCGATAGCCATGGGCCTGTTTCTGGCAAAGGCGGCCAGCTAGCCTCATTTAAGCCACCCAAAATCATTACATCGGGCTGCATCAGGCGAGCCTCTAAAGGGCCCCAGATAAAGAGCCGTGGCGTCGAGCGTGGCAGGCGTCGCACGCTATTTTGCGACAACCATAAATCAAATAATTCTGGCCAATCGGTAAGGTCGACCGATGGCGCCAAATGCGCATGTTGCATAAGACTGTCGAAAAATTCGGCCAGGGCGCGACCATCCTCACCATTTTCAAACAATGGCAGGTGGTCGCCTTTGTCATTGGCAATCAAGGCCTCAGCCGTATGCAACAGGGCTGGTGCCAATTCGGCAATATTGCTTTGCCGCGGTAAAGCCAGAAGATTTGCGAAGGCGTTTGCGCATGCGGTTAATAGCTCATTGGGTTCGGCTTGCGTTTGTTGCCAAGCCCGCTGCATGCCAGCCAATCCTGCTGACGGGCGCGGGCCGCGCAGAATTTCCGCCTCCAAACTACGCACGGCGGTCAAATGGTGGCCGCGGGCCATCCCTAAAGACACCATCGGGTGTTTCATCAACGCCAAAAAGCTCACGGGCGCAAAACCATCTTGCAGACAACGCAAAATTAATCGCAGGACAGCGGCGGCTGGTGTTTGCGTTAAAGGTTGTCCGGCTGAATCATCAACCTCAATGTCCCAACGGCGCAATTCAGCGGCGACCCGGCGGGCCAAATTTCTGTCGCGTGTTACCAAAGCCGCCGTTTGTCCTGGCTTTTCATAAACCGCACGCATGGCCATGGCCACAGCCCCCGCCTCACTGCGCTGGTCAGGTGCTTCAATTAAATGGCAATGCGTCATCTGCAAAGACGGCTCCGGCGTATCAGCTGATTGCTGCTGAGTCGCTTGCGCCCAGAGAGCGGTTTGTGACACTGGCACCAAGGCTTGATTAATGAGCTGCGCCATTGGCGCCATCGGGGCGCTGCCCGGCCATGGCTTTATTTGCTCGCGATCAACATCCAAATAGGTTAATAGGCCGGCCATGAGATTTTGCGGGTGCGAAGCATCGGCAATAATCGCCCGCCAACAATCCTCATCGGCCATCATATCCAGCCCCGGCAGAATAACTGCGCCACGCGACAGGCTGGCAATCACCTGCAATAAATCGGCGGTTGAACGAATACTACCGGTCGAGCCAGCAGCGATGACTGGACCATCAGGTGGACGCTGGCGCCATATCTGGGTGCGGGCGGCGAGCAAATGATTGCGCCGCTCGACAGGATCTAATAAGTCATTATCGCGCAAAAAGGCGGGCCAGAACTCAGTAATAATTTTCAGAAACTCAACCGTGATTTCCCAATTTTGCGCCAATTCACCGGTCACCAGATTCGGCAAGAAAGCCCAATCAATTTGTTCATTTTGTGCCTGATCCAGAAGCCCCTCAAGGTCGTAAGCCAAGGCTGACAGGCGCACAGCACTGAGTTCCTGCTCGGTTTTCTCAGCCCATTTTCGAATAAGTTTAAGAAAATAAAAATGCCGCGCTCGCGGGTCAATAGCTGCCGGCAAATCAAGAGCCGTCGCACCATCGCCTAGGCCGGCCTCAAAGCTGTACTCATCCAAATCACCCAAAGTGCCAATATGCGGCAATAAAACCGCCTGCTGACCCTGGCTTTGAGCGCGCGACAAAAGCAGTTGCGACAAATGCCGGGCCGCCCGTCGGGTGGGCAATAGAATTGTCACATCCTCCAGCTGACAGGGGCCGAAAACCTCCTGCCGCTGCTTGTCATCGCTGATACTGTCAGCCAGCACGCTCAAAAAAGGTTGTCCGGCGGCGATATTATATATTTTAAGGCGCTCAGAATCGTTCATGCCTGATGATACCACAGCGTCGACCCTATGCGGGGCTACAATTAAGTTTTAGCCGATAATTGCTTCCGCTTCAGCGCGGCCCTCAGGTGTGCCGACGTGCATCCAGCGCCCATCCAGCCGCCGCCCGAATAAGCGTTGGCGGGCTTCGGCGGCATCAAATATGGCGTTGAATGAAAACACTGTATCGTCTATGCCGGCAACCGCTTGCGGTGTCACAATGCGCACGCCAGAAAAAATTGCCGCGTCGTCCTCATCCAAACGGCGGCGCAATTGACCATCGGCAGTGAGGCAATAATCGCCGTAGCCATCATAGCCCGTGCTGCTCGCCTTATCAGCCATGAGTAATAAAACATCCATCCGTTGGGCATCAAAATCGGCCATTAAGGCGGCTATATTATTGCTGTTTTCCTGCCAGAGAACATCAGCATTGCAGACCACAAAAGGGGCCGCGCCCAAAAGCGGCAAGGCATTTTTAACGCCGCCGCCAGTGTCCAATAAGGCTTGCGTTTCATCGGAAAAAATAATCTCCGGCCCCTGTGTGCGGGCTTGCAAATGCGCGGTGATGAACGCGGCCTTATGGTGCAGATTTATGATAATGCGTTCAATACCCGCCGCTTGCAATCGATCAATCATCCGAGTGAGTAGGCTCTGACCGGCAATTTCAACCAATGGTTTGGGCGGGTCGTTAGCATGGGCGCGCATGCGGGTGCCGCGCCCAGCCGCTAAAATCATCGCTGTGGTTATCGGCGCGCTCATGCGTCACCAGCATCAAGCGCTAAACTCATCGGTGCTTCGGCTTCGAGCCATGCAGCAATATCAGCTAAGGCAGAATGCTCAAGATTGCCCTGAATATAGCCGATAATACGCGGTAAGTGATTGAGGTAATTGGGTTTTGCGTCACGCTGGGCAAGTCGAACAAATATGCCAGCGATTTTAAAATTGCGCTGCGCACCGGCAATCGCATAGGCGCGCGCAAAGGCCTGTTGGTCAGCCGCCAAATCAAAACGCGCGTCAACATAGCTTTGATAGCTGTGGTCGACTTGCTTTGGCGACACATTTAGGCGCGCGTCTTGCAATAAAGAGACGAGGTCATAGGCGGCGTGACCAGCCAGCGCATCTTGTACGTCAATCAAGCCCAAACGATAGCGTCCCTGTGCTTGCGGTTGCCATAGCATATTCACCGAATGAAAATCGCGCAAAACGCTGACCTTTGGTGCGGCCATGAGACTATCGCCCAAATCTTGCCATAGGCTCATCCAAATTTGCCGCGCGTTTTGCGACACTTTGATGCCGCGCCATGGCAAATACCAATCAAGAAACAGGCTGGTTTCAATGGCTTGCACACGGCCATCATAGGCGGCGAGAAAATCGGCCGCGGGCTGGGCGTGTAAATGCACAAGATTGTCAATCGCCTCGGCATAGACGATCGGCTTTTGTCTTTCATCGCCTGCTTTGTCGAGTGCCGCCAAGGTCATATCGCCAAGGTCTTCCAAAAGCACAAAGCCCGCCGCCTCATCACTGGCCAGAATCTGCGGTACGCGCATGTCATGAGATTCCAGCCATTGGTTCATGCGGCAATAGGCGGGCGTGGCCTCGGCCAAATGCACGACCTGCGAATAAGCCTGGCCATCATAATCAGCCGCCCCATCGGGGCCGGATTGCCAGTCCATCAATACCGCCGAATGGCCGTTGGTTTTGGTTAGGCGATCATAACGCCGCGTCGAAGCATCACCAGCCAACGGCTGGCGCTGCGCTTGCGCTGGCGACCAATCAGTCGTGGCGAGAAATTGTTCGACCTGTTGATCGCGCTGATAGGCAGCTTGCACGGCGGTCACTAGGGTTTCATCTTGGGCGCTGATTTCAATATGCCGCTGATGATCGTGCCCGGCGACCATATCAAAACGCAAAGTGACATCCGCCTGTGGTAACAAACCATCGGCTTTATCGGCCCATTCGATCAAGCAAATATGGTCGTCCATGGCGTCAATCAGGCCAAGTTCATAAATCTCACTGGCTTCACCCAATCGATAAAGGTCGGCGTGCAACAGGCGCACATTGTCGCCCTCATAAGGCTGAACCAGGGTGAAGCTCGGACTAGGAACGATAATATCGCCGCAATAGGCGCGGACAAAAGCACGGGCAAATTCGGTCTTGCCGACGCCCAAATCACCGACCAGCGAGATATATCCGCGCCCGCCCAAAAGCGGCTGCAGCCAATGCGCCACACGATGGGTGGCGGCTTGGCTATCGACGATAAAATCAAAACAGGCCATGGCTTTACTCATCTGCCGATTTGTAATCATCCGGCATCATTTGGCAAGCCTCTGGCTGGCTTGTTTAGTAGCGATAATGTTCTGGCTTGAACGGGCCTTGCTCTGGAATACCCAAATATTTGGCCTGATCATCGGACAGCTGGGTCAATTTGGCACCCAATTTGGCCAAATGCAGACGTGCGACTTTTTCATCCAAATGTTTCGGCAGGACATAAACTTGCAGATCATAGTTTTTACCATTTTGCCAGAGCTCCATTTGCGCCAACACCTGATTGGTAAATGATGCACTCATCACAAAGCTAGGGTGGCCGGTAGCGCAACCAAGATTGAGCAAACGCCCTTCGGCCAGAAGAATAATCCGTTTGCCATCAGGAAACTCGACTTCGTCGACCTGCGGCTTCACATTATGCCATTGATAATTTTTCAGAGCATGAACCTGAATTTCACTATCGAAATGGCCGATATTGCCGACAATTGCGCGGTCTTTCATAACCCGCATATGGTCGAGCGTAATAATGTCTTTATTGCCAGTGGCGGAAATGAAAATATCACCAATTGGCGCCGCATCTTCCATGGTCGTGACTTCATAGCCTTCCATCGCTGCTTGCAGGGCGCAAATCGGGTCGATTTCTGTCACCATCACCCGCGCCCCTTGCGAACGCAGGCTTTCAGCCGAACCTTTACCAACGTCACCATAACCGCAGACAACCGCGACTTTGCCGGCAATCATCACATCTGTGGCGCGCTTCACGCCGTCAACAAGGCTTTCGCGGCAACCATATAGATTGTCAAATTTCGATTTCGTAACACTGTCATTGACGTTGATGGCTGGCACTTTCAATGTGCCATCGCGGGCCATATCATAAAGCCGCAACACACCTGTGGTGGTTTCTTCAGAAACGCCAACGCAATCATCAAGCACTTCTGGATATTTTTCGTGGCAAATTTGCGTCAGATCGCCACCATCATCCAAAAGAATATTTGGTGTCCATCCATCTGGCCCCTTAATGGTCTGCTCAACACACCACCAATATTCTTCCTCGGTTTCGCCTTTCCAAGCAAACACAGGAACGCCGCTTGCAGCAATCGCCGCAGCAGCGTGATCTTGGGTCGAGAAAATATTACATGACGACCAGCGCACTTCAGCGCCCAAAGCGGTCAATGTTTCAATCAGAACTGCGGTTTGAATGGTCATATGCAAACAACCGGTAACGCGCGCGCCTTTCAGCGGCTTGGACTCGCCATATTCTTCGCGCAGGGCCATCAGCCCCGGCATTTCGGTTTCCGCGATAGCAATCTCTTTGCGACCCCAATCGGCCAGCGTGATATCGGCAATTTTGTAATCTTGGCTCATCTTATACCCCTGTAAAATTTCTTTGTGTTTAGCAGGTTAAAAGCACCATCGCAAGCACATATAACGAATTCTTTATGTCGTTATATGACTATTCTTCGTCAAATTTGCGGGCCACTAAATCGCTAATGGCTTGCAGGGCAGCAGCTGCTTCGGTGCCGCTAGCGGCGACTTCAATGGTCATGCCAAGACTGGCGCCCAACATCATCAGCCCCATAATTGAGCCGCCATCAACGGTTTCACCTTCGCGCGACACCTGAATTTGCGCGTCAAACCCATCGACCAAATTGACAAATTTTGCCGAAGCGCGGGCGTGTAATCCGCGTTGATTGGAAATTGTAAGCTGGGCGGTAAGCGTTTCTGACATTGGCGTCTGCTGGCAGTTAACTGCCGAGCACTTCGCTGGCGACGGAAATATATTTGCGCGCCGCTTCTTTGGCTTCCAACACAGCCTCAGCCAATTTCTTGTTCTCGCGAATGCTAGCGAATTTGATCAACATTGGCAGATTAATGCCGGCAATCACCTCGACACGGTCTTTTTCTAGCAGTGAAATCGCTAAATTTGATGGTGTGCCGCCAAACATATCGGTCAGCAAGACAACACCTGCGCCATCATCAACCGCGCTTATCGCGTCAATGATATCCTGACGGCGCTTTTCCATATTATCGTCAGGGCCAATGGAAATTGTCGCCATATGGGTTTGCGCGCCCACCACATGCTCAACGGCAGCCCGAAATTCGTCGGCCAGCCCACCATGCGTTACCAGTACCAGTCCAATCATTTTATCCTCTTTCACTCCAATGTGCCTAGGAACGACCTGACAATCAAGCGTCCTTTGGCAGTGTGTGAATATCATCCTCGGCAAAACCCTGCTGGCCTATAGTGGCCAGCGCCAACATAATAACGTCAACCGTCTGAGCGTCAAAAGCGTGTAAACGTAATAACGGTATTGGCTGGTGCTGCAAGTCATTTTGTGGCGGCAGATAAATTTGTGCCGGCAGGCGCGGTACATCTTTGCGCGCCACCAGTTCAACCGCCAGACGAATAATAGCTGGCGCCCGCGCCGCCCCTTCTGTCCCAATACGCAGCAATCCCATGCCACGCACTTCAATCAAACCAGCGATATTTTCTGGTGCTGTGGCGCATAAGTTTTGCTCAGCATCAATTTGTAAAAGCGCCCGATCATCAGCCACCAGATGAGCATTTTTTTGCCGGATTAAAGCCAAGGCCAAAGTCGATTTGCCGCTGCCCGACGGCCCCATCAGCATCACCGCCCCCTGATTAAATTGCACCACACTTGCGTGCACGCTGGGGCCTGATTCATGGCTCATGAGTTGGCCGCCTTTTGGTTATGTAATGGCAGAGTCAGTGTAAAATAAGCGCCCTGCCCATCGGGGCGATTGCTGCCAATCACATCGCCACCATGGGCGCGGGCAATCTGCCGCGAAATACTTAAGCCGAGACCAGAATTGCCGGCCTTGAATTGTTTGCTGGCCTTAGGTTTAACTGGCGCTTGCGTTCGATCGGTATAAAACCGGTCAAAGATCTTTTCAGCCGTGCCATCGGCCAATCCCGGGCCCTCATCGGTGACGATTAGCATAGCTTTGCCATTTTCCACCCGCGTGGTGATGAAAATGCGATCGCCTTCAGTTGAAAAACTCACTGCATTGCCAACCAGATTATCAATAATCTGTGCAATGCGAGGCTTTTGCGCCATTACCAGACATGGCTCATTAGTTTGCACGATGAGCTTAATATTTTGTGTTTCGCCATAACCCACGGCCAAGGCTTGGCCAATTTCTTGCGCCAATTTAGATAGATCAAAGATGTCGCTCTCACCACGATTGAGTTCTGCATCCAGCCGCGTGGCATTGGAAATGTCTGAGATTAGGCGGTTGAGACGATGAAGGTCATTGTCAATTATCGCCATTAATTCTTTTTGCTGAGCCTTACTGGGTGCTTGATCCAGACTCTGTACGGCGCTGTGCAAAGAAGTCAGCGGGTTTTTCAACTCATGCGCTACATCGGCGGCAAATCTGTCAATTGTGTTAATCCGCAAGAGCAGTTTTTGCATCATATCGCGGAGCGCCAAAGATAAATCGCCAATCTCATCGCCGCGGCGACTGAGGTCAGGAATACTATCTAAGCCGGGTAATTGTGGCATATTCCCACCGAAGCCGCGCATGGCAGAAGCCAAGCGACGCACCGGCACCACAATTGTACCGGCGATAAGCAAGGAGGTAATGACGCTAATCACCAAAGCGAGAGCCGATAGTTCAAACACCAATTGGCGTTCCTCGGCAATAATCGCATCGATCTCGCCAGGGTGGGTCGAGATCATTAGCGCGCCAACAATAGCCCGATAGCCCTGCACGGGCACTGCCACGGTCAGCACATCATGGCCATTTTCATTCTGCCGTTGCAAGCTGGCGGCTTGCCCTTTAAGGGCGGCAGCGACTTCAGGTAGGCGAAAGCCATCAGCCGCAGTGATTTCATTGAGCACGGGTTTGGCGCCAAAAATAAAGTGCTGGCCGCGGCTCTTAATTGTCTCCAACCACGACGGCACTGTCGCACTGTCGAGCAAAGGCGGTAAGTCGCGCGACACCACATTGATTGAGCGATCCAGCTGGCCACTATCAATAATCAAATTGCCATTATTGGCATACAGCCGCAAACGCGCATCCGTGACATTGCGCATGTCGCGCATAATTTTCTGCGCCTGGCGGACCTGCCACGTATTGGTGCGGCGACCATTTAATTGTTTGAGGATAGAGGGTTCAAAAAATTCAAAATTATTTTGCTGTGTGGCTTGGCTGAGTGCGCTAGCGATAATACTGGCCTGAGTTTGCAGGCTTTTCGTATAGGCGCGGGTTAAAACCTGTCGTGACTCCGAAAGGGTCAAGATACCGCCAGCTAAAATCAACAAGCCGAGCATGTTCAGTACAATCAGCCGGGCCAGCAATTTCTGCTTCGGGCGATTTTTGTCGCGGGCCTTTTCAGATGGCGCAGGAGATGGTGTTTGCACTGAACTCACTGATCTTTATACCTGTAACCAACCCCATAGAGGGTCTCAATGGCGTCAAAACTTTTGTCGACGACGCGAAATTTACGCCGCAAGCGTTTAATGTGGCTGTCGATTGTCCGATCATCAACATAGATTTGCTCATCATAAGCAGCATCCATCAGCGCGTCGCGACTTTTTACCACACCTGGGCGCCGGGCCAAGGCATCCAATATCATAAATTCTGTGACCGTTAGGCTTACTGGTTGTTGCTTCCAAAAACAGTCATGACGCTCTGTATCAAGGCGCATGTCTCCGCGTTCTATGGCATGGTCTTTATCGACCTGCCCGCTGGCCGCTTGCTCGCGGGCTTTTGTGCGGCGCAGCACTGCCCGAATGCGTTCAATCAACAAACGTTGCGAAAATGGCTTGGTGACATAGTCATCGGCCCCCATTTTCAAACCGAATATTTCGTCAATTTCATCATCTTTAGAGGTCAGAAAAACCACAGGCATTTGGCTTGTTTGACGCAATTTTCGCAATAATTCGAGGCCATCCATGCGCGGCATTTTAATGTCAAACACGCCAATATCAGCAGGCTTTTCAGCCAAGGCCTGGAGCGCTGTATTGCCATCGGTAAAGCTCCGCGTGGCGAAACCTTCAGCCTCAAGTGCCATTTTTACAGACGCCAAAATATTGGCATCATCATCAACAAGTACAATTGTCGGCATTGTGTTTTCCTCAACTGATAACTAAGCATTGCCACATGGGCGAGGGAAGTTTTTTGTCTCATTTTGAGCAAAATAATCATCAACATGAATTGTGTCATTGTTACGGCAGGCTGGTTGCAACAGACCGACAAACTGCATATAGTCCGCGTCAAAGTTCCCCCTAGGGGGTCACTTGAATATTATCATCCTGTCGGGGGAAAACGCGATGAAACAGACTGGTTATCACATGAGCAAAAATGGTTTGGACCTGCAGGGACTCGGCAATGCCGGAACCGTATATTGGAACTTGCGACCATCTCAAATTTATGAACTCGCTCTGGCACGCGGCGAAGCTGAAATTGCCGGCAGTGGGCCCTTGCTCGTGAAAACCGGTGCCCATACGGGCCGTTCTGCGCAAGATAAATTCATCGTTCGCGATGCCACCACAGAAGACAACATCTGGTGGGACAATAATAAGTCGATGACAGCCGAACAATTTGACGCGCTGCACGCCGACATGCTGGCTCACGCGAAGGGCAATGAATTGCTGGTGCAGGACCTGTTTGGTGGCGCCGATAAAACCCACCGCTTGGCCACACGAGTTGTGACTGAATTGGCTTGGCATTCGCTGTTTATTCAAAATCTGCTGATTGAGCCAGAGACACAAGAATTGGATGGTTTTGACCCTGAATTTGTCATTATGAATTTCCCGAGCTTCAAAGCTGATCCGGCGCGTCACGGTAGCCGCGGCGAAACCATGATTGCCGTCAACTTTGCTAAGAAAATGGTGCTGATTGTTGGCACATCTTATGCTGGCGAAACCAAAAAATCTGTTTTCTCCATGCTTAATTACGCCCTGCCTGCCAAACGCGTCATGCCAATGCATTGCTCGGTCAATGTTGGCGATGCCGGCGATAGCGCCGTCTTCTTCGGCCTTAGCGGCACGGGCAAAACAACTTTGTCAGCCGACCCAAACCGTATTTTGGTTGGCGATGACGAGCACGGCTGGTCAGAGAACGGCGTGTTCAACTTCGAAGGCGGTTGTTACGCCAAAATGATCAATCTGTCGGCTGAAGCTGAGCCGGAGATTTATGCCACGACCCAACGTTTCGGCACAGTGCTGGAAAATGTGGTGATGGATCCGGTAACTCGCGAGCTTGATCTCGACGATAATTCATTGGCTGAGAACTCACGTGGTGCCTATCCGCTGTCATTTATTCCAAATGCCTCTGAGACCGGAACCGCCGGTCATCCCAAAAATATCATCATGCTGACAGCTGATGCCTTTGGCGTTCTGCCTCCGATTTCACGGATGACACCGAGCCAAGCCATGTATCACTTCTTGTCAGGCTATACAGCGAAAGTTGCTGGCACAGAAAAAGGCGTCACCGAGCCGGAGGCAACCTTCTCGACCTGCTTTGGCGCGCCATTCATGCCGCGTCATCCATCAGAATATGGCAATCTGCTGCGTGATTTGATTGCCGAACATGGCGCCAGCTGCTGGCTGGTTAACACCGGTTGGACAGGTGGGGCTTATGGCATCGGCAATCGTATGCCGATTAAAGAAACCCGCGCTCTCCTATCTGCTGCCCTTGACGGCAGCCTGAATCATGTTGATTTCCGCCAAGATGAGAATTTCGGCTTTGAAGTGCCAGTTTCTGTGCCCGGTGTTGATGGATCAATCCTCAACCCACGCGATACTTGGGCTGATCAAGCTGCTTATGATGCACAAGCCAAGAAATTGGTCGGCATGTTTGTTGCGAATTTCGAAAAATTCCTCGATCACGTCGATGATAATGTACGCGCCGCAGCATTGGCCGCTGAATAATACTCTTATTTAATTAGGAATATCATGAATAAATTAGGCGGGGTTTTAGCTCTGCCTTTTTTATTGCTCAAAATTCCATTAAAGTATTATTAAATAATTTATTTAATACTATTATTAATAGTATTAATGCGCCTCTTCCCAGTTTTTAGCTGCTTTCGCATCAACAATCAGCGGCACACTGAGCTCCAGTCGCGGCATACATGCGGTTTCCATGGTTTTACGTACAATAGCAATCAAATCATCGGCTTTTTCTTCAGCCACTTCAAAAATCAACTCATCATGCACTTGCAAAAGCATGCGCGCCGTTGCCAGATTGTGGTTGGCTAGCGCCGCTGGCATGGCAATCATGGCGCGGCGAATAATATCGGCCGCCGTGCCTTGAATTGGCGCATTAATGGCGGCGCGTTCAGCAAACGCACGTCGCGCCGGTATTTTGGCGTCAATCTCGCGCAAATGAATTTTGCGGCCAAACAAAGTGGTGACATAGCCCTGCGCTTTGGCCTCGGCTTTGGTCGCTTCCATATAGTCGTGAATGCCGGGGAATTTTTGGAAATAGGCTTTGATATAGTCGCTGGCCTCGCTGCGGCTAATGCCCAATTGATTGGCCAAGCCGAAAGCCGAAATGCCATAAATGATGCCAAAGTTAATCGCCTTGGCGCGGCGGCGGACGTCGCCGGTCATGTCAGCCAACGGCACGCCAAACATTTCCGACGCCGTCATCGCATGGATATCCAACCCATCGGCAAAGGCTTGCCGTAGGCTGCCAATCTCAGCGATATGCGCAAGAATACGCAATTCAATCTGGCTGTAGTCGGCGCTGACCAAAACATGATCTGGCGACGAAACAAAGGCCGTGCGAATGCGGCGCCCATCTTCCGTGCGGATTGGAATATTTTGCAAATTCGGATCTGACGAGGACAATCGCCCTGTGGTCGTCGCGGCCAAAGAATAAGAAGTGTGAATGCGTCCGGTTTCCGGATTGATAAATTCTGGCAGCGCGTCTGTATAGGTTGATTTTAATTTGGCCAGACCGCGCCAATCGAGAACCCGCGCCGCCAAATCATAACCCTCAGCAGCCAAGCCTTCGAGCACCTCGGCACCGGTTGCATAAGCGCCGGTTTTGGTTTTCTTGCCGCCCGGCAGGGCCATTTTTCCGAACAGAATATCACCCAATTGCTTGGGGCTGGCAATATTGAAGCGCTCGCCAGCCAGCTGAAAGATTTCGTCTTCCATGGCCGCCATTTTCTGCGCAAACTCGCCCGACAAGCGCGACAACACAGAGCGGTCAATCAAAATGCCTTCGCTCTCCATCTGCCGCAACACCGCCACCAGCGGCCGCTCCGTTGTTTGATAAACACCCACCATGTGTTCGGCCAGCAGGCGCGGTTTCAGATGATGCCACAAACGCAGCGTCACATCGGCGTCTTCCGCCGCATAGGGGGCGGCTTTGTCAATCGGCACTTGGTCAAAGGTAATTTGCGATTTACCGCTGCCAATCAGCTGTTTAATCGATATTGGCTGATGGCCTAAATAGAGTTGCGACAACTCATCCATACCATGGCCATGGGCACCGGCATCAAGCGCATAAGACATCAGCATTGTGTCATCAATCGGCGCCACCGCAATTTTGTGACGGGCAAAAATTTGCAAATCAAATTTCGCATTCTGCAGCACTTTCAACACTGAGGCATCTTCCAGCAGCGGTTTCAAAATCGCCAGCGCCTGCGCCATTTCAATTTGATGGGGCATTTCATCGCCCAAATCCAACCCATCGGAAACCCCATGCGTCAGCGGAATATAGCAGGCCTCACCTGGCGCCGTGGCCAGTGAAATACCAACCAAACGGCATTGCATGGTATCCAGACCATTGGTTTCCGTATCCAGTGCAATCACCCCGGCCTGATAGGCGCGCGCCACCCAAGCGTGCAATTGCGCCTCTTGCGTCACCGTCTCATAAACTGCCTCTGATAAAGCCGGCATTGGCGCTGGTAGGTTGCTGGCAACCGCTGGAGATGCTGCGCCTTGCGGTGACTCTTGCGCCCCCGTTGGCGCCCCAGCCGGCGGTGCGCTGGCCGTCGGTGCATAGGCCGAGGCCAAATCTGACGCCGCCTCAAACGCATCGGCGTCAAATGCAAAGCGCTCCGCCAAGCGTTTGGTTAATGTGTTGAATTCTAAAGCTTTGGTGAAACCAATCAGCGTGGCGGCATCGGGTGGGGTGAGCGCCATTTCCTCAAAACCGACCGGCAAGGGCGTGTCTTGTTTCAAGGTTACCAATTGCCGGCTAAGGCGCGCCTGTTCGGCAAACTCAATGAGATTTTCGCGCCGCTTATTCTGTTTAATCTCTCCGGCCCGCGCCAATAAACTATCGAGGTCGCCATATTCCTCAATCAAAAGCGCTGCCGTTTTAATGCCAATGCCAGGCACGCCGGGCACATTGTCGACACTGTCACCGGCCAGAGATTGCACATCAATCACCCGCTCCGGCCCGACACCAAATTTCTCTACCACTTCCGCCGCATTGATTTTTTTGTCTTTCATCGTATCGATCATGTCGATATTCGGGCCGACCAATTGCATCAAATCCTTATCCGAGGAAACAATCGACACATGCGCGCCATCGGCCGCCGCTTGCACCGCATAGCTGGCAATCAAATCATCGGCCTCAAAGCCAGACATTTCAATGGCCGGAATATTAAACGCCCGCACCGCTTCCCGAACCAAAGAAAATTGCGGCACCAAATCTTCCGGTGCCGGTGGCCGATGGGCTTTATATTCGGGATAAATATCATTGCGAAACGTATTGCCCGAAGCGTCGAAAATCACTGCCAAATGGGTTGGGCTTTCAGCCGCATCCATTTCATTAAGCAATTTGACCAGCATATTGCAAAAGCCGGACACTGCCCCCACAGGCAAACCATCTGATTTTCGCGTCAACGGCGGCAGCGCATGATAAGCACGGAAAATATAACCCGATCCATCCACCAAATACAGGTGGTCGTTTTTGCCAAGCTTTGTCATCCATCACCTTTGGTCAGATTGAGTCGCATCAGTTAATCTAGCATTGCTGCCTCAAATGACAGGCCCTAAATCGCGGTTTCGACGTTTATTCCCCAGAACAAAAATGCTACACCTGATGGCCAGGAGAGATTCATGACAAATTCCAACCATCAGTCGGCATTCGCGCTCAGTGTTCGTGATTTGCAAAAAACCTATAAGGCGAGCGGCAATCAACCGCCAAAAGAAGCCTTAAAGGGGATTAATTTAGACGTGCCGCGCGGTTCTATTTTTGGCCTTTTGGGGCCAAATGGGGCGGGCAAATCGACCTTTATTAATATTCTCGCTGGTCTGGTGATGAAGACATCTGGCAGCGCGTCAATTTGGGGCTTTGATATTGACCAAAACCCGCGTCAGTCGCGCGCCTCCATCGGCATTGTGCCGCAAGAGCTGAGCATTGACCCATTTTTCACCCCTGGTGAAATCATGGATTTGCAAGCTGGCCTGTATGGCGTGCCGCGCAAACAACGCCGCACAATGGAAATTCTCACCGCTCTCGGCCTCGATGATAAGGTGGACGCTTATTCGCGCACGCTTTCGGGCGGCATGCGGCGGCGCCTATTGGTTGCCAAAGCGCTGGTGCATAATCCGCCAATTCTGGTGCTCGACGAGCCAACGGCGGGCGTCGACATCGAATTGCGGCGACAATTATGGGATTATGTATTGGAGCTCAACAAGCTCGGCGTCACCATTATGCTGACCACACATTATCTCGAAGAAGCGCAAGAATTATGCGACACAATTGCGATTATTGATAAGGGGACTCTCGTCGCTTGCGAGTCGACCAGCGATTTGCTGCGCCGGATTGACAATAAAACCATGCTCATTCGGCCAGCCACGGCGCTCACTGGCGTGCCTGACATTGCCGGGTTAAATTGCCAAATTCTCGACGATGGGCGTTTGGCCGTGCAATATAATCCAGGCGAAACGCCAGCCGGACATGTGCTGAGCCAAATCACCAATAGCGGCATTGAAATCGCCGACCTCGACACTGAGGGTGCCGAATTGGAAACCGTGTTCATGAAATTAACCGGCTCTCACGCTGCCTAACCGCCGACGCCAATAATACGGGGGAGATATGAAAAACTTCGACAATCAAGTCATCGTTATTACCGGCGGGGCAACCGGTATCGGCTTTGCCTTGGCCAAAGCCTTTGGGGCGGATGGCGGCAAAATTTTGATTGGCGAGCCGCGCGCCGAAGTGTTGAAAGAGGCCGTCGCACAATTGGCGCAAATCGGTATTGAGGCCGATAGCATGGTGCTCGATGTCACCGATAATGAGGCGGTTGAAGCCTTTGCTGACTTTGCATGGCAGCGCTTTGGTAAGGTCGATATTCTCTTCAATAATGCTGGCATTGGCGCGCCACGCAGTTCGATTGACAAAAGCGATATGGATGCCGTGCGGCATGTGTTTGATGTTAATTTCTTCGGCGTCTGGCACGGCTGTCGGGCTTTCAGTCGGCGAATGATCGAGCAAGCGACTCCGGCCAAAATTTATAATACCGGTTCTGAGAACTCGTTATTCGTCGCCGTGCCCTATTCAGCTGCTTATATTGCCGCCAAACATGCGGTGCTTGGCCTGACCGAGAGCTTGCAGCACGATGCACCAGATTTCATCCATTATGGGGTGATATTCCCGGGCTTTGTCAGCACGCCAATGACCGCCGGCAGCCCAATTGCTGATAACGCCATGGACGCCGACCGGTTTGCCGCCATTGTCAAAAAACAAGTAGAAGCCGGTGAAACCTATATTGTGTCACATGCTTATAATGTAGAGCGCATCGCCCCACGGGCTGAGGCCCTAGCCAAAGCCTATGCCACCTACGCCCCGCGTTATGATGGCGACGAAAAATATGATGTGCCCTTGTTGATTGAGCAGCTCATCGCAGAGCAGAAAAAGGATTAAGCGTTTTGTCCCGCGACATAGCCGGACGACCAGGCCCATTGGAAATTATAGCCACCTAAATGGCCGGTCACATCGACGACTTCGCCGATAAAATATAGCCCCGGCTGGTTTTTCGCCTGCATGGTTTTAGACGATAGATCATTGGTGTCGACCCCGCCCAGCGTCACTTCCGCCGTGCGATAGCCTTCTGAACCGGCTGGCATTAATTGCCATTGGTTAACCGCCGCGCCCAGTTTTTCAAGCGCCTTGCCCGACACTTCGGCCAAACGACCGGCCAAGCCTTGGTCGTCGCATATGCTTTGGGCCAAACGTTTGGGCAAAATTTCAGCCAAGGCGGTGACCACGCTCTCTTGTTTGGCGGCCTGTTTGCGGGTCAATAAATGCGCCGTCACATCATGGCGTGGCGCCAGATTAACACTGACCGACAAGCCCTCGCGCCAATAAGACGAAATCTGCAAAATCGACGGGCCCGATAGGCCGCGATGGGTGAACAGCATGGCTTCGGAGAATTGCTTTTTGGCGCAGCTGACAATCGCGTCCACCGACACGCCAGCCAAGGCTTTACAGCGCTCCAATATTTGACTTTGGAAGGTCAGCGGCACCAGCGCGGCGCGGCGCTCCAGCACATTAATGCCGAATTGGCTGGCCACTTCATAGCCAAATTTCGTCGCCCCGATTTTCGGAATCGACAAGCCGCCAGTGGCAATCACCAGCGAGGCCGCATGGGCCATCCCGCGCGAAGTAGTCAGATGATAGCCACTGTCATCATAGGCGATATCGCTGACTTCGGTTTCCATATTAAACTGCACACCAGCGTGATTAACTTCGCGCAATAACATGTCGATAATATCTTGCGCACTGATATCACAGAATAATTGCCCGAGGCTTTTTTCATGGAAATCAATTTTATGTTTGCGCACCAGAGCGATGAAATCATGCTGGCTATATTGTTGCAGTGCTGATTTACAAAAATGCGGATTGGCCGATAAGAATTGCGCAGCGCTGGCGTTAATATTGGTGAAATTGCAGCGCCCGCCGCCGGAAATACGGATTTTTTCGGCTATTTTGCTGGCGTGGTCAATCAACCAGACACGGCGCCCGCGCTTGCCCGCCTCAATGGCGCACATCAGCCCGGCGGCGCCAGCGCCAATAATAATCACATCGTAATTTTGTTCATCCATATCCATGGCGCCTTATAGCACGCGGCCAAAATTTAGATAGACAATCCATCGGCTATTTGTTTTTGCGCGGATCTTGAACGGGCACTTTCAAATAAACCTGCCCGTCATCCTCAGTGGGTGGCATGTGGCCAGCCCGCATATTGACCTGAATTGACGGCATAATCAGCTTTGGCATATCCAACCCATGGTCGCGCTGCGTGCGCATGGCAACAAATTCATCTTCGCTAATATTGTGACCGACATGAATATTATTGTGCAATTCCTCAGCCACAGTTGTCTCCCAAGCATAATCGCGACCCTCGGGGCCATAATCATGGCAGACAAAAATCCGGGTTTCGGGCGGCAGGGCAAGAATACGTTTGATGGAACGGTATAATGTGCGCGCATCGCCCCCGGGGAAATCGGCCCGCGCCGTGCCGCCATCGGGCATGAAAAGTGTGTCGCCGACAAACACTGCATCGTCGATTAAATGCGCCATACAGGCGGGCGTATGGCCCGGCGTGTGCAGGGCTTGTGCGGTTAAGCCGCCGATTTGATAGGTCTCATTATCGGTGAATAAATGGTCAAACTGGCTGCCATCGCGCTCGAAGGCGGTGCCAGCATTGAACATTTTGCCAAACACATTTTGCACCTCGGTGATTTTCTCACAAATCCCAATCTTGCCACCGAGGCGCTCTTGCAAATAGGGCGCGGCCGATAAATGGTCGGCGTGAACATGGGTCTCAATATGCCAGTCGACATGCAAGTCGGCCTGCTTGATATAGGCGACAATGGCATCGGCTTCGTCATATGAAAGTGCGCCGGCTGCATAATCAAAGCCAAGCACGGAATCAATAACCGCCGCCCGCCGTGTCTGACTATCTGACACGACATAGCTGACGGTATTGGTCTGCGCGTCATAAAACGCCTCAATCATCATGCGATTTGTGTTCTGTGGCCCCATAACGCCCCCTCAATTGAGCTGTTATATCACGAGACAAAGCCACAAACAATTTTTGCGCGGCCGGTCTCTAGTGCGCTTTGTTTTCCAGCAAATCAAACGCGCCTTTTTTCAAATCATCGACGCCGGCAGTTAATTTGCTTTTGGCTATTTTATTGGATGGCGTGCGTGGAAAGTCGTCGACATAGCTGATGTAGCGCGGCACTTTGAATTTACTCAGCCGCTCAAGACAATGCGCCTGAATGGCCTGCGGCGGAACAGTCTCTGGGGTTTGCCCCTCAGCCAGCAAAATATAGGCCTTCACCTCTTCATTGCGCATCGGGTCAGGCACACCAATAACCGCCGCCTCGACAATGGCCTCATGCTCGGCCAGCACTTCTTGCACTTCAATGGCTGCGATATTTTCGCCACTGCGCTTAATCATCTCCTTCAGCCGCCCAACAATTGAGACATAGCCTTCCGCGTCCATGGTCGCGACATCGCCGGTGCGGAACCATTTGCCGCGAAAGCTCTCGCGATTGGCTTCCGGCTTTTTGTAATAGCCCCAAAACAAGCCGTCTCCGGCAATGCATAATTCGCCCGCTTCGCCGCGTGGCATCTCATTTCCCTGCTCATCAGCAATCATAATTTCACGATAGGGCGCCGCTAGGCCAACCGTGCCCGCCCCAACCTTATGAGTCGCCGCCACCGGCGTATAAAGCGCGACGCCGACTTCGGTCATGCCAAAAGCATCGCGCCCAACACAATTAAACCGCTTTTCCAAAGCCGCATGAGTGTCTTCCTTGTGATAGAACGCTGATATATAGCGCAAATCATTATCGCCATCCTCTGCTGTCTCCGGCATCGCCCGAAAAACCGGCGGTGTAATGGTCGCCACATGGATGTGATAATCGCGTATCCAATCGCGGAATTTTGACAGGGAATGCTGCGCCGCGATAAATGCCGTGCCATTGCCACGCAAGGCCATCAATAGTTGCAGTTGCGGGTCGAGATAAAACATCGGGAAAGTGACCAAAATATTTTCCAGCGTCAGCAATTGAAAATTAGCCGCCACCAGAGACAAGCGCAGCCAATAATCCTGCGATTGCATACACCCCTTGGGGCTGCCGGTGGTGCCAGATGTATATTGAATGGACAATAAATCAGAGGCCTGCACCGATACTGGCGGCACAAATGGCGACCGCCCGCTGGCCACCACCTCGGCAAAAGCATGGCCCGGCTTGTCGCCTTTCTCGTCCAGCACAATCATCCGATCGGGGCTTATGTTCACGCTGTCATCGGCCACCGCTTCGACGACGGCGGCGAACATCGGATCATAAACTAAGAAGCTGGCGTCGCTGTCGGACAGTACGTAAATCAGCTCGCGCACCGTATAGCTCGGATTGACCGGCACCATAACGGCGCCGATTTTGGCAATGGCAAACCAGCTCAGCACAAAGCCAGATGAGTTGGGTGTCACCAAGGCAACATGCGTTCCCTTGCGCACGCCCATGCGCATTAGCGCGTCGGCCAACTTGTCGGTTTTCTCATGCAAATCGGCATAGCTTATTTTTTCGCCACTTTGAAAAAAATCAACCGCAATTTTATCGCCCAGCGCGGCCGCTTTTTCGGCCAAAAGCTCGGCAAAATTAGCGTTCATAGACAGGGCATCAATGCGGGCTTGTGCCGCCGCAATATGTTTCAAACTTGCTTCATGTGTCATCTTATTATTTCCTATGAGCCAAATTTCAGATAGGCCAGCCATTCAGCAACCAGCACCGCACCCGGCGTGCCTTCAGCCTCAAGGCTTGCCTGCAAGGTCACCAAAACTGCGCCCTCGCCCTTTGGTTCTGAGTCTTTTAAGTGAAACCGGGCACGGAAGTTTTGCCCGGTTTTTACCGGCTGAATAATACGCACTTTATTAAACCCATAGCTGAGGCGGAAAACCATATCGCCTGGCGGCCAAACTAGAGATTTAGCCATGCGCGTAAAAGTCGACAGCAATAAAGAACCTTGCACAATCGTGCCACCAAAAGGCGTATGCGCCTTGCAATAGGCGGGGTCACTGTGAATCGGCCCGTCATCGCCCGAGTTTGCCCCATGCGTGCTCACGGCCGTTTGGTCATAGCAATACCATTCGGTGAGACCCATTTCGTCTCCGGTTTTGGCTTTTAAGGCCTCTAAAAAATTCTCTGCTTCGCTCATTTGCCTCCCTTTTTCATTTTATTCTTGTCGGTTATGTAATCGGCTTTGTTGGCCAAGGCGCCGCCGCCTCCAGCTCATAGGCCAGTTCGAACAGCACATCATCGCGGCCCGCCGCGGCCATAAAATGAGCGCCAATCGGTAGACCATCGGCCATGCCCGAAGGTATCGACATGGCAGGCAGGCCATAAACATTGGCCGTCGCCATATAGCTCATCATATCAGCGATGGTTTGCCCATGTTCAGCCAAATTGCCCTGCGGCGTCAACTGATCATGCGCGAAAGGCATCATGGGGGTGACCGGCGTCAACATAACATCAACCGTTTCAAAGCCAGCCAGCAAGCCGCCTCGATAAGCCTCAAAAGCCTCTAAAGCCAGATTTTCTGCGTTCTCTGGCAAGGCGCGCGCAGCCACCCCCATGGAAGTCGCAAATGGCGACAAAAGCTGATTATCTTCAAAGGGCGCCCCCGTCGCCTGTTCAATTGCCGCCACCAAAAGCGGCAAACGCAGCAGGAACATATTTTCAACTTGCTGCCAAAAACCCGCACCATCTGTCGTGCCAAGCGATAATACAGATATCTCATGGCCTAAATCGGCACAGCGTTTAGCGGTCTGTTCAATCACCTGGCGGATTGGTGCGGCGACGCTGGCATTTTGAATATTGTCGAACATCAGGCCGATTTTCAGGCGGCGTTTTGACGGCGAAACAATGGGCGCCAATGGTCGATAGGCGGCGGTTGCGGCGCGGTTTTGGGTCACGTCAAACAACCAGGCGCTATCGCGCACGCTACGGGTAATGGCATGGTGATGTTTCAAAAATGCGTGCGAGCCATCGGCTTCGCCCGACAGCAAACGCTGGCGCGATGGCTTAAACCCAAATGTGCCGCAAAAAGACGATGGCATGCGAATAGAGCCGGCGCCATCAGTGGCATGGGCGGCGGCGACATATCCAGCAATGACGGCTGCTGCCGAGCCACCGCTGGAGCCAGCTGGGGTTTTTGACACATCCCAAGGATTGCAAGTGGTGCCAAATGTCTGATTGGCGGTCACCGGCATGGAGCCATATTCTGGCGTATTGGTGGCGCTGATCAAGGTGAGGCCAGCCCCTTGCAAAGCGGCAATCAGCGGCGGCGCCGTCTCGGGCTGTTGATGCAAAGCCGGATGCGCGCCATCACTGCGGATAAAGCCAGGCACGTCGACCAAATCCTTATGCATAAATGGGGCGCCCGCGAAAACGCTATCAGTGGCGGCTGTTTCGGCCTGCGCGAGGGCTTGTTCGAAACGCCGACTGGTCAGCGCATTGAGTTTCGGCTCGAATTTTTCAGCTCTAGCGATACTCGCCGCTACCAGCTCACGCGGCGATATTTCGCCAGTTTTCAAAAGCGCAACTTGGGCTGTTAAATCCAGATTGTCCATCGTGCAATTGTTACCAACTGGCAAATATTTGCAAGCCCTTTGGCGCGCGCCTTGCCCGAATAAAGAGAAACACTCCAACTATAGAGCTTGAATTTATTCATCATGTCGGGTCCTTTTCATCAGTCATATTGGCTGCGCTAGCGGTCGTCAGAATATTTATTGACACTATAAATGTCAATTTATAATGTGAGTTAGGGCCGACGACAAAAAGAAATCCCCATGCGCTTTGACCGCCTCGATTTTGTGTTTACTCCGCGCGATTTCCGCGACGCGGTTTTTGTCGAAAGCGCATCATTTAATGCCATGATTTTTGATCTAAAGAGTCTGGCGAGATGATAAAGCGCGCGCTCATCCTCTCATCTGGGTTTGTTGTGAGCCTTTTACTCATCTTATTCTGGCTGGCTTTTTTCTCATCGCGGCCGCCTTTGACAACCGATCCGGCTGTGCTGGCAGGCGATGGCAGTCGGCTGGATTATTGCCGCTTGCCAGTCTTAGATGGCAGCCGTAAGCGGGCCAGTGACATTGCCAAGGGCAATACGCCCGGCTGTGGCTATAAGCATTTCCCAGACCCCATATTACAAGCCTGCAGCGAGCCATTGCCGCCCGAGGCCGATGATATTCGCGGCCTATGGATTGGCGTGGAAGGCAAAGTCGGCTATGTCGAGCGGGTTGAGCAATGTGGCAACCGAACCGTCATTACCGCTGCTGGCATTATTCACGATTACGGCCCCAATAGCACGGCGGGCTTAAACACCAATGATACGGAAGGCGGTGTCAGTTTTTCCATTGGCGATAAAGACTATTGCCCGCGCACATCAGCCGCCATGATACGGAAAGATAAAGTGCTCAATTTTCATGTCTTTGGCTGGGGGCCGGTTGCTGTTTGCCGCTATCGTGAGGGCGAGCAGCTGATTTGGGAATATGCAGATGGCAGCACAACCCGCATGAACCGCATTTGCCAATTGCCGGATGAGCATAAAACACCTAGCCCACGGGGCGCACGGCTACGGCTGTTTCAAAACGATTAAACTCAAATCCGCCAAAATATTTCGTTTCAAAAGCGTAAGGCAAATGTAAGGCGCGGCCGCTAAGTAAGAGAAAACTTGGAGGTTTCGCATGTTGCACAAAAAATTCCTGATCGCCCTAATTGCCCTTATGAGCCTGAATATGGCGGCTTTTGCCGACGAAGAAACGCTGCGTTATGAGGTGCAGCGCAATGGCAAACCTATCGGCACGCATGAGGTTGGATTTGAGCGCAAAGGTGAGCGTCTGACAGTTGAAGTTGAAACCGATGTGCGGGTGAAAATCGCCTTTTTGACGGTTTATCGCTTTGCCCATGAAGCCGAAGAGCAATGGCAGAACGGCAAGCTGACCTCTTATCATTCAAAAACCGACGATAATGGCACGGATAAATTTCTCAATCTGAGCTTGGCCGGAAATACTTACACCGTTGATGGCAGCGCTGGACGTTTAGAAGCCGCCGATATGGCCTTACCGGCCAGCCTTTGGCATAAGGCCACAGCCACGCAAGAGCAGCTGATGAACACGTTGGATGGTCATAATATGGCGGTTTCCATTGAGGATGCCGGTCTTCAGACAATCAAAGCCGCGGGCAAGAATATCGAGGCGCGGCATTTCATTATGAGCGGCGAATTACAACGCGAATTGTGGTATGCTGATGAGCGTTTGGTGCGGGTCAAATTTTTTGGTGAAGACGGCTCGACCATTGAGTATGAATTGCAATAGGAAGTTTTTTTGCGTCTTTTACTAATTGAGGATAATCGCCGCCTGGCCGATTTACTGGCCGACTATCTCGATAAAAGCGGCTATCGGGTCGACCGTGCAGAGAGCTTGGCCATGGCCCATGATTTTTGCGCCGTCGCATCCTATGATGTGATTGTTCTTGATCTCGGCCTGCCCGATGGCGATGGCTTTTCCTTCCTCGCTGACTTGCGCCGGTCCGGCGACAGCGTGCCGATCTTAATATTGACGGCGCGTGACGGCATTGACAGCCGCATTAAGGGGCTGGATTTGGGCGCCGATGATTATCTCTTAAAACCGTTTCACAATGATGAATTGGCCGCCCGCCTGCGGGCGCTTTTGCGCCGGCCGGAAAATTTTCTTGGCCATAGCCTGCGCTGCGGCAATCTCTCGCTCAATGCCAATGAGCGCAAAGTTGAAATTAGTGAGCAACCGCTTTCCTTAAGCCGCCGCGAAGTCGATGTGCTGGAAATCATGTTACGGCGCAGCGGCCATATTGTGACCAAACAAGCGCTGATGGAAGCCATGCACGAAACCGGCGATGCCCTCAGCGATAATGCTTTGGAAGTCTCCATTCATCGCTTGCGCAAAAAATTACAAGCTGGTGGCAGCACTTGCGAGGTGAAAACCGTGCGCGGCATCGGTTATATGGCAGATGGGCCGAACCCATGAGTTCGCTACGCATCAAACTTATCGTCATGGTGGTGCTAACGGTCGGCATTACTTTTATCGGCAGCTTAATGGTGTTTTCACTGGCCGTAAGCTCGCGCATTGCCTCGCTGGAAGATTTATCGCTGAGCGAACAAATGGGCGATATTGCCGCCGCCCTTTCATGGCAAGACGGGCGCATCGCCGTTGACGTGCCGGTCTCCTTGCGCCGCGATTATCGCACTGGTGCTGGTCAATTCATTTATATTGTTAGCGATGAAAATGGCCGTATTCTCGACAGTTTCGGCAGCACCCAACATTTGCGCCCGCTAGACATTTCGGCCAAAGGGCTGAATGATAATATGCAGCTCTTTTCAACATTGCGCGAACTGGGCGGCAATGAGTTGAAGTTTTTCGCCGCCGAAAAATGGTTCACCATCGGCCCCGATAAATGGGTCAATATTCAAGTCGGCCAAGGCCCAGCGCATGAGGATGTGTTGGCCGATGAAATATTGTTTGAAATGTTTGAACGAAACGGTCTGCTTATCGGCGGGCTAATTGCCTCGCTGATTGGTGGGGTGATATTCATCGTTAACCAATTAACCGGCTCTTTGCGCCAATTGGAAAAACAAGCCATCACCATTCATCCCGGGGCGCAAGATCAAAAACTGCAAGTGGCGCGTGTGCCTAGCGAATTAGTGCCGCTGGTCAGCCAAATCAATGAGGCGTTGAGACGTCTCAATGAAGCCTATGTCATGCAGAAAAATTACAGCGATATGGCGGCACATGAATTGCGCAGCCCTTTGGCCATTGTGCGCTGCCAAGCCGAGGCATTGGCCGACAGTGCAGAAAAAAATATGCTGCTCGATGACATCGGCAATATGGAACAAGTGCTGACGCGGCTGATGCAATTATCGCGCTCTGAATCAGCCATGGTCGGCGCCCATCAAAGCCTTGAATTGGGCGAGACGCTGGGCGAGATTTTATCGGAGATTGGCGGCGCACTTATTCGCGACGGCATGCAGCTTTCTTTGACCAGATTGCCGCAGCCCGTACACATCAATGCCGATCAGGCCATGCTGGAAGTAATGCTACGCAATCTTTTGGACAATGCCGCCGCCGGTGGTGCCGATAGCACCGTCACCATTTCTTATGATGCGACAGGTTCGGTATTTATTGCCGATAATGGCCCGGGCGTGCCAGATGATAAATTAAGCAAGATTTTCGATCGCTTTGTGCGCCTTTCCGACAGCACAACAGATGGCCATGCCGGTCTCGGCCTCGCCATTGTGCGCGCCCTTGCCGATGCGCAAAACGCCAGCGTCAGCGCTCATCATGCCGACATGGGTGGGCTGGAAATCAGATTGGCATTTTCGCTCTCGGCTGTAAGCCAGTTGTAAGACGTTTGGGTTAATTTCCTTTTTGAAAGGAAATGCTTATGACACATGGTTTCTACAGACTCGTCCCCCGCACTGACGCCACACGCGCCGAAGTTGAGGCATTTATTGCCAAACGCTATTTGGATTGCTATGACGCCCATATCAATCATTTCCCCGATGTTTTGATCGCCTATTATGACGACACTAAAACATTGGCCGCCGCCTGCGGCTTGCGCTCTCATGAAGAGGGGCTTATCTCCGCCGCTTATTTGCCAGATGATCCGGCCACTTGCGTATCGCGGGCGCTGGGTCGCCCGGGCCAAGCGTCAGATTTGATTGAGTTCACCTCTTTAGCGGCCAATCGATTGGACAGCTTGATGCACGTATTACAAGCGGCGCGCGATGAGGCACGTCGGCGCGGCAAGAGCCTAGCGATTTTCACAACGACGGAATTGATCAGCAGAATTTTGCGGCGTCAAAAAGTCAAAACCATATTTCTCGCCAATGCCGATGAAACCTGCGCGCCAGGCGAAGGCCCATGGGGCGATTATTACGGCCCCGGCACCAATGTTTATGTGCTGCACGACGATCAGGCCTATGCCGGTGATTTATTCTTACAGGCAAACAAGGGCCACTAAATCATGCTTTTATCTCTCGCCGCTTTAATCGAGCGCCAATCATCTGACGCGCCGGCTTTTCAAGACAGCCAGACCCAGCTCAGCTATGGCGAGCTTTATGCCGCCATTGCCGATTTGGCCGCGCGTTTGGCAGATGCGCCGCCGACCATCGGCTTATGCGCCAAAAATAGCGTTGAATGGGTGATTGCCGATTTGGCAATAACCGCGGCTGGTAAAACACTGGTGCCAATGCCCGGCTTTTTTTCCGCCGACCAAATGCGCCATGTTATGCAAGACGCCGATATCGGCCTGTTTCTATGCGATGAGAGCTACCAGCAAAGCTTGCAAAATATCGGTGCGACCACGACTTTACTGACCCGTCCGGTCACCACAAGCGAGGCAGTGCTGACACCAAAACCCAATGCCACGCGGGTGATTTATACCTCTGGCACCACTGGCACACCGAAAGGCGTGCGTTTGGGCGAGGCGCAATTAAACTTCACCATGCAGGCTTTGACCGATGCCATTTCAGCCTGCGCTGATGACCGTTATTTATCAGTTCTGCCTTTTGCCTTGCTGTTGGAAGAATTATGCGGCCTGCACGTGCCGCTCATGGTCGGCGGTAGCTGTATCATTGATGCGGCGGCGGCTGAGGCGGTTGGCAATGGTCATGTCTCGGCTCTGCAAGAATCGGCCATGGTCGCACAACCTAGCGTCATGGTGCTGGTGCCCGAATTGCTGCGCGCGTGGACGGCGGCGCTTATGTTAAGCGGCGACAAAGCACCGGAAAGCCTGCGCTTTTTGGCCGTTGGTGGCGCCAAAACCCCGCCCGAGGCCTTGGCCTTGGCGCGCGATTTGGGCCTGCCGGCTTTTGAAGGTTACGGCTTGTCGGAATGCGGCTCAGTGGTCGCGCTTAATCTGCTGGGCGCGTCGCGCGCCAATACAGTCGGGCGTCCTTTGCCAGGCCTTGATGTCAAAATCATCGACGGCGAAATCACTGTGGCGGGTGCCAATGTGATGTCGGGCTATCTCGGCCAGACGCCGCATGATGGGCCATGGGCGACCGGCGATTTGGGCACCATTGACGAAGACGGGTTTTTAATCGTGCATGGCCGCAAAGACAGTGTGCTGGTCAATGGCTTTGGTCGCAATGTCTCGCCGGAATGGGTAGAGGCGATGATGAGCAATGACTTCCGTATTGGCCGCGCTGTGCTGGCGCATGGTCGCGACGGTAAATTTTGCGCCCTGATCAACCCAACCCTTCTGGGTGAGGCGCTATACGATAACGACCAATATGAACAAAACCTTGAGAGCCTGCGCGCGCTTTGCGCCGAGGCGCCAGCTTATGCGCGGCCCGATGATTTTATCTGTATCAATGCAGAAGCCGCCAGCGAAGCTCAGCTATTTACTGCCAGCGGACGTCCGAGACGCCGCGTCATAAATGAATATGTGATGTCAAAATTAAAGGAGACACAAAATGTCTAAACAAAGTTTTTACCAAGTCCTGCAAAACCAAACCGAAGCTGCAAGGCAGTCATTTTTTTCAACACCCATGTTGCTGGACGCGGCTGAAAACGGCGTTGAGGCCGGTCTTTATATTAATTATCTGACACAAGCCTATCACCATGTGCGCCATACTTGCCCGCTACTGGCCGCCGCTTTGGGCCGTTGCGGCGCACAAGACGAAGTGCTGCGGACGGCTTTGATTGAATATATTGATGATGAAAAAGGCCATGAGAAATGGATTCTCAATGATATTCGCGCCATTGGCGGTGATGCCGCCGTTGAGCGCCCCTTGAGCTATGAGGGCGATCGGGCCGTGCGGATGATGGTCGGCTATGTTTATTACGCTATTGACCGCATCAGCCCCTATGCAATGCTCGGCATGGTGCATGTGCTGGAAGGCACATCAGTGGACATTGCCTCACTGGCCGCAGATTCCATTGCCAAAAGGCTCGGCATTCCAACCACCAAAGGTTTCAGCTATCTGACCTCGCATGGCGCGGTCGACCAACACCATGTGCAGTTTTTCGAAAATCTGGTAAACCAAATTGATGATGAGGAAAAGCAAGCCATCATTATTGATACGGCGCGCATTACCTATCAGCTATGGGGGCAAATGTTCTCCGATTTGGTTAGCGATTGGGACGCACAGGAGGCGGCATAATCATGCAAGAGACAGGGCATAAGGTTTTGATAACTGGCGGCGGGCGCGGCATTGGTCGCGCTTTGGCCGACCGCTTTGCCGCAGCCGGCAATCAGCTATTGATTGTCGGACGCAGCCAGCCGGATAACCTGCCCGATCAAGCGATATTTATCGCTTGCGATTTGGCCGACCAAAAAGCCCGACAGGATTTGATCGCCCATATCACCAAAGACCATGCTGATTTATCCGTGCTCATCAATAATGCTGGTTTACAGCATGAAGGCGTGTTTGCCACAGATTGGCATTATGATGATTATGCGCCAGAGCTGGCGACCAATATCAATGCGGTGGTGGCGCTTACCGATGGCTTGCTGCCATTGCTGAAAGCCCGCAAGGAAGCGGCGATTGTTAATATTTCTTCAGCATTGGCCATTCAGCCGAAACAAGATGCGCCGATTTATTGTGCCAGCAAGGCATTTATCCGCTCCTTTACCAAGAGCTTGCGCTATCAGCTGGCCGGCAGCCCTATTCGTGTGATCGATGTGGTGCCGCCTTTGGTCGATACGGATATGACCCGCGGGCGCGGCACTGGCAAAATAACCACGGATAAGCTGGCCGATATTTTCTGGCGCGGCTGGCGTGCCAATAAAGAGAATATTTATGTCGGAAAAGCCGGCCTATTGCAGCTCATCAATCGCCTGTCACCGGCTCTGGCCAGCCGCATTGTGCGCCACGGCTGAGCCTTGAGATAGACATCTCCGGCAGGCAATCAGCCGTCACGCATCTTTAAGCGTAAATTCAATCGGCACTGAAAACGGGCCGGATGACATTGCCTGTTGGTTTGTTGACACAGACTACAATGATGAGGCCTTTTTCGTCCGCCACGCCTATTTCTCAGGCGGTGGCACCGACCCGTTCAAACGCCTGAAGACGACGCTTAAAGCCGAGATCAACGAAGAAGCTTGGTCTTCGCTTTATTCAACAGTCAGCAGGCCATTCGACAAACCCACATCAGGACGTATTGCGGTAAAAGCCATCAACCACTTTGGTGATGAGGTTTTGAAGGTCTTTAGCGTGAATTAGCAGACACGCGGGTGCCGGATGATGGCTTCCCCCAAATCATTCTGGCCTACTTTCATCGCGGGTCCTTATGGGGCAATACCGCTCCGTGGGTGAGCGGAGGCGACTACCTTAAGTAGATGTAGGGCTCGGCCAAGGGCGTTGGTGTTCAATAATAGTATAGAAAAGATCTTTTTTATGCTGCCGCTATAGGAAACGACGGCAGTCCCCTTGCCTGAACTCGCTATCTGATTTGGCGGCAAAGTTATTTGAAGGCTTAGCAATTAAGCGTTAACCTACCATTATGAGAGATGACTGGGACATAAATCCTAATACTGGCCAACGCTGGAAGCGCCGAGAAAAGCGGGCAGATGGCTAAACCTTTATCCGCTTTGGCAGGAAGAAAAAGGATGGAAGTCGCCAATTGGTTTTTATTCGTGATTGGGAAGCGTTCTCAGCTAAGAATCGAGAAAACGTAAAAAAGTCGAAAAGAAAGATAACGATTGAAAAAAGAAATTTTCCCAAGAGAGTTAATCCGCTAACTGGTGAGGAATTTGTGTTGGGAGACCTGAATGAAGAGGCCACGCATTTCTTTTATACATATGGCGGGGATACAGGTCCGAAAGGGTATCGAGGTGAAAAATGGCACCCCGTTAGTTACAAATTTAGGTACTTCGTTCGTAACGCTTCTAATAAAGCTAAACAGCGGGCAAGAAAATCGCAAACACCATTTAACATAACTTTAGAATACCTGATGGAAATTTGGCCTTCAGATGGAAAGTGTCCCGTTCTTGGCATTGATTTGGTATTTCTCGAAACCGCGGGGAAAAAAAGGACGCGCCAACACGCACGAAACGATGATTATTTTACCAAAAGCTAAAAGCATGGTATTACTAAGAAATTCCGTGACAGGAAGTTAAGCACCCGTAGCTCAGCTGGATAGAGCGCTGCCCTCCGAAGGCAGAGGTCAGAGGTTCGAATCCTCTCGGGTGCGCCA